>Ga0136560_1001147_pt1 | contig 13538 bp, 21 predicted proteins | sample AntRauMeHopE1497_FD_104925 | JGI IMG/M metagenome (GOLD analysis project Ga0136560, IMG submission 104925) | Saline lake microbial communities from Rauer Islands, Antarctica - Metagenome Hop E1 #497 | ecosystem: Environmental > Aquatic > Non-marine Saline and Alkaline > Saline | place... | reverse complement strand
CACACAAATTCAAATTCAATTATAAATGGTATCACCTTGTATTTGATGGCTCAACACTATGATTAAAAAAGCGTTGAAGAATCTAGATTCTACAACCATATACCAGATGCAGCAAGCACTGAAGCCAAATGTACCGGTACGGATCGAGCACCAAAAGATCTACGAGTGCGGTACTAGCGAGATTGATTCGAATCCACCCCATGCGGCATGTCCCCTGCTTGAACATCCAGAGTTGAATCGCCTACGGAACACAAAAACGCGCTGTAAGTTGGCTCCTGCTCTTCAGCTGTTGGCCGCCAGTCGCTCGCAGCGAGCCGGTGTCCGAGATCCAGAGCTTCAGCTCGAGCACTACGGAGTCCCTTCCGGTGCGTCTGTGGCAGCAGATCCAGAGATTCAGCTCGAGCACTACGGAGGCCCTTCCGGTGCGTCTGTCGCAGCAGATCCAGTGCTTCAGCTCGAGCTTATGAACGAGACGTTACACCTATATGAAGTCCCCGCATGTGTACTGCAGGCCTGGTGTACTATATGGGCCGGGTAGCTGAGGAATGGAGTCCCAAGTTAAAATCGCGGGGGTGCGGGGCTGTCTACCCATGCAAGCCCGGAATACGAATGCCTGAGCTGCGGCGGCCTAAGCCGCCCAAGAACCTTTCTTGGGCCCCGATACCCCAGCTGGTACTGCCCATCCAGCATGTTCCGCTGCCTCGCCTCCAGGCGCATCTTCCTGCTGCCTGCGTGCAACCCGGCTTTGACGGACGCTACCGGAAGCCACCGCCTCGGCCAGATTGTTGCTTCACGCTGCCCAAGAAGGCCAGGCGACTAGGGGTCTCCTTGACCCCTTTGACCAGGGCCCTCTTGGCCTTACGCGTCGCCCTACTCGAACTCTTCGGGACAAAGTCGAGTAGTGTGGATTGGCCCTCCATGACCCGCGAACACACAGTGTGGTACACACGCTGCTCCCCCCGCACGTGCTAGTGCTGGGCAGCAACCGACAGCCGAGTCGCTGCCGTGGATACCCACCCAAGGCGCGAACCGCTCGGGTGTGAACTGCGCCGTAGTGGTCCTCCATGTGGCGCTTGCGTAGCGCGTCGAGTTTCTGCAGAGACTCGACCGACTGGCTACTGATACCTCCCATCACATCCACCACAAAGGGAATGACGCGCACGCCGCTGCGCACCGCCCCCTTCTATTTCACCCCGAAGACTGGAATCCAAGTCATTGCGTGCGCTTTACGTCTGGTATCAATATGAGATTTCCCTCGGACACCGGCTCGCTGGCTTGAGCGCACCGAAGACATCCTGGACGACTCGATTGACAGCTGCCCATAGCGAATTTCATTATACTGTATTCCTGCTCTGCAATGAAACTGCATGGATTAGCGATAATGCTGAGCGCAACGTGTGTATCGTTTGGAGTTGCACTTGATTCAGGTGTCATCTTCAACCTGCTCCCAGCCTGGTAGCGCGTCCTTGCTACGAGCAAGACGATGGCCCGAAAGCATAGTATTACTACGTCAGGTCCAACACCTGGTCCAACCGGGTTCGCAGTTTCCCCCATCCAGTTCGGTGGTGATCCGCTAGGCGTGAAAGATTCTACCCTTGCTGTGCGCCAAGCAGTGCAAGTGTGCGTGAACGTTTCGCAGCTCGAACCGGGAACGTTTCCTGTCGGTATGCGGGATGCAGCTGGATGTACGGTTGATTTACAGGGCGGCGAGTACCTGATAAGCGACACAATCACGATCCCGCCGTACGTTGCAAACCTCGCCATGTCCCGCGGTTCTCTGAGGGCATCCGCCTCGTTCACACCAAAAGCATTTATGGTTGTGGTGGGTGCATATGGCGCCTGTGATCATCCGCAGGGTTCGTGCAACGTCGATATAAACTTCCCGGGACTCTTCCTCGATGGCGCTCGCTCCGCCCACGGGCTGCTTCAGATTAACAGCGTAATGGGCACAACCGTCGGCCCGGGCTCCTACATGCTCAATTTCACCGGGGCCGGTGTGGAGGTGAACGGCGGCCACGAGGTGATGATCTCCGAGACTTGGTTCGGGGAGACGAACTGGGACCATCACTTCACGACGGCAGCCCCTCCGGTTGCAACAGCCATCGCCATTAACAGCAATGACCACTACATACAGGACTCGATCGTGTTCTCTGCCCTCGTGGGACTCGACATGCGCGGCGCCGCCAATTTCGTCAGTGGTCTTCACGTGTGGTTTCCTTGGAATGACCCATCGACGTTCGATGCCACTGCCTTCTACCTGGGGGGGTCTCAGAACCGGTATTCTGGTTGTTACGTGGATTCTGGGAAGGCGGTTATACCTGCCGGATCTAGCATGATCGAGTTCTCTGACGGCTTTGTACTTGGAGGGTAGGGTATTCTGCTGGAGGGGGGATCGTACGACCGTCTGCAGGTCACGGGGGTCGAGTTCCAAGGAGGGTCAGGTCCTGGGATCGTTGTCCCCCAAGGGGGGCAACAGAACGTGACTCTTGTGGACTCCCGATTGGAGAACAACCTGTTCAACACGCGATAGGGCACTGCGTCAAGAGTCACGAAAACCGTGACATCTACTACCCCCCTGGCAAAATGGACATTCGATTTCTGCAGTGAGATCGTCGGTCGAGTACAGGCGGTCACATAGCTGGCTGTAACTGCTGCGAGTGGATTCCCAAACCTCGTAGCTCGACCAGTGGCGACAGATGGATGCACTGTCACGGCCGAGGCCGATTCCTCTTTCTCCGGCTCTGTGACGATGACTGTGGATTCCAGCTCGTACTCGTCACTGTGCGGGCTGTGCTGATCGTGACACTACGAGGCATCGAGGCATCGAGTGATAGAGTGATAGAGTTATAGAGTGATGCTCTCTCGGTTGTTCAAGTCAGGCTATGCAAGGCACAATCTAGGTACTAGGATATCGCCTAGTATAATAAGTTGCGCCACCTCAGGTGGGAATGGCTGGTAATGTGTGAAACCTTCCACGAATAGCTTGGCTTTTGGCCTGGGCACTCACCGCTCTGCATTGACGCGAGTGAATCTCGGAGTGACCTATTGCAAATGGGAGGGAACACATATTTCACATATTTCCCAATTGGTATGCAAAATCGCGTTTGCTGGATACAATCACACGTCAGGGAATACGATACACCCGACGGTCCAAGTAGGGTTTCCACCCTTGTCATCGCCCCGCTCCATCAGCTCCCTTCACTTGTTCTCCATCCTCCACCCCCTGACCCCCCTCCCCTTCCCCTTCCCCGTCTTCATCGTGCCTCGGCTTCTTGCTCCCGCCACCGCCCTCCGACCCATCTCCAGTCATATCATCCCCATTCTCCTTTTCAGACCTACCTCGCTTGCCCCCTGCTCCTGCCTAGGACCCATTCGCTGCCTCTGCCCCATCCCCTGCACTCATTGCCATCATCCTCCTTGATGCTTCCATCGCTTCCCGCACTACATCATCCCGGTGACGGGTGCCAAATGTCAAATATGCCGTGTGCCCTGGCTGGCTAGCCTTGGGAAACAACGACCTAGGCGCAAGATCGGCACCTGCTCCCAGCCCATACACAGCCCGACCCCCGGCAACCCTCAGAGGATCCACGAATCCAGGAGGTGCCTCAGCTACAGCACGACCACACGAATCACTACCTTCCATTGAACCTGCCCCTGCCCCTGCCTCCTGATCACCTGCCCTGCCCGCTGGCGCCCCCCCTCTCACTTTGACCATGGCTGGAGGCGGCATCTTGCTCTCCACCACGTAATCAACACCAAGCACTTCAATCGTCTCTATGTCCACAAAGCCAGCATGCAGTAGTGCTGCGCAATTCCGCTAGACTTGCTCCATGCACGGGCTAAAGCAACAGATGCGACCACCGTGGCGTGTCACTGCAGCTGCGTGTGGAATCGCACTCCACGGTGCTGGCAGGTCAAGGAACACGGCGTCCACTTGGGGGGAAGGTTCGCTCAGATTCGTAGGGAAGCCTTGCAGCGCATCGCCATGGGCTGACACAACAACTGGACCTCCAGTGGCGAAACAAGGACCCACGGAATCTACCCCGAACGGAGCCTCAGGGTCAAACCGACCAGCGGCCTTGCTTGCCTCCTCGGATGAGGGTGCAGTGGAGGAGCCAGTGGAGCCCTCCGGCTGACCATTCACAGATGCAGAGGCAAGTGCAGTTATAGTAATTGGAGGTCTTTTAGCTTGTGATATCACCTTGCCGGTGGCTTGCTGGTACCCGAGACCCGTGCAGGCTAGCTCTCGGCGTGCCGCTTCTGCTCGCAGAGCATTGAACTCGAACGTGTAAACCCGGCCCGTTGGAGCCACTGCTCGCGCAAAGGTATGGGTAGCGGAAGCCGAGCCCGTGCCGCTTTCAAGCACAACGTGCCCGGGTTTTAATCTCAACGCACACACTACAGCAGCTAGGTCTGGAGCGTATACTATTTGAGTTCGATGTGAAAGGTTTGTCGTCCAATCCTCCGCCGAAGCACGAAAGGGCTTGCGAAACTCTTTGCCTCTATGGTCATACACTGCACTTCCAGGCATGACACCTGCGATTTGTTCGTGGCGAATATAGCCATGCGAAGATTGGATTCGCTTTCCGGGTTTGAGCTTAATCATCTTAGTGTTGCGGGCATCTAGCCATTTGACGACGTCTCCATATTTCAAAAGCCAAGGCCGACTGGCATCATCGGTGAAATCCATAAGTGCGCTTCTTAATGCCTGTACAGGAGGCGCACCGCGTCGGCCTGCAACTTGAGCAGGTTCTTCCAGAAAATAAGTTCCGTAGATCTAGACCTTCTTTGCCACGCATGGTTGCAACCACACAAGGATCGGATCGAACCTACCACGAAGGCCCAAAACGCATAGATAGGGGATTTGGTTGCCATGCAGCCCGTTTCGCAGCTCGACCATGTAAGCTTGGTTTAGTAGTATGTTGATTATACTGCGGGGTCCACCCACAATCAGATCTACGAAGCATGAATGGACTTCTAGTATCTTGAAGTTTACCAACGACTTGCTGTCACTCCGTACTAGCTCAATATGTCCTAGTACCAAGGTATCGATACAATCCCTATCATTTTATGTCGTTTTTATCACGATGCAGACCGAGAAGGCCTTCCTTCGCCAGCCTACCGTGTTCAACGCCCGGAAGAAGACTCTCGGCCGGCGCCACGGGAAGGGCCTGCGCTTCGCTCGCAACGTTGGCCTTGGCTTCAAGACCCCTGCTGAGGTCTACACCGTGAGCACTTAATGCAAGTTGTGCGACTACCTGTAGCAATTCATGCCCGAATCGGCTTCGTTTTGGCAGCATAGCCCGCGCTTGTCTGAAGCGTTGTCGTAACCTGATGCGTATTAGGCGAGAGCCGATCGCGCAAGAGTATGGTTCCATGCACATCGGTGCCTACATTATGCATGGTTTGTTGCTTTGCGCAGGAGAAGTATGTGGACAAGAAGTGCCCTTTCACTGGCGATGTCTCGATCCGAGGACGCATCCTGAAGGGTGTGGTCATCAGCACTAAGATGCAGAACACTGTCATCATCCGCCGTGACTACCTTCACTTCATTGCCAAGTACCGTCGTTTTGAGAAGCGCCATAGCAACATGGCCGTGCACGTCAGCCCTTGCTTCCGAATCAAGGAGGGCGATGTCGTGACTGTGGGCCAGTGCCGCCCCCTGTCCAAGACCGTGCGCTTCAACGTTCTGAAGGTGATCTCGGCCACCGAGGCCAACGCGCAGCGATCCAAGAAGACGTTCCGCGTCTTCTGAAGTGGTTGGTCTGGTAGGACAAGATTGAGCATGGAAGGTGAATGGCAGCAACCGCCTTGCATGCCTTAGGGCTGATGCATATGGCATCTAGTACTCGCGCTATGTGGGGACAAGAGGCCTGTGCTGATGGGAATGAGCAGTAGTTTTTGGGTGGCAGCATCGGGCCGCATGGGTACGAGGTATCGTGTGGTCAGAGTCGAAATAGGTCACGTTCGACGCTCAGGTCTGCTGTGTAGCAGGCCTGGCTCGTTGTGTATCATGGGTTGTGGGATTTTAGTCTGAACAAGAGTTTTTCTCACACAAACTCGTGGCGTTCACAAAGTTCAATCACTATCACCAAGTTCGGTCACTATCGCCCATTATTGGACTTGTACTTTTCCCGCTTGAACCCATCCATCAAGAGTAGAATGCAATTCTCCCGATGCTATCAGCCGCTCCCTCCCCTTACTGGCTGCTCCAACGCCGCCCTCATCCGAGCAAACGCAAGATACGGCAGCCTCTCGCAATGCACCTAGCGCACGAAGTATGACGGCTGCATCCCACGAAGCGATTCTGACAAGAAACGAGGTGTCATCAACGCCCTCGCCACCTCGGTAGCCCCTCCCTCCATCCTCCCTTCCAGCAGCCGCAGCAGGAACAGGCATGCCCTCACCAGCACCGCCAGTCCTCCTACACCTGGAGCCACCTCACTGTACTCGTCCACGTCCTCGGCCGATAGAGGGCCCGGGATGCGTTCTACCAGGGAGGCAGACTCCAACAGCAGCTCCTCCTCTTCATCTTCATCTTCATTTGCATTGGCATTGGCCCCGACTTCAGAATCATCTCTTTTTGTGCTCCGACCCATTCCCCTGTGTCCTTCATCCCCCGTGGCCCCCCTTGATGACATCCACCGCAGCATACTCCACCCACCAGCCCCACCCCCGGCCCCGGCCCCGACTGCTCCCACAGCCCTGGAACCCTGCCGTCGACTCAGCCCCTGCAATCGAGCTGCATCCGCCGCTTCGACCGCCTCCAGCACCAATGCCGCTGTTCCTTCAGCCCTCGGTTCTAGCAGGCCCCCCGCCGCCGCCAATGCATCCGGCAACATGAATTGGTCCATCAACGCAGCAGCAAGAGGGGTAGGCATGATTCCCACGAAGAACGGAATGATCCATTTCGTAAGGTAACTCGTGTGTACCTCAGGGACCACCACTCCAAGTTCCGCATCCATCGCGGCGGCATGCTCCGCCTATCGCCGCACCTGCTGCTTAAGGACGTTATCGCTTTGCCGGTCACTCCGACCTCTTTGAATGAATCCACCTGGTCCCATATCCCGCACAATCTCAGTACCAGTGCCTTCCATGGTATCATCACCCTTTTCATTGCTATGTAAAACATACCCATTCTTCTCTCCATCTCCATCTGCATCCCTTGCAACCACCCCTTTGTGCCTCATTCGCAGAGCTTTCATAGCCGCAGCCGCAGCATCTTCCGACGGAAGCAGGGAACTCCATCGACTGCCGCTGCCACTTGACCCCTAGCTGGAACTCTCTGCACCCCATCCCCCAACTCTTGTTCCCTGCACTCCTTCAGCCTGATCGATTCTCCACAGACCATGCGGGGCCACGAAACTCACAGCCTCCCTGCTACTCATGTATCGATGTACACCAGGCAACACCTCTCTCACGACGACTCCCATATGAGAGGCGAGCAGGGATGCTGTCCGAGCTCCCTGAGCATGTGGGTAGAAGGCATACAGCTCTGGTCGTACGAATAGCAGGCTATGTGCACAGAGGAAGGCAGCATACGGGTCCCGGACACATGCTAGGAGGAGGCCGGATATCTAGTTCATACCCTGTGTGTATCCATGGTCAGGACGAGAGGCTGCAAGTGCCAACATGACATCCCTGAGGGCAGGTCGTAATGCCCCTCCCACGGCATATAGTTGCGATCTACCCATGGTCCTTCCGAGGTCTTTAAGCATCGTTTCCACCTCCTTCTCCTCACGAGAGGAAACATAGGATAGTGCCAGATCTGTCGGTGTTGGAGGTAAGATGGTTGCGGACCTTCTCACGTGGTCACCAGTGGCAATGCCGGTTTCAGTCTATCCCTCACCCATGCTTCGATGCAACCCATCCGTTTCAAGTCCTGATCCTGATTTTGTTCCCCCATTGCGATTTACTTTCCTCAACTAGTGCGCTACTCTCCCCCTTGCCGCCCTCCCCCTCGCGAGACACGTCCTGAAGAGGGCAGGAGACACATGCCCGGCATTACCCACAGCCAGAGGGTACACCACCTCACGGAGGGAGTGAGGGATGCCACGGTGCCACGCGGCCAGTGCACGGCCTGCTCCGGGCCCCACGAGACATTCAGGCCATGTCCCGATTAGACTCACCCACTCGTCACACCTGCCTTCCTCTGCCACTGCACTCAGCGCCCTCTCATGCCGATCCTAGGATCTTGCCGCCTTTGTCTGGCCCAGGGTAGAATGCAGTGACTCGGGGAGCGTGCCTTCTCGCAGACGGAGGGTCGCTGAGCGAGCATGGACCACTACATCACGGCCAATGACCGTGGATCGACGGTGGGACTCGGAGCCAGAACTGTCTCCAGAGCCCTTCCTCCTCACTTCGCGTCGCTGCTGCTTTCTTGTCTTCGACTTCGTAATCTCTGGTTCTAATTCCGATTCCGATTCCAATTCTGATTCCGACTCCGTGTCACTATAGCTGTCCGGTCCTCGCTTTCTGTCCCCATTTCCACCTTGCCCTCTCTTCCCCCCCCTCCGCCTATGTTGCGCATACCCAGTGGCGAGTGCGAACCCACGACCCACCATGAGGCCAAGCAGCCTTCTCTCCACACCTAGAGGGGTTTTCCCGTCTCCACCAGTGGGCGAGGGAACAAGAGTACCGCTAGCATCTACTGCCATCTATTCCTTGGGTTGTACGTCGGATCTGGGTCCCCACAGCGAGTACGTACGTGAGCCAAGGCCTGACGTAGGGATTGACCCTGTCCTTGTCCCTGTCCTTGTCCCTGGCTCCGTATCAGGGCGTGATAGTCTCGCTGGACCTTTCTAACCCCTACTGTCTTCACTTTTAACTTCATCTTCATGTTCATCTTCATGCACGTGATCCCTGTGATCCCCCGCGAGTGCTTCCATCATTCCTTCCTCTGACCACTTCCCGTGTCCCCTCGGAGGTCCTATGGCCCCCCATGCCAACATTCCTCCATCATCAGTTACCACGGCCGAGGCATCATGCTTTGCACATAGTCTTTCCACCCCCAGAGCAGGATGCAGTGCACCCCCCCATGATGATGAGATTCCCACATGATCCCCTGCATCGTCCTGGACTCTCGGCCGATGGTGCACTGCCCCCAGCTGAGGGTCCTCGATCCCTAAGCCCAGCCATCGCAGTTCGTGAGGCCACTTGATCACACGAGGTGCGAACTCTACGTCACCTGATGCCAGTCGAGTGTCCTACTCTGCCAACACATCGTCAGGCCCCAACCCAGGTCCATCTCCACCGCGTTTCCCACCCCCTCCTGTTCCCTCCCCATCCTGCTTCAGCACAGCCGACGTCACTATGGCAGCCCCCACTACCACCACACCCCTTCCCCTTCCCACTTCACCGCCCACTGCACCAGCTCTCCCTGCCTCCCGTCGCCTGTTCAATCTCGTCTCCTCTTCCTCCATGGCCTTCCTCAGACGACGCTCCGAGCACCGCTACACAGCCCCAAGCACCACCTTCATACGACGCAGCCAATACCTTACCGGATCACTCCCTGCCACGCGGTCTCCACTCGTCACGCCACGGCCACTCACCTATCCCAGATCATCCAGGCCCCATCCGACGACACGCCCATCCTAGGTTGCAACCAGGACGTGGTCCCCACCGGATGCCAACCCACTCACCATTGCAGGCTCGCCGGCTCTCGATGCCAAGGGAGCCGGAGCCGGCGCTGGAGCCCCAGTAGACCCCTAAGGAGACCCATTACTGTCCATGGTTCCCAGCACTTGGGGACGGGAGACCATGCCATTTCCTATCGGGGATTCCTGCGGGCTACCAGTTGTTCCCTGATCACGATCCAGAGACTACGGGGTCATCATACCAACAGGAGTCGAAGACGCATCTATGGAAGCATCGCCATCACCATCATCATCCTATACATCATTGCCATCTCTTCCTATTCCTCTTCCCCGAGCCGTATCTCGCCCTTCCAGACCATGCATTGTTCCGCCGGCAGCAGTCGCAATCGCTCGACCAAATCCCACCGGTACTAGCACTGGCTTCCATGCAAATGGGGCTGCATCTGCCTCCTCCTTCACCTCCTCTTCTACCACCTGCTGCTGCTACTGCTCAGCCGCAGTTGCAATTTTCCCCTGATCACCTGCCCTCCCCTTTGTCTTCTTCTTATTTCTTCTGTTCTTTCCATTTCGTCTAGTGCTTTCTCTTTCGTCGTCCACCGGCATTTCATCCGTGCTAGTGCCACCATCGATGTCTCCATCTTCATCACCGTCATAATTGCCGTGATCGTCGTTCTCATCGCCGGAGGATGATGAGGAAGAAGAAGAGGAAGCCCTCGTTCTTGTACCACTAGATACCGCTGCTGCTGCTGCTGCGGTCGCTGCCACTGCTGCCACTATCTTCACCCTTGCATTCTTCAAGCGCTTCTCCCGGCTGCTGTCCAATGAGCCCAGTTTAACCCCTAGCTGCCCGAACCGGTTGCATCCAAATGCCCACACATGTCCTTGCGAGGATAGAAACACCGTGTGGGCCCTGCCCATGGACACCTTCGACACCCGAATGCCGACCCCAGGAACTTGTTGCCGGAGCTACCAGTGATTCGCGATGCAGCGCCCGAGTGCACCCCTGTGCACCGTGCCGCCGACTGCTCCCCTCGTGCTGCCACCTCCAGTCCCAGACGAGGTCACGCTCCCTCGGGTGGATTCGCCGGCCGGGCTGTCATGTACACCAACCAATCGGCTTTCTCCGGTCTCACCTACGTTGCCATTGCTGGATTCCCCGTGCCCCCCTCCATAACTGACCCCCATGGGACTGATGGCTGGACGGTCTCCCTCCGCCAGTGGTGATTGAGCCACACCCCCTTCCCGAGGTGATCCAGCCGGGGATGCCACTGGAGAATGAGTGGGAAGGCAACCACTTGATACCCCTTCTTGTGTGCCAGACCCATGCCGAACAAGTGCAGCCTCAGAATGTCTCCAAGGACCATCCGTGGCCTGCCTAGACACGGCGGATGCCCCACTGGACATCCCTGGCTAGTGGATCGACCGTCGGGCACCAACACCACGTCTAGCATTGCGAGGACCAAGCACACCCAGGTGAGGCGACGCCGCAATGCGATGACCTGCGTCTGTCCGACTTCTAGCACGGAATTGCAGCGCCACTGCCCTCAATGCACTGGCACTGCCCTCACCCTCAGTACCGCTGGCCCCGCTATCCCACGCAGTCGTCGATCCTCCCCCTTCGCTCTCGAACCCAGGACCAAGTACCCCGTGCGGATACATGCGTCGACTGTTCCCTACAGCAGTACCGCCCATATGTCCATCTGTGGCTCCATAACCAGCTCCAGACTACCCTCCAATGCCATCCTCAGTCAGCATCACCAGCCCGGTCGCCGATGTGGTCAGCGTAGATCGTCGACGGGCTGTTCCTCCAGCACCCACTTTACCATCCTCAGACCCCTAGCTCCCAGGCGTGCGAACCCCTGTGTTACCATGCGATGTACTCGGATTTAACCCACCCCTCCCGCTTCCCCTCCGTCCATGCCCCATCCCGACACCAGCACCAGCACTTGCACCAGCTCCACCGGAGAATCGTGCCTCGCCCACTTGGAAAGACATAGCTCGGCGACGCCCGACATTGCTCGACCGCCGACCCATACCGGCTTGTCCTGCAGGAGAGCGTAAAGTTGATCCAGAGCCGAAATGCGACCCGCTCCCGGCACTCCCCGGCAGCTCTGGCACACGGTCCTGGTCCCCATCTCCATTGGCACTCCCGCCTCTGCCAGAACCAAACGCAGCAGCTGCATCCGCCAGCGCCATAGCATCATCGCCCTCGAGTGACCCGAGCCCGGTGCTCTGAGAGTCCGCAGTCGACAGGCGTTTCCGAGGCGAGTCGGCCAGAGATTGCCGCCGCCGATGCCTTGGACCCGACCCCCCTCCCTGTCCCTATCCATCACCCCAGCTGCTGGACAGCCCGATCTGCACCCCTTCACCGCCTCTTGTTCCCCAGTGTCCATCAGGGACAGGCACAGCGGGTGCGGGCAGACTGACCATTGAGGCCACCCTAGCATCGTTACCATCGTCATGCCCATGCATGCTGCTACTGCTACTACCATCTCCATCCAGTGGCCCGCCTGGACCGGACATCATACCAGGTGATCCTCCGGATACTGTGTGTCTGCTGTACCCCGTGCCCACCTAGCCCTCACGATTGGCATGCACCGGAGATCCCACGGCTTGTTCAGTCAGCCCATGCTACCGTCCCTACGTCTACCCATAAATATATGCGCCCCCTCCCTCGATGGCATTGAGATGGTCGGCATCAAGCATCATGGGTGAGCCAGGAATGGCCTTATGATCCTGACCCTAATATCTAGGTATTGCCCTGGCAACCTGCCCTGAGCCCCCGTTGCCGCTAGTACTACCGGAGCCGGAGTGCCGGGCAAGAGGAGAGGACATGCTGCCACTGTTCCCTACCCCTCCCGTCCCATACTCAGGCACCCGCACCATCGCTTGTACCTGATGAGACACACGGCGAGAGGCCGGGTGAGATCGTCCGTTCGTCCCGTAGGGAACAAGAGGGTGTTCCTCGGATTCGCGCGAAGACATCGTTGTCTAATAAGTTGCATGATCATCGTCTGGAGGCGGAAGCACTCCGTGGGTCCGTGTCCGAAGACCAGAGCTATTGTCGTGATACATGTCTACCTGTTCCCGTGATCCATTCCCATACCCGACTACCCCCACTGTCCTACCAGCCACTAGAGCAGTACTCTACAGACGACGACGGCCACCAGTCGAACCTCGTCTCTCGTTAATGACCCGGTCGGATTCACTCCCTCCGTACCCCATACCGACCGGTTTCATCTGCCCTCCTGTATGTGCAACCGCTCGAGGCTTCAATTCATCTCCTTCCTCTCCATGTCCCAGCCTCCCTCTGGCCCCGCAACCCCAGGTGAAGAGAGTCCCGCTCTAGGTAATTGCTCCTGAATGCTTACCACCGGCCACCACTCCGATCACCTCCCTCTGAGCCAGGACCCGGACCACCCTTGGCGACCTTGCATCGGCCTCATCTCCATGTCCAAGCCGACCATGCCTACCCTTGCCAAATGACAAAACACAACCATCAGCACACAGTAGCAGCGTGTGCTCATTTCCGCAAGCCACTCCCAACACAGCTGCCGCTGCTGTCCACAGAAATCTCTGCGATGTAGGAGAGGGAATTAGCCTCCAGCCCTCTCTCGCTGCTTCAGCCCGTAGCCGAGCAAATGAGCCGTCAAGTGCACGAGACGGCAGGACCGGATCATCGCCTGCCTGTCTCATCGACTGCCCTGGCCGTTCCCTTTGCTGTTGCCCGTGACCTTGCATGCCGGCACGACCCCGAACGGTGACTCCGCCCTAAATAGATACGACTTCTGCGGGGCCACTCCGAGAATGACCATGCTGAATGTGCTCCCTAGCCAATCGTATCTTTTCCTGCCTTCTCCTCGAGGCCTCCATGGCATCGGAATGCGAAGCTAGCGGTGACCGAGACAGGCTGCCGGCACTGCCGATCGAAGAAACCGATGT
>Ga0136560_1001146_pt1 | contig 13539 bp, 8 predicted proteins | sample AntRauMeHopE1497_FD_104925 | JGI IMG/M metagenome (GOLD analysis project Ga0136560, IMG submission 104925) | Saline lake microbial communities from Rauer Islands, Antarctica - Metagenome Hop E1 #497 | ecosystem: Environmental > Aquatic > Non-marine Saline and Alkaline > Saline | place... | reverse complement strand
TGTCCAAGCCCGGGGCACTGCCACGTACTTGCCTGAGCCTATCTGCTCAGCCAGCGTCGGAGCGCGTGCTCCTCGCTGCGCTTACGCTCTGCGTTCCGAGCCTTGCTCGCGCCTGCAGAGCAGTTTCTCGGCAAGGCGCTACCGGAATGTCGTCGCACTCCGACTCGTTCGCCGAGCCTAACAATCGCGCCTGCTTCTTGTCGCAGCTTGTCCAAGCTGTCAGCCTTCACCAAGGATGGCTTTCGACCGCGGAGCCGCGAGGCTTCACCTCGCATCCTCCGCCCTTGAGCACGACAGCGCCGAGCACAGTCTCGTCATTCGGACCCAGCCCGTGGACGAATGGTACAAGGACCAGGGGGGACGCAAGGCGCTACTCAGCACGACCGTGGCGTCGCCCTTCCCGCTGACCTCGGTGGTCCCGCTGTCTTGCCGGCTGCTGCTCGAGTCCGGCACCCCACCGGCCGACGGAGCCAGTCTCCTGCACATCGAGGACCTCCCAAAGACGGACATGCTTGCGCTGGGGCCGGAGGCGCGCCAGCTGACGATCAAGTTCCGCATTCTCAAGGTGAGACCAACGTGGCGAGCTCCGCGCCGCCGGGACCCGGTGCTTCTGGACCTGCCGTCGGCCCGGGGATTGGTGAAGGTCAAACCACGCTTCTTAGGGGGGGGCAGTGGCGCAAGAGGCGCGGCTGTGACCTCACGTCTGGTCCGATGTTCTTGGAGAAGAAACTTGCTCGAGTTTTCCCGGGGCCCGTCGACCTCGACGCCGCCACCAGCCCGGCCTGAACCCCGTTTCCCGCCCGCAGGTGTCCCGCAACTTTGACAACTCAAGGTTCGTCCTGGAGATCAGCCCGGACTACTCGCAGGCGGCGGTCCAGCCATCGGAGGAGCAAAAGCTTTCGTCCGTCCGGACGTTTCCGATCTTGGTCAAGTCCAAGCGCCGCCGGCCGCTGCCTCGCCGGGGCGACTCGCCTGCCGCATCAGAGGCAGCGCCGCTTCCCGTCAGCAGCTTCGCGGAAGCCGAGCCGGCACCGGCGCACGCTGCTGCCTCCAGCTCGGCCGCGGCTCCGGCGGGCGCCGACGTGCGCTCCATGCTCGCCGCCATCATGCAGGAGCAGCGCCGCGTGGCGCAGGCCCTCGAGACCCTGTCTGCTAACCAGGCAGGTATCATGGGAATGTTTGCCCACGGCCAGCAGCCCCGGAAGCGGCCGCACGAGGCGTGGGCAGGCGAGGCCGGCGAGATTGGCGGGGTGCCGCCGACGCCGCCGTGCCGCACGTCGTTCCGCCGCGAGGGCACCGACTCGTCCATCGACTCCCTGAGCTCTGACGTCACACTGCAGTCCGTGGCGCCGGACCTCTGCGCCTCGATGGGCCGGCCCCACTACGCTGTCGCCCCGGGAGCCCCGCACCACGCCCCGCGAGCCGTCCGCGCCCTGCATCACGGGCCCCCCAGGCTCAGCCCGGGGCACCCCGCGAGCGTGCAGCCGTCGGCCGGCGCACGGATCGCGGCACCCATGGTCTTGCCCGGCCCCGGCTACGGCGGCCACCCCGGGGGGGTCGACCAGCTCCTGGCGGCGGCATTGGCCACAGACCCGTCCGCCAAGCGGGCCCGCATGTAGGCGCCCGCGTCGCGGCCCCCCCTGCTTGTGCCGGAAAGCAGTCTAGCGCGCGTGCCGGCGCCGGGAGCGAGGCTGGTGAGCGCCGGATGAGCCGGCGCGCAGCACGTGAGTGTGATGGGCGACGCAACATTCTTTCAGAGCCGCCACGCTCGCGTCATGCGCTCGCGTTCACACGGCTGAGCATCGTGAACACGCGCCCGCCGTGGAGCCCGCTCGGCGGCTCCACGCCGTTGGTCATGGCCACGACGACGCCCGAGGCGTCCAGCACGAACTGCGGCCGCTCGCGCCGGCGGAGGCGGGCGGTGCTGCCGTCGTCGAACGTCACGTCGCACCACGGCGTGATGGGCGCCGACCGCTCCCACGCCAGCCCGTCCTCGCTCCACACCGTCAGGAAGTTGCAGCCGCAGTGGAACACGGCGAAGAACCGGCCCGTCGAGGCGCCGCGGAACACCCCCGCGTCCTCGCAGTTCTGCGGCACGTTGGCGATGGGCCCCGCCCCCACCTTGCGGTACGGGCCGCGCCAGGTGTCGGCCACCGCCACGCCGGTGAACATGCCGTTCGGATGCTCGGAGGAGCGGCCCTTGAAGAGCAGCAGCACCGTGCCGTTGGCAAAGGCGTGTGCGGTGGGGTTCGTGACGAACAGGTCGTCCCAGGCCCCGGGCGCGCCCGGTTCCAGGACCGGGGTAGGCTCCCTGCTCCAGGGGCCGTTGGGCGACGGCGCGGACGCGATGCCGATGCGCTGTGTGGTTGCCGCGGCGGGCAGACCGCCGACTGCCCCGGCTGACACTCCCCGCGTGCAGTTCTGAGCCTTCTGCCCGTCCGTAGCGTGATTCCCCATGTAAACGATCAGCCACGTCCCGTCGGGGGCGCGCACCACGGTAGGGTTGTGCTGGGTGAGCGAGTCCCAGTACGACGCGTTGCGCTGACCCAGCACGATCTCCTTGGGGGCGAACGGCGAGGCCACGCTTGGAGACACGGCGTGAAGGACCCGAGACTTGGTCAGCCACGCCCCGAGGGAGCAGGAATCGTCCATGAGCGCAGAGAACATGTGAAGCGTCCCGTCGTCGTCCGCCATGATCCCACCACCCCACGTCGAGTGCCCGTCGATGCAGAGGCCGCCATTGCCGCAGCTCACGGGCGTGAGCCCGAGCTCGGCGCAGCTGGGTCCGGCAAAGGGCGCCTCGCAGTTGCATTTCCCGTCCCCGCCGCAGATCCCGGCCATGCTGCAGTCCATGTCCGTCTTGCACGCAAGGGCGACCGAAGCGGCCAGCGCACAAACCGCGACCGATCGCATGGTCGCCGGTGCGGCGGTGCCGAGCACGCAGAACTGTCTGAACGAGGGCAAACGACTCACGCCTCTGCCTGGACTCGCCCCGGTGCAGGGACTGTGCGCATACACATCGTATGCACAGCGCTCGGGGTGGTGCTTGCGATGTGGTGCAGAGGCGTGCGCGGCCGTCGCTCGCGTGCGACAGACAGCCTGGTCGGCTGGAGCCGCCGCGCGTGTGTCTCGGCAAGGGCTGCGTGGCGCGTCGTGAAGTGCGGTGCCAGTTTCGTGCACGGGGCGGGGCTGGCGCGTCAGGAGGATCACGGCGTCCGGTCAGTCCCGGAGCCCCGATCCCCCTGCGCGCACCCTTCCCTGCGCACGCCCGGCTCACGCACTCTGCGCGTAACGGCGGCGCCAGGTCGCCACGTCTCCCAAAATGCGGGAGGGGCGCTCCTGGCTGCCCACGCGGGCCAGGGTCATTATTGGGCGTGACACCCTGGCGAGAATGGATGGCTGGATGATGTCCGGCCCGCGCAGCACCGTCCCCTGCGCCCGACCGCCCGTCCCATCGCCACAGCATACGGGGGCAGGGGAATGCCCCCGGGGGCGGACGGGGTGAGGGCGGTCGGGTAGCGGGGCTGCACCGCGCGGGGTAGGGGGAGAGGGGGGCTCGGCGCCGGTGTCGGTGGCACTCTTGGAAAGCCAATTACGGAGGAAATATTGGGAAGCGATGCGGGGTCGAGGGCGGCGGCGTGCGTCCTCAGGGGTGGGGGGCGGCGGCCGAGGCGTCGGCGGTGGGCGGCTGCTGGCCCATGGACACGAGGTGACCCTCGAGGAAGGTGACGATGTGCCGGTGGCCGCACCGGACGGCCTCGGCGAAGGGGCTCTGCCCCCAGCGGTCGCGGGTGAGGGCGTCGGCGCCGTGGCGGACGAGGACGGCGACCACGTCGAGGTGGCCCTCGCAGCACGCGATGTGGAGGGCGGAGCGGGCGTCGTAGTCGGCGGTGGCGACGTCGGCGCCCATCTTGATGAGGCTGACCACGCGGTCCATGTCGCCCTCGCCGGCGGCGGTGGTGAGCTCGAAGGAGAGGAGGGTGGAGGAGACGTCGGGCCGGCGGCCGGCCTTGCCGGAGGCGTGGGAGTCGCTCGAGGCGGCGAGCTGGCTGCCGTCGGGGCTGCCGCCCGTCGGGGTGATGAGGGCGTCGAACATGTTGACGCGGAACTGGCGGACGAGCATCTCGCAGAACTTGAGGGAGCGGGCGGGCATGGGGCAGGCCGGGGTGAGGCGGTCCGCGGTGCCGTCGAGGAGGGCGAGGCCGCCGAGGCCGGGGATGACCACGAGGGTGACGCCGGTGGAGCCGACGGTGGCGGGGAGGGCGATGTTGAAGGTCCAGGTGCCCGAGAGCGGCCCCATGCCGCAAGTGTAGGTCATGGACAGGGTGTTCTTGACCGTTGAGGGGCGCATGCAGCGGCGGTCGGTGGTGGGGCACGCCCCCGCGCGGGCGAAGGTGGCGGCGATGGTGGCGAGCTGCCGCACCGTGGCCTCGATGCTCATGCACTGGACCAGGGCCTGGGCGATGTCCGTGGGGTCGGAGCGCGGGGGGAGGGCCTCCATGCCCTTGAGGTAGTGGGAGAGGGCCATGCAGCGGAGGGCGCGCTGCTTGAGCAGGAGGCACGCGGCGTTGTTGAAGCCGAGCCGGGCGTCGCCGGCCCAGCTCTGCAGGCGCGACACGACGTGGGTGAACCGGCTCCCGGAGTCCTTGAAGAGCCGCTCGCGCTTGCGGAGGTGCCCGCGGCCGACGCAGGCCATCACGGTGAGAGCCCCGGCCAGGGTGCAGGCGTTGTAAGGGCGGACGTGGGAGGGCGAGGGCATGCCCTTGGGGTCGCGGCTCGCGTCGACGCCGCCCATGGCCTCGGCGTCGTGGAGGACGGCGGAGCCCGTGCCGGCGACGCCGCGCATGGGGCGACTGGCAGGGAGGGTGGCGGGCGGGACGACGGCGTCGGGCAGCCCCGCGGTCCGAATCGCGAGGGCCGAATCGCCGCGCTCCATGTCGGGGGGTCCCGACGCGGCGAGGACGGGCGCGCCGCCGGGGCCGCGGCGGGTGGACAGGTCCAGGGCGAGACCCGCGCCGGCGGGGAGGGCTGGGAGGCCCGGGGCGGGCTTGGCCTGGGCCGGGCGCGAGGGCTTGGCATCGTCAGCGCCCGAGTCGGAGTCGAAGTCGTCGCCTTCCATGCCGGCTCCTCCGGCCACGGCCGGCTCAATGTCCGAGTCCGTGGTCTCCGAGTCGCCCATCTCTGCCTCCTCCTTCTCGGCCTGAAGCGCCTCCCGCCCGCCCCGGGAGCGCATGTCACGCCACCGCTTGCGCTGCATCCGCCTGCGCCGGCGGCGCTCCCGGCGGTCCCTCGCGATGCGGCGGTGGGCCTTGACCTCGGCCCGGACTCGGACGTCCTCGGGGAGCGACGCCCAGCCCCCGGCGCGGCCGGGGAGGGCCTCGTCGTCGTCGTTGCCGCCCTCGTCGTCCTCGCCCCCCCCGCCGTGCCCACCCCCCGCGGGGTCCATGAGGGTGAAGCTGTCGGGCGGGTGCGACGACGGCTCCGTCCCCGCCCACGCGTTCACCGCCTCGGCCCCGGAGTCCTCCATCGCCATCGCGTACAGCAGCGGAAAGACCGTCTCCATGATGGGGACCTTCTTGTCGTAGTCCCCCATGCACGCGTACTGCCCGTCGCACGTGCAGAGAGCCACGCCAAAGGTGGACGGGTCGATGCCGGAGACGGCCTTGAGCTCCTTGTCCAGGCTGTCGCGGTGCTCGTCCACCTTGGACTTCTTCTGGTCAGGCGGCACCGCGCCGCCCGGGGCGGACCCCTCGGCCGCGGACATGCCGCGCTTGAGGTCGTGGAGCGGGTCGGCAGCCGAGTTCTTGGCCTCGGCCTCGCGCAGGACCGCCTCTGCGTCCTCTTCCCCGTCCTCCTCGCCGCCCAGCGCCGCCGTGCTCGCCTCCACGCCCGCGGAGGAGCTGCCCCCGCCCCCCGCGCTCGTGGCGCCGCTCTTGGGCGTCCCGGCGACGTTCCGGCGGTGTCGGCTCGCGGGGCGTGATCCGGCCGCGCCGCTTTCCGCGGCCGCTCCCGACTCGTCGTCGCGCCTCCGCTTGTCGCTGTTGAATTCCGCCACCGCCGACGGCGGCACGGTTCCGTCCCGCCGCACCGGCACGGGCGGCACGTACTGCAGCACCGCCTGCGCCATGCCCTTGATGGAGTGCCGCACGCCCTCGAAGTCGTCCACCACGAGGGTGCCGAGCAGGGCGCGGAGGAGGAGGGTGTCGGCCGACGCGGCGGGGGAGAGGATGAGGTCCTGGAAGCGGACGATGCCCGAGCCGCCGGACAGCGTGTCCAGGAGCGACGCGACGCGGGCGTTCTGCGCGTGGGTGCACGCCATGCCCTTGGAGGCGAGGAAGGAGGCAAGGCGCCACGCCTCGATGGCGGACCGGGGCACGGAGTCCACGTCGGGGAAGGACTCGGCGATGGCGGGGTCGCGGCCGCCGGCGGGGCCCCCGCCGCCAGGGTGGCCCGCGCGGACGGTCATGGCCGGCGCCCCGCCGCCGCGGAAGGACGTTCCCATGCCGGGGGACGCCATGAGGCCGCGGCGGACGCTGGTGTGGGAGCCGGAGAGGCGGTCCGTCGCGGCGAGGCCCGCGGCGGCGGCGGCGGCCGCGGCAGAGGCCCCGTTCCCGCCCCGGGACGCGCTCGAGGCGCCGGTGCCGCCGGGAGTGCGCTGGGAGGCGGTGCCCGCGGAGCGTGCGGTGCCCCGGCCGCGGCCTCGTCCGTTCTCGGACATCCGGACGTCGTACGATCCGGGGGCCCAGTCCCGCAGGCTGCGGAACGCGACCCACAGCTTCCCGAGGTGGCGGAGTACGTGCCTCGCCCCCAGGCGGGAGTGGAGGAAGCGGATGGCCTCGGACGTGAAGGCGCCCTGGCGGGAGGTGTCCCTGCCGGAGCGGCCGGCGGGCGTGCCGTCCGAGGCGGCGCGGCCGAGGCCGGGCCCGCGCTTGCCGCCGGCCTGGGAGCCGTCGGCGCTGCCGGCCCCGGCCAGGGGCGTGGAGCTGCCGGCGTGGGAGTGCGAGGCGGCGAGGCTGTGGCTCAGGAGCAGCGCGGGGGCGACGGGGTTGAGCGACACGTCGTCGTCCGGGCCCGAGGCCCCGCCTCCTTCGGCGGCGCCAGCGGCACCGTCGGCCCCGCCGGCCCCGGCCTCGATGAGGCGGAAGGCCGCAGAGTAGTCGATGCCGTGGTCGACGTCGATGCCCATGGCGAGGGCGCGGGCCACGGCCATCTCGGCCCAGCCGGACTCGTCGTCGGAGTCGTCCGACTCGTGCCCCGCCGTGGCCTCGAGGGTAGCGAGGGTGGACTGCGACGCCAGGCTGGCGCCGGGGTCGAACCCGGGGAGGGAGCCGGAGGAGGCCGAGGCGGCGGCGGCCCGGCCGCCGCGGGCGAGACGGGCGGCGCGGCGGGCGACCTTGCGCCGTCGGCTCCGTACGGCCTCCATGACGGCCCGGGCGCGGCGCAGGTGCGGCGGGAGGTAGAGCATGTGCGGGTCGGACGGCGGGCTGAGGTCGCTGAGGACGTCGGAGACGGCCTTGTCGAAGAGACCGAAGGGGAAGGTGCGGACGAGGCGCTCGCAGAAGGCGACGCCGCGGACCGAGTTGCCGTGCTGGTCCAGCGGGGGCGAGAAGACCGCCACTCCCGCGACGCCCGGGATGATAACGTAGATGAGGCCGGCGACGCCCGACTTGGCGGGGAGGCCCACGTTGACGGCCCAGGTGCCGGAGCCGTCGTAGAGGCCGCAGCTGAAGCAGAGGGTGAGGGCGGCCTTGACGGCGGCGGAGCTGAGGACGCGCTTGCCCGAGATGGGCTGGATGCCGCCGTTGGCAAATGTGGCGGCGATCATGGCCGCGGTCTCGGTGTTGACCTCGGTGGCGCAGGCCTGGATGTAGAGGTCGAGGGTGGCGTACGGGTGCGTGCGCTTGTTGAAGACGCCCGCCTCGGACAGGGTGTACAGGATGGCGTTGTTCCGCCACGCGGTCTCCAGCTCGCACAGGTACGTGGCCTGGCTGAAGCCCACCTCCGTGTCCCCCGCCACGTCCCGGTAGCGGCTCATGAGGTACGCGAAGCGGGAGCTCAGGTCCGGGCAGTGCCGGCCCACGAGGCCCACCGCAGCGATGGCGCCCGCGTTCACCATGGGGTTGTGGGGCAGCCCGGCGTCGTTGACCGAGATGGAGTTGAACGCCAGCCCGCTGGCCTCGCTGCCGACGTGCGAGTGGACGAACGGGAGCCCCGAGGCGCCCCCGGCCTCGTCCACCGCGATGGCGTATGTCAGGGGCTTCGAGCACGACTGGATGCTGTAGCTGTGCGAGAAGTCGCCGTAGTTGAAGCGCTGGCCGTCCACGGTCACCACCGAAACGGCGAACTTTGTCGGGTCCGCGTCCCGCAGCACCTGGATGTAGTCCGCGTTCGCTCCGCCCGTCACGTCGCGCCTCACACTCTCGGCAATGTCGGTGATGACGCTCGTGAACTCGTTCCAGGCCGGGATGGCGAGCCGGCCCTGCGTTGCCCTCGCAAAGATGTGGCTCCGGCTCCGGGGCAGGCTGACCTGCCCGTCAGGCCGAGTCAGCTGCTCGATCTCCCTTGCCACGAATCCGGACGCGGTCCGGATGCCCAGGTCCTCGAGGAGGTTCACGAGGTCCTCCCTCGGCATCGCATCGCGCCTGCGCCGCATGGTGAAGGAGTCGGGCAAGGCTTTTGAAAATCACAGGTGGCAGACAAAGGCTGCCTGGTTGTGCGAACGGGGCTGCGTCCACAGGCCGTGCAGGAGCCTCTGGAGTGAGGACGAGCGGAATCCGGTTGGGGGAAACGACTTCTGCTCTGCTCAACCGCCTCGCTGCCGCCTCCGCGAGGCCTGGCGCGGGGTTCGATGACTCCATTGCTGCGCCGAGCTGCTGCTCGCTGCACGTGCCGTCGCAGGGACATCGTCTCCGCGGCAAACGGCGGCCTGTGGGCCGAGCGGCAGCGAGACGCTGGCGGGGAGACGAATCCTTGCTCACCCAAAACGGGAGAATGCGTCCGCGGCGTCACCAACCATTGTCGCGATCCTGGAGGACTTTCGCGACGCGGAAGTCATCATCGGGGGCGGCTTGCCATTGGAGCGCATGCCTTCCGGCCGCGCAGGCGGAGACTGCGAGGCTGGCATAGCGAACGTTGCCTTTGGCCCAGCAGCCCCGGGGCCAGCCGCGCCAGCCGCGGTCTTGGCCGGCGTCGCCATGCCGCAGCGGTGAGGCGCCCGCGCGACCGGGCCCGGCAAGGGTGCGGGGAGCGGCAGGCAGTCCGACAGGCAGTCCGACAGGCACGGACAGGCAGAGGCGTTGACTCGTCAGTCTGCCCGAGCACCACGCCTCCTGCAGCAAGCGGGGACAGTGGGTGCTTCGTTGTCATGATCTGGTGTCGTGCGGGAGTCTGTGCGCCGGGGCCGGGCCGGAGTCGTGAACCGGGCATCGGCCGCCATGCGTCGTGCTTCGCGCGGACGGCTCATGTGGCAGTGCCTGTGCTGTGTGACAATCATCACGTGCCCCGGCCAGTTGCGCGCGCCGCAAGGTGCCGGCCCTGAGAGCCCGTGGGACGGCCACGGCGCGCTTGATTCCGACATTTCACGTGACTGGGCTGCTCCCCGCCCGCACTGCTCGCCTGCGCAGACACGAGTGAATGGTGGGTGCTGCGCTCCGACGCGTGGCCCAGCTTGCCCCCGAGTTGGGAAACACAGCCGGGCATGGTTTCTCCGTTCCGGGAGCCCCGGACAAGCCAGCACAACACCCCTGCCGCCGCGCCTGCCTGCCCAATTGGACCCATGCCACCCAACCAGCGATATGCTTGGGTGGCGTGATGCCCAGGGCGATAGTTGCGGAGCAGAGCCACCCGGGCCGCCCAGACGATTTCCCGGACACTCCCGCGCCTGACCGTGAGCCTGCGAGGACCTGTCCGTCCCCCTGTCCCGCTGCTTCCCATGCTAGGCCGACACACCTGCTGCTGGCAGGCTTGCCCACCCGGCGGGCGTCCTTCGTCTTGCCACAGCAGACCTGCCTGACGGAACGCCTCGCAGACCATGTCCGAGGCCGGGGCGGTCGTTGGCGCCGTTGTTGGCGTCGCCTTTGCCGTGGTTCTCATCTACAACGTGTTCTGGGCCATCGTCGTCGTGCGCGAGCGTGTGAGATCCCCGGATAGGCCGCTGAGGCCTCGTGCATGATCTTTGCGTGCGGGGGCGCTTTCGTCCCCGAGCCGTCGGACGCCGTTCCCGATCCCGCGCCGCCCGCCCATCCCCTTTCATCGCAGGAGGAGGTGGTTGTGGAGCGGTGCGGCCGCTTTTCGAAGCTGCTTACAGCAGGGTTCCACTGCTTAGTACCCTTCCTCGACCGGCCGAAGCTTTACACCATCGACTTCTACGAGCTCCTGCCCGGGGGCCGGCTGCGGCACACGGTCAAGACGTCGTGCCGCATCGTGATGAAGACGGAGATCATCGACACGCCGCAGCTGTCGGTCATCAGCCGCGACAACTGCCTCGCCCTCGTCGACGCCATCGTCCAGTACAAGATCTCCTCGACCCGCACCATGGTCTACTCGACCCAGAACGTGCCCAACATGGTCTCCAAGCTCCTCCAGGCCCAGGTGCGCAACGTGGCGGGGCAGCTGGACATCGACCAGCTCATCGAGTCCACCTCGGCCTCCCGCGCCGCCTCCCGCGTGTCCACGGACATGAACGCCATCGGCAGGCGCTGGGGCATCAATATCGAGTCGGTGAAGTTCCAGTCGGTCAACGTGGGACACCTGCAGGGCGCCCTGGCAAAGGCCAAGAACGCCTCCCTCGGCAACAAGGCCCTCCTCCTCAAGGCCCGGGCCACGAGACAGACCACCATCATCGACGCGGAGGGGCAGCAGGTCAAGATCGAGCGCGAGGCAGAGGGGACGGCCGCCCAGCTCGTCGCCGGGGCGCGCGGCCGCGCACGGGCCATCGTCAACGAGGCCCGCGCCGAGGCCGAGACGGCGCGCGTCATCGGGTCCGTCGTGGCGGGCCGCGGCACGGGGGAGAGCATCACCCGCTACCTCCTGGCCATGAAGTACGTCGACGCCCTGCGGGCAATTGTCGCCCGCCCGAACACGTCCCTCAAGTTCCTCCCGCGCGAGTCGAGCGTGCTCCAGACCGCCTCCAGCCTCGGCCTCAGCACCCTGGTCCCGCCCTCCGCGGCTGGGTCGTTTGCGCGCGCCTGAGTGCCGCGCCGCGGAAGCCGTGCCAGCCTCTGCCGCCGCCCGCGCACGCACACTCTCTCTGAAAACAGCAGCCCCACCATCTGCGGGCTACCAACACTCGATCATGATGCTCCTGCGTCGGTCGGCCGCGCGAGCCGGCGATGCCGCTAGGAGGAGCGCGGCCAGGGTATACGCCCGCGGCCTGGCGAGCAAGGACGACTCGGGCCCCGACATGGATGCCATCATGCGCGAGCGCAAGATCATTCTGTCGCGCTTTGGCGGCTCGAAGATCGCCGACGCGGTCCGGGCGGACAGGGACAAAAAGTTCGAGGCCAAGGCTGTGCTGCTTGCCGTTGACGACGACGCTCCCGAGGAGGAGCGCGCGTTCAAGATGCCAGACCTGGAGATGGATCACCTGTTTGAGGACCGAACGGAGTCCATCCTGGGGCTGGCGTCCAAGCACACGGCGACGCTGGTGACCATCGGCATGACCCAGCACGCCCGCAAGCAGCTGGCCGCCGTCCACGAGGCGTTCCTGGACACGTATAGGCTGGATTCCGTGTCACCCGCGGACAAGGTCCCGGGCGTCGGGCTGGTCGACTGCTCGTACGCGAACGGGTGGGCGTTTGCGGCGCTGCGGTTCGTGATGATGCCGGGCGTGCGGGCCGCCGTGCCGGAGAACATGCACCCCTACGCGTACTCGCGCTTCGAGTCGAGCGAGCGGGCGACCGAGGTGAGGCCGCCGGCCGAGCCGGACGCTTGCAGTCGTTGCGCGCGCGGGCCGCGCCCTCGCTCCGGGCACCGACCAAGTTCCCGCGAGGTGGCCTCGTGGCCGTGCCAGCGCACCCACGCTCGGGAAGCGGGCGGCACGAGGCGCGCATGAGGCGCCGCTTTGACTCGCTCCCTCTGAGACCCTCGACCCTCATATCGCCGCCGCCGCCGCAGGGTTTCTGCTACGACTCCAAGTTCCACAACCGGGCCCTGCAGTGCTCGTACCTGCTCGACAGGTCCGGCATGGTCCGCTGGTGGTGAGTGGCCGGCAGGCCGGGTTTGTCGCGTGGCAAGTCCCGGCGGGGCTCGGGCTGGCGCGCGCCCCGCCATTCCGTGCGTCGTCGCCGAGGCTTGCGCAGGATGCACTCGGACGTCACGGACAACGAGCTCGAGGCGATGATCCAGGCCACCAACGCGCTGCTTGACGAGCACGAGGAGATGCTGGAGCTCGGGAGCGCGCCCCACACGGACGAATGATCGTGTGAATTGCTCGTGAATACAGTGGCGTGTGGCGCGCAGCACCCTGTGGGGAGGAATCAACCGCGGGCCGGATGCCTCTACCCGCACAAGCCGCAAGCGCCAGGGGCTGCCTCAGGCTGCCCCGCGCCCCGCCTCCGCCCGTGCACTCCCGCGGCGTAGCCGAACACAGGACCCGGCGGCCCGGGCCTCGCATCTGCATTCGGAGAGCAGCCCATGGTGAGGTTTGGGCCACCTGATCCTCGTCGTCCTCGAGCTGCAGGCCGGGACCGTCCCTCCCCGCCCCTCCCGGCCGCGCCGAAAGGCGACTGCCCGCTGCAGACTGACACTGAGCTGCTTTCCTACGGTCGCGCTCGCAGGCATCGAGCACAAAGGCCGCGCAGGCGGATCACGTTCAGCATGCTGTACGCCGCGTCGAGAAGCACGCCAAGCTCATGAACAGCGCCGCTGTGAGCCGGACCAATGGTTGCCTCGCCAGCCCCCGCATGTATCTGGCCGGATCGACGCCGCTCTTGGTGGTGCGCTGACCCGTGCGACCGCAGGACGCCGAAAACCTCAAGGAGGCGCTGAAGCACGCCCTCGCGATGCTCCACGAGCTCCGGACCAAGCATTTGTCGCCCAAGCCGTACTATGAGCTTTGTGAGGCAGCAGCGCGCGCCAAATCCAGACTTTGAACGTTCCACGGGGCGCGCGTCGCCCGCTGTTGAGGCGCCGGGTCGGCGCCGGGCCTGCCCTCCGCGACGGCGCAGCCACGCCCGCCTCGCCGCCCGCCTCGTCCCTCGTGACACCGGCGCAGACATGACCGTGTTTTCTCACCTCGGCTTCCTGGAGTCGTACTTTCACCGAAGCGTGGCGGCGGAGAAGCGTTCCGCGCGGGAGCTATACGAGATGGTGCAGCACGCCGGGAACGTGCTCCCCCGGCTGTACCTGATGTTCACGGCCGGCCCGGTCGTGATCCGGTCGCGGCGCATGCCGGCGTCGGCGGTCCTCAAGGACATGACGCAGATGGCAAAGGGCGTGCAGCACCCGACGCGCGCGCTCTTCCTGCGCTACTACCTGCTCCAGAAGACCTCGACGCTGCTCCCCGAGGACGGTTCGCCGTACCAGGGCGAGGGCGGCACG
>Ga0136560_1001144_pt1 | contig 13557 bp, 22 predicted proteins | sample AntRauMeHopE1497_FD_104925 | JGI IMG/M metagenome (GOLD analysis project Ga0136560, IMG submission 104925) | Saline lake microbial communities from Rauer Islands, Antarctica - Metagenome Hop E1 #497 | ecosystem: Environmental > Aquatic > Non-marine Saline and Alkaline > Saline | place... | reverse complement strand
GTCCCCGGATCCATTGGTGGGACGACACGCTCTCACGCGACGACCACCGTGACCCTTCCGCTCAAAGGGATCCCCACACTAGTCGAGGCCTAACATGTTGCACGTCTCCGCCCTGGCCTCGAGAGAGATCCAGCTATTGGTCCTTACGCTGAGGGAGGCAGAGCCGGAGATCCGCAAAGCGATCAACAAGGCGAGCAAGGACACGATCACCACGATCTGGAAGCAGCAGATCCTAGAGACCTCCAACGGCACCGGAGGGAAAACGCAAAAGGCACGAGTCAAATTGATAGCAAAGACAGCGAAGGTCACAGTGGGCAATAGGGGAGTGACACTGACAGCAGCGACCACCGGCAAGCCTCTATCGGGTGGCCTCTCTGGTAAGACAAACTGGCAGGCGCTCGAGTTTGGGGCGAGCGCAGAAAAGGCGACCGTCAGCTTTACCAACGGCGCAGGCACTACCTATACCCAAGTGCGAAACGTCTTTGCACAGCTCGACTTCCGCCGTAAAAAAGGGTATCTATTCTATCCCGCAGCACGAAAAGCGGTCCCTCGTATCCTTTCCCTATGGGTCCAAACCTCAGTGCGCACTCTCTTTGATCTAGTGGAAGGACGCCGCTGATGGTAGCTGGAGCACGACTAGACCTCACCACCGACACTAGCGATGTCAAAAGAGGCATGGGCGATATCGAAGACGCCCTCGACAAAGTAAGCGACGCCCTCGACGACGTCGGAAAAGACGGCGACGACGCCTCCGACAAGCTCGAGCGCAGCTTCTCTGACATGGCTCGCGAGACTAAAAAAGAAGCCCGCGACATGCAAAAAGACGTGGGCAAATCTTTCGACAAGATGGAAAAGCAAGGCGGCGAAGCCACAAAAAAGATGCAGCAGGACGGCACCCAAGAGGCAGAGCAGCTCGCTTCTAGTTTCGACGGATCCGCCGAGTCTATCGTCGACGGTTTCCAAGGTGCTGCCGCCTCAATGTTTGCAGGCTTCGGACCGCTGGGAGCAGCAGCAGGACTCGCCGCAGCCGCAGGCATCGGTCTGATAACAAAAGAATTGCAGGACGCGCAGGAGGAGGCAGACAACCTTGCAGCCGCGACCGACGAGATGGTAGCGCAAATGCTCGAGGCTGGGACTACTTTCGTCACCGAGCAGGACAAGCTCAATATGGTCGAGGCTTTGCTAGGGGACGCAGAAAAGCGCGCCGAGGCGCAGGAGTTTGCGGACAAGATTGGCATTCCCCTAGTCGAGTTTGCCGCAGGTATGTTCGATATTGGCGAAAAGCGCGAAATCGTCGAGGGCAAAATTGCAGAACATTATGACGATGAGGTCGCTCTACTGGAACAGATGGGAGTCTTGGGGACTGGCTTCGGAATAACAACAGGGAACAAGAGGCGAGAAGAAGAAAAGGCTCTGGAACTACTAAGAGGGCAAGACAAGATTTTAGAAGACTCGCGCGAGATTGTCGAGGACATATTCGGCCTGCGAAAAGATGTCAACGGGCAGATCAGATACGAGATGGAAGGCGTCGAGCGTACCGGGGAAGAATATGGCCGCATTGCGCGGATGGACGTCACCCCCAAGCTCAACATCGAGGCAGAGGCTAAAAGGCAGGTACGCGAGGCGCAGCGAGCGATCGACGGCCTGACCGGAAAAGACCTACAAATCAACGTAAGGGTCGTCCGATGAGCGCAACAATCACAGGCTCCGGCGAAACAATCCGGCCCGATCTAGTCATGGAATACCGCACCGAACGCGTCTCCAGGAATGTCTACCACCAAGTAATCGGCAAGGCAGAGCAAGACGTGAGCCTCGAGGTCGACGGCAAACGCTACGGCAACCTCCGCCTATTCTTTAGCTCCAAGGTCGAAGCTTTCGCAGCCTACGCAGCGCTCGCGCTGGGGCTCCCCTATGAGTTCGCAGATAGTGAGCTCCCAGAGGTGGGAATGAGGTTTGCTAGAGACGGCAGGATGACTCTGGAGCTCACAGAAAACCGCCGCCACTGGATTATCGAAATGGAATATCGAGAGGTTACCTAGTGGCCTCAGTAGTCGACCGGCACACGATCACCGCGACCGTCACCCCGTTAGGGATCACGCTCGACGTCATCGATGCAAGCCTCAGCCTGGACGAGTCAAGGGCACCCTACGCGGAGATGAGCCTCACAGCAGAGTTCCCGACCGCCGCAGAGATTGACCTATTCGATATAACAGGCCAATCTTTACGAGTCTCAGGGGAAATCCGCCGCGACTTCGGCATCGTGTGGAGCCTCGCAACCCTCACGGCCGTCGGTGGCGGCTCAGTGTCGACCATCACAGACTTTGGAGGCGTCACCCCTTCCTCGATCACTAACCGCCTATTCGGATCATGGAACCCCAGGGCAAGATCCTCTCAGGTGAGAACCTTCGACCTTTACATCACCGAAAGAGTCTTCGATACCAACGAACGCAAACTCACCATACGCGCGAGCTCTGATGAGTCCATTATGATCAACGACGCCCTAATCGCAGACGAATCGCTCGACCCCGAGACCCAAAGCATCCCCACGATCGTCCAGGGTGTCCTAAATCGTTACGGGGCGACCCTACAGCCCGGAGGGTCCACTGGGACGGTAGCGGAGCAACCAGCGACGCTCTGGGACCCAGGAGTCAGAGCATGGGACTACCTCGACGACTTCCTTGAGGCCGCCTCCCTCCGAGTCTGGGCAGATGAAAATCGGAAATGGTATCTCACACCCCGGCAAACCGTGAGCGAAGGCGTCCTCAATATCAGCCCCACTAACGCCATGCTTTCCCACACTGACACCATGGCCTACAACCCGGAGCTATTCTTCGACGCCGTCGTCGTCGAGTACCGCTGGACCGACGCCGCAAACGTCCCCCAGGTTGCCTATGACGTCGCCGGTGCCACGCTCCCGCGATCGGTGTCTGTGCTGAGGCACGATGACACCGTCTTTCCTGGTCCAGGCGCAGCTCAAGGCATCTTGGACCGTGTCACAGGGCGCGGCCGAGTGATCGACGTCGACGCGGTTTCGACTTACACGGCAACCCCAGGGCAGCCGGTACGCATAACGCCGCCGATCGGCTTCGATCAGAATGGCTTCGTCGTGTCGGTCGAGTGGAGCCTCCCGGCCGCCGAAATGTCTGTGGTCTCCCGTAACCTGACAACCAACCCGGTCACGACGTGGCTCTCCCCACTGCTCGAGCACTTCACGATCGCAGACCTGACAGAAATCGGGGGGGGATCCGTCGCAGACCTCACCGCAATACCAGGCGACAGCATCACAGTGATCACCGCAGCGCTCGACGTTATAGCGACCGGGATCAAGTGGGACCAGATCCCCGCAAGTGTTTCGTGGGATACTTTTGGAGATACAGAATGAGGGCCACACTATGACCGCAGGAGACGCAGCCGCCGCCATCGGCTTTCCGGTCGTCGCAGGAACCGCAGCGATCCGCAATGGCTACGCAGAGATCAACACTTCCCGCGACCTCCTGGCCGAGGACATCACCTCCGGCACCCGATCCGCTGCGCAGATCACCTCAGGCATATTCGCTACCTCACGCCTCCCAGTGATCGCTGTCAACAAGGGCGGCACCGGCGCGACCACAGCAGCAGGAGCAAGAACAAACCTCGGCATCGACGACCTCGAGGCGATCATCACCGACCTAACAAACCGCGTCACAGCATTGGAGGCTTAACTATGCCCACTGGACCAGGAGGACTTGACTCTAACGGGATCTGGCAATTCGGAGAAGATGACAGCGAAGCTCTAGCCTCGGATCTGCTAAATCTTGGCATGGGATCCGTGTCGACCGCGATCACTAACCTAGAGCCGGTCGGTGTGTTGCAGGTTGTGTCTACGACCAAGACAGGTACCCAATCGGGGGTTGTGGTCAAGGAAGGGACACTAACTGTTAGCGGTTTGGCTCCCGCAATCACCGCAAGTTCGGCAACGAACAAAATCCTGGTGCAGGGTACCGTGAGTATCGGCAATGACTCTGGCTTAATAACTTATGTGACACTGCTCAAGAATGGCTCACCACTGGCTGGCGCTATCAACAGTAACCCTTCCAGCAGACGCGCCGCAACCTCTGGAGGTGGACACCACAGCGGCGGCAGTATTGTCCCCGCGTCCTTTAGTTTTCTAGATACTGCCGGAAATACCACGTCTAACTCTTACGAGGTTACGGTCGCACACAATAGCTCAGCATCAAGGACAATGCACGTCAATAGGCCCGCCGTCCAGGGGAACGACCTAACCGATGGCCAATATATTTCTACCATTACACTTTCGGAGGTTGCAGGCTAATGGATATTCCCACGATTCTTACAAGCAAATATATGGGCTCACTCTGGAGCCTGAACGGTGACGACTACACCGGGCTGACCTGGCACTCTGGCACTGCTAAGCCAACAAAAAAAGCTCTCGAAGCATTGTGGCCAACGGTGCAATATGAAACCGCCTACGCGCGAGTAGAGCAGGCAAGGCTCGCCGCATACCAGTCGACCACCGACCCTCTATTCTTCGAGACTCAGCGCGGCACCGTCACAAAAGAGGCATGGCTCGCAGCAGTACAAAAAGTCAAGGACGCAAACCCCTACCCGGCAGCCCCAAAATGATCACCCTCCAAGTCCCCGTAACCAGCCCAGTAGTGCGGCACCCTTTCGGCATGAGATGGCATCCCATCCTCAAACGGAACCGACTCCACAAGGGGATCGACTACGCAAACCTCGGCACGATTATGGCGGCCGGTAACGGCAAGGTCCGAAAGATCGGCTATTGGGGACACAAGACCAAAGGGTACGGACACTACATTTACATCGACCACGGCGGCGGCCTCCAAACCCTCTATGCGCACATGGCGCGACGCTCACACCTCAACGTGGGCGACCGTGTCCTCGCCCTGGACACCATAGGGACCATAGGGTCAACCGGCGCAAGCACCGGCCCACACCTACACTTCGAGACAATCCTCAACTGGAAGCGAGTCGACCCTATGCCATTCCTGACCACCAAGAAGCAAAAGGTCCGAGTCACCGGCCGCTATGACAAGCAAACCAAAAAGGCATGGCAGGTATTCCTCACGGAGCACGGTTTCTATACCGGGCAGATCGATGGCCTAATCGGTCCCAAAAGCATTGCAGGGATCCAGCAGTCTATTACTAGCCTAATCTCCAGCTATGTCTACAATGTTCCCCAGCCAGTCCTCAAGCCTGGAGTGCTCGACGAAAACACACGAAAAGGTGTGCAGCGAGCCCTTCGGGTCGAGCCAGATGCAGACTGGGGACGCATTACGATGACCGCGCTCCAGAATGCGATCAACGCCGGGGAATACAGTGGTCCAAAATGACCGCGACTTGGCTAAGGCACTTAGCGGAATGCAAGAGTCCCTAGTGAGAGTCGAAACAACCCTAGATCTCACCAAGGACCACCCTCTAAGGATCCGCCTACTGGAGCAAGCGCAGGCCAAGGCCTCATGGCTTCACAACCTTTCGACCGCAGCGCTCACGGCGGGAGTGACGGCCGTAGTAGTCACCATCGCTCAGATAGTAATCACAGGAAGGTAACAATGACCAACGACAAGAACCCAGCCCAGCGACTCCTGAGACGCTCCACAAGGGTCTACCTGTATCAGATCATGGTGGCGACCGCCCCAATCCTGGTAGGCGTCGGTATGATCACTGAGGGCCTCGCACAGCAGCTCGTAGCGCTACTCGGCGCAGCGCTCACCGTAGGCGGGGGAGCTCTCGCCCTCCGAAACGTCTCTGGCGACTAGCCTCGGCACGTCATAAGATGGACGGCCGCCCCTAGCACAGCACCGGCCTCTGTTTCATAGAAACCCCCAAAGCGCTCGCACCGATGAGACCACACCCAGCCGATAGGCGTCTCATGGTATGCCGGGGCGCCACTTGCGCTTTCCTCAATCTCTCGATATCTTTCCATATAGTCAATGGTGGCCGTCACCTCTGACAAACGAGAGGCCGCACAATGCGCAAAAAAGCCACAGACATTCTGCTAGAAATATCCTCAGCCCTATTCCTGGTCTCGATAATCTCGACCGGCAGCGCTCTATTCCTTATGCTTGGCCGCTAGTGAGCATTGAGAGCATGAGCCTAGTGCTCAACCATTCCAAAGCCAGAGGCACAGCGAAGCTAATCCTGATCGGTGTCGCAAACCATGAGGGCGACGGCGGTGCTTGGCCTTCCCTCTCGACACTTATGCGCTATGCAAACGTGGACCGCCGCAACGCCCAGAGAGCCCTCACTAAGTTAGTCGAGCTAGGAGAGCTCCAAGTCCTTCGACAAAAAGGCGGCAACGAGCTAACCCAGTCAGCCTTTCGCCCTAACCTCTACCGCGTGACAGTCCAATGCCCAGCGACCTGCGACCGGACCTCTCAGCACCGCACAAAGCGCAGCCAGATCGCAGAGCTCGAGTGGGCAGAGCACCAGCACGATCCGATGGTCCTACCCCGTGTCACTAACGCCGCCCCCCGTGGCGCTAACGCCGCCCCCCCCGTGGCGATAGCGCCGCCCGAACCTTCCCTTAACCTAATTGGTGGCAAAGCTGAAAAAAAGACTCAAGTTATTAGGGCGGCGATAGCGCCGCCCCTCTGCACGTCCTCCGGAGGACACTATCGACCCGAAGACCTCTCAGAGTGTTTCTGGTGTGGCCAATAATGAACAAGACAGACCACTACCAGATGGCTCACGTCCTTTACTTGCTCGAAAAGTCTCGAGGAATAAGACGCCATGAACCCCTCTGGATAAGACAAGACCAAACAGACTATGAGACATATTGTCATTCGATTATGAACGCTATAGAAAACAGGACCCTGCAAGCCTTCGAGATCGACGCTCACCTTTGGGCTCTCGCTGAGACCCATAAGCGACGCCTAGCTAAAATCAAAGACCGCCAAGTGTGGAGCCAGATGGGACTGCAAAGATGAGCGACTGGGAAGACCTATTCGACCAGAGCCTCTATCCCTATGAGCTCTCCAAAACCGACCGAGAGCTCCAAGACCTTGCAGAGGATCTCGACGCAACCGACCTAGAGAACGCAGGCGACCAATGAAAAGCGCAGCCGAAACACTAACCCGCCAACAACTCGACGGCGACCTCCCACCCTGGCTATTCGTCACCCTCACCATCGCCCTATGGATCACCTACTACGCCTTAGTCAAGTATCAAGACCGGCAACAATGACCAGCCATCACCAGCGAGTCAAACATTCCACCAGAGCCCCCAAGGTCCGAGAGCTCATCGCCTCCCGGCTCCCCCTCCCATGCGTCGACTGTGGCCGCGCCGTTCACTCAGAGCAAGCCTGGCACGTCGGCCATCGCATACCAGCCTCACAGGGCGGTCAGACAACCATCGAAAACTGTGGACCCTCCCACGTCAGATGCAACCTGAAAGCAGGCGGCAAGCTCGGAGCTCGAGCCCGCAACAAGAACGCCAATCAGTCTAAGGATATCCGCGCGTGGTAAAAATAACTGACTCCGACCCGATAAATCCGCCAATTTTTGAGAAGACGTCCGTACCTCCGCTAGCTTTCCGAAAGGAAATCTCTCTCACCCGGTGGGAAAAGGTGAGGGACTCGGGGATCGCTCCGGCATACTGTACAGACCTAAAAGGATCAGCACAAAAGCGGAGGGAGTTCATAAGGGGAGCCGAGCTGATGGGGTTTGCTAATAACCCGGACACTCTAAAACCGCAGCAGCTTCGCACCGCAGATCTTCTAAACAGCGACCTAGACTCTTTCGTCATTGAGAGCCCGCGCCGCGCCTCAAAGACCACCTCCATCCTGCTGGCACTTATCGGCCGCTGTGATCTGCGCCCTGGCTATCAGGTGACATTCTCAGCGCAAAGCGGCGTCGCATCCTCGCGCCGCTTTCGGGAATGGGCCAACAGGCTCGACCAGATCAACCCTCCAATGTTCGACGATCCAACCAACCGGCCCAGACCTATCTCCAGACACCTCTCACTATTCGGTGACGATCCGACCGCTAACGTCGACCGAGGTTTCCGCATCCTCCGAGGTGCAGCGAACCAGCGCATCGAGTGGGCCAACGGATCCAGCTTCATCGTCCTAAGACCAGAGGCATCCAGCTATCGAGGGGAGGCCGCCGATGTTTCATGGATCGACGAGGCCCAAGAGATCCTTCCCGCCGATGGCGAGGATTTACTAGCAGCTATCCTCCCACTGCAAGACACGAAGGTCGGAGCAGCGCTCATCCTCTCAGGCACCGCAGGCGAAGCAAGGACCGGGATCTTTTGGGACTACCTCACGCGCGGCAGAGACAAAGATCCGACGGTGGGGATCCTCGACTATGCAGCGCCCGAGGATACACCTTGGGAGATCATCGAGATCGAGTCTCAAGCTATGGCACTACTAAAGACCGTCCACCCTGGCATCGACACGCTGACCACGATGGACAAAATGCTTAAGAACTATCGCTCAATGTCGAAGCCTCAATGGGCGAGAGAATATCTGTCAATGTGGCCGGAGACTTTCGGCATCACCGCCGTCAAGCCGGAGCAGTGGACCCACGCAACACTCAAGACCAAAAAGGCGAAGCCGGTCAAGGTTGCTTTCGGGTTAGCTATCAAGCCGGGCGGCTCGACTGCCGCGATCGTCGCAGCGTGGCGAGACAAAGCGGGGGCAGCCTACGTCGAGGTAGTGGAGCACCGGCAAGGGACCGCCTGGCTGCCCAAGAGGATGCAAGAGCTCACCCAAACATATCGAGGGTCTACCGTTGCCTATGACGACATCGGGGAGGGCAAAGCTACGGCCGTCGAGTGCGCGCCTCTCCAACCTCGAGTGAGGCTGAAAATGCAGACCTATCGGGAGACCGCAGCAGGGTGCATCCAACTACTCCGAGACTTGGACCGTGGCACCCTGTTTCACTTCGACCAGATATCGCTCAATGAGGCCGTGGTCAAGGCCGGCAAGAGAGAGATACGAGGCGACGCCGGTCAATGGCTGTGGACCACCCTCACACCGGGCGACGACATCACCACGCTAGACGCAGCGACCAGAGCTCTGCGCAACTGGGACCAGTACTTTAGCAAGAGTCCCACAGCAAAACCGGCCGGGATTATCGTCGGATGATTCACTTCGACAAGAGCGAGGAATCGGTCGTCGTCACCTGTGACGACTGCAGGGATGCCTGGGCGAGCGCTCACTCCAACCTCAACGCAGCAGCCCGCGCCTCGCTAGTCCATGAGCGCGACGTGCATCGAGTCTCTAGCGGCAATACCCAAGGGTACGCGATCATTTACAGCGCAACGCGGAGAGGCCGAAAAGTGTCAGAGGTTTGGGGGACACTATAGGAATGGCTCTCCTAGACATGTTTCGGACCTCACGGCAACGCGCAGAAATCGCACCGTCGTCGGTCCCTAACGCTATGGCAAGGACCGGCATCGTTACACCCTTCGCCGAAGGGCAGCTCCAAAAGTTCGTCTGGAACGATATCTTCGGCACCGACGCCGTCCCCGTGACTCGCATCGAAGCGATGAGCGTCCCCTCTGTAGTCGGTGGCCGTGGCCTACTCCTTGGAGCTCTCGCAGGGCGGCCCCTCCGAGAGCTCCAAGGTCAAGAACTAGCAAAGCCTCAACCCTCCTGGCTATACCGAAGCAACACCGACGTGTCGCTCTGGCACCGTATGGCGCAAACCTACGACGACTGGATCTTCTACGGCGATGCACTGTGGGCGGTCGAGCGTGGCGCGCGCGATCAGATCACCGACGCCGTACGGATCCCCCGCGACCGCTGGAGTATAAACACTGAAAACGTCATCCTAGTGGGCGACACCCCAGCCGATAAAGACCAAGTCCTCTATCTTCCAGGCCCGTTCGACGGCCTGCTCAACGTCGCCGCCAAAAGCATTCGAGCAGCAGTCGACCTCGAAGAGTCATGGGCAGGCAGAGCTCGCACACCAGCGCCCGCGATCGTCCTCAAGGAAAAGGAAGATAACGGCATGGACCAGGCCGAGGCCTCCCAATATGTCAAGGCCATAGCTCAAGCCCGCAGAGACCCAGAGGGCGCCGTCATGTTCGTGCCTTACTCACTCGACGTTAGCTTCGAGGGTGACACCGCCTCCGACCTGATGATCGAAGCCCGCAACGCGGTCAAGCTCGACGTCGCAAACTTCCTCAACCTTCCAAGCTCACTACTCGACGCAGCACTCCCGAAGGCCTCACTGAACTACCAAACCCAAGAGGGCAAAGAAAAAGATCTCACCGACCGCCTCCCCTACTGGACCGAGCCGATGGAAGCTCGCCTCAGCATGGACGACGTCACAGCGCGCGGCCGCCGTATCCGCTTCGAGTTCGATGCAAACCCAGAAAAGCCCGGCAATCAAACCGGCCCCTACGCGGAGGACTAAACCCATGACAATCGCCTATATCGAAGCCGGATCACTCAGCGCATCCTTCGCCGATCGCATCGTGACAGGACTCCTGCTCCCCTTCGGAGAGTTAGGCCGCACAAACCTAGGCCGCTTTACGATTGGCGGCCCCGGCATCATCACCATCCCGGAAGACGTGAGCGTCCTCCAGGCAAACCTCGAGCACGACCAATACGAGCCGGTGGCAAGGTTTCTCACCACCACCGAAACAAGCGCCGGTATCGTCGCTAGTTTCCAAGTTGGCCGCAACCCAGAGGGCGACGCACTACTCGCAGAAATCGAGGAAGGCACCAAAACAGGCCGACCTAAATCACTATCAGCGGAGGTTAAGAACATGGTTATCAAAGCAGGCAAAGCACTGGCAGGCACCCTCACCGGCGCAGCTTTTGTGAGCAAGGGAGCCTTCCCTAGCGCACGACTGGCAGCAGCCGACACCGTCGACGAGGAAATCCTCGACCGTATCGACGAAGAACTAGCAGACGAACAGCCCGCCGATCTTCCTCTCATGCCAGAGCTCACAATGGATGAGTACACCGACGAAGACGGCAACGTATGGAACCGCACAATCTCCCGGACAAAGACGGCCCTCGACGGCGTCGTCACGATCGAGGAGACCATCACCCTTTCGCCCATCGAGTTAGACGTAGAACCCAACCCAGAAGAACCGGAGGCACCAGATATGACTACAGAACCCCTCGCAGCGGCGGCAAGAGTTCCCGCCGCACTCGGCACCCCACGACGCGCAGCACCCGCCGCCGCGTCTCTCAAGGCAAGCGATATCTTCCAGATGATCGCCTCCGCCCACCGCACCCGCGAACCTCGCCTCATGGCAGCACTCGAGGACGTCAAAATCAGCGGATCCGGTGCAGTTGGCACCGCGACCGTCGTCCCCCAGTACGTTGGAGAATTGTGGAGTGGTCGCCGTTTCCAGCGCAAAATCATTCCCAACCTGGCCTCGGCAGAGCTCACCTCGACCAACGTGATCGGCTGGAGATTCACCACCAAGCCCGTCGTCGCACAGTGGGCAGGCAACAAGGCAGACGTTCCCTCGAATGCACCCGTGGCCGAGTCCTACACCGTCCCTCTCCAGCGCTTCGCCGGAGCCTGGGACATTGCTCGCGAGTTCGTCGACTTCGGACAAGTCGACGTGATCGCCTCAATGCTTGGCTACGCGGTCGACTCCTACGCACAACAGTCCGACATCTACGTCCTAAACGCAGCACTCACCGCAGCAGGGACCGGCACAGCAGTCGGGACCGTACCCTCTGGTATCTCGCCTGCGTTGGTGAAGTTGGTCGAAGGTGCTCTCTCAGTTATTGAGAACGCAGACGCCCTCCCCACCTTCGCAATCGTCGCCTCCGATGTCTACCGTGAGCTCGCCCTCATCCAGACGAATAACGCGCTCGAGTTCCTCAACATGAGCCTGGGACTCGAAGACGGCGATCTTGCCGGTTTCCGCATTATCCCAAGCTCAACCCTCGACGCTGGAGACGTCCTGGTCGGTAGCCGCGACGCGATCAAAGTCCACGAGCTCGCCGGGTCTCCGATCCGTGTCAACGCTCTGGACATCGTCAAGGGTGGAGTCGACGAGGCCGTCTTCGGCTACGTCGCCGCGCGAATCGACGACGCCTCCGGGCTCGCTCGCATCATCAACGCAGCCTAACCAACCACCACTAGAGAAGGGGATCCGATGACGTACTTCTATACGGGAGATATCCCCGCAGCGGCGCTCATCGTGTCCCCTTCCCTAAATGGCGAACCCATTACGCTCCAGCCTCTCGACGACGTCGTCGTCCTGATGACCGACCCCTCCGGCGACGAGATTACCACGCTAACCGCCACGGTCGACGAGCAAGATATCGAGGTGACATTCCCGACTGTGTCAGTGTTTACAGAGACAGGGATCTACACTCTGACCGTTGTCATAGACCACTCACCTAACACAGGCGGCGAAGGGATCCAACAAGCTGACCCTATCCGCCTGGTCGTCGATGACAGCACCTCTCAATGGGCAACGCTCGCACTCGCTAGGGACCAGTGGGTCGACGCCCGCGCAATCGACGACCCCATCCTCCACGACCTGCTCCAGCTAGCGCAGGACCAGGTGATCGAATACGCGCCAGTATTAGCAGATACCGCCCCGGTCCCTCTGCGCTACCGCCTCGCACAGGTAGCCCAGGCAAAGAACGTCTACAACGGGTCTCTAGTCGACTCAGGCTCAGGGGACATTGGTAGCGACACCTTCCAGATCCGACCCTTCCCTCTGGACTGGCAGATCAAACAGATGCTCCGACCCCGCCGAGGCAAGCCGGTCGTGACATGAGCTCATTCCGCAAAGAGGCATCGGCGCAGCTACGCGCAGCACTCCCCAAAAAGTGGACCTTCATCGACGACGAGCGCTCCCTCAACGCGCTCTCGCGCCCGACGGTCGTCATGTCACAGCGCGACCTCGAGCCCTCCCTGATCGCTCCTCTCTCTTATATCTCGGCATCCTTCGCCGTCATTGTGCTCTCACAGCACACCGACCCCGTCGCAGCCGAAAACGCGCTCGACGACCTACTAGTCGAAACACTAAAAGCGATCGCCACGCTCCCCGGCCTCACCTGGACCAAGGCGACCAAAGTCGTCCACCAAGAGCGTCATATGGGATACGAAATCACGACCCTAGCAACCATCCAACTAGAAGACTAGAAAACAGGAGAAAACCCTAATGGCAATTATCACACCAGTCCCCCTCTACTTCGACGACGTGGTCCTCACCATCGACGGCAACGACTACGCTCCGGCCGCGTCACAGGCAAGCCTCGAACCTAACACCACGTCCACCGTGTTTCATGGCCTCAAGCCAGACGACAACTTCCCCGCGTCTTCGACCGACTGGAGCCTCACGCTCGCTTTCGTCCAGGACTGGGACTCCACCGCGTCCCTCGCCCGCTACCTATTCGCGAACCAAGGCTCCACGATCGCAACGACTCTCAAGCCTCGATCTGGCAGCGGCCCATCGTTCACGATGAACCTGCATATTGTCCCCGGATCCATTGGTGGGACGACACGCTCTCACGCGACGACCACCGTGACCCTTCCGCTCAAAGGGATCCCCACACTAGTCGAGGCCTAACATGTTGCACGTCTCCGCCCTGGCCTCGAG
>Ga0136560_1001143_pt1 | contig 13567 bp, 9 predicted proteins | sample AntRauMeHopE1497_FD_104925 | JGI IMG/M metagenome (GOLD analysis project Ga0136560, IMG submission 104925) | Saline lake microbial communities from Rauer Islands, Antarctica - Metagenome Hop E1 #497 | ecosystem: Environmental > Aquatic > Non-marine Saline and Alkaline > Saline | place... | reverse complement strand
GGGAGACGACCGGTCGCCCGCCGCCATCAGCGCGCCGCGCGGCAGAGCCGACACGACGGGCTCTGCCACCTCGTGGCCGTCGTCCCCCGTCGTCGCGGTCACCGCCGATAACGTCGACGACGTCATCGGTGGTCCCCTGGGCGGCCCGTCCTCGGCGGCCTCCTCCTCGGCCGCCCCGGACTCCCGAGACTCCCGGGGCCGCGCCCCCGTCGCCGCCCCCTCGCCCTACCGTCCCATGACCGTCCCGGGCGCGGCGACCTCCTCCGCCGCGCGGCCCGCCCGCCCCGCCCCCGCCGCCGCCGCGCCGTCGACGCCGGCGGGAGAGGCCGCGGCGGCGCTCGCGTCCCGCGGAGCCGTCCCCCGCGCCGCGGCCCCCGCCGCCCTGGACCCCGTGTGGTCGGTCCACCAGAGCCGGTCCACCGGCCTGCTCTACTTCTTCCACCGGCTCTCTGGGGTCACTCAGTGGGAGGAGCCGGCGTCGTTCGACGGCCGCTACGAGCCGTGGGCCGTCGACACAGCCCTTCGCATGGCCGCCGCCACGGGCAAGGACCCGAGCCCTGCCCTCCTGGCCGCAGCCGCGTCGCTCGAGGGAGCGGCGGCCACGGCGGCGGCCCCGGCCACCGCGGCGCGGCAGCCGCCCGCGGCCGCGGAGCAGCGGCCGCGGCCGGAGGTCGTCAGCGCCCCTGCCAGCAACGGCCACGCCGCCGGGAGGCCCCTCATCCCAGCCCGCGGCCGCTACGGCGGCCGCCGCCGCGACGACGACGACGACGACGCCGGCGACGACGACGGCACCGGCTCCATCGCGGCAGAGGCGGTGACGTGGGCAGAGGCCGCCCGCGCCGTGGCGTCCCCCGCCGCCGACCTCGTCGACGCCGCCGATGACCCCGGCGCGTCCCCCGGCCGGCCCGGCCGGGCCCGCAAGGTGGTGGCGTCGGTCCCCCTGGTGGACCTCCGGCACCTCGGGCCGGACGCCGGCTGGCGGCAGCACGTCACCGACGACGGCCTGGTGTACTACAGCAACGGCGAGACGGGGGCCACGACCTGGGAGCGGCCCGAGTGCCTGGGGCCGCTGGTGCTGGAGGAGGAGGGCGACGTCATGGTGCTCGTGGGCGGCAGCGGGGAGGAGGCGGAGGCCAAGGCGGACCACGCCGCGGACGACGCGGGGCGCGACCAGGACGGCGGCGGCGGCGACTTCCCAGAGCTCCACCACGAGACCTTCCGGGGCAAGAACGGGTGGTTGTCGACCACCGACGACGACGGGTACGTCTACTACGTCCACGAGCCGACGCAGCGCACGCAGTGGGAGCGGCCGGACGACTTTGCCTGAGCCGCGACACGTGGTCGTCGCTGCCGGGGGCGAGGCGTGCCGCCCGCCGCTCGCGTGTGCCTACGGCCGGGACCCGAAACCCTAACGCACGTATTGGCCCGGGCGCCCACGATGGCATCACCGCCGATGCGACAAGCGCACACCACACGGCATCGCCAATTCACATCACACGGCACTACCAATGCACTGCGGTCGGAAATTCCGATCAGCGCAGCTGCGCTGCCACAGCCCGCCGCCACATGACGAGCGCCTTCCGGCGCCTATGCCACCGGAGGCCGGCCAGCCGCTGCGCGGAGCCGCCCTCCACGGCCTGGCTGAGGGCGCTTTGGCACGCTTTTCCCTGCGATTGATTACAAACCACGCGGGTCGGGTCTGCACCGTGCTCCAGCAGCCGGCGAACACATTCGAGCTGGCGCCCCCCCGCGGCGTGAGCGAGGGCCGTGCGGCCGGCCATATCGCACGCCTCGAGGTCGCTGAGCCGTGTTGATGCCAGCAGCGTTTCTAGCACGTCCAGGTGACCGCATGCGGCGGCGGCCATCAGCGGGGAGCGGCCCTTGTTGTTGCACACCTTGGCATCCCCGCCGGCGTCCACCAGCTGCAGGAGGGCGCCCGAGCGCCCGTCATCGGCCGCGCGGAGGAGCGCCGTGCCGCCGTCCTTGTCCCTGGCATCCAGGTCCCCGAGCCGTGACGACGCCAGCAGCGCGTCCACCACGTCAGCGTGGCCACCCGCCGCGGCGACCATCAGCGGTGTGACGCGGCCGTTGCCGCTCAGCGCGGCGTCTGCGCCTGCCCTGAGGAGAAGGTGCACTGCGCCGGCGTGCCCGCCCTGGGCCGCAGCCCAGACCGCCGTGCAGCCGAGCAGATTCCGCGCATCGAGGCAGGCCGGCCGCAGCGATGCCAGCAGCAGGCGCACCACCTCGGTGTGCCCGCCAGCTGCGGCAGCGCTGAGCGGGGCACCGCACGGGCCACCTCTGGCCTTGGGGTCCGCACCCGCCTCCAGCAGCCGGCGCACGACGGCGAGGTGGCCCTTCCCGGCTGACCGGTAGAGCGCGTCGCGCCCCGCGTCGTCCCTCGCCTCCAGGCCCCCGCGCCGCGCTGCCTCCAGAAGCGCCCCGACCACGCCCGCGTGGCCGCCGGACGAGGCGTCGGCCAGAGCCGTGAGGCCCCTGCCGTCTCGGGCCTTGGGGTCGGCGCCCGCCCCCAGAAGACACCTGACGCAGTCCAGGCGCCCCGCTCCGGCTGCGAGGCACAGGGCGGTCCGTCCGAAGCCGTCTCTCGCGTCGATGCCGCCGCCACCGTGCGACGACGCAAGCGCCTCCAGCACGCACGCGTGGCCGTTGCTGGCAGCTGCCATGAGGGGGGTTGCGCCGCCCCCGCTGCCGCCCCTGGCCGAGGGCGTCACGCCCTGGTCCAGGAGCCAGCGAACCACAGCGACGCGACCCTTCGTCGCCGCTCGGAACAGCGCCGCACGGCCGACGCTCCCGCGAGCTTTCCGGCTGCCGCAACATCGTGATGCTAGCAGCACCTCCACAGCGCCGAGGTGCCCCGCCCCGGCCGCGGCGCGGGCCGCTCTTGCCCTGTCCGCACCATCTGCCCCGGCGCCGGCGCCAAGCTCCAGCAGGCGTCGCAACACCGCTGTCCGTCCCCGAACGGCCGCTAAGTGTAGCGCCGAGCGGCCCTTTGCGTCTTCGGCCCGAAGACAGCCTTCGCTGCAGCCCCCGGCCAGCATGCCAAGGAGTGATGCATCCTCGGCGTTCGCTCGCAGCGCCTCCAGCAACGACGTCGGTGCCGCATAGCGGGGACCTTCTGCGTCAACCAGCGCTGCTCCGGGTGCTTCTGGACGACGCTGTACATGGCCTGGGGCATCGCTGGCTGATCCCACTCCGCCGCCTGCTGCGTGTGGCGGTCATTGGGTAGTGGAGCGAGTTTCAGCGCCCCCAGCTCCAGCAAGGCCCTTTCTCATGATTCAGCGCCCACCATGAGTCGCGAAGGCTGGAAAGAGTGCCCCCTGTTGCCGCCATAGCCGCCCGGGAGCGCAGGGCAAGCGTTCCTCCCGACCCCAGCCCGCGCTGCGAAGCCTGCAGCCGTTCGTGGAGGAGTGCGGAGCGTGCAGCCCGCCATGCAGCCGTGCCCATCCTCCTAGCCCATGCGGCGAGGGCAGAACCCATTGACAGACGCTTGCTCACATTGGACTGCGACCCCTTGGGCGCCGCGCTGTCCCGCTCCCGCTGTGCCTGCGGTGGCATGGCGTGCAGTGCCCGACATTTGGACCTTTCTGGCGCTGGTATGGTTCCGGCGGCCCCCCAAGTGGATGATTTCTCGCGGGCGGAGCAGCCTGGCTTCGGTCGCCAATGCAACGCAGGGTCGGCTCGTCACTGGCAAGCGACCAAAACGGAATGGTGCCCGCGGGGGCCGCCTCGCCGGAGTGTGCGTCTGGACGAGTGGCAAGGGAATTGACTGCGGCCCGGCATATTTGAGCGGGTCGGCGTGCGGCACGAGCCAGCGCTCACACGCCGGTCAATTGGCAGCATTCTCGCCCAGGCCGGGGCCCCGTGTTTGCACCTGAACCCTGGCTTACGACTGCACGACGGCTGCGTCCCAGGCTGGCAAGCAAATCTGCACTGCCGTCTCTCGCCACCACGGCCCTTCCAAGCGTCTCCTGGCCCGCGCGTCTCCCCATTCTGGCAGGGCAAGCCGGCACGGGGATTTCGCCCTCAGCCGCCCGCCACCCGGGGCTGCCCCCAGTCGCCTCGGTTCGGCTATTCTGTCTTGGTGTCGTCGGCGTCGCCGTCCATCGCGGCGCCATCGCCCCTCGCCAGGCCCAGCGCCACGGTGATGCCGCCGACGCCCCATGCCCGCTGCGCGTCGCTCACCCTCGCCGCGTTGCTCCGCCCGAGCAGGTACAGGTCGCGTGCGTAGAGCGCATAGTACGTGATGATGGATCCCACCATCCACCACTGAGAGAAGCCGGCGCTCTCCATCGAGCGCTCGTGCTCCGCGGCGTCCAGGGCGTGGCTACGGGCGCCGGGAAGGGAGCCGGCCGCGCCGGAAGCGGCCGCGGCGGCGGCGACCGCGTCGTGGTCCACGGGCTGCGTCCCAGGGTGCAAGATCATCGCCGGACCCATGGGGAAGAAGGCAGCGACGAGAACGGCGGCCCGGAGGTACCACGCCACGGTGTCGCGCGCTCTCGCGACGGGGAGCGCGTCGCCGGCCTCGGCCGCCGTTCGCGTGGAAAGGCACCAGAGCACGCACGCGCCGTGGTAGATGGAAAGCATGAAAAACACGTTCGCGGACATGACGTGGACGATCGTGGCCGCGGTGCCCCATCCCTGGAGCGGGATGACGCCCTGGAGGCCGAGCCCGACAAAGGCGATGCGCGCGACGAGCGAGGCGCGGTCCAGGACGGTCAGGACGTCCGCCCGGCCCTCGCCGTCCTCGGGCGGGGTGCCGATCTCCTCTGGGCCCGAGGACAGGGCGGCCCGCAGCAGCGTCACCACGGGGAGCTCGATGAGAAACAACGCAAGCATGATCAGCGGGAATCCGATGCGGTACACTGTGGCCTCGGGCTCATGCACGCCCGCCAGACTGATGGGTGGCGTGTCGAGCCACTCGGGGATGTGCCCATGCTGCTTGGCCAGCGTGATGCACGTGTACAGGATGGGCACGGCCAGGCTTGTGGCGATGATCGGGAACGCCGCTCCGAGCGGGGACGCCGCAAAGGCGACCGAGCCAGCCACGCGAGGGCTGCTCCACATATCGATGTCCTTGACCTCCCCGGAGCGGGGAAGCGGTGGCCACAGCAGCCTCGAGGGACGGAACGCGCCAGGCCTCTGCCGGCAGTCTGCACACCGGGCGCCCCACTGATCTACGGCACACGCCACTCGCGCGTTGTGGACGTATGGCCGAGGCAGCGCGTCCCGTGGAGCTGCAGTCTGGGGATACCCGCACCGTCACCTTGGAGGTGGGCGGCCAGGCGGTCACGCTCCGGCAGGACCCCACCAGCGGCAATCACGGGCATGTCGTCTGGGACGCGGCAGGGGATCTAGCGCGCTACATGCTCGAGGGATCCCGACGGCGCCGGGTGAGCGCATGGCTTGATGCTTGGCCGCCAGAGTGAGCGCCCCCACCTCAGCGCGCCTTGTTGCGAGCCTCCTTTCCACCGTGCAGGTTAGCGGGAAGCGCATCGTGGAAGTGGGGTCCGGAACCGGGGCGGCGGGGCTGCTGCTGGCCAAGGCGGGCGGCTGTGTCGTCCTCACGGACCTCGACGCTGTGGTACCTCTGCTGGCGAGCAACGCCTCCCACACCATGGGGTATGAAAAGGTGCGCACTGCTGTCGACGGCGATGGGTGCGCGCCGCCCGAGGCAGGGTGCGTCGTGGTCGGGTCCTGGGACTTTGGGAAGCCGCCGCCGGAATTTGTAAGGCCTGAGATCGCGGCAGAGGAGCCGGTACCGGCAGGCACTGATCAAGCAGAGGGACAGACCCCACCGGTCGATGCGCCAAGGCCGGGCGTGGCAGCAGAAGACCCCGCAGCGGCCGCGCAGCCGGCAGTTGTCTCGCCAGTGCCAGCGGCCGCCGCTGCTGCCCAAGACGATGGCGACAATGGCGGCACCCCTGGGCCTGATGAGGGGCCCGGCTTCGTGTGCGGTCCCTCGGCGGCCAGAGTAGCCGCCCTCGGCGAAACCAGGGCGGCCCACCCGCACTTTGTGGTTGGGAGCGACGTTCTGTACGCGGAGGCTCTCATCGGGCCCCTGCTGGACGGCGTGGCGTCACTGCTGGGCCCATCGTCCGTGGCCATCCTGGCAAACGAGCGGCGGTGCGAGGTGACATACGCGTCGTTCCTTGAGGCGTGCCGGTCCCGGTTTGTGACCCGGCTGGTCCCGCGCAGGCAGATGCCGCCGGATGCCCCGGAGTCGATGTACATCGTCGAGCTGAGGAGGAAGCGTCGGTAGTGCCAGTGCCGGGAGGGCGGCCGTAGCGGCGTGACGGACTCTTGCACGCGGTGGTGGAGTGCCAGACCGGTGTTGTCTGTGAACAGTGGCGGCTTCTGGTTTGCCGACCTGATGGGGTGGAGTCTGGATTGTGGTTTGAGTGAGTGACTGGGGAATGCGGCGCTCGGACTGGGCAGCTGGGGCAGCCAATGGTCCGCTGGCAGCGCTGACAGTCACCCACTGTTGCCACCCGCACGTCAGTCACATGGCCCAGCGTGCAGCCCTGGCTCCGACAAGCCGCGCTGCAGAGCCTTGACGTGACCGATGGCTTCCCTGGAAATGATAGCATCGCAGTCGCTGCAAGCCGTCCACTCATAGCTGCATCATCCAGTCGTCGTCACGGCTGCCGTTGCCGGGAGCCGCGGCCGCCCCGGGCGGCATTCCAGGAGCACCTGGCGCGGTGGGCGCAGGTGGAACGGCCCCCATCGCACCCGGGAAGCTGGAGCTAACGCTGCCGTCGAGGCCGGGCGCGAAGGGGCGGTGAGCCGGCGGCATGTGCGGAGCCAAGGCCGGGGGCAGCTTCGGGGCACCCGGCGCGTCAGCAGACGGCGGCACCTTGGGGGCGCTGGGACTAGGCGCTCGCGGCGGCGCCGAAGGGGCCGGTGCGGCGGCCGCTGCGGCCGCACCGTAGAGCTGGGCGGCTTGGCGAGACGGCGTCGTGTCGTGGCGGCTGTCGGACGACGCATCGGGCGCCCACCCCGCCGACGCCGCAGCGGCCTGTGTGGCGGCGTTGTTGCTCCTGGGGATGAGCGGGTCGGCACCCGCCGACCCTCCGCCTGCGCCAGCGGTGCCTCGCCTCCCGAGGAGCCATGCTCGGAACGGAGAGCCCAGCCGCGGGGGTCCGTCTGCGGCCTCCAGTACGGCGCTCTCACCGTTGCGGACCCCGCAGAAGACGCACAGGGCAAGGGGGAGGAGGAGCGCCGCCGAAGCGAGACACATGCCCACGAGGACGGCGGGCAGGCCGCCCCCACTGAGCTGGAGGTCTGTGATGAATGTGCCGAAGGTGTTGTACATGCGAGCCTCCAGCGGCCCCGCCACCGGGCTGAGGAACTGCCTCACGCCGTCAGGACTGACGTCATCGTCGTTCAGGGAGCGCTGGGAGAATGTGTAGCGCTGGGTCGCTCCGATGGCGGCGATGGCGGAGACAGACTGGGCGAGCTGAAATGCGCCGAGCACAGCCATGCCCGCAGCCACGAGCAGGACCGCTGCGGAAACGCAACCCCAGCGCTTGAAGCACTCAGCCGCCCTCCCCTCCCTCACGTTGCACAGCATATAGCACAGCAGCACCAGCACCACGCAGGTCATGCTCCCAACAATGGTCCTCGCAAACGCCGCGTAGGACCGCACGAAGGGAGCCGCTGGTGTCATAACGTCGACACTGAAGTCCGGCCCGACGGGCGGGGTGTGGTTGTGCGGGCTTTGCAGGAAGAGCCGCCTCGGGCTGTCGATGCCGTAGCAGTCTGACATGGCGTAACCATTTCCCACGAACGCGTCGTCCACGGGCACGAGACATCCCTGGAGCGGCCCGAGGGTGTACGTGAACTGGACCTGTGACGAGAGGGAAAGGTACTCCGAGCTGTTGTAAAGCGGAACCTGAGAGCTCAGCGACACCGTCGGGGTTGTCGCGGCCAGCACGGCGACGGTGAGGGTGCCCAGGTGCACGCCCAGGAAGCACGGAGCTGTTGACAGCCGCATGCAGGTCACGAGGGAGTTGTCGATGGACGTCGACGTCGTCGTGCGCTTGGAGTAGTGACACGCCCTGTAACACTCGGGAAGCTCCAGGGCGAGCCAACGCTCCCCACAGCACCCCACCCGGCCGCGTCCCTCACCGGCACCGGGACAGCAGCACACGCACGACGGCCGACCGTACGCCTCGTCCCCTCGCCCGAGCCAGAACGTGCACAGCCAGCCGAAATAGGTGGCCACGCCGGCGGCAGCCACGGCGTACAACCCGATGGGGTCATTGATGTCTGACCCCTCGATGTCGGCGCCAGCAAACAGCGGAGCCCATTTTCTCGTTTCGTACGCCGACCAGAGGACGGTGGGCTTGGATAGCCACGACGTCGGGGCAGACACTGCGCGGAGCGGCGACGGTGCGCGCGAGGCAGCAAAGTGGCGGGGTCTGGCTCATGGAGCACGCAGGGTTCGAGGCCAGGGCAGCGGGGGGCGGCCTGCGCGGCGCGCCCGCTGCCGGCCATCACCCTCTGCTGTCAGCACCGACGTGGCACGGCCGTGGCTGGCTGCAGGGTCGCGGTGAACCAGTCACCGTGCGAGCACGGGCGTCTGCGAGAAGCAGCGCTTGTTGAGCGCGTGGGCGGCCCTGGCGGCCGTTGCGACTCACGCTGGCTGCTGATGCCTGCCGACAGCCCCGCGCTCGAGAGCAGCCCGAGCAGTAGCGCCATGACCGACACCCTGGCCAGGAACGCCGCGGGGGCCGGTCGCTCGAACACCCTGGAGCAGAGGACGAGCCTGGCGACGAGGGGAAGCAGCAGGAGCGCCAGGACGAGCGCGAACGAGGCGACGGAAACCAGGTTGAACGCCTTCAGCACCGGCCCCATCGGCCCCGCGAGCTGTTCCGCGACCAGGGCCACGACGTGGGAGCCGTACGGGATGACCTGGCCGAGCGCTTGCTGGCTGGCATCCTGGTAGCGAAAGCAGACGGGGTCGACGTACTGGATCTGGTCGTCGCTCATGGTCTGATCGTCGGCGGATGACGCCGATGCACTCCTGACACACACGATATCAAAGCCGAAGCTGACGTGTTGCCGATGCTCTCCGCCGTGGCCGGGCGCAAAGCTCACATCGCCATAACCGATCTTCTGGCTCAGGATGGACACCACCAGGGCACCAATGCAGGCTGCAAACTGCGGAGGGACATTGAAACCAACACCCTTGCCACGCTTGCCGCTGGCTTGCTGAGGCCGGGAGGCGCGAAGGCAGGGCGGTGCCGACAAGTTTGCCGGGAACGTTCCGGCCAGGCGCTTCAGCCGGCTCACGACGATGAAGTCACACAGGACCCCGCACCTTGCTCTGGGCCGCATACCTCTGAGCCCTGGGCACCTCCTGACAGCCCCTGCAGTGAGCGGGAGGAGGTTGAACTGCAGGCTCTGCAAGCCCGGTTTGGCATGTTTGTGTGATGACCAATATCTAACAGAGCCCATGTGTTGGTTTGGCATGCCAGTTGAAGCGCATTCGGGCTCGTTGTCGCCGTGAGTCCCGATCGGTGGGCGTCTCATTATGATGATGAGCACTTCCCCCAGGGCTGGCAGCTGGAAGGGCGAGGGCAGGCCGATGCTGCGGACGGTTGCCGCGAGTCGCGGGCCGGAGATAGCTCGTCTGCTTGCTGTCACGCTCACCGGCGATTGCAAATGGCAGCCCCTTGAAAGGTGGTGTTCTTGCCGCGGAGGGTCGTCAGGGCCCCGGACCCAGGCCGGAGGAGCCGATTCGCTCCGAGGCCTTTGTTCACCGCCAGGGAACAAACCAAGCGCGGGGCCACGACGTCATGATGAGCTATGGTCCCCCGGGTATGGGGCAGGGCATCATTCCGCGGTGCCGAAGCCACAAGCTTCACGAGCTGCTGCGGCAAGCTGGCGCCGAGGTTTCCACCAGTATTTGCCTAGCTGCTCCCGGCTACAGCGCACACAAACAGCAGCCAAAACGGACTGATCCTGAGGGCTGTGAATTGGTGCCATGAGCACGGGCCGGGTATCCTCGAGCCGATGCCTGCGCCCCAGCCCCAGCCCCCCCCTCCCCCCCGACACCAGGGCTGCTGCCGAGCAGCGGTCCGGTCACACGCTCACGACTGCAGCGGCCACCTGTGCCAAGCCTGCAGGCTGAAGCAGTGACGATTGATGGCGAGACGGTGCCGGCAAAGGCCCAGCTCGAAACTCTTGCAGTGGCCCCTGACTGCTCCATGGCCGTTCCCATCGCAGAGGCGGCGTTCGGAGTGGAGCTGGCCCATCGCACAGTCATGTAGCGCACTACTGGTCACGGTTGCGCGGATGTCACCTGCTCCATCCTCGCAGCGGACCGCAGGCTCTCGTTCCGCAGCCTGCACTGCGCGACCGAGGCGATGAGACGCAGCGACGCCTCAACGGGTTGCTGGGAACATAGCGCAAGGCCTACATCGCAATACAGGCCTGGCACAATGGAGCCCCGGACCTCCCCAGCGTGTGAGGTGCCCAAGACCGGGTGGACTGCCATCCGTGCTGCATGCACCTTGAGGTGGTCATGTCACATTCCGCACATCTGGAAGGGCAGATACTTCGCGGAGCCCACACAAGCTGGAGGCAGGATGTGTAAGCCGGGCATATCGGAAGCCCATAGCTCAGCAGGTCGTGAGGTCTAAGGAAAGGCGTGGTGGGTTCACAAAGACAGAGCTAGGGCACGAGATGACAACAAACGCTGACAGGTACCTGAGCGGTGGGCGAGGCGGCGTGGAGCGCGGAGGCGATCCGGAGCGAGGCTTCATGTACAGAGGAGTTCCTGCAAAGCTGCAGGCACATGCGGGCTGCCCTGCGATGGGGTGCGCGGCGCAGAGCTGGAGGCGGCTGCATAGCTTGCTCCGCACTCACGACACTGCGGACACCATCAAACGAATGAACGGGTCAAGCTTTCGCCCCGCTGAGGGCCACCGCGTGTCGTCAGCAATGGTGCCTCGTGCCAATCGCTCAGCGCTTCACTGATGGGTGTGTGCGAGCGCAGCCACCTTGACAGCTCGTTTGTCGCGGCACGGATGCCGGTCGGAACGGCAGCGATGCGGGTCCCCCGGCTCCGCTTCGGCGTCGGCGCTGACAGCACCCTCGCTCGCGCAGCACGGGGACGCCGAGGTCGTCCAGCCCCACACGGTGTCCGTCAGAGCTGTCCCATCCATGCGTTGTCCGCGAGGCTGCTGCTCTGCTGCTCACGGCCGCTTGGAGCCAGCGTGCCATCGGCGGTAGTTCTCGGCTCGGCAAGACCCCGCTCCGGGCGGACACCATCGCCAGCGTCACCAGCGACAACCGGACCACGAGTCGGACGAGCAGCGCCGGCCGGCTGCTGGGACGCGGCCGCTCGCACTTCGGTCGCGGAAAGCGAAGCTGCGATGAGCTGCGAGCTCGGCGTCGTGCCACGGTGTCCCGAACGTGCAGCTTCATGCTGCGAGCGCACGCCGCGGCTTACCGCTGGCACGGAGAGCCATGGCGAGGAGGCAGGAGCGCGTGGTGCTGCAACGCCCGCCGGGCCGGGGGGCGGACGCACGGCTGCGCCCGAAGGTCCACCTTGAGCCTGCCCCGGGCGGGTGCCTGTCGGAAGGCCGAATGCGATCGCAAGCGTCTGCGCAGAGGCTGTTCCCCCGGCCGCTCCGTAGACGGGAGCGGACAACCTCATGCTGTCACTGGCAGGTCGGCCGCCCAGAGTCAGGACATGAAGGCTACCAGGGCTTGTGCCCGGTGGCTCTGCATCGAGGAGGGCCCCGGTGTCGCCTTCATCGTGATGTGACCGGCCCGTAACCTCCTGCGCGAACTCAAATAGGATGCTATCCAAGGAGTCCGCGGGCAGGCCCACCAATCCCCCGTTGCGAATTCCACAGCAGACAACGCCAATGAGCGGCAGCAGCACGACTGAGGACGCCATAGTCATGAAGAACAGAGGCAGCGATAAGGATAGCGCGTCCTGGCCCGTCCCGCTCTGGCTCGGCCCGGGGGCCGCCAGGACCAGGGGACCGTTCACCAGTAGCATTTGCGAAAAGTCGTCGACTTCGCCCGACATATGCACTGTGCCCAAGAGCACTGCGCTTGCAGTCGACACCCCTACAGCCGCGACCAGGACTGCTGCGGAGGCGCAACCCCACACCTTGAAGCACCGTGCTGCCTTCCCCTCCCTCATGTTGCACAGCATGTAGCACAGGAGCACCAGCACCACACAGGTCATGCTCGCCGCGATGGCCTCGGCGTAGAGCGTGAAGGCGCGCACGCCGGCTGCGCTCTGCTTGACGGCCCGGACCGTGTAACCGTTGTCATTGGGGGGTGTCTGGTTCTGCGCGCTGAGCAGGAAGAGTGGCCTGGGGTCCGTCAGATCACAGCAGTCAGAGACTGTATAGCCGACGCTGACGAGCGAGGCACTGGTGGTGAAGAGACAGGCCTGCCTCGGCCCGAGAGTCAGAGTAAAGTCCGCATCGAAGCTGCTGGGGGTGAAGACGGACGCCGTAGTATTAATCAGCTTCAACTGGGTTGTGACCGCGCGGGTCGGCGTGGTTGCAGCCAATACTGCGAGGGCGAGCGCCGCTAGGTGCACGCCCATGAAGCAGGGCTGACTTGACTGGCGCATGCAGTTGACAGCGGTGTCGTCGGTCGAGGTTGGCGTCGTCGTGCGCTCGTCGTGCCTGCATGCTCGGCACACCGTGGAATTGGGGGCGTCCGCAATGAACGGCTCCTGGCAGCACCCGATCCCTTCACCCCTGTCCGAGTGCCTGAAGCAGCAAACGCACTCAGGGCTGCAGGGTGAATCGCGCACAAAGGCCCTGAGCAACGCAAAGTACAAGGCCAGGCTGGCCGCTGCTACCACGTACATTCCCATGGGTTGCTGAGGCATACTGCTGTCGCTGATCGACCACTGCGAGAACTTCTGCCCCGCGGCCCGCGACTCCAGGGCAGACCACTGACTCACCGGCCTGGTGAGCCAGGCTGTCGGGTCCTGGACTGCGGTTCGGAAGTGGGGGGCCGGGCGGCAGAACATTTCTATTCGGGGGCAGCAAGGTGCTCGTCGATCGCTGCCCCACAGGTCCGGACATCAAGGCAGCGTGGCGCCTGCTAGGCCATCACGCATGCTGCTGTGAAGCAGCATCTGCACATGGGGCGGGCCACCCGCTCTTGGGCATGCAGCGGGCAGTTGCTGCAGCAGCTGTGGTTTCTCTCGGCTGCGGCGGACTTTGCGCTCCCCAGAGGGCTCACACTGACTGCCGATGCCAGCCGCGAGTCCGGTGCTCGAAGCCAGCCCGAGCAGCAAAGCGGCAAACAGGGCCCGGGCTGAGATTGCGGTGCCATGGTCGCAGTGCCCACAGCACATCAGCTTCATGAGGTCCGCCAGAACGGCGAGCACGGGGACGACGGAGAACGAGGCGATGGCAATCACGTTCAGCGCTACCAGTGCTGTCGCCGTACACTTAGCCATGTTACCATTAAGTACCCTGATGTGTCAATAACTAATAGTTATTGACACATCAGGGTACTTAATGGTAACATGGCTAAGTGTACGGCGACAGAGAAGCATATT
>Ga0136560_1001140_pt1 | contig 13586 bp, 5 predicted proteins | sample AntRauMeHopE1497_FD_104925 | JGI IMG/M metagenome (GOLD analysis project Ga0136560, IMG submission 104925) | Saline lake microbial communities from Rauer Islands, Antarctica - Metagenome Hop E1 #497 | ecosystem: Environmental > Aquatic > Non-marine Saline and Alkaline > Saline | place... | reverse complement strand
GTTGACTTATAGTTTAGTTCCTAATAATGGAAATTTCAATGCTGCAACCAATACGTTCGAAAACCTTCCACAGGGAAGCTATGAAGTAACGGCAACAGGCCCTAACGGATGTACCACCGTAGTGTCCAACATACAGGTAAACGAACCTAATCCTATCACATTTACGGCACCAACGGTAACGCCCTTTGCATGTAGCAGCGGAAATACCAAAGCCAACGCAACAATTGCCGTGGATGTTAGCAGTATTTTAGGTGGCTCGGGAAATTATACCCGGTATCAGTTTGTGGACAATAGCAGTGGCACAATACTACAAAACGGTCTTACAAGCAGCTACACCTTTACGGACAATAATGGCGGCGACGTCATGGTGCGCGTATTCGATACAAATGGATGTAGCGGAGAACTCTTGGTCAATGTTCCGGCGTTTGACATTTTAGGTCTTCCTACCGTGCATGTAGACGATGCTATAGCTTGCAGCAACCTTGGAGAAGCCATTTCCATTGACGTGACCAGCAGCCTAACAAGCTTTGCTTCGCACCCCGCAAACTACGAGTTTAAACAATTACCAAATGTAACATTCCAAACGTCCAACCAATTTACGAATCTACAACCCGGCAGCTATACTTTTGTTGCTAGAAATATAGCAACAGGTTGTGAGCGAACCGTTTCCCATACGGTAGCGGACCCTAACACTTTTGGCCTTACGGTAAACAAACTTTCAGATGCCGTGTGCTTTGGAGATGATGGCAGTATAAGTCTCACCTTGACCGATGCCACCTATACGGGAGGATTTAGCTTTCAGATTTTTGATACCAATGGGACACCTGCAGACCGCACAGATGATCTCTTGCAAACACTTGCGTTTAATACAGCCAATCTGGGAACCACACCAACCCTAAATCTTCCCGCGGGTAATTATATTGTTGAAGTAATACAAGCTGGCTTCCCTGAGTGTTCACAGGTACGCTCCTTCAGTATTGCCACACCGGCGGCAGCCATAACTTTGGGAACTCCGGTTCTCACAGATGTAGGCTGTAGCAACGACCAGGGAACAGCAAGCATTAGACCTTTGGGCGGGCTTGCTCCGTATACTATTCAATTGACTAATAACACGACGCCTACCGTTATAAATGCAAACGGAGTAAATGCCCGTTTGTTCCAAGGGTTAACCGCAGGTCAATATACCGTGCGCATTACAGATGCCTTGGGCTGTACCCAGACCTTTGCAAATGCCTTTGAACTTTTGGTGCCAGATCCAATAACCGGCACTATTTCCCAAACAGATTTGGTATGTGAGGGCGATACGTTTGCTTCCATAACCTTAAGAGTAAATCCTAGAAATGTCTCTAGTACGTATCGCTATATTTTGCATACTTATTCGGATGCCGCAGGCACTACCCTGTTGCGTAGCACGGCAAGTCAACTTGGAATTACTTTCAATAATTTGGGCGCAGGTTTCTACAGGATTGAAGTTTTGGATGCCATGGGCTGTACGTTTGAATCTACGGTTATAGAAATCATAGATCCAACGGAAGTTAGCGCACGAGTATTGACCACACAGTCCGTTGGTTGCCAGCAAGGTGCTACTTTAGTGCTTAGTGGACAAGGCGGTACGGCACCCTACATGTGGAGTGCGGATGGCACCAACTTTATTGCCATGAACGGAAACAACGGTGCGGACACCCACGAATTCCAAAATGCAACAGCGGGCATTTATCAGTACTTTGTTAGGGATAGTTATAACTGTGTATCCGTTATTTCTAACGAAGTAGGCGTAAATACCATCGAAGACCTTAGTATTTTGGTAGATACCTCAGCGGCGTTTATCAATTGCAACGGCGAAAACACGGCATCGATAGATGCGACAGCGGACGGCGGTCTAGGAAACTATCAATATGGACTGTTCTCGGATTCTGGTCTGGCGAACGAAATAAGACCTTATCAAGCCTCTGGTCTATTTGATAATTTAACCCAAGGCACCTATTATGTCAGCGTTTTGAGCGAAGATTGCCAAATTACCTCACAGGTCATTACGATTACAGAACCGGAAATCATGGTGGTAAGCCCTACGATTACCAATATTCTTTGCCATGGCGATGACAATGGCAGCATTGTGCTTGATGTACAAGGCGGTACCGGGCCTTATCAATATGCCATCTCCCCCAACCTCAACCAGTTTGACGACCTTAATACCTTTGACGAACTGGCGGCAGGGGATTACAGTGTCATAGTGCAGGACAGCCAAGGTTGTTTTGAGCTCATCGAAATTATCATTGAAGAGCCAACCGTATTGGAAATGGATGTTGTTGTCACGCCCGAATATTGTGTAGGAGAGGCAGACGGCACCATAACCATTACACCAACAGGCGGCACAGCTCCCTATAGCACGAGCCTGAACTCCAACGGTACAGGGGACTTTGTTGAAGGACAATTGACATATCCCAATCTAACAAGCGGCGACTATATTGTTTTCATAAGGGATGCCAATGGATGTGAGATCAATCAAACGGTCAATGTGGCGGAAGGTGTAAACATCAATGCCACCATAGAAGTCATTTACGATTGTAGTTCGGGAACGCTTGGAAACCGTATAGAGGTAACCTTGGAAGACGGCGCACAAAGCTCGTTCTTATTGTATGCCTTGGACAGCACAGATCCAAATGAGCTGCAATTACAACCGGATTTTACAACTATTGCACCCGGTGCCCATACGCTGACCATTGCACATGATAACGGATGCACCAGAACCTTCCCGTTTATGGTGGAAGCTTTTGAACCCTTGGGTATCTTTTTGGAGCAACAAAGCCTCAATGAGATCACCGCTTTGGCCACAGGTGGGAAAGAGGGATATACCTACTATTTTAATGGAACGGACAACGGTGACGACGCTACCTTCTATATCAAGGAAACCGGAAACTATACCGTGACCGTAGTTGATGAAAATGGTTGTGAAAGCACTGCGAATATCTTCATGGAATTCATCGATATTGAAATCCCGAATTTCTTTACTCCGGATGGCGATGGGCAAAACGACCTTTGGATTCCCAGAAATATAGCGCAATTCCCCGATATCTTTCTAAATGTATTTGACCGATACGGTCGCCAAGTATATAGGTTACAGGACAATCCTGACGGCTGGGACGGTTTCTATCAGGAAAACACATTGCCAACAGGAGACTATTGGTACGTGATCAAGCTGAACGGCGAAAGTGATACACGAGAGTTCGTAGGCCACTTTACATTGTATCGATAAAATAACAATAAGCATCCAAACCACAGCTCCTGCATTTTCTTTTAAAAAAGGACATGCCGGGGTTTGTTATACAAACTGGTGTTAAGTCCAAACTCAAATGATTTTTAATTATACTCATACTTTTTTGAGAATTTGAGAATCAACCTTTTAAATGGCAATAAAATTTAATATTTGACTAATTTCACACCAGAGACACAGTACGGAATAGACGTAACCTACATTATTTCGGTCGAGGACATTCTTTCCGTTACACCAAGGTGCGTCGTTACCAACCGCCGCATTACTTTAAGCATCGATAAAAACTGATGTACAAAACTACCCTTCCAAAATTTATCGATTATCTGTAACAAAATATCGAATTTTTCGTCAACTTAGTATAGCAATCAAAACCAACCCTATTTTGAAGCATATACTCACGGTAAAAAACCTTACCAAAAAATTCGGCCATCTAACGGCCGTAAAAGACCTTTCATTTTCCATAGAAAAAGGGAATGTCTACGGCATTCTTGGCCCCAACGGTAGCGGAAAATCTACCACCTTGGGCATTGTGCTCAACGTAGTGAACAAAACAGAGGGCGAATTTTCTTGGTTCGATGGAACTATCTCTACCCATGAAGCCCTTAAAAAGGTGGGCGCCATCATAGAACGACCAAATTTCTATCCCTACATGACGGCAGTTCAGAACCTGAAATTGGTGTGTAAGATCAAAGAGGTGCCAACAGATAAAATAGAGGAAAAACTGGAATTGGTGGGACTTCTAGATCGAAAAGATAGCAAATTTCAGACCTATTCCTTAGGGATGAAACAACGTTTGGCCATCGCCTCTGCCCTACTCAACGACCCCGAAATTCTGATTCTGGATGAGCCCACGAACGGACTTGATCCACAAGGCATCCATCAGATTAGGGAAATCATTAAAGAAATCGCTTCCCAAGGCACTACCATTTTATTGGCATCGCACTTGTTGGACGAGGTGGAAAAAGTATGCTCGCACGTGGTTATCCTGAGAAAAGGAGAAAAATTATATTCCGGCATGGTTTCGGATATGTTGGCCACCCACGGTTTTTTTGAACTGAAGTCCGCCCAAAATGACGCACTTCTAAATTACCTAAAAGATAACGCCAGCTTTGGGAAAATCAAATCGGAAAATGGCCTCATTACCGCTTTTTTAAAGGAAGATATAAGCGCGGAGGATGTGAACCGTTCCCTGTTTGAAAAAGGAATTATACTGTCCCACTTGTTGAAACGTAAGGAAAGTCTGGAAGAACAATTCTTGGAACTAACCAAAAACCAATCCAACTAAGCCAAGCAAAAAATGATACGATTACTTCAGATAGAATTCATAAAACTTTGGAACAACAGGGCCAGTAAGGTGCTCATTTTGTCCTACTTTCTTTTACTGACCTCCATTGCCTTAGTGGCAGCCATAAAATTCGATATCGGCCCCATAAAATTTCATTTGGCGGATATTGGTATCTTCAATTTCCCGTACATCTGGCATTTCAACACCTTTATAACCGCGTTTTTTAAGCTGTTTCTGGCCATAGTCATCGTTTCCATGATGGCCAACGAGTACAGCAACAAGACCATAAAACAGAATCTGATAGACGGCCTGTCCAAGAAGGAGTTCATCCTTTCCAAATTTCTAACGGTGGTCTCGTTTGCACTGGCATCTACTATTTTTGTCTTTGTGGTTTCCTTAATTCTTGGTCTGGTGTATTCCGATTTTGACGAACTCTCCATCATATTTTCCGATCTGGAATTTATACTTGCTTTTTTCGTCAAGCTCATGGGCTTCTTTTCCTTCTGTCTGTTTTTGGGGATTTTGGTAAAGCGCTCCGCATTTGCCCTCGGATTCTTGGTTATTTGGCAAATATTTGAAGTAATAATAAGAGGATTGATACGATGGAAACTATTTGATGGAGAAACGACCGACGCCATTATGGGCTTTTTTCCCTTACAGTCCATGTTCAATTTAATCAAGCAACCCTTTACCAGATTGGAGGCCGTGCAGACCGTTGCAGACCAAGTAGGGGAACAAATAAACCTCAACTACCATGTACATTGGTACGAGATTCTAATTGTCTTGGCATGGACGGCTATTTTTGTTTACCTATCCTATGCCCTGCTCAAAAAGCGCGATTTATAAAGCTTGGGTTTGCTCTGAAAACTCAAGTTAAAAAGGAAAAGAGTTAAGGAGTTAAAAAATCTGAATGAATTCATTACACAAACCACCATATCAGTATTTTAGTAAGAACTTAAAGTCCATTTTCACCCTTTAAAATCAATTTACTTTTCAGGGTTGGCTAACTAGTGATAGGCTCTACTACTATTTCAGTGGTTATAAAATATAGTTCTTAGAACCTGACATAGGACAAAAGGACGTACGACTTAAGACTTTTAGAATTTAAGACGATAAAATCCAGGTAATTTCGCAGTAATTATTTTTCCGGGCAATCAGGTTTCGTCTCTTTTCTATTTTCTTTTCTTTTTTCTTGCTTCTTGCTTCTTGCTTCTTTGATACTGAATGCTTACCGCACAATAATTATTATTTTTATAGATATAAAGGTAGCTACATCGCTTGTTTTGTCCATTTAACAGTGCGTAGTAGTACCTAAGGCCTATTTTAATAATTATACTCCCGCCAAATGAAAACCCGAATTTTTATCTCTTTCTTTTTCCCATTGCCGTCGTTAAAATTATAAACCGTAGCTAAGGCTATACTTCGCCATCGCTACGGCTCGCCCACAGCTTTCGCTGTGTCGTGCCTAGGCAAAGAAAAAAATAAAATTGTCAAAATTTTCGGGTTTTCATTAAGCATGAGTATATTGTAGCGCTATCTAGAACGCTATGAAAAAAATAAGGCCATTGGTTTTCCTAATTGGTTTCATTGCCCCATTTATATTATGTGGGCAGGGAGAGACCTCCAATTGGTACTTTGGTGAGGAAGCAGGGCTAAAATTTAATAATGATGGCAGCGTAAACGCCTTAACGGACGGCCGCTTAAATACCTTTGAGGGATGTGCTACCATTTCAAATCCTTTTGGAGACCTACTTTTTTATACGGATGGGATTATCGTCTACGACCGAAACCATAACATCATGCAAAACGGAACAGGGCTTTTTGGAGATCCGTCCAGCACGCAATCTGCCATCATTGTACCGAAACCTGAAGATGCGGACATCTACTTTATTTTTACCGTAGACACTTCCATTGCCGACAACGACCCGGACAGAGGACTCAATTACTCCACAGTCGATATTTCCCTGAACAATGGCAATGGAGCAGTCATAGAAAAGAATGTAAGGCTATTACAGGACTGCTCGGAAAAGATAGCGGCAGTTCGAAAAAATTGCTTCGACAAATCTATTTGGGTAATTACCTTGGCCTCGGAAAATGGCAGGGAATTTATTTTTGACACCTATCACGCCTTTGAAGTAAATACAGTTGGAGTGAGTACCGCATCCGTAAGAACAACCTTTCCAGATTTACGGATAGATGACCCTAGGGGCGCCTTAAAATTTTCCCCTAATGGCACCATGATGGCCAGTGCCAATATGTTCTATGGACTACAACTATACGATTTTGATTCGGAAACAGGCATATTCTCCAACCAAAGACAGCTTCCGATCAATGGCCCCGATCAGTTGCCCTACGGCATCGAGTTTTCCTCCAAAGGGCAATTCCTGTACACCCATTCTACCGAGTATTTCGAGAACGAAACATTCAACTCCCGCCTTGTCCAGTTCGATGTTCTGGCACAGAACATCCCAGCTTCACAGGTTGAATTGGACCGTCGACCTATCTTTAGGGGCGCGCTACAAATTGGCAGTAACGGAAAGATATACCGAACCCTATCGGACGATTATTTCAACGGAACCCCGTTCCTGAGCGTTATAAACGAACCAGATGTCAAGGGAGCCGCGGCCGACTATGCCCATAGGTCCATTTCCCTTAACGGAAAAATAGGTACCCAAGGCCTTCCTCCTTTTATTCAGTCGTTTTTTGATAAAACGGACCTTATCGTTGACGAAAATGGGAATACCACCAACTTTTTGGAACTGTGCGAGGGCGAACCCTTTATACTTGAGGCCGAAGCATTTACGGCAGCCACCTATAATTGGTCCAAGGACGGGACGCCTTTTAACAATCCGGATGGACATATTTTAGAGGTGAACGCCTCCGAACCGATCGACGCCGGCAGGTACCAGCTGGAAATCGTATTTTCCGACCCACAAAGATGTCCCATTTTAGGCGAGGCGCTGGTACAATTACGACCTAGGCCATTGGCGGAAACACGTTACCTAAAACAATGTGATATTGATTCCGATGCTACAGATGGCATTACCACCATAAACCTTGACCAATTGATAGAAAATCCTACGGAAACGTATCGTTTTTATACATCTCTAACCGATAGGGAAAATAACGTCCCAATTACAACAACCAGCAGCTTTACCAACAACACCGCTTTTAACCAAACCCTATATTATACGGTTACAAATGATGAAGGCTGCACCAATTCGGGCGACCTAGAACTAGAAATAGCCCCTACGCCATTTTTGGAAGGGAATACGCTATCGCTTTACGCATGTGACCTAATACCAACGGACGGGGAACTATCCGCTATTTTTGACCTGGCATCCTTACGCACAACTAATTTTTCAGGGTTTGAAGTTTCTATTTATGCCGATTTGAACGATGCCTCATTGGAGGTAAATCCCTTGCCCGAAAATTTTGAATCTTCTACCGCTACTATCTACGCCCGTTTGGAAAATGGGAACGGATGCGAAAGCGTAGTCGAACTGAATTTAACTGTTAATCCTAGTCCAATGGTAGCCTTGCAGCAAGACTACCTACTTTGCACGAACAATCCCGATTTAACGATAAGGGCGCCAGAAGGATTCGATGTATACCAATGGTTCAACACCAACACAACAAACGAAGAAGTTTTACCCACTGCGCCATTCATTTCAATAACAGAAATAGGAAGCTATATCTTAACCGTTGGCTATGTATATCAGACCTCGGATGGAGATCAAGTATGTGAAAACCGGTTCAGTTTTGACGTCGCACCCTCCAATCCCGCCACCATTACGCGTATTGCAGTGCAAGATTTAGCCGATAACAATACCTTACAAGTATTCACGGAAGGCGATGGAGACTACGAATACGCCATTGATGGTATAACTTTTCAGGAAAGCGACTATTTTGAAGACCTTGCCCCAGGCCCTTATGAAATTACGGTACGCGACCAAAACGGCTGCGGCGAAACACTGGAAAAAACCACAGTGGTGGGCTATCCAAAATTCTTTACCCCCAACGGTGACGGCATCAACGATTACTGGGAGCTCATAGGCTTGGAGGAAAATTTTAAACCGAACAATACCGTAGCCATTTTTGACAGGTATGGAAAACTTATCGTCAATCTGAACGAAGACAATCCAAAATGGAACGGAACTTGGAATTCGGGGCCCTTACCGGCGGATGATTATTGGTTTAAGATCAATTTGGAGGACGGAAGGGAATTCAAGGGCCATTTTTCCTTAAAAAGATAGGGGTCGGTTTTTAAATAAAACGCCTAAAATTATAGGAAGTTATTTTGTTTGTCAGCAAGGCGAAAAATGCAGACACGGCCACTAGCCAAGGCGGGTATTTTCAATGCTGTTGGGGAGCAAAGCAACAACAGAAATAGACAGGTTATTTCTATACAGACCCTAAGAAATGGTAAAATATAAAAAGACAAATTGGTTGTTTTTGTTTTTAGGAATCATGCTCGTTTCTTTTACGGCCAAGGCGCAGGACTGCCCAATACTGTCCTTCCCTGTAAATGGAAGTACGGAAATCGCAACAACGGCCGCCATTAGCTGGAACAATGTTCCGGGTGTTACCGCATATATCGTTTCCCTGGGCACCACCCCGGGCGGTACGGATATCCTTAACCGCCTGAACGTGGGTAGCGCTACCACCTATGCGCCGCCTTTGGGGCTACCTGAAAGCACTCAAATTTATGTTACCATCACCCTGTTTCTCTTAGGGAATCTACTTGAAATTACCTGTCCAAGCGAAACCTTCCTAACAACAAATGTTACCGTACCACCAGCATGCACTAGCTTTAGCAGTCCTTTGGAAAGTGCAACGAACGTAAATGTTGGGACAAACATCAATTGGGAGTATGCCCCCCTTGCTACGGGCTATTTTATATCCATGGGCACAAGTCCAAATGGTACGGATATAGCGAACAATGTGGACGTTTTCAACACGCTGACCTATAATCCGCCGGCAGACCTCCCACCGAATACGACTATTTACGCGCGCGTCACTCCTTATAACGAGAACAACCCTGCGCCCACATGCCAAGAAATCTCTTTTACGACAGCCGCCATAGCTCCACTGCCCCCGTGTTCCTCACTACTAACACCTGTCAACGGAGAAATCAACGTGCCGTTGACCCCGTTCATAGAATGGAGCCCTGTTCCGGGAGCTACAGGTTATCTTTTATCCATCGGCAGTTCCCCTTTTGTAAGAGATATTTTGGACAATGCCTCCTTTGCAACGAATTCGACTTTTGTAATCGATTTTGAACCCAATAGAACCTTTTTTGTTACTATTGTTCCGTTCAATGCTACAGGGCAGGCTATAGGATGTACCCAAGAAACCTTCTCTACCATCTTGGGATGCGGCCCTTTTTTTGATAGTGTTACCGGAGAACTTACTTTTCTTAACCCCGAAATAGATTTCCCGGATGAACTGGGTATCTGTTTGAATTCCGCACCAACAATTTTTAGTAGTTCCGATATTGCCGAAGGTTTTCGCTGGTATAGGGTGGTCTCCAATACTAATGAAACACTACTTTTGGAAACCGCCGACGTGGCGCTTTCCGAACCTGGGCGCTATAGATACGAGGCCTACAATACAGTATCCCAAGATGGCACTACCATAGAATGTCCCACCTCAAAAATGTTTAATGTGGTTTCGTCGGAAGCAGCCAACATAAATGACGTAAGGGTGACCGAAACTGCCTTGGGACTTACCTTTGAGATCCAAGTAACTGGAATTGGTGTCTACGAGTATGCCTTGGACGATAGTAACGGCCCCTACCGGGACAACAATATATTTACGGGAGTAGCTCCTGGTGACCACACCGTTTATGTAAGGGATAAAAACGGATGCGGTATCACAGAAGAAACCATTCGACAAGACCTGACCTTGGAAGCATTTCCAAAATTCTTTACGCCAAATGGCGATGGGATAAATGACTTTTGGCAGTTTATCCCACCACTAACAGCAGGGGAAATAAATATAGGAGCTATATTTATCTTTAACAGGTTTGGCGCATTAATGACTCAATTAGACCCAACTTCCCGGGGTTGGGACGGTTCCTTTAATGGCCGACCAGCACCGGCAACGGACTATTGGTTTAAGGCCACTACTACTGCCCAAACGGAAGTAAATGGGCACTTTACATTGAAACGCTGATAAGAAATTACTTATTTTATTAAAATCGAACACGCTAGTGTACGTCATAATTAAATCCGATGACATCCATTTTTGAAAGGCCATTTTGTATTTTTGCAGCATGAAATTCAAGGTAGTATCCGAATTCAAACCTACAGGTGACCAGCCCAACGCCATTAAAGAACTTACCGAAGGTCTGGACCAAGGGGAAAAGTACCAAACCCTTCTTGGCGTGACCGGATCGGGAAAGACCTTTACCGTGGCCAACGTCATAGAAGATGTGCAAAAACCAACCTTGGTGCTTGCCCACAATAAGACCTTGGCGGCACAGCTGTATTCTGAATTCAAACAGTTTTTTCCTGAAAATGCCATTGAGTATTTTGTTTCCTATTACGACTATTATCAGCCCGAGGCCTTTATTCCCAGCAGCGGCGTTTATATTGAAAAAGATTTGTCCATCAACGAGGACATAGAAAAATTGAGACTGAGCACCACATCTTCCCTCCTATCCGGCAGAAGGGATGTGCTGGTAGTGGCATCGGTCTCCTGCCTTTATGGTATAGGGAATCCTGTGGAGTTCAAAAAAAATGTGATTACCCTGGAAAAAGACCAAGTGATTGCGCGCACCAAATTTCTGCATCAATTGGTACAAAGCCTGTATTCAAGGACGACGGCCGACTTCCGAAACGGGAATTTTAGGGTAAAAGGGGATGTGGTGGACGTATTTCCCAGTTATGCGGACCACGCTTTCCGAATTCATTTCTTTGGGGACGAGATAGAAGAAATTGAAGCTTTTGATCCATTTAACAATACTATCATAGAAGTCTATGAAACACTTAAAATTTATCCGGCTAATATGTTCGTTACCTCTCCCGATATCCTGCAAGGTGCCATCCACAACATTCAGGACGACCTTGTAAAACAAATCGACTATTTTAAGGAAATAGGAAAACCTTTGGAAGCAAAGCGTTTGGAGGAACGCACCAATTTTGACTTGGAAATGATACGGGAACTGGGCTATTGCTCGGGAATAGAGAACTATTCAAGGTATTTGGACGGGAGGCAACCCGGCACACGCCCCTTTTGCCTTTTGGATTACTTTCCGGATGACTACCTCATGGTCATCGATGAGAGCCATGTAACCATACCACAAGTACACGCCATGTACGGGGGCGACCGCTCCCGAAAAGTGAATTTGGTAGATTACGGATTCCGCTTGCCTGCGGCGATGGACAACCGACCTTTAAAATTCGAAGAGTTTGAAGCACTCCAAAACCAAGTGTTGTACGTGAGTGCCACTCCGGCAGATTATGAGCTGCAACTGAGTCAAGGCGTATACGTAGAACAAGTGATTAGACCTACCGGACTTTTGGATCCCATTATAGAGGTACGACCCAGCCTGAACCAAATAGATGATTTGGTAGAGGAAATTCACCAACGCGTGGAGAAAGATGAACGCACCTTGGTTACGACCCTTACCAAACGAATGGCCGAGGAATTGGCAAAATACCTAGATCGGATAGGTGTACGCTGCAGATACATCCATAGCGATGTAGATACTTTGGAACGGGTAGAAATTATGCAAGATCTCAGAAAAGGAATCTTTGATGTGCTGATCGGTGTGAACCTTTTACGTGAAGGATTGGACTTACCGGAAGTATCCTTGGTGGCTATTTTGGATGCGGACAAGGAAGGTTTTCTGCGCAGCAACAGATCACTTACCCAGACCGTGGGACGTGCTGCAAGAAACTTGAACGGGAGGGCAATTATGTATGCGGACAAGATTACGGCCAGCATGCAGAAGACGATGGACGAAACGAATTACAGAAGAGAAAAACAGATTGCCTACAATGTGGAACACAACATTACACCCACGGCATTGAACAAAAGTTTGGACAATGTACTGAGCAAGAATTCGGTCTCCACATACCACTTTAAAAAGGAAGAATTGAGAGCCGCGGAACCGGATCTGGAATACCTCACAAAAGAGCAAATTGAAAAGATGATCCGCGACAAAAGAAAGGCCATGGAAAAAGCTGCCAAGGAACTCGATTTTATGCAAGCGGCAAAACTACGGGACGAGATAAAAATGCTTCAGGAGCAGGAAGTCTAGTTTAAAGACATCAAAAATATTCTGGAAAACCAATTTTCAAAAAATATAAACTTTTAATTTAACCTAATAGATTTAAAAAGCTGGTATTTAATTTATTATGATAATTTTTAGACAAGTCTAAATTTGATAAAAAAAGGATTTTAATAGAAAAAAGTGAGATTTTGGCCTACTGTAACTTTCCTGGTCGAAATTAAAAAGCAATTTCAATTTCATTCCCTTGAGGACGTCGACCACCGAAATGAAAAAGAATATTTATCTAATATACGACAATTTTTTGATTTGAAAACAGCCCCATAAATCGTTAAAAAACGCCTCTAAAATTAGGCTGCTATCTGGACTAGTTTCGAGGATTATTCAGAACGCAAAATCGTCTAAAAAAGCATTACCTCCCCTACCCTTTTTCTTAAAAAAGAGACGTTCAAAGCAACCTTTTGATTTGATTATTCAGACTGGACAAAGATTTCAGAAGATAAAAATAGGTATCCTTGTACGATCTTTTCCGACCGGGAAAATGCAAGTCTGATTTTTAATCCGAGTAAATAACTTCGGGACATTAAAAGGCAAATAGCTTTTTAATTTTCGAAGCAAACCCTGTTCTTCAACAGGACAAAACGAGGAAGAATTAAACCTTTATATCCCGCGAGATGTTGAAATACTGCAACGAGTTTAGCACAGGCAAGTTCAGCAAAAAAAGCGGGATTAGCTCAACTAACTGTTTTAAATTGATTGCAAAGCTCCCGAAATATCGGGATTTAAAACAG
>Ga0136560_1001139_pt1 | contig 13607 bp, 18 predicted proteins | sample AntRauMeHopE1497_FD_104925 | JGI IMG/M metagenome (GOLD analysis project Ga0136560, IMG submission 104925) | Saline lake microbial communities from Rauer Islands, Antarctica - Metagenome Hop E1 #497 | ecosystem: Environmental > Aquatic > Non-marine Saline and Alkaline > Saline | place... | reverse complement strand
TAAATGTAGGAGATGCTAAGTTTGCCTTTAAGTTGAGGGCTGTTGTAGCGAAAGCAGTAGTGGCAATACGTGTTGAGTTGTTGCCCGCAGTTTGTGTTGGTGCGGTAGGTGTCCCTGTTAAAGCAGGAGAGGCTAGATTAGCTTTAAGGTTGAGGGCTGTCTGTTGTGCTGTCGAGACAGGCTTGGCTGTGTCGGCTGTGTTGTCTACACTGCCAAGGTCTACGTCACCTTTGACTAATGTAACAGCACCAGTCCGTCCAGCTACACTCAATACCGCATCCGTATAATCTAGTTTATGCCAGTTAGAAGCATAAGTAGTTGTTGAAGCATTATCTAAAATAGCTACTAGTCTGTCGTTGGCATTAAACTCAATTCCGTTTACTGTTCCGCCTACAGAAACAATATATGAGAACCCTGCTTGTGCTGTTCCTCCACCTGGGAATGTACCAGCCGAGGCATCCCATAATCCTTTTAGCACTACCGCTTGCTCTAGTGCAGCAATATCACTCTCCATCGTGTCGAGGTTGACTGCTTGGGTAACAGTAATGTGTCCTACTTTCGTACTAGCTGTAGAGTTAAAAGAAATCTTAGCGTTGTTAGTTGTCTGATTGGCTTCGCTGTAGGTGTCTAGCTTTGTCTTGTCACCGTTTACAAAGGCACCTTCGTCTAGGATGTTTTGCTTTCCTGAAAGGTCTTGATCTGGAGTAGCTCCGTCAGCTACGTTAATTAGAGTACGTACTTGCGCTGGTGTAAGCTCTTCAGAGTTACCAGAACTGGCTGTAATTCTACCTAGAATAGTGTCTGTGGCTACGTTTGACACGTGGTCTACAGTTGTTCCCCCACCATCTGCATCAACTGTAACTTCATTTCCATCTGAGCTTAAAGTTATTCCAGACCCACCGATAAGAGTTTTAAACTCGAGATCAACTCCAGTCTTTTGTTTAAATACACCTTCTCCTAAACCTAAGTTTGATGCGGTGTTTGCTTGACCTCCACCAACACCAAGATTGGCCCAGGATCCTCCTGAATTTTTTGCCTGAAGGGTTCCACCGTTGTCTCGAATACCATAACCTGTTTCTCCAGAAATTGAATTAAAGTTTAAATACTTATTGGCACCATTAATCAACCAGTTGCGCCCCTGGGACCAAATAGTTTTAATGTAGCTCCCGTCTTTTTCTGTAAATGTATTATCGGTTCGAGCCATATGTGTTTATTTATGTCAGTGGTTCGTATTTGATTCCAGCTTTTTTGTAAGCAGATTTAATGTGCTCTTCTCTTTGATTAAGCGCTTCTGCTCGGTCAGCCAAAGCAATTTTTTCTTTCATTTTACTTTCAAGTTCAGCCGTTACTTTTTTAATTTCTGCTTCAGCTTTTTTTACACTGCTTTCTAGTTTAGGAATTTGTTCAGACAGTAAGGCTTTAGTAGCCTCCTCAACGGTGACGGCTGCTTGCAGCATTGATAGCTCTGACTTGGTTGATTCAATTTGCCCAAGTGCAGACTCAACCCTAGCGTTCAGCTCTTTAAGTTCAGCGTTAAGAAGTTTGATTTCTTTTTTCTTTTCAGCATTTTGAGTATCAATTGATTCACTAGCAAACATAAGACTATCGACTTTTGCTTGGAGAGCTACAATTTTTTCATTTTGCTCTACCATCAAAGCGTTGTTGACAGCCATCTTTTCTTCGTATTGTGCATCTGCAGCATTTTGTCGATCGTCATTTGTTGATGCTTGTGTTTCAAGCACAACCTCCACTTCCTTTAGTTTTGATTTTGCCTTAATGATATCGTCCCTTATTTCCATAATTTCATCAATACTGTCTTGTTTTTCTTTAAGGATATCAGCGAGTATGTCTTTCTCTAAGGCTACTTCATTAGACACTTTTTCAAGATTTTTCTCTGCCTGCACAAGTGTTTTATCAACATCTGCCATTGCACCCGAAGAAACTTCGATACTTTTCTGGATAGCCTCAAGCTCAAGTTGATGCGAATTGATTGAATCAGCAAGAATCTTTTGCTCTTTTTTTGTTATGGTTGGAGTTTTTTTATTAAACATATTAGTAGTTGTTATACAATCTTACTTTTACCGTAACTGCACCGGCAGAAATTGCAGTGATTCGTGCTGTCATAAATCGCAGAGCGTTGGTGTTTACTTCAAACATTCGGTGTTCATCTGTTCCAGACAAAACTAATCCAGTGTCCCCATCAAGAGTTGATCCATCCTCTAGGTCTTTAACTTGAACAAAGTCGTATGAGTTTGTTGGAGACTGCCCGGCAGCAAAATCAGGAGCTACTTCAGAAATAGACCCAGCAAATTTAAGGGTACAATTTGTGCTTCCGGCTGTATGTACTGAAACAATAGCGTGGGTAAAATCTTCACACATTGGAATTCTCCCCGCACCAACGTTGGTTTTTCCATCCATAATTGTGTACTCTTTGATATCTTTTGACATAATTGAATTATAACTTATAAAGCCATCGTTGCCCCCCAACGAGTGGGGGACAAAGTGGATTAAGAAGCGTCTCCTTTTGACATTGCGAAGAACGCAGGATCAGGGATTACGATCATGTAACCAGCAGCAACTGAGAAAGTCCAGTCGTGAGTGAGGACACTCTTACCATCACCTTCGGTTGCAGGGATAACATGTGGAGCTTCGTGTACACCAAGCATAAATGAACTTGTTCGTGAAGAACATAGTCCCCAGTACTTAGCTTTTGCGGAATCTGTGTTTCCGTCTTTGTCAGTAGCAACTAGTGGGAGTGCCACGTGTCGGTACTTACCAACATTGACGTTAATCACACCTGAGTTTACATCAGCAGCGGTTGAAGATGTTGAACGCAAGAGTTCTCGTACAGTGTTGTTTGTATTTGGATCATCAGTTGTCCAAAGGATATCATCAGTACAAGGAACTTTTTGTCCAAGCTGGTTGATACTGTTTTCAACACGCATCTTTTCCATAGTTTCAAGAGCCGCTCGAGAAAACGCTGGGTTACTTGCAAGAATGTTTCGGAAAGTTGCAGCAGAACCTCGAACTGTGTGATCAGTAGCAGCTAGTGCTAGTGTGTCACCAGTTGATATGTCTACAGTTCGTCCGTCCATATCTTCATATGAAGTTTCGTCTGCAAATGTGATTCGGTGCTGAAGGTCAAGCTCCATACGACGCATTGCGTTTGGAAGAATATCTAGCAACATTGCTTGGATATCTTGGTACTTACCTTGAGTTCGCATTTCGTAAGTAATTACTTGCGCTTGTGCGATTCGGTACAGTGCACCAATCTTTGAGTAACCTTGCTGACTACGTGCTAGAGCAGCTTGCTCTCGTTCGTTCTTTACCTTAGCGTAAAGTTCAAGATCGATTGCGCTAAATTCACGTGTGTTACCAGTGTTGTTCCCAACATTGATTTCTTTAACCATTCCGGAATTACGAATTACGGAAGTGAAAGAATCTGCACCTTTCTTCCAAGTGATTTCGGCATTTCGTACGAAATCAGGAAGGCTTACGGTGGATAAATCTAAAGTAGGCATAATTAGTATGATCCGTTAATTTTGATAAAGAACTCACCAAGAGTTGCTGAAAGTCGTTTTACACACTTTACAACGTCTACTGATGAGGCGCCACGGTTGACTGCAACCGCGCTCGTTAGATCTTGTTCAAGACCAACATCTGCTGCTACGAGGCCAGATGTGACTGTACCTTCATAAACAACGTGCTTTTCGATTGGTACGATAACTGGGAGCGTACGCGCTGTAGCGTAATCTGCATCAGTTGTCGCAACAGTCTTATCTAGAATACCAACAATAGCAGTGTTTGCTGTGTTGTTAGCTGCGAGTTCTAGAACTCCTGAAGTGATAGTTACAAGTGAACCCGCAGCCATCGCTCCACCTGAAGCATCGACTGGAAGCCAAATTGTTTTCACTTTTCCTCTCTTTACTGAAAACATATAGTTTTGTTAAAGTTATTTAATAATCACATCGGCCTACCTTCTTCACTTGTGCTTCAAGCTGACTAGAACATGCGGAAACTAGAGCTCAAAAGCACAAATGAAAAAGGCAGACATTACATGACACAAATAATTGTGTACTGTAATGCCCGCCTTTTTCGGTAGAGCGATATTTTCTACTGGTAATTATAAAGTAATCCCAGAAATAGTCAATTGACTTATCCTAAGCGTTTTCTTTCAACCGTCCTTAAGATGTCTTGAGGTGCGCCATCTCTGGTTATAATCGTAATCTCGCCAAATCTATACTTAGTCCGAATCTCAACAATCAAATCAATTTCTGATTCTTTAAGCGGTAGTATCTGACTTAGTCTCGTTGACATCTTTTAGAATTTCGTTAGCTCGGTTCAGAGAAAAGTCAAAATACAAATCTCCCCCGGGTACATATGAAGCATCGTTCCCCATAAAGTTTAGGTTGATTGCTCGATCGATTGTGCCATAAAATGACAAAGATAGAGTCTGAAGAAAAGCCTTAAACTCGGCTCCAGTGATTCCACCCTCAGCCAAGACCGTCATGACTAACCCGACAGTGGATTCAAGTTTTCTTTTTTGAACGTAGTTCCAATCTTGAGGCTCTTCAGTTTTAACATTTTCAAATACTGACAAAGGCATTGAGAGTTCGTACTTATCTTCACTGTCTTCTCGCTTTAAGGTTACTGTGATCTCGGTCCCTAGTATTTTTTTGTCGTAGACTGCAGATGGTCCAAAGTATGTTGTTGGTTCGTTTTGCATAATTTTTTAGTTAATGTAGTAAGTATCAATTTCGAACTCCTCTCCAGACTCGTCCTGGACTGTCATAAGAGTGTTTCCTTCGCTTGTCTTTGCCTCTCGCAGAACTTCAAACTTTGAATAAGTTTTCATTCTAGCAAAGTCAATTTGAGTAAGCTCTAATTCATTACCGTTAAAGAAATTCAACTGCATTTTTTGAGTAGATATTTCTTTTCCAGTTGATGGCTCGATGTAGACTTCGTCAACAGTTGATTTCCAACTCTTCACCAATTCGCCTTTAAATCGGGCAATCTTGATTTCTTTAACCAACTTACCCTGCTTTCTCAGCGCTTCAATTTTTCGAATCTGGTCGGTAGACGCTGTCTTCTCCAAATCTTTTTGACCAGCTTTTAGTTCCTGAAGTTCTCGCAGAATGTTTTCAATAACTTCACGAGGGATTTCAACAGTGTCCTTTGTTTCAGCTTCAGCCGCTAGTGCTTTTTCTTGAGCCTTCGTTAATTTTTTTGTTTCCACGGGACCTTTTCCTCCATTACTATTTGCTTCTGGAATAGTTAAATCTGATGGGATATTTGTATCTGACATGATTATGCTTTGTTACTGTACTTTTTAATATCTTCTTCTGAGTTTCCTAGAGCCGCTCCAATTTCTTTGTCTACCTCACTAACCTCTGTATTTGGCTTGACTGGAGACTTGCCAGAAGCACTGCCTAGATTTTGCATGTTAAAGTTTCCATGATCAAAAGATTCTCCGGTTGTCAGTTGATACGCATCACTCCCTCGTTGCTCCAACCCTTCAGGGGTATCAGGATAATCCCCCGTTCGTCCGAGCGACTCGTACTTTTGATCAAACGCTGTTTTCTTTTCTGTATCAAGTCCTGACACAAACTTTCCTAAGCTGTTTGTTTGATTACTTTTTGTCAAACTAGCGAGAGTTTCTTGAATCTTTGCTAGAGTTTCTTCTGTACTACCTGGAGCTGGTACTGCTGGTACAGCATCTGCGGTAGTTGCCGCTGCCTCCTCATCGGCTATTACTTTTGCGGCTGCTGCGTCTGTGACAGCTTTATCCATGTCTTCTTGAGTAAAGATTCCTTCTGTAACCTCTTCTCCTTCTTCGTTAAAATACTTCATATTATAGTTCGTTTTCTTTATCTTGTAAGTCTGCCCGCCTTTCAGCTTGGAGAATGGTTGCCCACTCGTTCATCTTCCAAGCCATACTTTCCATTCCCCGTAGATAAAAATCAAACTCGCCTCGTCGCATGTTTAGTCCATCTGGGATATGTACATTAGACAGCATTTCGCGTATATCTGCAACCGAAGTTTTCAACTTACTTTTAAGAACTTTGTCATAAAAGTAATCTACGTCTTTAACGTACTCCTCTCTTGCAATTGGATCTGACGGCTCGCAATCGTTGTCATCGAAACCGACAACTTTGAGTTCAATCTTTTTTTGTTTGCTAAATTTATTTATTTCTTTCAGCAAATCAATTTCTTTTTCAAGCACTAATGCTCGGTCGTGCCAAAAATTTCTCTCTAGGTCGTAAGCGGCTCTTGTTACAAAGTATTTTTTTAGTATGTGCATGTTTTTTTTATTATTTAAGTGACTGGTTGCATCTGTCCGACCCCGGACATATTGTTCCCGGCAGCTCGATTACCGGCTACCTTACCTGCGTCTGGAGCGGGGGCTGCATTTAGAACACCGCTACTAAAGAATTTTGATTTATCTTTTTGGTAGACGGAACCAAACTCATCTGTGATTCCTTCTAGGTTAAGTTGTGCCCCCATTCCGGCAATTGAGATAGCGTCGCCAATTTGTTCTCGGAATCGTAGGGTGTGGTATGCCGCAGTTTCTTGTTCTTGTGGCTCAACAATAATGTGCCACAAAATATTAGCCTCTTGCACCATTTTGGCTGACAAGTAGATTCGACGTACTGGCATTCCCAACCTCTGCTCATCTTGTAGAGATAGAATTCGTATCACCTCTGGTGAAGGCACTTCTCCATCAATTGGAATAACCCGACGCTCACCCCGTCCCGCTCCTTCAATTGAAGTCTGTCGTGAAGTGTTTCGGTACTGGTTAGTACCATCAGAGTTTTTACCAATTGGGGCTAACCACTTACCAATCAGATTGTACTGACGCAGGTACGCACATTTTTGTTCCAACATTGTACACGCAGCAATAATCAAACCAAGGTTAAGTTTAGCTTGACGCTGTACCTCCATGATTTCTGTAGCAGTAGCGCCTGATTTCGCTTGTTGTCCTTGGAATACGTTTGAAATAGTTGACCGCTCAATAGTGTCAAGAATCTCTTTGTAGATTTGGAACTCAGATGATGTCACCCCTTGACCTTCCACACCAATCGGTTGTAGAGCGTTTGGTGCAATCCCCATTGAAATATTTCCAGGGTTAAGCACCTTGGCTGGAATCACTTTATTTGTGATGTTGATGTAAGCCGCCGCAATACTCTTTCGAGTCTTCAGCTCAAACAAACTGAGCATGTTGTCAGCCGCTCGAGACAGTTCGTAGATACCACCTGAATCTACAAAAGATCCACCGTAAGCAAATTGGCTGTTGATGGTATACAAAACTTGCTTGGTAACATTGTACCCTCCATTTGGAGTCACTGCCGACAAAGGAAAGCCAGCCGGAGTCATTAGTACACCGTTAATCATTAGTGCCCACTCGTCGCTATGGGGATCTTGATACTTAATCACCTCTACTTGGTTCGCTTGAATAGCCAGTAGTCTAAATTTAGAGTTGTAGATTGATTGTCCGGAACCACCAACAGTATCTCCGTCACCAGCTTGCTTCATCGGCATTCCTGGTTGCACAAACTTCCAGTTCTCAAATTCACGGTACAAAGATTCGGCGGCACTGTAAGGAATAGTTTCAACTGTAAAAATAAACGGCTGATCGTTCATTGAGAATTGAGTGATGTCTCCTAGGTACACGTTTGGTCCATACAAAAGTTCACGACTACAACCTTCAAACACTTTCTGAAGCTTTTCACTATACCCAGCAAAGTCTTTAAATTCACCCTTGTAATCTTTTTTAAGTTTTTTCCGAACGGCGTATTTGGTGATGTAAGACTCTTGTACAAAAGCGGTCCCTTGCTTCAACAACTCTCGCTGTCGAGCCATTCGTTTTTCCTTGTCTCCTCCATCGTCACCCCCATCATGCTCGGCAGCCACTTCATGGATATCTGTGAAGGCCACCCCCAGCTCACGAATCTGCGTGTTGTTCCGGTCAAACGCATACACCTTGGGGACCAAGTTTAGGTTATCAATATGTGATAGGAGACTGGTAAATTTAGATTCAATCGTACCAGTAGAAAACGGTTTCTCGTTATCATTTTTCCGAGGTTCAATAACTGTGTTCGCCAGCTTTTCTTTTTTATTAAAGTTCTGGATGTATGTCTCTCCCTTAAACTCTGCGTGGGCAGTATCACGAGTCTCTTGCGCTGCTCGCAGACGCGTTTCAAGATACGTTTTGTACGCAAGGGTTTTGGTGTCATACTGAATTGCCTGAAGTTCTTTTTCGTCTTTAACCAAAGGGTTCTCCATTCGAGAACCGGTATATGCAACTGGGTGAGGAAAAGCGATGTAAGCCATTTCCACATATTATACACGATGTCAACTAAAAAAACGACTGGGTGTTGATAGAAGTGTCCTCTTCTCCGTACACGTTAAATTGTTTCTCTGTATAAGATAATGCAATCATTCGAACCGGGTCGCAAATGTGGGAGCTCTCATCGTGACGCGGGGTGTCCATCTCTACCCCCAGTTTTTTGTTGTAGTCTCGCCGGTAGCTGTGTAGGGCTTCTACCAGCTTTCCAGTTGACCCTTCATTAAATCTAAACCGAGGAAATAGTTTACGCACCTTTTCGATACCCTCCATAATTCCAGCCCTTGGCATTACCTGAATGTTTTGTACTCCCAAGTCCCACAAGAATTGCTCTCTTGAGACCCCGGTTGATAGGTCTCGCACGGAAACGTCATGAGGTAAAATATTTCTACCAATTCGATACCCCTTCTCTCTAATGATGTTTACGTAGTGAGCTAATCCAAACCCGCTGTTCATGTAAAAATCAACAAACCGTATTTCTTCACCGATCTCCTGAAAAAAGAGTAAGACGTTGGCATCGTTCATTCCTAAGTCCCAAGCCACGTTCACTTCGTACTTGTCATCAATTGGGAAGAACCCGACACGGTTTTGCTCGTAGACCTTACTGACTTCGTTGGCGTAATAGGCGCCTCTGATTGTCACCATAAAACACTCATCTATAATAGAGGGGAATTGTTCGTACATCCCGTCTCCGGTGGTGTCTTTTTTCTTGATGTACCAATTCTTTTGTCCTTTAGAAAGAGTGATACTGTGCTTGTGTTCAAGGACACTAAAGTACATCTTCATTTCATCGGTCACTAGGACAGGGACATTTTCATCCAATGTGTATAGCGGATCAATCCACCAAGGGAAAAAGAAAGACTTAAAGTCAAGTGGGGTGAGTTGCTGTCCCAGCTTCCGCTTCTTCTCCGCATCCATTAAGAGACGGTAGAAATGTCCTTGACGTCCTTCAGCCGTAGATTCGATGGACACCATCTGCCCGGCATCAACGGAGTTAATCGCACCCTGCAGAATTTCTTCAGCTTTGTTTGGGTCGTGGGCACAGATATACCCGTACTCCGATATGTGAAGGAAGTTCGGGGTTCCTCCGCGAGTTGACATTGACACAAAAATGTTGCCTCCGTTTTTAAACACTAATTCACTGGCAGTTTGAACGGTGGGGTCCCCGACAAGGGTTTTGAGCCAGGGGTGGAGGTTTTTAAGGGCAAAGAGAATCTTGTCGCGGAAGATTCGACGCATGTCTTCTTCACGGTGGGCAATGATACCGGCCATTTTGTTTTTGCTCCACAGTACTTGGTCTAGGTAAAATATAGTAAAGAAGGTCGTCATTCCAAGCTGGCGGGCCTTGACGATAATGTTCATGTACCACAGGTTGTCAATCATGTAGGTTTGGGCCTGGTTGAGCCGAAATTGGACCTTGTTGCCCTTTTTATCACGAATGAAGTATAAGTTGTTCAATCGCCATTTATGGTCTCCTAGGCGCTCTTTAAGCGTGTTTACGTCAATCATGAGAGGATGTCTTCTATGGTCTGCTTAATATCAAATTTTTTGTAGTCGGTTTTTTGTGGGACTTGACTTACTTCTACTGTTGTGGTGTTTGAGTCTTGGATTAAATCGAACACTTCCTGCAGGACATCGTGACCGGTGTTCTTGTCTGACCGGTGCTTCTGGTTTTCTTTTTGGATGGCTGGGTTAAATTCGTTGGGAAACTCTGAGACTAGTAGTTGGAGGGCTACCTTGAAGTCACCATTGAGGGTGGCTTGCTCGTAGAGGGTCTTTTTTAGTTTTTGTTTATAGGTGAGACGGTTGATGTTCATCTTCTCAGCGATCTCTGGGACGGCTTCTACCCACTTGTCGTAGGTTTCTTTATTAATTCTGGCTAAGAGGCAAGCATCGGCTACTGAGGTGCCTTTTAGGACCATTAGGGAGATTTCTTTGATGGCTCTTAGTTGAGTTTCGTCTGTGACGTTTTCTTCAATAATACTCGTAAGATTAGCGATTGCGATGTTTTCTAGCATTGCAATTATTCTAGCACAAGAATAGCCTTATTTTCGAAAAATCCAAAAAAAAATATAGTGTGGAGACAAGTACCCATCTAGTCTTGTAAAAAAGTACGGGGGGGGTGTCTTGGGGGGTATAGGGGGGTGCGATAATAACTGAGTATAATGACTATTATACTCACTTACCAAACTATGCCACAAATGTAACATAGCCTTATAAATAAGGGCGGATTAGCATGTTGAGCGTGTGTTGTTTTGCTTGATTATGTGCGCTTTTGAGCCTGTTTTGCCCTGTTTTGAGCCCGAAAATGGCGTGTCAATAGCTGATTCTATTCTGGCCTTATTTTAAACGCTATTTTTGCTCTTGACTTTTTGATTATGTGTGACGATTGAACCCTTGACAAACAGAAAACATGTGACGCCCTCCAGGTATATATATAAGTAGGGTATATATTACATAATATTTATTAATAACTTTATTACTTCGTGTCTCTAACGTTTAAAGGCTAAAATATATATTCATGTTCCACCATAAATTCTCAATTTGTCAATAAACCTTACCAATCCCCCCACAATCCATTTGACATTTTACCAATACATTGCACAATCAAACTATTTTTGACCCCAATTATTACAATGTATCATTTATGCCCCCCACATAACCCCCCACATAACCCCCCACATAACCCCCCAACTACCCTACTCACTAGCCCAACAGCTAACCCCCCACCAAGCCCCACACCATTATTACATTTAAATAATCACCCCTTACAGAACCTTGATTGTACAATCGGAATCAGAATTGTCAAACTCAGCATTATACCATTTTGACAACTCCTACAATCATTGTATAACTGTTATCCCCAGGTATAACTGTTGCATATATCTACCGTATCTGTTATTATATAAGGGTAACAGATAACCACACTTTACAACATGCAACCCATCATAGTTCACTCACTCACCCCAGACAGGCAACCACACATTATAACGATAACACAACCACAACTGGCCAAACACTACAAAGCCTTAAAGAATAAAGGCCACTATCAAATCACAGTAACTAATCAATCAACCACATAATAATAAACATCATGAAAACCACCAATAACCCCACAGAACAAGGAAACTTCCAGTATTGCGGGGATTCCGTAATGTACGGCACTATACAAATTATGTCTCCAGAACACTATAAAAAAATCGCAGAAATTATCCAGAACTACAGCGAAAATGACACCACTGAAACGGCATCATGTATTGCGTATTCGCTAGCGTCTTACTTTGGACGGGTAGACGCAAACTTCAACCGCGACGAGTTCGCAGACACCGTGGGTATACCTAGAATTTACCAACGGTAAAAATTAATTAAAAAATAACACTTCTATAATTTTATGAACACAATCCAATCAATCAAAAATCACCCCGTAATGATTCAAGTACTGAAAGATGCTTACGGTGGAGTCATGTACAACGTGGCAAACCGTGACAAGTACGACACGGCGGAACTGCTAGCAATCTGGGACGGCCTGGACGCTAGTGAACAAGAGAGTGCGGGCGGACTTATTACTGGAGCTATCAATTTTCTAAAATCATAATATGAATTACAAACCTATGAACGGCGTCGGTTATCAACCAATGACCCCGCTACAACACGAACGGGAACGCGTGAACCGACACATTGACGGATGCGGTACTGGTATACGGTCTGGACATACACCAGTCAGTCAAGAGTTCGCTAATGAGATGCTGGGGGCAGTGCCACCAGAATACATGGGGACGAGAATGTGTTTTGAGTATTTCCAAGTTGGTGAGATATCAGACTATCGTAATGGCGTGGCTTGCTACGAAACCTATACAATCGTACGAGATACCATGCGAACCCCTGAAGGTAAAAAATCAGAGCTTGCGAACGCCTACAATGAGAACCAATGGTATTTTATTGGACTCAAGCCATCAATGGCTAAAAAATAACTTATGGTACCCAAACTTCACACGTTAAAAAATACCGTAACAACGTCCTGGACGTACAACCACAAGCACCTAGTCATTACACTATCAATCGCCACGGCGCTGGTGTGGCAGTCGCAAGTTATCCAGCCACATCTCCCCGCCGTATCGTTTGCATCGGTAACGTACGCAGAAAACACCACGGGCGCGCAATCATGGCCAGACGATTGCGAGTATGAGTGTCTCACCCGCATCTGGGTGGAGATGCGCACGGCTGAGATTGTAGTAGAAAAGACTGACGAGAATTACAAACGGGCACGCCTGGAGGCGCTGCTGGAAGCGAATCAACTAATAACCAAAATATAATTTATGAAACTATCAGACCTACAGTACAGCGTACTAATCCAGGCGCTACACAACGCGAAAGAATCACATTTTGAAGGCGAGTTTATCGACCCATACGGAGAAAACGCGGGGAAGCATACTCAAGAGGATATCGAGCAAGCCATCGACGAGGCGGAAGCTATCGTGATGCAATCATGGGAATCTGTAGACGATTTCGACTACGACGATTCAACCGATGAGGAATTGCTGGCGCACGTTGCCCGCTTAGAGGACAAAGGCGCAATGAGTATCTTCTTTACCCGTGGCGATTACTACTACGATATCGACGAACATAGTGACGGCGGTTTCTATTACTCACGCTATGAGAGCGCTCAAGCGTTCAACCGTGGCGACGATGACATAGCGGGCGGACTTTGTACAACCACACTTACCAACGCCGTCGAGATGGCAATTAATTAATTAAATTATGCAAACGACACTCTTTGGAGTAAAGACAAAAGACGGACGGACATTTCTAGTATTTTGTGCGAACCGAAACCAGAAGGAGCGCTTTATTAGAATGACTAACGGAAAGGGTTACACCATTTCTGAAATCGCTGACGGCGTACACAATATTAGACAATTCGAACAGATTATAAGCACAATTAACTAATCACATTATGCAAACTTATATCGTAACACTAACCCGAGAATTTAAAGTACCAGTACTAGCAGATTCTGAAGAGTTAGCAATTAAAAGAGCAAAAGAACTGATGGAAACACCCGATGCAATCTTCGAGACCGACCAGCAGAAGTATATGGCTTGGGATGTGTCGCCAATTCAACACAAAAGCACGGCGCGGGAAGAGGCGGAAGAGAACGAGATTATTTATTCAAATTTTAACGACTAGTATTATGTACACAAAAGACCACCTACTCACAGCCAAGATTGCGAGCAAAAGTGTTATCAAATCAGAGCTGGCGTGCATTGC
>Ga0136560_1001138_pt1 | contig 13608 bp, 16 predicted proteins | sample AntRauMeHopE1497_FD_104925 | JGI IMG/M metagenome (GOLD analysis project Ga0136560, IMG submission 104925) | Saline lake microbial communities from Rauer Islands, Antarctica - Metagenome Hop E1 #497 | ecosystem: Environmental > Aquatic > Non-marine Saline and Alkaline > Saline | place... | reverse complement strand
AGGACACCAAGCCCCAAAAGGACACCAAGCCCCAAAAGGACACCAAGCCCCAAAAGGACACCAAGCCCCAAAAGGACACCAAGCCCCAAAAGGACACCAAGCCCCAATAGGACACCAAGCCCCAATAGGACACCAAGCACCAGGTCGGGATGGGCCATCACATGGTAGCAGATCCAGCGGATCCAGTAGAAAGGGAAAGGAAACGATGGCATCTATTGACGACTCCGATCGAATGAGTCACGGAGTCGGTGCCGTTGTAGATCGACAGCACCAGGACGGCCACCCGTCGGCCGATCGGAGTGACGGCACTGGTGCAAGAGAAGTACCTAAGAGAGCGTCGGCTGATGCAAGTAATACTTCGCATCGAGCACATCAGAGATTAGACGGAGACCATGGGCTGGAGGTGCCGCCATCTCCACCATCTGCAAAGCTGGAAACGAAACCTCGCCCTCCTGTTCAGCAAGGCGAGGTCGGCGGTGCATCCGCGAGCGGTGGTGATTCATCTGGTGGGCCAGCACCCAGCGATCAACTCAGACACGGCACTGGCCTACCATCAATACGCCCAAGCGAAAGCCGTAAATCAAGCCATGATCGTGATACGGACTATGGAAAAAGTGTTTACCGTGAGGAGAACCATGTAGCCCAATCTAGCCGTGCAACTGCAGGCAATACGCAAAAACTCCCTCGGACGACTGGTGCTGCGCCTGGCCATAACTCATAGGTTGGAAGGCCTGGGGAAGCCACAACTATTGTGCCAGAAGGGGGGCTTATGGGTGGTCTAGATGGTTCTGGTGTCATCGATGGAGGCACAAACAGAGCAGCAGTCGACAAGAGCAGTCGTGGCACTACTCAAAGTACCACATTAGCTGCCAATGGCAATGGTCAGAGAGGGGGTAGTGGTACATGCGTTGAGGACACAATTAATCGCGAGTCGCACCAGGAACCAATCCCAGTCCAAGACAAGCAACCGACTGCAGTCGAGCCTGGTAACGCAGAGCTAGACACAATAGCAGAGACAGAAGATGATCACAGCTCCAACGACCTTACTGCTGCTGAGATATCCTCCCCGCCCAAACAGCAAGATCAAGATCAAGATCAAGATGATGATGATGAAGATGGAGATGCTCCAGAAGGCAGGCAGCAAAGTACAGCCGGTGCCGCAGCGAGGGATAGCGCTGAGGAGGAGCTCGGCTTCCCGCCGCTGCTTCCTGGCCGCCTGCGCGATTTTGCTGGTGGTCATGTCGCCACTAAGCACGGCAAGTCTGGCTGGCCACACCGCAAGAAGGTATTCCTCGACGTGTTCGGCACCTTGCAGAAGATCGGGGAGCCCCTGCTGGTGCGATGGGGTGACGAGGATCACGAGATTGTTGAGCAATCTAGCCCTGATTGGTCAGTGCTGACGCCAGGAGATGCCGGTCCTGCTAGATGCATCAATGTAGATGATATCACTAGCGCTTGCCGAGGGATGGAGAGCCCGCTCATGCAGCGCAGAGGGACGCCTGCAAATGCTGACAGGTACGTTTGCCTGAGAGGGTCTCGGCGCGACCTTGACTTGGAGGCTGATTCGCCCGAGGAAGCGGATGAGCTCTTCATTCTATTTGATGACATGGTTAAGTACAAGGCTGTTCTTGCGGAGATTGTGCGAGCTATCGTGAAACAAGAGATAGTCATAGATGCAAATGGTGAGGCGTTCTACGCCGCTGATCTAAAGGAGGAAGCGCCTGATGACGGCGGGGAGCAGGACTTGGCGGATACAGGTGGCATACACAGTGACGATGAGAAGACAGGCAGTGACGCTGGGGGGTCTCAGCCTGGCAACAGCAGGCGGGGTGGGGAAGTAGGGGAACCGGACTGACATTCGGCACCCCCACGTGAGACCCCTCCTTCCAATCCAAGCCAGATCTTGTGGGAGCATCCCACGGCACCAAAAAGACAGCTAGTAGATAAAATACGCGCCGTAGCAGACTTGTAGATTAATCTCGAACTTCTAAAGCATTTCAGTTCAGTAAAGTTCTTGGACTCGTGCCATTTTATGCAGCAGGCTCGTCTCCTTCAACGCAAGCTTACTCGATCCTCCCCAGTCCACTCACAGACCTGGGCTGGGCAGAGAATCGCAGCCCAGGAAGTGCCCTCCCCACAGGTGGTATACCTCCAGTACCAACTGCCTCTGCACCCACGTCATTCGCCCCGTCTGCGGCTGGTCCGGCCATCCAGCCTATTGCCGACTGTGCGGCAGGAAGGGAGGCTGCTCGTCGTAGGCCAGCCTCTACAGTCACATCGAGGTGCCGGCTGCTAGGTGCTGCGATCGGTGGGGCAGTTTCTTGTACCGCTGCGCCTACATTTGCGCTTCCGCTTACGGCACCATTACTTGTGCTGGGCTCCTGTTTGGCGTAGTGAGCCATGTCACCGCTACGCACTACCACGCTGCGAAGCACAATGGGCTTCGACGGCTACTGCGCCGAGCCAGCCAGAGCCTTGGCAGACGGCAGCTGTGGCCGACCATCAGTAGCAGCCGTCGCCTCTAATGCTGTTTCCTCGTCGAGCGAATATACGCCGGTGCCTGGTGGCAGCATCCGCAATTCGTCTGGCATTGGCATGACAACTCCACCTGACTTTGTTCGCACATGCGGCCCATTCGAATTGAGAGACACACGCCGGTCCCAGTGGACGCTGGCCCCAGTGACCGCTGCTGCCATGTCCTCAGCGCTGTCTGATCCGACAGGTAGAGCCTCAGCAACGGAGCCAGGGGCATTCGGGATGGGAAGTACGCTGATATGAGTCTCTTGCCATCCGTACTATGACGGCTGCAGCTCAATCACAGTATGTGCAGGAATCTGCAGGGAGATACACTCTCGCAGAGGTATCCCGCGGAAGTAAGCCAGCAGCACCTATATCGTACTGAGATGCGATACGACCAGAACTGGCTGGCGCTGTCGCTCGAGGTCCACAACAAGCGGTGACAGTCGCACAACCACGTCAGCGATGCTCTCTCCTCCCGTGATGCGGTGATGGACAGGGTCATCAGATCCCTTCCATCGAGCATACTCACCCGGACACACTCGGCGAAGAGCTTGCAGTGGGTGTCCCGCGAATATGCCCGTATGCATTGGCAACAGCGCACTAAGCTACTCGCTCTCCATGCCGACTGGGGCTGCTGTTTGGATGGTTCGAGGCAGCGTGCTCGTGTACACGGCTGGAACGCAACTGCGGCGCACCTGTCTCCAGTCAGCATCTGTTAGCCACCCGGGGACGACCAGCAAATCTCGCTATCCGGGTGTGCCGTCTGCCTCTGATTCTGGATCTGCAGGCATGATTTCCCCCGGAGCATCTCCTGCAATATCACCCATTTGGGCAGAAGCAGGAACAGGCGCAGGAACAATCTGGCTTGGTAAGAGGCTGCCTGCAGCACGCCACAGCATTGTTGCCGGATCGAAGGCACCGGGCACCCCATCAGGCGGAACGACTGCCGCTCCTTCGTTGCCCCACCCGAACCCGACATCAGGGTCACCGAAGGACGATTCGCCGCCCCTATCGCTGCTGCTCCTAAAGATAGCAGTATGTTTGCCGCGAGAAGCGGCCTCGGTGGCATGCTTAGCCCATGCTGCTGCCTCGTGCGGCTAGGCCGCGATTGATTGGCTCCTTGATGCAGGCAAGTGTGGGCCAGCCGGTAGGAGTCCTCTGCCGCTGAATGCACTGGTAGAACCGCTTCGAGACTGAGCCCCATGCCCTTGCCCTGCAAGATTCTGAGCTGATCTGCTACGTGGGATGGAAGGTATTACCTTGGCCTTCATGGCAAGGTCCTCGGGGGCCCGGATGCGGGCAGGTAGGAGGGCTGTCAAACCCTTGAACTCAACATGTGCGCCCCCTTCCCCGTCGTCATCACCGACTCCGTTACCGCTCACGGGGTTAGCAACTGTGCCAGAGGAGCAGGGGTTGTGTTCCTTGGCATGCATACGCGCCAGCGCATTCGCTGCCGCTGCTGACACACCGGATGGAATGGTGCCTCCTGTGTATCGCGAGCTAGGCTGTGGTGACCGCCCGGGGGATCCGAACTCGAAATCATCCTCTCCATCTTCATCGTATGGCCTGCTATCCTGTCCACGCATCGTGGGGGAGTGCAAGCCAGCAGCATGGTCTCGTCCGCTAGCTTGCAGTACCCGTTCCGGGGATACCCCTTCGGACTAACCTCCCGCGGAGCCCTCCGCGCTCGCATGCGTGCCCCTCGCTGACGCGGCGTCATCGCCTCTCGAGTCGGCAGAGGACTGCCTATCCATTGCATTGCGGCGCATGGAAGATCCGAACTCGAGACACCTCGTGTAGATGAGGCTAGCCAGGGCCTCCGAGAAGGCACCGCCCAGTTGGCTGATCTGCATCGCCGCCGTGGATGGATCTGCCGACCTTCCCCTTGGCACTGGAAATTTCAATGGAGTCCCAGCGCCTGACTCTGCAGGCTGCAGCTTCACCTGAGCCCCCGTCTCCTCGTCCTGGCTGTGCTCCCTGCCCGTAAAAGCAGATCCTGTCAGCTCGAAGCCAGAGGATGACGAGGATGGCGCACGCTCTCTGCCCTCCTGATCCTCCTCGTAACCTCTCGATGATGCCATGCCTTCCGGTGGCACGGTTATCACTTGGTTAGCCCCTCCCAGATAAGGAGACATGCTTGGGCTGGGTGCCAGGAGTCTATCCCGCCTGTCTTCTTCCAAGGCATGCATCGACTGTGGATCGTCGGCCTGTGTAGATATACCACGAGATACGGATGCCTGGTGCTGCGGCTGCGGAGGGGGGCTGCTTGCTTCGGCGTGATGGCCGGATTCGGGTAAAGAAGGGGGTATTGCTACGTGTGCTGGGTGTCCAGTAGCGGAGGCAGCCACGTCGTCTGTCACTGCGGACGGCACTGGGGTCTCATCTACCACCCGTCCATCATCGAGGGGGGTATCCACGCAGTGGCCGGCACGCACCAGCCATATGGGCCGATGGACTACGTGTACAGCCATGAGAAATGCAACGATAGCCTGCGCTCTGGCGCCAGAGATGCGGTAACAAACGATTTTCTCGCGTAGATCGATGACCTTGATGTACGCCACATCTGGCTCCAGCCGCTCGTCCACTGTCTCGTAGACTCGTTCGTAGTTCGTAATACGCGACCGCAAGTCTTCAAGAGCAGCCTCTTCGCTCATTCCGACATAATCGGGACTGTGGCGCACCTTCTGCCGCAGATTTACTTCTAGAACTTTCGGGTCTGCGCACATGCTCTCAACGAATATTACCTGCAGCTGCCTTCGAGACATTTTGGCATGCGCATGCACGTGAATCATCGCACGCCGTGCCCTAGTTGAATTCGTGGCATCAAAAATACCTATTTCGCCGCCATCCTCTGCGATGAATGATGGAATATACCTCGTCCACATGTCAGAAATGTGGATTGATAACACTCGCAGTTCAAGAATGATAAACGGCGGAAATTCCAAACTCACTGAGCCAGTCAAGCAATTCGTCGAGCGCAAGCATGGCAATCTGATCCCGCTTTCCCTTGTTGTCCGGATTCGCAGAATCGAAGAATGCAGCATCTTGCTGAGTATCCTTCACGGCGAGACGGCGGTACTTTCCGACGTTAAACAGGCTAGTGGGCACACCTCGCCAGTTCATATAGTTTTTCAGCTTGTTTGCGATGTAACTCTGCGCAAATGTATACGCAAAATGGTATCAAACACAAAATCGAAATACTGTTGTATCCTTTAGCTGAGAATTTTAACGCTTTGTACACACCTTTCCTCTAGCAGGAAGACCAACGAGCGCAAGCAGGAGTTTCTTTTTACCCCTTCCGCGGGAGCTAACGGCAGGCATGGTAATATTGATGTGGAGCGTGGAAAAATAGAAAACACAGAGACGTTGGTTCCGCGGCATCTTGGTTGCGCAGCGCCGCTCGTTCACTACGAGCGTTGATAGGACCTACTTGTCCTCACAATCCAGCATGCAAACCAATGTGGTCAACCTTGTATTGGTAATTGGTATCATTCAATTGTGCGACGGATCTCAGCCGCGAGCGCCTACCGTGGTTGCCAATGTAGAACCGAAGAGGGAAGTTCTAATTAAACTCCTGAGGTCAGACCCAGACACCGGCGAGCGCCTGTATGCCCGGATTCGCAGCCTGCCGACTCGAGGAACCTTGTACTACGTGTCAACTTTGTTTGACAATTATGGGTATGAGCCGAAACGTGGAGATGCCATTCCAGCCGAGGAACTGACTCTGTTGTTGCAGAGTAAAGATAACGCTGTTGTTTATGTCCCTCCTGTGAGCGAAGCAAGGAGCCCTTCTGGAGCTTGGAGCACCTTCATGTATTCGCTGTCTAATGGGCTATTCGAAAGCAACGTTGCGACTGCGTGGATAACCCCGAATCATCGAAGGGTGGCCTACTCGCACTTTTCCGACTCGGCAGAAGGATGGAAGTTAAGCAATAATGGAGCTAGTCTTGGGGCCGAATCGGCCGTTCACGAGGCGTACTCACGCGGTCACTTGAGCAGGTACATAGTTGGCCAGGATGGGGACATTCGGCTGGATAGGAGTAGTCAGGAAGATTCTATGCGTTGGGTCTTCTCAGCTCCACCTGATTTTTTGGGGAATCACGCAGCCACCTACAGCGGCGAGCTCTTCTTGACTCTCGGGAGTTTAGCAGGCGACTTCACAGTTGGAAGACGGTAGCCAGAGGTTAACTTGGTAACTATAGAATGCGATGCTTGCGACGAAGGGCGAGGTATCCGTGTGGCCCGGTGGCTAGATGACGAGCCCCAGCAGTTCGACGGCCGAACCATGCAGGTAGTTGTTCCGATGCTGCCCTCCCAGTGGCGACTCGATCCGAAATCGACAATCGCAGAGTGGGTGCGACCCACTGCGTGCGAGCTCTATGACGTGTTATCTGCGATTTCTGCAGTGGAGGTAGCCGGAGACCTGTCGCTTGGGGCAGAAGTCGTGGCGCTGGATAGCTTCGGATGGACTGCTGGAGCACACCATCCGAGGTAGTGCATCCCAGGAGGCTAATCCACAGAGATACAAGAGGGCGTGCGTTGAATCGATTGTGTTGCTGTTCTCATGTTGTCGTGTTCTCACCTGTTGGATTGAGGTGTGGCAAGCCGGTAGGATTCGTGGCATTGTATTAAGAAACGAGCTTGTCTACGACCATGATAGGCACATGACTCTGTATCGGTAAAGGGGTCCACAATGGGTCCGTTGTTGCGGAACAAACACTTTCAAGTGGCCGCCAGGCCTTGGTTGAGCCTACTAGATCCAACAATACTCATTGGAACCCCGTGGCCGCACCTGTCGGTCTCACAGATCTGGATCCACTGGCGCCCATCGAGGACCTCCTCCCAGCTCGCTATTCCCCAATCATCTTGGCCGTGTCCTGTGATGCCTGCTTGGCTACGGCAAACGCTCCCGACTGCAGTGTACGAGAGGCTTCCTCCTTCATCTCCTCCAGGGTCAGAGGACGCTCATCTACGTCGTCGTCTGCCTTGGATTGCACTGCATCCAGCATCGCCACCATAAGGGCCGATGAAGTCAGGGATTGGCTCAGGGCGCCCCTAGGTATGCTGCGAAGAACGGAGCATTGGATCGTCGGATTCCAAGGGGGCAATGCAAGAGAAGGCCAAAACATGACATTACAAAAAATCATCCATCGCATGCCGCAAGCTTCAATGTGATTGGTAGGCAGAATGGATGCAAGCGGTCCATGTGAAAGACAGTATAAGAGTGCGGATCTAGATACGGATGTAGTTGCGGATCGGAGTTAGACACAGATGTGGGTCGGCTGCTCTATGTGCCTGCCCGAGGATCTCACGACGGACCAAGTGATACTGTCGGCTTCAAAACCGGCTGACTCGACGGTTGCGTCAACCCGGCAGTGTCCCCAGGAATGGGTGTAAAAGCATGTTGGCCGGACCCTTGGAGCGAAGCCTGTGCTCCAGAATCTGCAGTTGCCACTGCATACTTCTAAATCAGGTCGTTGACCCCGTCTTCAATGGCTTGGAGGTACTGCGTGTGCAAAGAAATAGAGCTAAATTTCGAATTTCAAGGGTACGCCCATGCTCCTGCCAAGGACGAGATCGAGTGACCATGCAGTGACTGTGCGTCGTATTGGGCACCGGATGCGGGCATCGACGATTCGAACGAACTCACGCTTGGTAGGCTGGCTACAGAAACCCCTTCCATGAGGTGGTGAGCCGTTGCGATGGAATTGCGGCGCTTGATGGCCTGCGCTCGATTCGGTGCCGACGGAGAAGGCATGCTGTCCACGGACCGCTCGGCTGATACCTTGGCGTGAGCACCTGCTGCTGCATCTGCTGCTGCCTCGTCGAATAGCTTCTGAATATGTATCCACGTTGCATTAAGATGCTGTTTCAGGCTCTGCTTTGTTGCCTCTTGCGTCCGGAGTTGGTGCTACACGTATTCCATCTCTGCACTGGCGTCTTCCATGAGCTTGGCCTTGCCCAGGACAACCTCGTCTCGCTATGATTGCTTTTCGCTGTATTCATCCCTTAGCGCAGATAATTCTCTCTCTACCTACTCTAGGTCTTCCATTGTGCGGGAAACTGCCGCAGCCCTCTTAAACTTGTCCTCTTCAAAAGCGTTAAGTTGCCGCACCACCTCGTCCACAGAGCCGCAGCCAGTGTGATCAAGGACTGCATCGATTGCTTCTTCAAGTGCAGCCTACTTGAGTTTCATCCTGTGAATGCGAGCCGTTTCAGTATGAGCTTTCGACATTGAGTCTTTAATCCGTTTCCTGAGCATGTCTTCTTGCTGCTTCGACAACTGCCCCTCATCCCCAGTCGACCTGCTCACCCCGAGTGCGTTTGCCTCCTATATTACTTTGTCATCCATCTCGAACTACATCAGTGCGTGCACCCTATCCGCTTTCATTCGATCAATTGATGCGCGACCTTCCTACCTTGCTACGTCTCTCATTCCATAGCAGTACTGTATTTCACGCTTTTGCTAAGATATGTCTCGCTTAACCTGGAGTAGGTCTTCGTGTACCGACGCAAACGTCTTGTCAAATATGATGCCCTCCCGTCGTGCCCCGTCAATCGATTGCTTAAGCTTCATGATTCTCATCTTCATTCTGTTATATCTCGCTTCTATCGCACTGCGTTCTTTTCTCAACTGATCTGCTTGCTTTGCAATTCTTCTACGAGTTTGCGCAACCGCGTCACGTCGCCCCATCGGCTGAACGACAACAACTTTCTTGATATCTCTACCCTTTGAATCTTTCATTACAAGTTCAGCTCTTTCTTTCTCCTTTCCATGAAGAAACATCGCCGACGCTTGCGCCATAGCTCTGATTTTCTCGTCTCGTCTTTGCCTAAGGTGCTCCAGTTTTCTATCTAGCTCTCGAACAGCACCAGAACAGGTTGAAGCTTCTTTCAATAGAAAGTCTTTTTCTCTGTCTAATTTTTGTATTTCACTTGCCATTGGAGAAAGGTGGTTGGGAGTGAAAACGAGTGCAACGGACAATGCGAGCGCGCCTAATTCGGTTGCAACCGCGGCGCGTACCGCCGGGCTCCCTGTAGCATTCAGATTTATCTGAATCCAGCATGGCGCAGGCAACTGTGGCACAGCCAACCTAGCTGGTTCTAAATCGCAAATCTATAGAGAAGTCCATCTCTGGCGGCGTGAGCTTACCCTCTCTGATGCATGCACTACAAGTCGAATCCTGTCGATGCTTGGAGTTTTATCTCGGCCATTATTCCAACTTGCAGGATATTTCACTGGCTGCTAGAACTATAGAGTCTTTAAGTTAGCTTTATGTTTCTATTCCCGTATTAAAAGTGAGATTATTAACGAGATTGCGAATGCTACCATCGAAGCTAGCGATACCACCAGTACCTTTTTATGATCATGAAGTTTCGCGTCACAGCAAACGAAAATGGGAGTATTCCTAGCAAAACTAGCGAAGAAACACGACGATCTAGCTATTAAGCAAGCATGTGAATCTTGTATGAAGAACTGGCAGGCAAAAATTAAGTTGAGAGCTGCGCTAGAGTCAGCGAAAAAAATACCACAGGCAAAGAAGGCTACGGAAGTGGAAACAGTTAGCATCAAGCCAAGCATGAGTAAACCGTTGGAACCAACTTCTTCCTCTTCGCTGGCCAGTAGCGCTGGAAACGGAGGCGAGCAAGTCGCCAGGCAAGGCAGTGCCACGACAGTTGACTTGAGCAGCCTACCCCCCAGGCGAAGGAAACTTGTGGAAATACTGAGCAACTCTTTGAACAAAACCATGAAAAATGTCCTTGATGTGTCGGATGGGAAGCAGCTGGCCAACATGTGCACCACCAGAGCCGCCGAGCTGGAGGCAGTGATGTACGCCAAGTTTGGGCAAGCAGCGGATGCGGGCAGCAGCGGGGAGTATGGCCTCTGCTATCGCCGCATCCAATTTGCCCTAGGGAACAATTCTGATCTCGCGCGAAACGTATTCTCTCAGTCAACAGACCTCAGAGAGCTCATCTTGAAGCCTTCCGAAGAACTGGCAGGGGCCGAGTTCCGCGCGAGACAGGAGGCGGAGAGATAGGCAGGTGAGGACGAGGTGAACTAGAGCTGGAGCAGAGACCATCAGAAGGAGATCATGGAAGCGGCTGGACTCAGGTAGACGGACAGCATGTTCCCCTGTCCCGCGTGCAAGTCGAAGAACACCAACAACTACTTGAAGCAGACAAGATCGGCCGACGAGCCCATGACGACGTTCCTCAATTGCTACGATTGCGGGAACCGGTGGAGATTTAACGCCTGAACTATCTAATTCGTTGCTCCGGTATTTCTCTAGAAAACACGCTCAGGTGCTTGTAAATGTCGACCGCTGCACGCTGCATGATCACACGAACTCACTGCCGCCCTCGCGACCTGTCATCAGCCCCTGTTGCTTCCCCCCCTCCTGCCTTGGGTTGGTAGCACATGATAGATCTACCCCTGTTTCTCCCCCACCTGCTGCGCTATGGTCAGAGCGACCGGCAATGTCAATCGCAGACCCCCCATCTCTTTGTTTGTCGCCCTCTACCCCTGATCGTGGCCGCTTACGACCTGCAGACATGCTGCTAGACCTGGGTCTGGGTCCTGTTCTCGCTCCTGCTGCTGCTTCTTCTTCATCTTCTTCTTCTACTTGGCGAGCAGTTACCCCTTCTGCAAAGTCAGTCGTACTGCTGCCAGCAGGCTCTAAATGGCTGGTTTCTCGGATGCTATGGAGAGTGTCCGCTAACTTAGTCAGGAGGGCATTGAACTCTGTTGCAGCGACGAGGGGTGCAGCATCCAAATCGGCCTTTGCTCGCTCTAATCGGGCCCTGGCGAGCAAATTCTCAATATTCTCAACAATAAGGCACAGGCGGTCAAGCTTGGCCTGGATTTCTGCACTGGCATCTGCTGGAAGCCCCGACGGCAGAAGCGCTCTCGATAGAGGAATCTTCAGCACGCTAGCACCAGCCTTTGTAGCAGTACCTAGGGCGTCAGTAATCAGCTATCTGGCCTCGTCCAGCAACCTGCGGAACGTATGCAATGAGCCAGACTCTTTAAATGCTATCGATAAAGTCTCATGAACACCTTTGCGTGCGCAAGGGCGCCCTCACCTTTTGCCATCTCTGCTCAAACCCGAGGCAGAATTCTCATCATAGCTTACAACCGCTTCTTTCCCCATGCTAGGCAGAGAGGGGACGCCAGACTTAGACATATGCTATTGGCCGTAGCATACGTACTGTTCTGATGTCGGGATTTTCGGTTTTGGCAGGCAGAAATCGTCACTGGCTGCGAACTTAATTCTAATTGTAATAATATCAGATAATTAAAGGTAGAGCAAACGGATTAATCGATAGCGACGCCAATACAGACCATAGATCTTACTGAATAGCAACCAATGTGGCGGTGGTGGCATGTCCATTAGACAGGGGATGCCTCTATGACCGAACTTTGTGTTTTTTCCTGCAAGCATCCGGAACAAATAATAGCGAAGTGCTAGGTCGAAAACATCACTCGAGCCCCCTCGCTGTATTAGCTATGCAGGCCGTTACTGCGTTGTTAGCATGCATTGCTGCTATGGCTGCGAGCCAGGACGCGATATTTACCAACGGGCCATTCATAGGGATACTTGGTGTGCCGGCTTCGAACTGCGTCACGCTGAAAGCCGCTCAAGCAGCGTTGCAAGACAAGCCGACTGGGGCAGATTCGTGCATAGGTTACTATTACACTGGTTTCTTAGAAGCAGCTGGGGCTCGAGTTGTCGGCATTCCGTACAACCTGTCAGACTCCCAGCTTGAGGAGGTATTGAGTGGGCTATCAGGCGTTCTTTTCACTGGAGGTGGGCTGTCCCTCCAGCCATCGACGAGCTATTTCAATACAGCTCTGCGTGTCTATGAATTCGTCGTTCGGAGAAATATGCAAGATGGGGTGTACATTCCCCTGCATGGAACATGCATGGGATTCTAGCTCATTTCGATCCTGGCTGCAAACAGCACATCGGTACTGGAGCTTGAGGCATTCGATTCAGAAGATATCTCCCTAGCTCTTGATCTCACGGAAGCGGGCCTCAAAGCTTCATCCTGGCTTGCGTCTGAGTTGCCGGCAGCGGCGCTCCACACGCTCACGACCAGTAATTGCACGTCCAACTTGCACCACGACGGCGTGCCTCCTTCAGCCTTCAAGAAGTCGGCTCGCCTCGCTTCTACGCTGGAAATACTTTCGACGAATCTTGACCGCAAGGGCAAGGAATTCGTATCAACCTTGCAAGCCATCGACCCGCGGCTCCCCATCACAGCCACTCAGTGGCACCCAGAGAGGCCATAGTTCGAGTGGAACCCATCGCTCGGAGTGGACCACTCGGCCGACGCCGTCGACGCAATGGCAGCTGTCGCCCGAATGTTCGTGAATCGAGCTCGCCGTTCACCTTAGCACCTGAATTCGACCTACCAACAGGCCTTCGCCAGGGCACACATGTCCCCCGGCATGCATAGGGAAGTGTTCGGGGACCCGGCGTAGGCCGAGGTGGAACTCTGGTACTAAGGAATTCAATGCCAGTGGTGGAGATTGGGCCCCGGGCATCATCGGGGGTTAAGACCTTCATGGGATGTTATGTGCAGGTCAGTCGGTCAAGCGCCATGCCAAGAGTGGATCTAGGATCTAGATTGGTATGTTAACATCGTGGTTGTGCCAAGGGTGGATCTAGGATCTAGGATCTAGATTGGTATGTTAACATCGTAGTAGTGCCAAAGCCATCTCCCCAAAAGGAGGTCTTCCCTTGGCAGCATGCACCTCTGGCTATGAGTTAGCTGTGGCTGTGGGCTAGTTATGTTTTGCACCGGCATCGCCAGCCAGCGACTGACAAGGAAGATAATAGCAACTGATCCATGAACGTAGAACACCTCGATGATTCCGTCTGAAACGTAGGCATTGGCTTGATCACTGGGTGACACCCTACAACATACTCATTGAACACATAAACGTATTTTGCGGGCAATCATACAAAATAATCTTGCTCGTGGGCTTCTGAGTCACTACTTGTGACACTACACGAAGACACACAGCTGCCAAGGAGAGCACAAGAAGCTACCGCTAGCGTTGTCTCGCCACTGACACCCGCT
>Ga0136560_1001137_pt1 | contig 13614 bp, 18 predicted proteins | sample AntRauMeHopE1497_FD_104925 | JGI IMG/M metagenome (GOLD analysis project Ga0136560, IMG submission 104925) | Saline lake microbial communities from Rauer Islands, Antarctica - Metagenome Hop E1 #497 | ecosystem: Environmental > Aquatic > Non-marine Saline and Alkaline > Saline | place... | reverse complement strand
CACCAGCACCAGCACTAGCACCTCCGCCCCCACTTCCACCAGCACTAGTACTGTCACCAGCACTGTCAAAATTTAATAGTCTTCCTGGATTGCCGTAAGCCACTAGTTGCAAGTTCAAGACACCATCTGCAGGCATCTTCCACGCCTCTGAGCGCCACAGTGGGAGCATCTGTGCCAGCGGTGACTGCATGGAGAAGGGCACACCGGGAACACAGGCGGCCTCGCTCATCCTCCATGGAGCCTCTAGCACGTCCTCCAATCCATCGCCGTTGCGAATAGACGGGAAATCTGTCGGCGCTCGGCCGTCGGCGTTCGGCCCGTACCACTCGTGTTCCCTGAACTCAGCCGGGTCAATTTCCATGTATCCAGCTCGGCAGCGCACCCCGGGCTGCCAGTGCTCGGCAAACAGCTGCATCGAAGCATCGAATCTCGAGCGGAGGATGAGGAAATCATCACCTCGCTGCCGAGTAAGTTCTACTTGGACCGGACGTGGCATCTGGGATTGCCGAGGGGTCCTCCAAGACACGCTCCCAGCCCGAGATGCCGTCAGGATCGCATCTGGTCGGAGGGTAACTACAGCCACAACGTCGAGCCCAAGCCTGGCGGCTCGCTGCCGCTTCTGGTCCCACGACAGGACACGATTCCGCCGGGAACCGCGAGCCCGCCGACTCGGCGACCCCCTGATCCGATCTTCAACTTGCGGGAAACTGTACTAGATATGAGTGATCCGACATGCGACGCATTCTGAAGACTTCCCCCAGGCTGCCGTGGGTATCTCAACCGCTGCCTCGTCCCCTCCAAGCGCGTCAATCATCGCCTGCATAGCCTGTTCGAAGGCGGGACGAATCAGGACAACCTCGTCTCCTAGCTGAGGAACAAAGCACCCTGGGACAGGCCGCATCCGGCGAAGCCAGTCGCTTTTCGGCACCCCGTCCGGGTCGAACGCCGCTGCGACAAGCTGCTGTTGCTCCAAGGCACGTCGCGTCGCAGCCCGTTGCTGAGAGGACACGCCTAAAGACCCGCCTCGCCGCCCTCCCTCTAGCACATCCCCAGCCTCGCGATCCTCGTCTTCAGCCTCTGATCCAGATAGGTTCTGAAACCCACGCACCGCTCTTTGCGCTGCCTGGCGACGATGCCGCACCACCCCGCGGTCGTTCTCGTCACTATTCCCGTACTGCTGCAACAACCTCGATCTCCGACCAGCTCGAGCCGCAGCCCTGCTATTCCGTGAGGAGCGGCGTGCCGCCCTGCCCCCTCTGAAATCGCTGCCTCCTCCACTCCCGTCGTCATCCTCGTCCTCATCATCGTCATCATCATCATCTGACCCCAGTGCAAGCAGGGCACCTCGTCGTCGCATGTACCGCTGCCGGCGGGCCCTTTGCTGGCTCTCCATGCGCCGCCGTGTGATCGAGATGGACTCAGTGGCACGATCGTAGGCATCCTAAGGCCCGGTCGATGACTCCGAGACGTCCTGATCCGATCCTGATCCGTCTCTGAGCGATGACCGGCGTCGGCGTCGAAGTCGGGAGCTCCTTTGCGGCCTCTCCCGTCGAAGGTGCGAGGCTTCTGCCTGCCTGGCCGAGGCTTGTCGTTGTCTCTGCTGCCTGCTTTCCTGCTACTGGATAAATCGAGATCGAGACCCAGATCCAGGCGGCTGATCACTGAGCCTGCGCCGCGACAGCATCGAAGTCGATGCTCTGCCACTGTGCTCTGGGGCACCTCCAGGCACATCCTGCTCCCCAATGATGTCCCACTCCTCGCACATGGCACCCCGAATGTACCCAAGCACAGAAAGGAAACCGCCGCGCGGCGCCGGTACCACGGAACGACCAATGGAACCAACCAGCCGCCGCCGCACGTCTATCATTCCGTCCATCAGATCAGAAGTATCCGAAGTATCGAGCAGGGTAGGCCGCTCCCCTGCTCCGACATAGTCCGCGACCGAGCCAACGAACGATGCAGCTGCTACTGCTGTAACCGGCATTGGATCAGTTGCGTCTCCTTCTAGCATCCGAAGCAAATGATCAACAGCAGCGATACCGGCAGCTGGTATAGCGCCAGATTGCATCCGAAGGAAATCCATCATGGCTCGATGCTCGGTAGACGAGAGCCTGGCCTGGGTCTGACTAGCCACGGCTGCGAAGGCGGCCTAAAGAGCAAAGGCCGGCAGACTCCGCTCGTGTCGTCGTATGGCTAAAGCCCCTCGAAGCATTGCCATACTTTGCAACAGCGGTGTAATGCGTACCGACACACCGACATCGCTCGAAGCGGACGAGATGTGCTGCAATTCCTCGGAATGTAGCTGCCTCAGCTGATGTCTGCGCATCGTCGGCATTTCACTGCTGTCAAATGACTAGGCTAGGAGACGATTGAGCGAGGCAGACGGACCGCGCTTACGCGCCCACAGCCCGGGCATGTCGCGGACTGCCCTAGCCCTGTACTCGATGGGGTATGCCCGCCGCCTGCCCCGCAGCTGCAGTGGAGACAGGAGCTGCTGCTCGCTAGGGACCTGTGTGGCTCTCTCCTGCTGCTCGTACAGGTGGTCAATCTCCAGCTGCTCGTCTTCCAGCTGCAGCGTCTGGTCGAATGGAGGGAGACCCCCGCGCATGACCAGACGCAGCATGGGAACATCATCCAGGTCCAAGTCTATCTCGTCGTCCTGCTCCTCGTCCGATACGGGAACCAAGCCCAACGGCTCGACCGCTCCAAAGTCACGCGATGAGGTGCTTCGTCCTGCCACCTTCATTGACCCTCGCCGCAATTCCTCTCGTGCCCGTAGAAGCTCCCACAGTTTCTTCAATGCTCCGTAGCCGTCTGAGGGCGGCAGCGAAATGATTGCATCGGCTCTTACTGACTGCACCCCAGGCGGACTGTACACTGCCAGACGGGCATAGTCGTCACACGATGCCAGCTGCAGACCGTCCGACGACCAACATAGATGCCTTACACCCACCGATGCAGGGGTAGGTGCCAGGTCTCCAGACGTAATCCCACCTCTCCTGAGCTGTGCCATGGCACCTGCAAATTGCGTTGCTTTCTCATAGGCTACTGTCGCAGCCTCACGCACTCTCGCCTCTGATGAATCAGAGGCAATCAATGCACCGCTCGCAGCAGCCAAACGAGCCGACCGGTCAGCACGACCAGCACCTGCCACTGCTTGTGCTCTTCGCACAGCATCGATCCGGCGCAGTTCTTGCTGCAGTACCTGCATTGACTCCTGCCTCCTCCCGTGGATGGTGGCCACTGTGGCCTGCGGCTGCACTGCATCGAGCAGCTGCTCCACACCTGCATCATAATGCAGCACCACCTGCTTGTGCATCAGCAGGGCACCAGTCGTTACATGCCATACTCGTATTCCTCCTAGGGCGTTCGAGGTCGCCACGATCTCGGGCATGGTCGGGTGCGGAGACAGTCCAACCACTGGCTCGAGGTCGAACTTCCGGAGACACCTCAGTAGACTCCCGGTCCTTGAGCACCAAAGCCGGAGGTCAGACATGGAATTATTGATGCCGCGGGCTTCCCTTGGTCGAGTAGCTAGAGGAATCGCGTGGATTGTGATCACGTACCTCCCGTCACAGCTGAAGCAAGCCTCTGTGGCTGCCGGCCTGGTACTTGCCTCCGACGTCGCATGTGGCCCGTCGTCGTATCCCCCGGCGCCATCTCCGAACCGGGAGCTGCGTCTCCGGTAACCGCTGCCGGTATCCGCGATTCCGGCGTTGCCTGCTTGCTTGAGCTGGGTACGCAAGTCCTAGCTTGCCGAAGTCGCAGATCCGAACAGCTCCTGGCCTATCCTGCCAGGATCCACGCCCGGATGCCGAGCGTCAACCATGAGGCGATCGTCCTCGAATGGACTATCCAGGCGAATCTGTAGTGCATTGGCGGGATCGGGAGCGACGAGCCAAAGCCTAGCTGTCTTATCGTCAGATACGGATAGCAGAGCATGTCCAGTGGCTGAGTACTCCAGCTTGTCTATCCTGTCTGAGTGTCCACTTAGCTGTGCGAGGACCGTCCCATCGAGTGACGGAGCACCTGCACCTGCACCTGCACCTGCACCTGCACCTGCACCTGCACCTGCACCTGCACCTGCACCTACGCTGTAACCGACGTGAGATGCCTCACCCTCCGTCCCTTGCTGTACCTGCGCAGACGGAGCATGTGTCGTTCGTCGGCCTCGTAGATGCGATACTGCAGCCGGTGCCATGGCCACGGTATACCCGGTTCTGTGCCCCGGTCTTGATCTTGCACCTGCTCCTACTCCTGATCCACCTGCTGCATGCTGCCTCACCGAGGGGTCGTAAATGGCTCGGATGATGCGGATGTGTCCATCGGCGCTGCCTGTTGCAACGACTCCTCCACCGGGGTGAACGGCCAAGGTTTCAACTGGAGCTGGGACTGCATCCCCGAGTGCAGCATGGACAACTCTCAAAACGGCCATGCCTGGAGGCACAGACGGGAAGAAATTGCTCGCATCCGGCTCCGGATCGATCGAGGCAGCGACTGAACCATCTGCCTATGCCCCACCCCCTGGCACCCCCTTCGGCAGAGCTCTGCTCACCACTGCTCTGCAATGCCTGTCAGCTAGGCTATCTCTCGCTTCCTGCGTCCCGAGTTCGATCTCGCGCGGGAGGCCGAAGTGGTCCCGAGACGGTTTGCCGTGATATGTCTCTAAGCACGGTAGCTGGATTCCAGCTGGTTGCTAGGAGCCGATCGTCGAACTAGCGGCGGCGGCGGCTGCGGCGGCGGCCAAGGCACTTGCTCCCGGATTGTACGAAGCAGAGGGGCGCCATACGATGCCCCTGTCTGTTTTAGACCAAGGCCCTTCTAAAGGACCACCACCACCTATATGACCACTACCTGCGGCATCTAATATTGACCCACCCCGCCGGCGACCCCGCTGCTTCGGTTCTTGCCATCCCCCCAGCAATGCCATTGGGAGCACAGATCCATCATCGGCTACTAACGTGCCCGCCCGTCGTAGCTGCGGGTCGTTCACGCCCTCATCCGGTCCTAGCACCTCCGGATCATCTTCATCTTCTTGTCCCTAATGCTACACGCCCTCTTCTTCCTTGCTCTCCACCAGCGTATCCTCCCTCTCTGCCTTGCTCTCCACCAGCGTATCCTCCCTCTCTTCCTTGCACTCCACAAGCGTATCCTCCCACTCTTCCTTGCTCTCCACCAGCGTATCCTCCCTCTCTTCCTTAGACTCTAAATCGCCAGTGCCTGCCTCCATCCCGTCCTCCATCCTAGCTGCCCCGCCAGAATCCCCACTTCTCGCGACCTCAACTGTTCCCTGAGAATTGGCAGCCAGTGCACTTTCCGTTGCGACCCTAGCTGCCTCCCTCGCCTGCTCTAGAGGCGGGGGCAAATGTCGCCCATGTAGATCCCATGCCACGAATAGCCCATCATCACCAACCGTGTATACCACCCCGGGATACCTCGGGTCCATCTTCACCATGCCTACGACTGCGCTGTGACCCACGAGACAATGGGTCTCGCGAACTTCCCCGGCCTCCCCCTCCTCCTCCATCTCTTCCTCTGCCTTCTTCCCGAAGAGGCCTTCGCTCGAAGCGTCTCCTCCGCCCCCCCAGGACCACACCCTGACAGCTCTTGGTGCCCCGTGAGGCAGCATCTCGATGCGCTCCGTGCCGTCCTGTTCGTTCACGACGGCGAGGCATGGCTCGAATGACACAGCCACGCTGGTACCACACCTTGACAATGCAAAGTCCTGCACGACAGATCTCCGTCCCGTCCTCAATGTAGCGAGCAGAATCATCGATCGGCGGCTCCAGACCTTGACAGTACCGTCGTCGCCGCACGTCAGCCATGCCGCCCCCCCAGCGTCGCATTGCACACCATTACCCTGTCTGAACCCGTGACCAGACACCATACACTGCAGTTCCATGCGCCGAATCAGATCGCACCCGACGATTGTGCTGGTGGTTCGTTGCAACTGCCCACTTGGCACTGTTCTCGGCTCCGACTCAGTCCTGAGGACTGCTGAATCGATCACACGGAAGCTCTGCTCCTGCCGATGGTGTGGATCGAACTTGAGCCCTCCTCCCTCTGGCTCTGCCTCGAGGTCGCGCGAAGCTGAGGCAGCGGCAATCACACGAATCGACCGCTCTGTAATCCCAGCTGACACTGTGGTTCTCCCCCCTGCAACCCTGGCCCGCAGCAGGCCGACGATACCATGTGCAGCGGGGGGACGGCGATGAAACCTGCCCCGCGGATACCCCCGCTGCCTGTCTCCCCATCGTCCCTGATCGATTGCACTTGCACTAGCTCGATGCCTTCGCACGAGCGACACCCGCAGAATTCTTTCGCTGCGTAGACAGTCAGGCAATGAAGGGAGCGGGGCCCACGGATCACGGGTATGCTTCGCTTGCATCGATACTCGTGCCGCTGCAATGCTGTGCGCAGCTTTGGCCATTTGTTCCCCAAGCCTCCTGGAGGCACCTGCTGCTTCGAGCCTCGCTCTCGTCCAAGCAGCCGAGTCAGGCATGTCCACGTCCACGTCCACGTCCACGCCTGTGAATCCCCTCGTATCCCGAGCACCCCCGACCGAGGCTTCCCTTTGCACATCCAGAAGGTGAATCCGGCGACATATGCGCAGCACCGCCACACCTCTGGGTATCACACAGTGCTACAAACCGGAGTCTAACTCGGTCGATGCTGAGCCCAACGCCGTAGCAGCGTGAACAGCCGCAGTACCATCGATAGTCACCTGGCCCTGGCCCTGGCGCTGGCCATGTCGTTGCATCGCCAGGTATTCGTTCCTAGCACCGTCAACTGACTACCCCTCGGAGGCCATCTGCCTCTAATTGCACGCTACTAACTGAAGGGCCAGAGACTCCGCGTCACTCACGGGATGCTGATTGACGTGAGTCACGACGTCGCCTGACCGCAGCACAGGACCGGTCATGACCCGTGGATAGTCCACATGCGCAGCGCCAGTGGTGCTCGGTGCTGCTGATGCAGCAGCAGCTGCGCGCAGGCAGTCTGCTCTGAAAGCTGGACATGTGCCTTGCAGCGGCATCTGTTCCCTGAGAAGCGGCAGGGGGAGAGGGATGCATTCACCGGGGAGGAGGGCCAGCCCTGTGAGTACCTCTTGCAGGGACACAGTGCCTTCCCTGCCCCCTACTGCCAGCTTCTGTGCCGCCGTGTGCACATTCTGTCTCGACCCGGAGGAAAATTCTGGTTGCGATTCCATCTCTGCCCCTGACCGTACTACGCCACCACCGCCACCGCCACCTGCACCAGCACCAGCACCAGCACCAGCAGAGGCAGAGGCAGAGGCAGCTGATATCCCTCCTGAGTACGACTGCACGCCGACGCCCTCTTTCACGGCGCGAGCAGATCTGGATGGGGACGTCGGGCCTGGCCTCTCTGGCATTAGACCCTCTAGAGCTTCCACCGTGGCTCCTGCGCTCGCACCATCGCCACCACCCCCAGAGCGTGGCCTGGGGTGAAGACGGAACTTCGCGAGAGCGGCCTTGTGTGCTGGACGGAGGTTCGACAGCATTGCAGACGACTACTCCGGGTCAACTTGCGTCCCTCTGCCGCGACTAGCTGACGATACGGCCACGTAGAACGCAACAGCTCCTGTAGCATCGCCAGTGTCGATGGCTACAGATCTTTGATCTGAAAGAACGATGGGAAGGTACGGTGCCCATCTTCCATCCTGTGCCCCAGTACGAGCCGCGGAGATAAACGCGTGCATAAATATCTGCAAGCGCTCGGACGCCCCCTAAAATGCTCCGATAACCTCCCGCGCAGATCTTAACTGCTTTCTAACTAGACCAACGATTTCGGTGGAGCTGATGTCGTTGGAAAACGAATTCGAGGTGCTTGAATCAGGATCAGTACTAAAAGCTGCATGAGAGAGGGCTATCAAAATGGACGATACTTGGCCCAGAGAACGCTCCTGCGCGCGAACAGGCAAACGGGTAAGATCTTCGTACGCGAGCCTGGCTTTCAAACTAGCACTGTTCGCTGCTCCAAACATGGCCCTCAGGTCAGCCTCGTACTGTTCTGATTGATCGATGAACTATTAGTTGTGATGTTAATGCCACTGCCGTAAACAATGTGGCGAAGGACCCGGCCGAATCCCCAAGGGAAGTTCATCCCGGCGCAACTTGCAAGACTGCCACCAATAAACGAACGTTCGGTGGATATTCGTCACTTCTCGTGAGACCTAAAATCTAGTGTATACAGGCAAAGCTCACTAAATTGCCGTAAACAACGATCGTTGGTCTTACTATGGCAAAGTTGCCTATTCGTGCCACGAGTCCGGCTGGCCATGGGGACAGGAGCGGCGAAACTAAACCAAAGCTGTATGAGATGTACAAAGAGCGCCATGAAGCGATGCCAGAGCAGATGCGTCCGTATTTCGAGCAATCATGGTTCAGAGACATGATGAATAGGAAACGAACTGGCGATCCTGAGGAAGACGCGGCTGCAGACCGTGCTTAGCGTTGGGTTGGAGTTGGAATAGTTCTTTTTTTTCTTGGGGCCGCCGGTTCGTTAGCTGGATAGTTTTTCAAAGTCTCTGGTCGACTACAGCGCCAAAAAATTCTTGCTAAGGGAGGTGCTGAAGCAGAGGCGCTTCTTGCTCGTGGAACTCGCAGTGCCACTCGAGCAGCTGCAGAGCACCGTGCCGTATTAGCTGCTCGGGACAGAGGCCTATCGGGAGACGAAGCTCGCGAGATCGGCGCGAGGGCAGCCAGTACCATGCGCTTGGTATCGCCCGAAGAAACAATCAGATTGCAAAAACTTGCTCTTGAATGGACAGAACTGCGAGATCGACACCGGGAGCGCCACCCCCTGTGGCACTCTCGGCTCCGTGTCGAGAAAACGGAGAGGAGGAGAGCCAAGGCACTCGCGAGGGGGGGGTCGGCGGCGCAGCTGAGGGCAGCAGAAGTGAGCAGTAAACTCAAAGAGGGTGCGTTGGCCACTGCCTCTATGACAGATGGGTCAGTAGGCATGTAGGCACAGCAGGGATCGAGATAGTAACATGTAGAGTCGAGTCGAGTCTACTCCGGTCTAGACCGGTCTAGTCGAATCAATGCAGATGTCCTGCCAAACGATCCGATTCTCAATCTTGACGTATGATTGGTTGATCGGCTCACCTAAATTAGATCAATCCAATAGATTCAATCTGATTTCCAGACCTAGCCACTTAGGATCTGGATCTGCCATCCCTTACGATTCCGATTCCACCCTACGTGCCTTCACAACAGCAACAGTAGAAAGTCCTGTCATTCCACTGGTAACAGACCCTAGGTCCGTCTCTCTCCTAACCATCGCTCCTTCTGCATCGCCCCTGTTGCTCTGTGTTCGGTCTCCCTCGCCGCCATCGTGAGCTTCGCACCTTGGGCGCTTGAAACCTGCTGAACCTGCCCTATCCCCCGTAGTGCTTCCACTACCTCCACCTCCATCTGTATCACCACCTCTATCACCTGCTAGTGTTCCATGAAGCATTGAATGGTCATGCTCCCCAGCTGCATGGCCTTTAGCCGTTTTGCCCTAGTCCAAATGCTTGCCTGCGCTACCACTGCCCTTCCCATTGCCATTGCCATTGCCATTGCGCACAGCCTTAACAGTGCTCTTGTTCTTCATCTTGCCCTTGCCCTTGCCCTTGCCCTTGCCCTTCAATGCACTTGCCCCGTGTCTATCAGTGGCACCTTCAGCAGCAGTAGTTGCGCGGATTCCAAGGTCGGCGCACTCCATAGATCCACCAAGCACCGACCCCCCAACAGTACTGGCATCATCGTCTTCCCCAAGATGAAGCGCATGAAGAGCTGGAAGTATCTTAGACACGAGTGCTGGCCCTGCGGCCTTGCTACGGTCGAACAACGGGTCAACAGGCAGTCCATCCCCAGAAAGCACCATAAAGTCGTAACACAGAGCCACATGTGCCGTGGGAGGACCTACTGCCATGTCCCACTGCCACGGCCACGATACGAGGGGAGGGATGAGGAGATTTGGAGCAGTTGAAGCAGGAGTAGGCGTCGTTGACATTGACATTGACTGCATGCGATCAGTACCCGTCACCATGGCAGTCGGAGCCGGAGCTCGAAGCATCGCTTCGCTCTGGACCTTCACAGGTGTACCAGTCCACATGACAGGGAGCTTGGGCTGCCTTGCAGAAAAATGCTGCAGCGCCACCGCCTTGGCCCTGCAAGCAGCAGCCACGAAGAGGGCCTAAGACACTGTCGAATGCCGCTTCTCAGCTGCGAGTGCCTCAAGTCCGTCCTCGAACGTTGCTTCATGCACTAGAAGGGAACAACCGAGCGAGAGCCGCACCTCAGAATCACACGGACGGCTATCGCCCGCAAACACAAAGGACCACTCGCGCTCTGCGCTGGGCGCGAAATCAAATCGGATCGCAAATGCGTTGTGGCAGTGCCATACAGGGCAGGATGTCGCACGCGTCGCACCAACGGATCGAAGAGCTTCTCGGATCGTACTAGCCTCTGTCTCTGCCTCGGTCCTCGTCACTGCCGTATCGTCTGTCATCTTTGCAACTGCCGCAGTGCTATCACTGGTACCATCACGCAGATCCGACGTTGCCACTCTCCGCAGATGGACCCTATCAGTCGCACTCGCGAGACCTCCACCACCACAGGCACGCAGGTACTGCTCATAGTCAATGAACGACCCAGCAGAAAATGCCGGAGGTCGCCAAGCCGGACTAGTCGGGTGCTCTCGTCGATCACCCAGAGCAACCGAAGCAGCAGCTGCACTTACACCTCGAGATTTCACTCTGCCCGCAGCATCATCGCCCCCAGTTTGTGCTCGGTGCTCTGGCCGTCGCTGTGCACCCACTGGCCCTGTGACAGCCACCATTGGATGGTTGTCGACGAACTTCTGCGCCCACGGGGCTCGCAATGCAGCCTCTCCAACCAGCAAGACCGAACTCGCAGGCAGGAGCGGTGCAGACGGCACAGTTGCTGAGGCCCCCTCGGGCCCCGAGCCACCAGCCACTAAGGGGGATGTTGCCTGCAGGACCATCCGCACCGCCTGGCAGTACTTACCATCAATCTTTGGAAGCCATTTTCTGACGTATCTGGCGCTGTTGCTAGGAGCCACTACTAGCACTGGATTGCTGTACCAGGGTGCCTAGGAGGGGGTACTTCCAGCAGTAGATTGCTGCTTCAGATCGAGAAGCATATCTTGGGCTGCTAGGTCCGCCCGACGCTCTAACACAGCTGTGACTCCAGCATGGTGGTCTGCGTGATGATGCGATAGCCAGACAATCCCCAATCGGCGTAGAACACCCTCCACGCTAGCAGGTAGGCTCGGGTGCGGAGACTGCAGGGTAGGTAGCGGGAGCATGCGACCATCGTCCCCCCGTGGCACACCTGTGGTTTCTACCTCCATCTCACTCCTAGCCAACGGGATGCATCCCTGAGCAAAGATAGGTTCATGCCCAAGCATCGCCTCGAGTTGTTCGAGGCTGCCCTCCCCGCAGTCCAGCAGGATGAGCTTGGCAGCGGCAGATGGAGCCAGCAACATTGAGGTCACATTCCGATACTTAGAAGGTACGGCGCTACTAGTGCCGAGGAACAATAGGCACGCATCGCTGGGCATCTCCCCATCGCTGGGCTATTTGCTTGAAGCAAATGGCCGTGATGGGCTCGGAGCTGCAATGGTGGAAACAGGAGCAGCCTGGGAAAGAGGTGCATCTGATGACTCAGACGATGATGTATCCCAGCTCCCGTACGGCAATAGGATCGGTGTGGTGCTCATGCCCGGAGCCGATGCGAAGCTGGCACCTGCAGCCGTCCACTCATCGGTTGTGGCGCCAACGAAAGCTCTCTCTGCCTCAGCATGGCCTGCCGCTGCCGCTGCTGATGGGACATCCACGGCCTCTACCCTGATTCCGTCGTGGCTGGCAGATGAAGTCAGGGCTCGGGCGGCTGCTTCTGCCACCACCATGCAATGCATCTCTAGATCAGAAAGAATGTTGATTCCCGATTTATCGGACATAGCTCCTGATCCTGATCCTGGTCCTGGTCCATCTCGGGTCGACGCAAGTGAGCCAGAGGGAAGCCTAGCCTGAGTCGAAGGCTGAGACTGAGACTGAGACCGCGTGAGGCTCCCGATCGCTGCCTCCAGCACAATCCTGGAGGCAGGCCATCCATACCGCTCCTTCCCTTTCTTCACGGCACCATACCAACCAGCGGCGCCTGCATCTGCACGCACAAGCCTCTTGGTGGCTGGCATGGATTCCGCTCGCATGTCGATGCTTGCGTAGGAAGACGCCATGCACGAGCCCAGTGGGGGCTGGGCAGCCATAAGAGCGGGCGAAAGGTCGTGGGACTGCATCGCCCCTGTATGCTTAAATGCAACGCCTGTATCGTGCGGTTTGAGGCATGAGGCTATTACCTGAATGGCAGCTTGATTGTGTGGCAGCGGAGCAGTCCATGCCGGTGTCATGTGCTACCATGCCCCCCCGGGTGCAGACCTCGCTGGTCGTAGAATGCGGGGAATCGGGAAAGCAGGCGGGCACAGAGCATGATGCGCTATGAGCTAGGCGCACACAGATGCCGGCAGGACTGACTCGCAGCCGTCAAGCTGTCTTGTCATAGATCCGCAGCTGGGATGTGCAAACACATGCAGCACCTGTCCAACCTTGTGCTGGTGCTATTGCTAGGCCTCAGTCTTGGTCTTTGACCCATGGTCTGCGCTGACACTGCCGGGCATGGCATCGGCTGGTGCCGCCAGTGATCGAGCGAACTGCATGTAGATCGGCCTTCGAACCACATCCAACGGATCCAGATGCACGACTGCCACCAAACGAACATGAGTACCTGAACGTCCATCGTGTAAACTCCCATTCTCGCCTGACGCAGATGATGGCACAGAGCCAGAATCAGATGGCTCCTCATGCATCGCTACAGCTTTTCCTGACCTGGCGGATTCCTACCACTGTCTCCAGTACGAATTCCGAGTCCATTGGATAAGAGCCTCGTCTTCGGACCTAGAACCAGACCTAGACCCAGACCCTTCATCTCCTTTGTTTCTGATATCCTCCTCGCCGGCCCTGAGGAACAGCACGCATGCTCCGGGCAGGGACGGCCCAATCACGTCCTCTGGTCTCACCAAGGACATGCTGCCGTCCGCCCGCTCCACCTCGACACTCTCTCCTTTGGCTAGCCGCCCAAAGGCCGGCCCTCGAGGCACCCCTGCCGCAACCGCTGCTTTTGCATCGAATCGTCCTGGTCGAGGTGCAGTGATCAGCGCGAAGGAGGTGTGCGTTACGGGCTGGTACTTACTGGTCAGGTCTTGTGGTGGTGAGAGGCCCGGTCCGACGGGCGCGTGCTAATGCATTGCATGCTGGTGTAGATATAGTCTGGGGTGGTTCTCATCTGGAGGGTTAGCACGAAGATCATGACTGTGACTGTGCCTGTGACTGTGACCGTGACTGTGCCTGTGACTGTGACCGTGACTGTGATTCATGGCATACATTGGCACAGGGTACAGGGCTGCGAATCCATCCATGGTAGCAGTGCCTCGAATCGCCCCCGCTGATCCTGCTTCGGACGCCTGGCCAACGGGGCCTAATTTGGAGCCATAAGACGCGCCTGCTATATCCAAAGGTGTAATGCT
>Ga0136560_1001136_pt1 | contig 13623 bp, 22 predicted proteins | sample AntRauMeHopE1497_FD_104925 | JGI IMG/M metagenome (GOLD analysis project Ga0136560, IMG submission 104925) | Saline lake microbial communities from Rauer Islands, Antarctica - Metagenome Hop E1 #497 | ecosystem: Environmental > Aquatic > Non-marine Saline and Alkaline > Saline | place... | reverse complement strand
GATGGTCGGTCTGGCAGCTCAAGCAGGTCGTGGAGACATGGACATGCTGAATGCATTGGCCTCCACACTGGGTCTATCGGCAGAAGAGATGAAGACAAGGGCAGGACGGGTCCATGCGGCAGGTGCAGGCGCTGGTGCATCGCATGGGGGTGCAGGCACACAAGGAGAGTCCCTTGCATCGTCAGTGGATCTATCTGCCATTGCGAGCCTCGTATCCGGACTAAGTCTCGAGTCGATGGAGAGTGCCTGCTCCATGGCCCACCCAGGTGTGTTGCCAGCAGTAGATGACTTCATGAAGCAAGACAGGGTATTGCGAGGGAGGTCCAATGGGGTCAGTGGACTCGGGGGTGCAATCGGGAGTACCACAAGATCATGGGCGACCCGATCGAGATCATCGTCATCCCAGGGAACGCGGCAATCCAATGGTCCTTCGGTCAGCCAGTTGGGGGAGTTGGATGGCAAAGGCACCGGCGAGATCATCGAGTTGATGTCGAATTTGACGGGTTACAACGCCAGGTACGCATACACAGACCCGGACTACCTCGAGACCATGCTCTGGTTCCTCACAGACTACACGGATTCTGTCGCAGAGATGACCATGTGGTCACTCTGGGGTGGGCCTATGATCATGGCGACCGACCCTCGTAACATGACGGCCCAGAAACAATCCATCGTACTGAATGCGGATGCCCTCGCGGTGGCCAGAGACGAAGCTCTCATGCTGCCCACCCTCGAGTTCAGAGAGCCAGCCTCAGGGACAGAGGCGTGGAGTCGTCCGATGGGCAACGGCGATTTCGCCGTCGTGCTTTTCAACTCCAACTTCGGGGGTGCAGACCGCAACGTGACTCTGGGTCTGCAGAACATCAAGGGGTGGCCAGCAGGTGCGGGGACTGCCACTGGGAGGGACCTGTGGCTGCATCAGAGCGTGGGACCTGTGACTGGGTCCTGGAGTGCATCACTGTCTCCACACGGTGTGTCGTACGTAAGGCTGACGCCGGTACAAGGCTGAGCATGCGAGACTGACGCTACTACAGCTGATGTAGATAGGAAGCAACTCGACGGGCGATGCATTCAGCCGGCCTGGGCCTCGCGATGTCCTGTGGAACTCTCCACAATCTGGTGCTGGTGCTACCAGTATGGTTGTGGACGGCTCCCTGGGTGTTTCAATCACGCAGGGTCATGCCGGGACTTAATCTCTTATTTATGTGCTTGTGGGGCCATCCATGTGATGGTTTCACTCGCGTGGAGATCGTTCCATCTTGGTGCTTGCACTTGGGCTTCAGCGCCAAACGTAATTTAGTCTTTGTTCGATGATAATCTAAATCATACATGTATGCTCTCTGCATCACGTGCTGCCAGTCTTTACTTTGCAAACTCCTTTAGGAAAGCTCTAAGTTCCCGGGCATCATCTCCCAACTACACTGCCCTCACAGGTGGCAACGAAGTATCGCCAGACAGCTTCGCCGTCTACTTGACGAGGGAGCCGCACACAGATCCCGGTCCCATCTCCAAGACAATCACAGGGTCGCGCGGTCTCTGTTGTTCTCCATTTAATTCGGACCCTGAGGCCCTGCGGCCACCCTCGCCATTCCCTTCTTCCTGCCCCCCACCCTCTGGCCGATTCTACTCCATTCGCAGTGCGCGCAATACTCCCGCCGAGAACCGCACCGGCATACAGGCCTGTGCGATGCATAGAGCAGCGGCATCGTCAGCAAGGTGGATTACCCCCGAGTGCACGTTACTTACAAGAGGAATCAATAGGTCGTTGCTGATTGGCACCCCCCCACCGTGCCCCTGTCCCTGTCCCTGTCCCTGTGCATGCACCCCCCCAGCTTCCTGCTGATCCAACGTATTGCCGGTCCTAGTTTGAGGCTGCAGTGGCAAGTGGTTCGTCCATCCCTCCTTGTATGCACCTTCTATGATTCGTTGAACAAGATCTCGCTCCATAGCCTGGTATTGTGCTGCGGTGTGATCACTCCCACCGTATGTCGCGAGGAGGGCCTGTGCTGCTAAAGATGCAGCATCGGCCCTGGCCCTGGGCCTGGGCCTGCTGCTGCCGCTGCTGCTTTGTTCGTCGCGATCTGCATCTGCTGCCTGGCCATTACCCTCGCTGTCAAACTCCTCCTGTGTAACCACCGGTGTATGCCATCCGAGGGCAGTGGCAAGTACCCTGGCCGCTGGACGCATTGGTGGTGTGTGGAAAGGAGCACTGACTTGGAGTGGGGTGGCTCTACGGACCCAGCCATCCTCCTGCAGGCGTTCGGACACACGTTCTGCCTACGATGACACTCCACTTATCACCACTTGCCCTGGACTGTTGATGTTTGCAACCCAGATCCCTGGTCGAGGTGAGGACTCGCGGACTCCCTAGCAGCAAGCCTCGACAGCCTCGGCAAATGGGCCATCCTGGTCTGTGCGTTCATCCGAGGCATCTAGGCGGGGGACAGGTGCTCGCTCAGTCTCAGCACGGAGCCTCCGAGGATCTGCCATGAGAGCAATCATCGAAATGCCGGCATGGCTGCTGCCAGACGTGAGAGCCTCACCGGCATGCTGCATGGCACGCCCTCGCAGTCGAAGCATCTGAGCAATGGCGGGGATGCCCCCCCCACCTCCTGCAGCGATTGCACTAAATTCACCCACGGAATGGCCAAGCATGGCATGCGGGACCAGCGGCCCGATGAGGCCATTGGTGAAGCCTAGTTCAGCTCGAACGACAGACCACACAGCCATCGAGTGTGCATACAAAGCCGGCTGTGTGATCTCTGTCTGGCGCAGTTCTTCCTGCAGCGCGACAGAAGCCAAGGAAGACAATTCTTTAATCATTTGTAATCGATTGATGTATGCACGGGCGGGCTGATCAGATTTAGATCCTTACCGCCGTTCCATCGAACATTGTTCTTGACAAAAACATCTGAAGCGCTTCATCAATTTCGTCCAATGCCTTCCGGGCCTCAGGGAACTCTATCGATAATCCTTTGCACATGCCTGGGCGCTGAGAACCCTGTCCTGGGAAGGCCAAAACGGTCGAATGCAGCATTCGTGGCTGCGGTCGCAAAGCTCGCCGCGTTGCGCTGTAAATGGTCCTGATCATTCCTGACGAGTCATGTCACGGATAAAAGGTAGAAGGATAGGTAGGTCTTACTAGCCGCGGCTCGGCTTGAACTTGGCAGATGCCTGCCTTGCTTGTTTGTGAACTCACAGAATCTATCCCGCTCCGAGTCCCGGTACCTGGGGATCGTGCATGGATTGCATTGACAGGCGATGGATCTAAACTATAGTTATTACGCGCTCAGGGTATAAAATTGAATTTATTGACACATGGGCAGCCAGCCAAAGGCGGCTGCCCGAGCTACTGGCAGCAGCAGCAACTCCTCTTTACTCCCTCGCAACAACCCAACTGCAACTCCAACTGTCATCCAGCAGCGATGCCGCATGCTGAGAAACACGGCAACAGCACTACAAGAAAAAGCAACAAAAAACCAAGCACGCACGCACCACACCTAAATTAGACTCCATCTCCATCGTCTGCCTGCATCATGCTCACGTACGCGATGTCCTCCGTCGGATGCCTGTACAGCCCCTGCTTGAGCCTCTTCTGGTCCAGGAAATGACCCATAAGACCGATGGACCGCCCGAGCACAAAGAGCCCATTGAGGCACCCGTTCGAGATGACCTCATCTGCTTCTTCCTTCGAGAATGCCCCGCATCCCCTCATGAGGTCCACGAAGCATACGGCGATACACCCGTCCACGTTCAGGATCAGGTTCGGCTTCTTCTTCGTCGTCTTCTCCTCAACCTGCAGCGCGAAATTCAGGATAGGACATTCGGGGAAGTGTTTCTGGGCGTACTCCTTCACGATCTCGACCCTCTTATCAGGATTATGGATGCTCTTGACCTTGTGTCCGATCCCCATGATGAGCTGGTGCTTCTTGCGCATCTCCGAGACAAACCCAGCCGGGGAAAGTCCACGGTCATACGCCTGGCTGAACTACAGTGCTGCCCCATCCAGTGCACCACCGAACCGTGGTCCGATTGTGAGTAGTCCAGAGGCGAGCGACGAGATGAGATCCTTTCCTGCACGTGCAGCCACGATCGTGTTGTGTGCCCCGGCCACTGCCGGTCCGTGATCTGCCGTCACCATGAGAACCATCTCGATGAATTTGGAGGCGAAGGCAGGCAGTCGGCGCTTGAACCACAGCAGGGCCAGCACACCTCCAATGCCCAGGTCCTCCTTGAACACGTCAGAGATGAGCATTCCGGCATACTTGAGTTCTTCTCCACGCTCATCACTGATCGTAGAAACGAAGGCAGCCGGCTTTCGGATGAGACCCATCTGTTTAGCCCACGAATAGTCCATGGGAAGCTGCGGGGGGGTGATCTCAGGACCCACTACCAGTGTTCCCTCATCCACGAGCGAGGCGAACGTCTCGCCGATCTTCACGGCGAAGTCGTTGAAGTTGTCCGGGACAATGGCCCCTGCCTTGGCCAAGGCCTCGTTCTTCGCGTCGGCGGTCTGCGCGGTAGACCCGGCAAGTGCACCGGCATGACCAAATTGCACCTCGAATGGGAATATCTTGGCACACGTCCCGATGCACCATGCGATGACAGGTTTAGTGATGCGCTTGTCCTAGATTGCCTTGGCCACATCATACTCATCCGTGCCTCCAACCTCACCCAGGAGTACCATCATCTTGCAGTTCGGGTTTCGCTCGTATCGCATGAGGTGATCGATGAATCGACTCCCCGGGTATCTGTCTCCGCCGATGGCCACGCCCTCGCATACGCCGTCCGCGTGATTAGCCATGATGTTGTTCAGCTCGTTGCTCATGCCTCCACTCTTGCTTACGTAACAGACGCTACCTGGGCGGTATAACTTGGATGCCACGATGTTATCAATCATGCCGCCCGTGTTGCCAATCTTGAAGCAGCCAGGCTTGATGCCACCCACAGTCGCAGGGCCGATCACAGAGACACCCTTGTCGTCTGCAGCCCGAATAAGTTCCCTCGTGTAGTGCTCAGGCACTCCCTCCGCAATCACAGCGAGAGATCGAAGCTGAGGGTAATTAAGAGCGTCCATGGACACCGTGTGTGAAGAACGGAGCGAGGCGAAGTTCACGAGGACATCGACGTCCCGGTGCTTTGCGCATGCCTCTCCAATGTCCCTGTACACGGGAATCATGACCTGCTATTGGCCCCAGTAGAACTGCTACATGTGCTGTCCACCAAAGGGGTACAAAATGGCAGCGACAGAGGGTGTCTCCCTCCTGCACAGGTAGTCGAAATCTAGCATCCCCTGCACTGCCCGCAGCTGCATGCCGTACACGAAGGCACGGGTCTTGCGATGGAAGAGATCCCAGGGGCCAGATACGGTCCGACGCTCTAGCTCCTCCGCGGATTTCTCATCTCCCAGAGCGTCGCCTGCGTCTCCTGCTGCTGGCCCCGTACCGTCATCTGAGCCCGGTCCCTTGCTCTCTCCTCCTGCGCTCGCCTGCCGTTCCATGGACCCGAAAGAGGCTGCGGATCCAACCCGGGTTACTCCCATGGAGGAAGAGGGCGCAATGGATGCACAAGCCTTGCTAAAGTCTTCGGGTGTCCCGTTCTCCAGTTCATCGAGTGCCTTAGGAACGATGGCAGTGATGTGTGTTTCAGGACCTCGCACGTTCACCGGCACGCCAAGGGTCCGGCCCAGCTCACGCATCAGACGGAGCCCTTCCACGTAGTTGGGACCCCCTCGGCGCACCCAGATGCTGACACGATGGGCACGCAGCTGGGCGGCGAATCCTCGAAGTGCACGCATGATCCCACGGAACGTCTTGGCGACGTCCGTGAAATTCGCGATCCCTCCTCCCACGATGAGCACCTTGCCTGCCATGCCTCCCTCTTCGAGACGCTCTGTCCCCGGCCTCGTCATGAGTGAGAGCACGGTCTTAGCGTACTCGAAGGTCAGTGCCTCAGAGGGGGCACCAGAGTACTCACCGTAGTTGGCTAGCTCCTTGCCGAAGCCGAGGTCGCTGATCGTGTCGGCGTACACAACCGAGGCGCCGCCCCCGGCCACCATTGTCCACACGCGGCCCAACGGGTTCAGGACCGTCAGCTTGAGGCTGGACCCAGTCTTGGCATCGAGATCCTTGATGTACTGCTCCTCGGGGAGGGGAGGCTTCCCAAAGGACTGCGGGAATGCGATGTGCTTAACCCGAAGGCCAGCGCCTGCGGTACTGGACGCAGCAGCATCACCGGCACCGCTGGCAGGTGCCAGCGTGGACTCTGCCCACTTGTCGCCGCATACGAACTCAGCCGCCTCGTCGATCTTGGCCGCCATATCGAGGGGAATGGCCCGACTCGTGCCGTCGGCCTCCACGAGCAGCACCACGGGATTAATCTCGAGGTACACAAAGTGCAGGGCCCGGTACAGCGAGAATAGAGCAGCCGTGAATGTGGCCGCTGCCTGCTTCCTGACTGGATCTGTGACGTCCTGCAGCAGCGACTCCTTGATCGAAGCCTCGTCGAGGTCGATGCCCACGGGTACATGCATACGACGGGCCTTGGCATCCACGTCACCGACATCAACTCCACCCTGCAAGCCATGAAACAAGCGAAGGAGGGCACATGGGAGGGATTGTGGAGCTAGGACGAAGGGTAGAACTGCACGTGTAGCAAGGGCAAGCGTAAGCGCGAAGGTAGGGGGCGGGGTGGTTAGCTGCCACTGCGCGCGAGGTAGATACACGCAGAACGATAGCTTGTACGACATGCAAGATCGTACAATTGGAAACGAGATATGAATTTTTCGTTCTTGGCGCGTCCCAAGTACCATGGATCGGGATGTCGTGTCATCGTGCGGAATAATCGCCGGCCCATAGAATCTCCGTCCGGTCGAAGTTTAATCCGGCTGCCAGGCGATTCTATTTTAGGGTACAACCGAGGCAGACCAGCACTGAATGACACAACATGACACATTCAACACTATAGCAGGTAAATTACGCCGATCCCACAATGGCTAGGCGCTACAGTAGCCGAGATGCGGTCTCAAGGGTGCACAAAGAGCCGGGATATGTTCTTGCCATCTCACTTCATGGTGGAAGAGAATTTCTTCTCCTTCGCGGTCAGATTGAATGCAAAGGTACACTTCGTCTTCCTGCTTGTGGGGGACGAATTCTTCGACCAGGAAGGTGTTCAACTTCCCAGTAACTCCCTCTACGGTTACATCCTAATCAGCCCGCTCTCCTGTCCATGCTTTCGCTTCATACCAAGAAGCGTTCAGCAGCAGCAAACCACCCTTGCCTCGTCGCTTTATAAGCTGGTCAGGCTTGGCCACAAGCTTAATTCCATCTTCGAGCAGCCATGGGTTTGAAGCTAGAGCTGCGTCAAAATCGATAAAACCGTTTCCGTCAGATTTCAGCTGAACAAAGCGCTTTGGCAAGCTGATTTTCCCCGCCGAGAACTCTTCTAGGTGCTAATGAAGTATCCGCTTGCCATCAACCTCTCGAATTGCACGTTCAGCCATGATAAAAGGAAGTGGACTGAATGCGGCTGTTATCTTCAGTTGGCTCCAAGTTGCACGCAATAAACTCTGGTTTTGGGCATTAAACCGTGATCATAAATTTCGCTCGAAGTTCTGCTCGTAACTCTCCAGCCGGCTGCTCCACACAATAGCACCATACAGTGGTCATTTCTCCCCAAGAGTTAAAAGTGCAGGCTCCCCATGATTTCAGAGGCGCGGTCTAGCACTCGAAGTGGAACACCCGCTTGAGCTGCGACGGCGAGACCATGCGAGGACGGGGCAACTCCTGGCTCCACGCGATACGTCAGCTGCAAACCCCGGCGGGCAGCCCGCCTCCAATTGGCACGGGACATTACTTCTGAGCCCAATTCCTGGAGCCCTGCCTCTGCCTCTGGGTAACCCTCGCCCTCGCCCTCATGCACTCCCATCTACATGCATCGGATCGGGTTTAGGAACACGCTCGCTCCAAGCAGTTGCTCGGGCACCCTCCCTGGCACTCGCATCAGCCTACCAGAACCCACCAGAGGAAGCGCAATCAATCCATCCAATCCATCCAATCCACCTCCATCCCCACTTCCATCGTCAGCTTCATCATCCGGATAGCGATAAGCTACTGCATCCGTTGGCACAGCCGACGCAGTGTTCGACTCCTAGTCCATGCTTTCCTCCTGTTCCTTGGATACCAATGGATCTAGTGGCAGTGGTAGCGATAGCGGTACCACCCCCATGGGACCCAACTCATGGAAATGCGTCGCGAAGAGGAGTCTCGTGCTCGCCTCCCCGCACAGGTGTTCTAGAGTGGCGCACGCGATGGCCAGACCCTCCTTGGCAGCAGTACCCCGTCCAAGCTCATCCACTACCACGAGTGACCTCGGTCCTGCACCTCTCAGTATCCCTGCTGCTTCAGACATCTCCACCATGAAAGTAGACAGGTCTCTCGCAACGTCATCGCCAGCACCCACACGAGTGTACAAGCGATCCACCACCCCCACCACGGCTGAATCGGCAGGCACAAAACTCCCGGTCTGGGCGAGTACAACAGCCTGAGCGACTGCTCGCAGCACAGTGCTCTTTCCCCCCATGTTGGGGCCAGTCAGGAGCCACGCCCGACCCCCGTCGTATGCTGGACACAGGTCCTGGTAGGGGGGGTTCAAGTTTAATAGCTACCTGTCATGTTCCGGTAGCGCGGCACCAATACGCAGAAGGGGCGGGTCAAACGACACAAGTCCTGCCAGTCCTGCGTCGTTTGCGATGAAAGTGCGGAGCGGGGGAGGCGTCCATTCAACCTCGGAGCTGGAACCGGCACAGGAACTGGCACCGGGTTCGGCATGGTCCTTGACCAAGCTTGTGCGATCCAAGTCCCTGTCCCCGTCCGAGTACAAGTCATGAGTCTAGCTTTGGTTTGCACCCCATCCCATGGTAAGTGATGATTCGACCACTATGTGACGCAGCCCTCGCAGGTACAGTGACGTACCAAGGTCCTCATAGGCGAACACTCGAGCATGACCTGCCGCTTGAGCATGGCCTTCAGTGTGGTCATCACTCTCATCACTCTCATCACTCTCATCACTCTCATCACTCTCACCAGCTTCTCTCTCACGCCTGCTCTCTTGTTCCTTCGCTGGGAGCTCCACGGCCCTCCATTGTTCTCCCCGATCCAGCACCACTGGCCGCTCAAGCCCGAGCCTGGCAGCTGCATCGGCAAGGCCGGCACTCACATCCACGATGGCACATGCCCTACACATGGCCATGACGGCAGGTGCAGCCATTCGCACTCGATCACACAGGTCGTCAAACAAGGCAGCCTCCAACGTAGCGGCGCGGTGAGCGGCATCTGCCACTCGACGATCGAGCTCTTGTAGCGCAGGGGCCTTAAATCGCACAGAGTTCTTGAGCGTGCGAGCCCAGGATAAATTCAGGTCAGCGCCACTATCAGTACTGCTTCCTGCACCCCCATTAGCACTGATAGCCTCTGAAAATCGCTGAGGCACCTCAGCGACGAAACCAAGATCGGCTGTCCGTCGTATCCGCAGCTGCGCCACCCCAGTCCTGTGTCTCAGTCGGTCCTGTGCTCGTAGCACGGCATCATGCGCCCCATCGCGCAGATCCCGTGCCTCATCTAGTGCCTGGCAATATCCAGCGCGGAAGAAACCCTCTGTCTCCAGACTCAAACCACCATCCAGGTCTACGTCTGCATCGCTGGCATTCCTTCCTGCTGCGCCTCCTCGTGCCCTCTCTGCCTGCTAGATGCGAGCATTGGTTTTGCCCACTGGTACCGTAAGCGCAGAGGCTGCTTTGGCTCCAGATCGTATGCGGCGGCCAGGGGCACCAATGCCAGCTGCTGCAGCTGCAGAGGTGGTTGGGCTGGTCACAAGTGCTGCCATGAGGTGAGCATGCATGGAGGCAAGTGCTCGGAGTGTCTCTTGACCCCTCTGGCTTGAAATACCGGGGACATTTGCAGCCGTACGCTCATGTGCCAGATCAGCGTGTTCGGCTTCCGACAACCCGCACGGCTATTCCACAGCGGCAGCATCGACCAAAGGCCAAGACAGGACTCGGGTTGCTTCTAGAAGCACACCGGGAAGACCTTCATAACCATGTGCTCGATGACCACCCTCCCATTCATCGAAGTCGCGAGATGCTAGACCGATGCTTCGTGCCACAAGGCTCTAATCCACGTCATCTGAAAACAGGGGGCAGTCAATCTGCACTCTGGTCCCATGCTCGGCATCCGGGATAGACCCCGCCACTGCCCATCGCACCCATGCCCCAGCAACATCTTCATCTCCGCCATACACCCCCGGGTCTCCAGGTTCTACCGTATCAGCTCGGCTTTGCAACGCGGCCACAAGTCGCTGTGCGTCTTCCTTCGACAGCTTAGAATGTGGCCCACCATCCTCCGATAATTGAAGCAGCACCTGCCTCTGGCTTACCCCAGGAGAAGCAAATCTCTACCATCCCATGGAGGCAGTCGGTGAATCCAATCTGTCGTGAACTGACTTGATCGTTACCCCTGCCTATGCCAGCATCAGGCCCAGCCTTCGCATGCCAAGTAAACCGTCCCTGAGCGTGGATAGATCACGAGGGGCAGCCCTGGACTTGCCCAGGCACAGGCGCTGAGTGCATCGCTCCACGTCACCCACCTACGAGAGCACCTACCGCACTGCAGTCCGAAGTGCTTGGTCCGTCGAGAATCGTTCAACTGCATCTAGACGAGCACGCACCGGAGCGGCAGCAGCAAGTGGTGCTGCTAGCCTGGCATCCAGCATGCGAGATCCGCCCGGAGTCTTGCATCGATCGATAGCATGCAACAGACAACCCCTTCCGCGGCGGGGACCGACAGCCGGGCGATGTAGTTCCAATGCACGGGCCGTGGGCGCATCCATCAGCAGTACGGGGGGCCGCGTGTACCGGCGGCGAGTTGATGGCACTATCCCACCGCGGTGTATCGGGACATCTGCTGCAGGTGCATGTATTGGGGATTCGAATTCCGATCCCAACTAGGCCCTGTCCGACGCGTCCGCTTTCACCGGGCTGGCACTGGCACTGGCACTGGCACTGGCACTGGCACTGGCACTGGCACTGGCACTGGTGTTGTGTTGTGGGGACAAGTCGGACTCACGGCCTGCAAGATCCAGAATGACGGGGGCTGCAAATCGCAGGGCCACTGCACCCGAACTGCTGTCCCATTGTCGACCGCTGCCTGTTCCGCTCTATGTGTCAACTCTATTATTGGTTCCATTTTCATCTTGCATCCATGTCCCAGCAGACTAGGTCCATAACACGTACTTGAGCGCTGTAGCTGCCGCATGCTAGCTTTCAGTACTCAGCATATGCCACCACTCGTACCCGTCCAGTGTCCATTTGTGTTCCCCCATCGATCTAGTTCCATTGATATCACGGGTGTACTTCATGTCTTGTCCGATATCAGCAGGATCTACGGCAGCCGTCACTTCCGGAGGAAGGGCACCTCGGCCTCTACCTCGCCCGAATGGGGAATTCGAGCCCATGCCCCCCTCTACCATGGTCACGCAACAGCCCTCAAGCCCCGGGGCAGTGCCAGTATGCAGCCCATGCAGCATCAGTGCGAGTTCTTGCGCTGCTCTTGGCCTTGGCTAGGACGTGTGACGAGTGGCCCTAGTCGATCCAGGATTTGCTGTGGCTGACGGCCGACCGGACATAGGACTCGCTGTGGCTGCAGATACAGTCGTCGCTACAGTAGCCCGCTCAGAGAGGGATATGACTGGGCTAGGACTAGGAGGCTTCCAGTCCGTGAGTCCCTTGGGCAAGAGGACCTCAGCGGGGGGATACCGAGCAAGTGCTCCGAGCACCTCTGGGAGTGAGCATTCAGCTACCATGAAGCCTCCAGTGGATACATCGATCCAACACAACCCTGCGATCACGCCGGAATGCCCCAAGTCTTCTATGTCCATGATAGAATGTCCAGGTACTGACCCGGATCCCTTTTCGAGGAGGTCAGCTGCCACGCATGCTTCGGCCAGTGACGACTCGTCCACCCACACGGAGGCGAGGTAATTATGCTACCTGGGACGCAGGATGGCGTCATCGGTGGCTGTACCAGGCGTGACGATTCTCGTGAGCTTCCGTTGCACGAGTTGTGTCGGAGCACGCATTTTGCGAGTGCCTTTGTCCTCAGTCTTTGGCGAATTCGAGTTTGCCACAGACTAGATCTGCTCGCAAATTGCAACCTTGTGCCCTGCTTGCAAAAGCTTTGCGATGTGACGATCAGCAGCGTGTATAGGCATTCCACACATTGGAATCGGCGTCCCAAGGTGCTTGCCCCGCTGCGTCAAGGCTATCCCTAGGACCGGGGCTGCTACCTTGGCGTCTGAAAAAAAGAGCTCATAGAATTCTCCCATCTGAAAAAATAGGATGTGTCCATCAAGCCGGGGATCGCTCCTTAGTCCAACATATTGTTTCATCATTGGAGTTGGCGGCGGCTTGGGAACAGTATGCAAGCCAGCAGTCCATTTGGGCCGGCGGTCTCGTTGCTTGATCCCAATTCGGACTGAAAGTGCCCATAGCCTGTAGAACTCCGGTCTAATTCTTCGTGCGCGGCGTGACAGGGATACTATTGTGGGTCGGATGCCCGACCGCATCATTCTGCAGTTCGGGCGCAGCTGGATCTATGAAATGAGAGAAATACAATTAGGCCTAGACTAGGCACTGCAAGCATCAGCGGTGTGACGAGTCCGATTGCGACCGACGCCCGCCAGCGCACGAGGGCATCGCATGGGAATGCTCATTCGATCGACGGCGTATTTTTCGTCTCATGAATCGTGCAGATGCAGCCTAACTCTGTGCGATCAGTCGCGCATCCAACCGCCGCCACTTCGCCCACCTACATTACCGGAATTTGCGGCGAGCGGCCGGCCTCCAGCCCGCTATCCCCATCCTGACCCGGACCCGCCGCCACCATCAGACCCGCTTCCACCCGTTGCTGCTGCTGCCTTCCTCATGGCCCGCGTCCGCACCCCTCCATCTCCCCCTCTACTCCCGTCTTCATCATCCCCTACAGCATCCGTGTTAACAGACCATCGCGGTTGCAACCCCCCGCGACTGGGAACACCCCCATGCGATGCACCGGCCCGTTCACTCACCATTCTTGTAGCCCCTGGCCCAGCGGCCGATGGTGCAGCTGGCGCCGTCGCCTTCGAAGGGCCAGGCACGGCTGCCGATTGGGAGGCAGCGGTGGAGGTAGAGGCAGGGCTGCTTTCGCTCCCACTATCACGCCCATCCATCGGCGCGCCACCGATGGGGGCATCCTAGGCCCTTGATCCAACCCCGGCCCCGGCCCCGGTTTCGGCCTCAGCCACCCCCGATGCATCCGCCGCATCGTCCGAGGGCTTCTTAGGCGGGGGCAGCTGTGGCGGGATCTCAGGGTCGTAAGATGGAGCATCGGGATCCGGAATCACATCCTCCGCTACCATGCCCGAGAATGCGTCACCGTAGCTTGCATCCGCCGTGCCCGCCTCCTTGGGGAAATGCTTCGTGTAGTAAGCCCAGACGTGTCTGAATGGTTCGTCGAGTTCCTCAGGAGCATAGCCTAGACATGTCTCCAGGGATCGGTTGAAGAGGGGCTTCACACATAGCGCTCTCCTAAT
>Ga0136560_1001134_pt1 | contig 13637 bp, 15 predicted proteins | sample AntRauMeHopE1497_FD_104925 | JGI IMG/M metagenome (GOLD analysis project Ga0136560, IMG submission 104925) | Saline lake microbial communities from Rauer Islands, Antarctica - Metagenome Hop E1 #497 | ecosystem: Environmental > Aquatic > Non-marine Saline and Alkaline > Saline | place... | reverse complement strand
TTGTAGTAAGTAACTGTCTGTCGTCACTCCGGACAGCCCGCGCGCAGCAGGCTGTCGAGAGTAGCGGCGGACTATGCGCCGGTGTACTCGTCTACCTCGTTGCCGTGCGCCAAGGTGACTACGTTGGCCAGTGTGGTCGCGTTGTAATGCGAGCCTACGGTCGCGCGGACGGTTTTGCCGGTGTGGTTTGTTATTGAGTAACCTAGTGAGCTGTCTACGGGTGTTCGCGCGATCACGTCGGGCAGTCCGCCAGCGGTCCGCAGTATCACTTCGTAACGGGGATTACCGTTAACAGATGAAGGCATGCGCTTGTTCACAGTTAGATAGGCAATTACTTCACGGGTATTTTTCATGGTGTCTGTCTCTTGTCTAATGGTGGTGGTTAGCTTGCCGGGTTGCCCCGGCCGTCAGATCAGCAGGCGGACAGCTCCAGGACAGTGTGTCCTTCGCGCTTTGCCCAGGCTGTTATTTGCTCTACGGCTTCGTTCCAGTCGTTGAACGTGTCGCAGCAGTATTCTTCTAATTCTTCGCCGTCGGCCCAGTCGCCAACTATTACGGTATTTTGCCCGGGCTCCATTTTTCCGTAGCAACGCACTTCCATGTCGTTGCGGGTGATGGTCAGGCCGTTCGGGTTGGGTGTGGGGTTGTTCATGGTGTCTAACTCGCTGTGTCGGTGGTGGTCGTGTCGCCCGCTGTCGTGCGGCGAGTTGTCAAGATACGACACTCTGTCGTAGGGGTCAATACTTTGTTGAGTTGTCAGCAGACAAAAAAGACAATGCGCTGATATGCTCCCAGGTGATCAACCAATCACCAGGGAATCACCAGGGAATCACCAGGGAATCACCAGGGCGGACAGTATGAGCAGACAGAAAAAGACAGAAAAGCCGAAAGGACCACCCGTAGCAGGCAGCGGTGTGGCTTATAAAGAAGGCGTAATGCAGCATAACGGGCGCGGACGGCTCACCAGGTTTGAAGGCCAACTAACTGAAAGACAAGGGAAATTTGTTGAGATATACGTGCGTAACGGCGGACAGCGGAAGGCGTCGATAGAGGGCGCTGGGTACATATCAGCACACCCTAGCCAGCTTGCTGCGGACATTTTAAAAAAGCCACACATACAGCGCGCACTGCGCCAGGAGCGGGAAAAATACATTGCCACAGACCTAGCTAACACGGCGCTGGCGACGATGCGCGGACTCATGGAAGACGAGTCCACACCGGCCGCCACCAGGTTCAACGCGGCTAAATGGAGCTTGGAAGCGGCCGGACACAACAAGAAAGACGACGGCAAGTCATTGATTGACAAGGATAAACCGCTTAACCAAATGAGCATAGAGGAACTGGAGACGTTCATCAGCGCAGGTCGCCAGGCATTAGACAGCTCGGCCAGGGACAGCGAAGCGGTAGACGCGGAGTACACCGAAGCAGACGACGAAGGCGCACAGGATACCGCACAGATAGAAAGCATGCTCCGCCTAACACCTTGATATATAAGGCAATACACGACGCGGCGCAGAGCATGGAGGGTGCTCGGCGCTGTCTAAGGCAGGGCGGACAGCACCTCGACCCCACCCCACCTCGGCCCGGACCCCGACCCCACCCCCTGGGGTACTCCCGCCGTCACCCGTACTATCCCTATCCGCCCAGCTAAAAAAATGTAACCAGAAAAAACATGAGTACGACAGTCTGTAGTAAGCCGCACAGCCCTCGGGAGTTTGTCGACAAGAGTAGACGGGCTGTCTACAATATGACCTACCAGGACACCCACCGAAACAGACAACCGAGCAAACCCAGAGGGCGGCAATAATGGCGTACCAGCGAGACCCGAATACGATACCCAGTCCCCTCCCGGCCGACTACGACCCGCAGTTCGATTTCTCTGCGTTTCAGGCGGACAACCCGCTAACGCCATTACCGGCGATTCCCCTGGACAACGAGTTCAACGCGCTCGACCAGGCCATGGACGAAACACAGTCCCGTCTGCGGCTGATTCAGCGAGACGACGGCGCGCTGCAGAACCAATCTGTCGGACTGGACCAGCTCAAGACCGAAGCGCGCATCGGCGTCAACGCCCCGGAAGACTGGGAAGCCGCCAAAGCCTACGCCGTGAACGAAAGCGTCATTGTCGACGGCGGCACTTGGTACGTCGCGCTGCAGTCGCACATATCTACAGCCGACTTCGCAGACGACCTCACGGCCGACCGATGGCGTTTGCTGATCGACCTGGTGCCGTTCACCACCGAAGCGAAGAACTGGGCCAGCCGGGCAGAAGACGACCCTGTGCCCGAAGGCAACGGCACTCAGTTTTCAGCTTTGCACCATGCGGAGAAAACCCTGGCCAGCAAGAACGCCGCCAGCGCAAGTGAGATCAACGCACTCGCCAGTGAGAACGCGGCCAGCGCAAGTGAGATCAACGCACTCGCCAGCAAGAACGCCGCCAGCGCAAGTGAGATCAACGCACTCGCCAGCAAGAACGCCGCCGGCAACAGCGCCGACTCTGCGCTGATCAGCAAGAACGCCGCCGGCAACAGCGCCGCCGCCGCGCTTGTCAGCAAGAACGCCGCCAGCGCAAGTGAGATCAACGCCCTCGCCAGCAAGAACGCGGCCGGCATCAGCAAGAACGCGGCCGGCATCAGCGAGACCAACGCCGCCAACAGCGCCGCCAGCATCACCGGAGCGGAAGCGGCCAGCGCCATCAGCGCCGCCGCCGCGCTTGTCAGCGAGAACGCCGCCGCCGTAAGCGAAGGCAACGCCGCCAACAGTGAGAACGCCGCATCTACCAGCGAGAACAACGCCGCCAGCAGCGAAGCCAACGCAGCAGCCAGCGCGGCTGCCGTTGCGACCGTGGCCGCCGTAACCGCCACTGTGTTCATAAAATCTGACGGCTCGCAGCCCGCCTGGACTGCGCCGACATCCACAACTCTGGAGACCGCCAGCGTGATCGGGGTGGTGGTAGGCGAGACGGTCGTTAACATACCGGCCGGAACCGCAGTCACGTTGCCGGCGCTGACAGGGGGCACCGATTACACAATTTACGCATCGGATGCCGGCGCGCTGCAGGCGGTCGACGCAGACAGCGCAGCTCCAGCAAACGAGAGACTGGCCGGCGGCTTCCACGTCTATGCCGGCAGCGGAGGAATCAACCCACGATCACTGTGGGATCTTAACTGGCGACCGGCCGCACAAAATCCCCGAGCCATGGCACTGTCACCAAGCGGGCAAATGTGGGGTGACATCTATTTGATGGACACCGCTTACGCCAATAGCGGCTACAGCCGCCAAAACACGACCATCGCAGACGACGGCAACCGCCCCATCATACCGGCCGCGTATGGCGGAAATGGAAGCTCCGTATACGGCTCAATGAGCTGGTGGGTAGCCGTTGATCTGGCCACCGCTGCCGGCAAGCGGCTCCCGTTTTACCAAGAGTTCACCGCGCTGGCGTACGGCGTTGTGGAGCGCCAGGCCGTGGGTACCGACCCGGGTACCACACAGCACCAAGCTGGCCACCGCTCTGCCTGTGGCTGCGAGCAGATCACTGGCGCTATGTGGCAATGGGGGGCAGACATCGCCGCCACCGCAGGCACTAGTTGGTCAAATATCGCAGAGGGTCGAGGGGATGTTTACGCCAGCAACATCAAGTCGCCGCTATTCGGTGCCAACTGGAGCCGCGGGTCGAACGCCGGTTCGCGCGCATCGCTCTGGGTCTACGCGCCGTCCGATTCCAACAGCGTCTTCAGCGCGCGCGGCGTCAGCGATCATACTAATCTTCAGGCAGAACGTTAACGTGTGGCCATCTATCGCCAGTGCAAATATCTCTTGCATGACGGGGCGAGACATTGAACTCGCGGGCGACTTGACTCGCGTTTTTTATCCCAACGTAGCGAACACGCATGGCGAGGACGATTTCCTCGCTCAAACGGGCATTGCTATTTTTGTCTCCTTTCTGGCCGGGCATAGCAAGCAGCCCGGTCGCTACTGCGTGCGCGCAATTTCCGCTATGAGTCGTCCACTCCAGATTATCCACATGCGGATTGCCGCCTTTACCGTCAAGGTGATTAACCACGGGCAGGCAGTCAGGGTTTGGAAGCCATGCATCTGCTACCAACCTGTGCACCAACTTTGGTTGCTTTTTTCCGCTGCCGTCGGCAAGCCACACCCGCAAGTGGCCTGCACGTTTAGCGATGGACGGCTTGAGCGGGTGCCCACCTCGGACACAAGTTCCGCCTTTTCCCCCAACCTTCACGATTTTTGGAAGGCTGTAAACAACACCTTCCGCGCTTACGGCATACCGCCCTTCGTACCCCACAACATCACGCATCTCAGACACGGAATTACCTCCTTTTGCAGGACGTATAACCGGGTCTGGGACCACATAGGAAGAAAATATGTTCTCGCATGACACGGACACCGGCAAAGCGGTATGCCTGGCTGATTACGGTCGCGTGCACCGAGGCGCGATTGTGCCACAAGCCAACGAGCTGTATGAAGATGTGACGGACTGGCTGGGTGAGGGTAACGAGCTTCTGCCGTTCACCGGCTATCCGGACACCCGTTCATTGGCAGAAGCTAAGACGCACAAACAGCAAGAGATCAACGCGGCGTATCAAGCTCGAATGGAGGCCACACTGTCCAGTTACCCCGAAGCAGAAACGCTGACATTCGATAAACAAGATCGTGAAGCGCGGGAATACCAAGCGTGGGTAGACGCAGGGGAGCAGGGCGAAGCGCCCGTCACGCCGCTGATCTCCAATCTAGCCGCAGCGCGGCAAATGAGTAAAGGGGAGATGGCCACCCGCATTGTCGCAAATTCCGATGTGTGGGTGGTTGAAAGCGGGCAAGCCACAGGTAAGCGCCAGTACCTTGAGGATCAAGTGACCGCAGCGACCACCATAGCCGGCGTTGAGGCCGTCAACTGGTAAAGCGCAACGGGTGTGATATTTGACCGAACCTACGAACAGGACCGCGCATGAGCAATGATCAGGACACGTTACCTCAGGAGGGAGACGCAGAGTGGGTGGAGAGACGGCGCTACCATCGACTGGACGTGCGCGTCTCTTTGTTGGAGCAGCAAAACATGATGACAACCAAACAACTTTCTGAAATCAACGACAACATTAAGTGGTTGGTTCGGATCGTGTTAGGCGCAGTCGTAAGTGCGGTGCTTATCGTCGTGTTCAACAACACGAACGGCTTGATGTAAATGCCGAGTACGTGGGCGACGTGTGGTTACTTTAAATAAACAAAGGGGAACGATGTATGCGGAAGATTAAATTTTTGGTGGTGCATTGTTCAGACAGCCCGAACGGGCGCGGGGACACGGCGGCGGACATCCACCGTTGGCATCAACAACGGGGCTGGTCGGGCATCGGATATAACGCCGTTATTCCCGCTGACGGATCATTGCAACCTGGCCGGCCGGACTACTGGCAAGGCGCTCACACCCGGGATTTTGACGCAAACGGCGAAGGCGACAACATCGACAGCCTGGGCATTTGCCTGATCGGCCGGGACAAGTTCAGCGACGATCAGCTTCGCACGTTGGAAGGCTGGCTCATTCTGAAACAGCTTGAGTACCCGGGGGCCAAGGTGGTCGGGCATCGCAACTTAGACAGCCGCAAGACCTGCCCCAACTTCGACGTAAAAGCGTGGTGGGCCGAGCGCATGACCAAACACATCGACTGATCGAGGACACACCATGAGCTGGGAAAGAGTCAGAGACGTAGTCGGCCGAACCGCGCCGCTGGTAGGCGGACTGCTGGGCGGACCGGCCGGGGGCGCGGTTGGCGCTCTGGTCGCCAGTGCCCTTGGTGTGGATAACGACCCGGACGAGGTTCTGCGCGAGCTGAAAAACAATCCGGACGCGCTGGTTAAGATCAAGACCCTGGAATCAGAAGAACGTATCGCGCTGCGTCAACTGTCGGTCCAGTCCGCCAGCAACGAACTGGCGGCGGACACGGCCCGCGTCCAGGCGGTCAACGCCACCATGCAGACAGAAGCCCGGGCCGAACGCTGGCCTCAGTGGTCATGGCGTCCGTACAACGGCTTTCTGTTCGGCACCACCATATTCTGTGTCTACTTTGTACTGCCGCTGTCTGGCATCGCCGCGCCGTCCATACCCAGCGAAATCTGGATGGGCTGGGGCGCGATACTGGGCGTATCGGCCTGGCACCGGGGCGTTCAGAAGCGGGCGCACGAAGGCGAGAAAATGCTGGGCGCGTCGGTTGTCGACGCATTGACCAAGAATCGAGCGCGCTAATGCCGAAAGCAAAACCCAAAGCACCTACGGACGCGCAGATCGCCGCCGAAGAAGCGCGCATGCTGCAAGAACAGAACCTTCAAGCAGCCAAGCGCATGCTGCAGCTCCGGCGGGCAAGAGACAGCCTGCTGGCGTTTACCGAACTGTCCATGCCGGACAGCTCGCAACGCGAAGACATCAACGCGACCCGCTACCAGGCGCAAGCGGTTCACAAGTACATCATTGATAAACTTGAAAAAGTGGAGCGCGGGGAAATCACACGGCTGATCATCAACGTCGGTCCGCGTATCGGCAAGTCCATGCTGATATCGCAGCGGTTCCCGGCGTGGTTTGTGGGGCGCGACCCCTACCGCCAGGTGATACTGGCGTCTAACACGGACGGCCTGGCGCAGAAGTTCGGCAAGTCAAACCGGGACGCCATGCGCGATGCGTTCTACACCCAGGTATTCCCTGGCGCGGCGCTCAAGAAAGGCAGCCAGTCCGCGTCCGATCTGGAAACAGACGGCGGCGGATACCTGGCCTACCGCGGCGTCGGCGGCGCACTGGCCGGTCTCGGCGCAGACCTGCTGGTCATCGACGACCCTATCCGGACACGAGAGGAAGCCAACAGCCGGACCATTCGGAACAAGCAGTGGGAGTGGTTCACTGACGACGCTATGTCCCGGCTTATGGGCGGCATGGGGCGCTGCGTTATCGTAATGACCCGCTGGCACGAGGACGACATTGTCGGCCGTCTGACGGACCCCAAGAATCCGAATTACAACGAAGAAATCGCCAAGCAGTGGGACTGCGTGAACATCCCGGCGATTATCGAAACAGAGCGCGACAAGCTGGACGACCCGTTCGGTCGCGACAAAGGCGAGGTTCTTTGGGAAGAACGCATCCCTAAAAAATTCCTTGAGAGTCAACGGCTTCTGAACCCAGCAGGCTTTAACGCGCTGTATCAGGGACGGCCGTCACCGCCAGACGGGGACTTCTTTAAGAAGGACTGGATAAAAACCTACAAGCCCCAGGACTTGCCGCGCAACTTGCGCATGTACGGGGCATCGGACCACGCGGTCTCACTGCAGCAAGATCGAGACCCTACGTGCATGGGCTGCGTCGGCGTAGACGAAGACGATAATATCTGGATACTGCCGGACCTGTTCTGGAGACAGGCGGACACCGAAACCCAAGTAGATGCGATGATCGACTTCTTTCAGCGCCACAAGCCGCATTTTTGGTGGGCAGAGCGCGGACACATCAGCCAGTCACTCGGTCCGTTTTTGCGGAAACGAATGTCGGAAACGAGGACATACGCCGCCATAGACGAGCGGACACCGTCGAAAGACAAACCAACACGGGCGCAGGCCATACGCGGCCGAATGTCCATGGGTAAAGTATTTTTCCCTGACTTTGCACCGTGGTACGTGGATGCCAAAGACGAACTGCTGTCTTTCCCGAACGGACGACACGATGACTTTGTCGACTTCATAAGTTGGATTGGCATAGGTCTTGGTCTACAGTCGTCCGCAGCGCAAGCAAAACCCAGACGGACCCCAGTGCAATCTGGAACTATCCAGTGGATTGTGAAAAGTGCGGACAGATTACGATTGAATAAATCCGGCGAAGGCTCCGAGCAGAGGTATCTAAACTGATGGACGACAACGATTATAACGCAGAGATAGTAGGCGGTCCCGAGCCTGGCCAGGCACCCGACCAGGCCGAACAAGCCAAGCCGGAAGTATCGCCGGCCAGGCAAGCGCAGGTCGCCATGTGGACCAGCCGCGTTACTGCGGACAAGAAGAAATGGGACTATGCGTTCAAGCGCATGCGCAAAGACATGGAGTTTGCCCGGGGCAAGCAGTGGCCTAACCAGGCCAAAGAGGACGACGAACGGTACGTGGCTAACATCACCCAGCGCCACATCGCCCAACGTGTTGCCGCGCTGTACGCCAAGAACCCGACCGCCGTCGCCAAGCGCCGGAAAACATTGGACTTTCAGATTTGGGACGGCGACCCGGACAAAGTAATGATGGCCCGCGAAATGCTGGCGATTCCCGAAATGCAAGGGACCATGGAACAGATGCAGGCCATGGAACTGATGCAGGACGTGCAGACAGGTCTGCAACGCCGGCAGCAGCTCGACGCCATTGCGAAGACGCTGGAAATTGTTTACCAGTACGAAATCAGCGAACAGATTCCGGTCTTTAAGAAAAGCATGAAACGCGCGGTCCGGCGAGCCGTAACCGTGGGCGCGGCCTACGTTAAACTCGGCTATCACCGCTTGTACGACTACAACGCTGCGGACGTGGATAAGATCAGCGACGTGAGCGAACAGCTTGCGCACCTGGAGCGCCTGGCCGCCGAAGCCGCCGCCGACAAGTTCGACGAGACCCACGCGCAGATGGAAGAAATGCGTCTGATGCTGGAGAACATAAAATCGCAAGCCGATATGTTCACCCGCGAAGGACTGGACTTCGACTATCCGGACGCGACAACGATCATTCCGGACAGCCGTTGTAAGGCGCTGGATGGATTCGTCGGTGCCCGCTGGGTGACGCAGGAGTACCTGTTGAGTGCGGACGACGTGCGCGAAATTTACAAGGTCGACATCGGCCAGCGATACACGTCCTACAACGGTGACAAGCAGCAGTCGGCCAGAGAAGGCGAGCAGAAAAAAGGCCAGGCATGCGTCTGGGAAATCTATGACAAAGTCAGCGGGCTGGTCTACACCGTCTGCGACGGACATCCGGATTACCTGTGCCAGCCCGAATCACCCAAGGTAAAACTTGAACGCTTCTGGCCGTTCTTCACGTTGATGTTCAACGAAATCGAAGACGAGGACGACATATTCCCGCCGTCCGACGTGTCCCTAATGAGAGACATGCAGGTCGAACACAACCTGTCCCGGCAGCGCCTACGCGAACACCGGGACGCCAACAGACCCAAGCACGTTACGGCCCGGGGCGCGTTTTCGGAAGAAGACAAGGCCAAGATTACCGGCTCGGCTGCACACTCGGTTGTTGAGCTGGACGGCCTGGCCCCAGGGGAGACCGTCGCGTCTAAACTGCAGGCCATGCCGCACAACCCGGTCGACCCGAACTTGTACGAAACCGGCTCCACCTACGAAGACATCCTGAAAACACTGGGCAGCCAAGAAGCCAACATGGGCGGCTCCAGCGGCGCGACCGCGACGGAGACCAGCATTGCCGAGTCCAGCCGGTTGTCGTCGGTCGGCTCCAACGTCGACGACCTGGACGACTTTCTGTCCGAGATTGCGCAGTCGGCCAGTCACGTCATGTTGACGGAAATGGACGAAGAAACGGTTTACGAGATTGCAGGCCCAGGCGCGGCGTGGCCCAGCTGGTCTGCGTCAGAAGTCGCCCGCGACCTGTGGCTGGAAATCAAAGCAGGCTCCAGTGGCCGGCCGAACAAGGCGGCAGAGATTCAGAACTTTGAGCGCATGGCTCCGTTCTTCATGCAGATACCGGGCATTAAGCCGAAATGGCTTGCCGAGAAAGCACTGGAGCGCATGGACGACGGGATGGACCTGACGGATGCGTTCTTGGAAGGCATGCCGTCGATGACCGCGCTCAACTCGCAGAAGCAGGTCGGCACCGGAGACCCGGCGACCGACCCGGCGCAGCAGGGCGGACAGGGCGGAAACAACGCCGCAGGTCCGCAGCGCGGAGACGCAAACCAGGGACCAGGGCTGGCGCAGCAGAACGCCCCGGCCGGCCCCGCCCAGCTTCGTCCGGACGCGCCTGTCTAATCTTGCAACAGAACGTAGTTGCACTGCGCTGTCCGCAGTGTCTACAATGTAGGCAGACAACTGTCTACGAACCCACAACCAGCCCGGAGGCGCTAAATGCCTTGGTCAACCAAGCATAAGTTCGCATCGCCAGCGAACAACGAAGGCGGCATTGAAGCAGGTTCGCCCCCTGCACTTGCGACGGACGAAGATTACGCAGCAACGTCCACTGCGCTTGACGGAGACATAACTGCAGACACGTCAACTGCAAACGCTGACGACGACGAGACGAGTTTTTTTGACGCGATCACCGAAGCAGCAGAAGGCAAGTCCGACAAAGCCGAAGGAGAAGACCCCGACGACGCGGACACGCCCGCTGCCGCCAAAGCCGATAGCGACAAGAAGCCCGCCGACGCCGCTAATCCAGAAGACGGGGATGCCGATTCGGAGTGGGAAGAAACTGTCCCGTTCCACAAGCACCCGCGCTGGCAGCAAATGGTTAAACAGCGAAACGACTTTAAGGACCAGCTGCAAGAGTTTCAGCCCAAAGCCGAACAGTTCCAGCAAATTGAGAGCTTCATGGAAACGCAACAACTGAGCAATCAGGAAGTTGCGGAAGGTTTCAAGATCATGGCGCTGATGAAGAACGACCCGGCCAAAGCACTTGAAACACTGCGCGTTCACATGCAACAGCTTGAAGGTTTCACCGGCGAAATACTGCCGACGGACCTGCAAGAAGAAGTGGACGAAGGGTTTATCACCAGCGACCGAGCGCGCGAAATCGCCCGCCTTCGGAATCAAGGCCAGTTCAACGCCAACCGGGCGGCAGAACAGGAAACTCGCCGGAACAATGAGACCCAGCAGAGAACAGTCCACGACGCCCAAAGCAGACAGCGGACGGCCGTAGACACCTGGCAGCAGGAGACCATTAGTCGAGACGCCGATTTCAAACAGAAGCAGCCGTTTGTTTTCCGAGAACTGGCCTTTCTGGCGCAACAGTCGCCGCCCCGCAACGAGAACGATGCGGTGGCACTCGCACAGCGAGCATACGACAACGTGAACACACAGATGAAAAATCTTGTGCCTCGCAAGCCAGAGATAAAGCCATCGGTTACCAGCGACCGCGCAAGTGCAAACCAGGGGGCCGCGCCACAACCCGACAGCTTCATGGAAGCAGTAAGGCAGGCCGCCGACTCGGCGAGGTAATAATCAATGCCCTTTACTCAAGCACAGATCGACAACATCGCGAACGCCGCACTCGACTACCACATGGACCGAGGCAAGACGTTCGCGCAGCACATTCAGGACAAGCCCCTGCTTCGCGCCATGCGCGCAACGCAGAAGACTTTCCCGGGTGGCAAAGGCGACATCACGCTGCGTCCGATCTTTGAGACTCAGTCCACTATCGAAGGTTTCGACTCCGACGATACTCTGACTTTCACCAACCCGACGCCGATCAAGACCGTTGCGTACCCGTGGAAAATGATTCACTGCGGTATCAACATGACGACCGACGAGCTGTTGCGCGACGGTATTTCCGTGGTCGACACCAACGGGAAAGACACCGTGTCTCACAGCCAGCGCGAGACCACGGCCCTTGCGAATATCCTGCAGGTAAAACTGGAAGATATGACCGAAGGCTGGTCCGACGGCATGAACACGATGTTCTGGAATGACGGTACTCAGGACGCCAAAGAAGTACCAGGCATCCAGTATTTCATCGCAGAGAACCCGCGTGTCGGTGTTGTCGGCGGTATCGACCGGGCAACGCAGCCGTTGTGGCGCAACATCGCCATGACTGCCGCTCACGGTACGGCCGGCGGCGAAGGCGCGGTCACGTCTAACGTGACCACCAGCGCGCTGATCAAGGCGCTGCGCAAGAAGGTCCGCCAGCTGACGCGATACGGCAAGCCGAAGTACAAGATTTTCTGCGGCTCGGATTTCCTCGACGCACTGGAGCAGGAAGTAGACGCGAAAGGCGTGTACTCCCAGGCCGGTTTTGCGAAGGACGTAGACATCGGCATCGGCATGATCAGCATTCGTGGACTCGGCACGTTCGAGTATGACCCGACGCTGGATGTGCTGGGCAAGGCGAAGTTCTGCTACTTCATTGACGTGAACAACATCAAAGCGTCCGTGATCGAAGGCGAGGATATGAAAAAGCACTTCCCCGCCCGTCCGCACGACAAGATGGTCGTTTACCGCTCAATGACTTGGGCCGGCGCAATGGTCGGCCGGCAGCTCAATACTTCGATGGTTATTGAGATAGCGTAAGTCAGGATGAAACAGCGGCTCTTTCGGGGGCCGCTGTTTCTGTCTAACCACCCGGAGATAATTATTCATGCAGATTTGCAGAGCAGACGTCAGTCTAAACGGAGACCGTAACGCGGTCGTATGCGGCAAGCGTGTGTCCGTTGCCGAAATCGTATTACTGCGCCACATCCACGGCGGCGAAGACTCAGTCGGCAATATCTATCCGCTGGAAATGAGCAAAGGCATCAGTGCGAAAGATGAAGTAGCGCGCCTGAAAACCGTATACAGATCAAAAGCCAAGTTGATCGACGAGCTGTTCGGAAAAGTGCCGAAGCTGCCGGCCACCTTGGAAGACATCGGCGTCGAACATCCCGTCGTTGAAGAAGTCCGCGTGAAATCCGGCAAGAAAGCCCCGGCTAAAACGCCCGCGCCAGACAGCCCGTCTTTGGAAGACATGGCCGGTCCTGGCCACGGCGAGGATTAAGACACATGGCCCGGGGGAAGCCGTTCGGTAAGCTAGTCGAGGCGCTGCGTGACGAGGTCTATATGGCCCCGTCTGCGGCACTGTCCAAGAACGTGGACACGGCGCTAAAGCGCACGTTGCGCCGGCACTATGAGCGCCTGTGGGACGAACATCCCTGGCCGCACCTGCGCGTCTATCGCGACAAGCTGATGCAGGCTGGCGAGCGTTACTACTCGTTCCCCCCGGACCTGTTGTTTGAAGACATCGAGAAAGTCGTCTTCCAAGAATTGGGGACCGACACATGGCACACGCTCAGATACGGCGTACATCCGGACGACCTGGAGACGTACAACTCCGACGCCGGCGAACGCTCAGACCCGGTCTATGCGTGGGCCGCGTTTGAAGAAAACCAATTTGAAGTCTGGCCTGTCCCGGCCGTAAACGGTGGCGCGTTTCGCATCTATGGCCGCAAGACGTTTGTCGAGCCCGTCGAAGAAACGGACATCGTTGATCTGGACGACCAGATGATCGTGCTGTTCGCAGCGGCGGACTGGCTGACCAAGCAAGGCTCCAAAGACGCACAGATGAAACTGCAGCAAGCCGCTGCGCGATTTAATCGCATGAAAGGCAAGCAGTCCAAAACCGGCGTCTGGCCTATTCAGTCCGCAAGCGACAGAGGAAGTGCAGGGCCGACCACCCGCGTTCGCGCACCAAGACGATAAGAGGTAGGCCGTGGCGTATCTGCTGGTTAACGACTTTGAGGGCGGTCAAGACGTTCGCAAGTCCGAATTTACTGCGCCCCCGGGCACATTGCGTCGTCTCATAAACGGGCACATATCCCGGGGCGGCGAAGTCGAGAAGCGCAAATCTTTCGAGAAAGTATTCACCCTACCGCCGGGCACCAGCGGGCTGCACAGCACCGCTGGGCA
>Ga0136560_1001133_pt1 | contig 13640 bp, 10 predicted proteins | sample AntRauMeHopE1497_FD_104925 | JGI IMG/M metagenome (GOLD analysis project Ga0136560, IMG submission 104925) | Saline lake microbial communities from Rauer Islands, Antarctica - Metagenome Hop E1 #497 | ecosystem: Environmental > Aquatic > Non-marine Saline and Alkaline > Saline | place... | reverse complement strand
GACCGTCACCGGCTACTTCTACCAACACCCCTGCGTCGTCCAGCGCCAGCGTTAGCCCGCTTGCCAGGGCCTGGTCGTCTTCCACCAACAGCACTTTCATGGCTGTCGCTTCATTGCGTTGATATTACTGCCCTCTATACCAATTAGCTCACCGGTCACCGCGTCTACTTCAAACTCCACGACTTGGCCCTCTGACCCCAAAAGCTCGATTTCGTATATTCGCCGGCCGCGTTTGCGTTCGTAATCCACATCCACTACCTGCCCGATCCAGTTTTGCGCCAGGTTATCCAAAATGTCACTCAAGGGCTTTATACGGCCCGCCTGTACTTCCTTATGAAGTTGACGCCAGTCATCATCGGCCATCGCCGGCTGCGAGGCCAGCAACAGTAACAGTAACAGCAGGAAGCTGGTCAGTAGCAGTGCCAGAGTGGCCATCAGCAATCTCAACAAGTGTCCAGGGCGTTTTTTCATAGGGATACTTTGACAGAGCCAACATGAACGAAGCATGAACAGAACGCTCATGGTGCGGTCAGCTGGCTTAGTCCACCATGCTTCCAACGTCATCAAACAGCGCGTTCAAACGCCAGAACGAGTGACGCACTACAACGATCATAGCAGCCGAATCATCAGGAGTACGATATGAACCTGTCCAAGAAAACCCTTATCAGCAGCGCCCTTGTCACCACACTGGTCGCCAGCCTGGCTACCGCTTCCCTCGCCCAAGCCGCAGGCACCGTTGATGAAGCCAAGCGCGCTATTCAGTTTGGTACCGACTACGGCATTACCCACTTTCACAGCATTGAAATAGACGACGACTTCGGCATCACCGACAGCCGGTTTGAACTGGAAGGCTGGGTAGATGCCGAATGGTTTGTAGAACTGGATATGAACGCCGACGGCAGCATTCAAAAAGAACAGCGCCGCAAGCGCACAGACGGGCCTTGGGGCTTGTCTGCAGAGCAGGCTCTAAACTACATCAACGCCAGCGTCAACGAAGGCATGCAGCAAATTGAGGAAATCTCCATTGATGCCCGTGGCAACGTGGAAGTAGAAGGCCACAACGCCAAAGGTCAAAAGTTAGACATTGATTACGCCACCACTGGTTCCTAAACACCCGCTGTAAACAATGCAAAGCTGAATTTGGGGACGGACTTTAAATCCGTCCCCGCTGTAAGGTCAGCGCTCGCCCATCGATTCGCTCAACGTTTTGATCACCGGTTTCAACAGGTATTCCAGCACCGTGCGTTTGCCAGTCTTGATTTCGACCGTGGCGGTCATCCCCGGCTGAATATCCAGCTGCTGATCTGGCGCGTTGCTAAAACGGCGACCGCTGGTACGAACCCGCACGCGAAAATAAGGCTCTTCATTTTGTTTCAGATCGTCGGTGACGGTGTCAGCACTGATGAACTCCAGGGTGCCCGCCAAGTCGCCGTAGATGGTGTAATCGTAGGCGTCCACTTTCACCGACACCGGATAACCCGGCACCAAAAAAGCGATATCGCCCGGGCTTACTTTCGCTTCCACATACAGGTTATCTTCCAGCGGCACAATTTCCATCACCTCATCGCCGGCCCGGTAAACACCGCCCAATGTGGTAATAGCCACGTTTTTGACAATGCCGCGCATCGGCGAATACACCAGGGTTTGATCCAGCATGCTCTTACGCTGGGCCAGGGTCTGCTCCAGCGCTTCCAGTTCTTGCACGGTTTCAGACAGCTGGGTTTGCACTTCCTGCAAATGGCCATTTTTGCGCTGGCTGATTTTCGACGACAGTTCCGCCACCTGGCGCTGCAAACGCAAAATCTCGCTGCGACTGACATCGCCGGATTCCAGCAGCGGCTGATTCATATCCAGCTCCTGCTGGGCCAAATCCTGCATCACCGCCAGCCAGCGCAGCTCCTCCTGCAAAGCACCGGTACGCTTTTGCAGCAGGGTCAACTCGTTACGACGAATGTCGGCAAAATCGCTGACCATCTCTGGAAACACCGCCTCGGTGCCGCCCATTTCGGCCTGCAGGCGGGCAATACGTGCCTGTAGCGCTGCCACTTTGGCCAGAGTTTCACCGTGGCTGGCGCGGGCCCGGGTGCGATCAATACGGGCCAACAGCTGGCCGGGCTCTACCGTGTCGCCCTCGCGGACCTCCATTGCTTCCAGCACACCGCCGTCTTGGGTTTGCACCACCTGGGTGCGCGAACTGGGAATCACCGTGCCGGTGGCTCGGGTTACCTGTTCCAGCTCGGCAAAGTAAGCCCAAGTGCCGAACACCAGTATCACCAGCAGAGTGCCCCAGATCACCATGCGCGAGCCAGACGGTTTTAAATCCCCATGATGCTGCGACAAATCTGACATTAGGAGTTCACCTTCTGCTTGTTATTCTGCTGCAGCATTGCCATCACCTTGTCCCTTGGACCATCAAATACCCGTTTGCCCTGGTCAATCACAATCACTCGCTCCACATGACGCAACAGCGCCAGTTTGTGGGTGACGACCACCAGCGAAGACGTCGGCGCAATCTCTTTGAACAAATGCGCCATTACGCTCGCTTCCAGTTGGTTGTCCATCGCCGCCGTCGGCTCATCCAGCAGCATCACTTTGGGTTGCGCCAGCAGCAACCGGGTTAACCCCACCAGCTGGCGCTGACCGCCAGACAAACCGCGCCCACCTTCGGCAATAGGCAGCTCCAGCCCCTGTGGGTGGTTACTGACAATTTGTTGCAACCCGGTGAGCTGACAGGCCTGCAGCAGGCGCGAATCGCTGGGCGTGGGCAGCCCCAGCGTCAGATTGTCGCGCAGGGTGCCACGGAACAAGCGCACGTCTTGCGGCAGATAGCCAATGTGCTCACGCACAAACTGCGGTGCCAGCTGGCGAATGTCTACGTCGTCCAGCATCACTGCGCCGCTGGTGGGCTGATACAAGCCCGACAGCATCTTGATCAAGGTGGACTTACCCGAACCCACCGCGCCAATAATCGCCACTCTTTCGCCGGGGGCAATGCGCAAGTCGGCCAGCTCCAGCGCAGGGCGATTTTCAACAAAATTGAACGTCGCTTCTTTTATAAACAGGTCACCCTGGCAACGCCCGGGTACCACCAGGCGACTGCTGTCGTCGCGGTCGCTGGGCATCGCCATAATATTATCCAGGCCTTCAAGGGCTATCCGTGCCTGGTTCCACTGCATTACCAGATTGGGAATCTGCGCAATCGGGGTAAGCGCTCGGCCGGCAATGATCGAGCAAGCAATCAGCGCACCCATGGTAATCAGGCCTTCCGTTATGGCGAAAGCGCCCACCGCTATCATGCCCACGTAGTTGGCCTGCTGAATGGCTTGCCCCATGCCCGTGGCACGGGACTGCAAGGTGCGCATCTTCAAATCACTGTGGGAAATGGTGGTGGTTAACTCGCGATAGCGGTCTTCCATTTTCCACTCACCGCCGCTGGCTTTTACCGATTCGGCGCCGTCAATCGCTTCTATTAATAGGCCGTTTTTAAGGTTGGACTCCTCCATATTTTCCGACGTAATGGCCTTGATGCGGCGCAAAAAGAAAAAACTCGACGCCACCGCCAAGGGCACGGTCAGCAATGGCACCAGCGCCACCGGCCCGCCAATAATCGCGATTACCCCAATGAATAACAGCGCAAAAGGCGCATCGGCCATAATGAACAACGTGGAGGTGGTCATAAACGTCCGCACCGACTCAAAATGGCGAATCTGCGAGGCGAAGGTACCCACCGTGGGTGGTCGAGCATCCATACGAATCGCCATTGCCTTGCCAAAAAACACCGTCGACAATTCCAGGTCGATCTTTTTCGATGCAATGTCCACGATGCGGCTGCGCGCCTGCTTCATGAAAAACTCAAAGGCAATCGACAGAGCCACGCCAATGGTCAGCACCCACAGTGTAGAAAAGCCGCGGGTGGGCACTACCCGGTCATACACCTGCATGGTGTACAGGGCCGTAAACAAACCCAACACACTGATCACCAAGGTGGCCAATACCGCCTCCAGAAACACCTTACGGTGCTTAGACACCGCAAATCGAAACCATTCTTTAGCAGATTCCGGTGCCGGCGCCTGGCGTGACGCCTGGGGCTTAATTATCAGGTGCAGGCACACACCGGTCGTGGCCAGCTGCGGTGCCAAAGGCGCGGCCTCACCCGCTGCGTTTATGCCCTCAAACACGCCACTGGTGCGCGCGCCCGTCAGTATCAACGGCTCGCCGCTCGCATCAGCCGGCAGCCACAACAGTGGGTAGTCGCCGCGCCCAGCTGCACCTGCTGCAAGAGCGCGCACCGATCCGCGGGGGAAGCATGCCATCCACATCTCGGTGGCCTGGCCTGGCCCGTCCAGCTGGGCAATACCAGCGCCGTCGCGGCCTTGTTCCAGCATTTCAAAACGGAACGCCGGCACCGCCTCGCCCGCCAGCGCCGCCATCCGCGACAACAGTTGCGCCAGAGCGCTGGACGGCGCCGCAACTTCTTCTATTTCCGCCGTTGATGGCGTAATTGATACCGGTGCGTCTTTCACAATATCCATCAGTGATTGTTCCGTTGCAGCTCAGGTTGAATGTCACCGGCAAGCACCAGCAAGCACCAGCAAATGAAACTTTGCGCGCAGCAAAGGCATAACCGTGTCAGTTTCCAGGAAATACGCCTGGGCTTTTTCATTCTGCGAATTCAGCACGTCCAGCCAACTCTTTTTACCCACCTGAAATTGGCGCAGATAAGACGCCACCATTTCTTCGGAGCCTTCCACAATCACTCGCATGGGGGCTAACTGGTCTTGCAGTGCCATCACTTCGGCCCACAGCGATTGCACCCGCTGGCGCAGTTCACGCTCCTGGTCGGCAATGGCATCCTGAGCTGCAGCGCGGCGAGCCGACGCGGCGCTTACGGTGGCACGGCCAGATAACCCGGCGCCGGTTTGAACATTCAGCGCCAGATACGCACGGCCATCGTTGGTGCGGTCCTGATTATTATCGCGGCCAGTGTCAGACAGCGTTTGCTCAAAACCCAGCACCAACGTGGGCAGGGTTTGCGCCCGTGCTAACACAATATCAGCGGCGGCTTTTTGCACCGCCGCCAACAAACGCTGGCGCGTAGGCGAATAGCGTTGGCTGCGAACCAGCCAATCCGTCAGCGTGGCCGCGCCCAAGTCAATGCCTTCCGGTGCCTGCAGCAAGGGCAACGCCACCGAGCGGCCCAACGCCCGTTCCAGCGCCACCTGTGTTTCCCGCAGTTGGCGTTCAATTTGCAAGCGCGTGGTCATCGCCCGGCGCATCCGCGACGACGCCAACACCACGTCTGACGCAGGGCTTATTTCAGACCTCACCCGGCGCTGAATCATCTCCAGCAAGCGCACGTGCTCTTGCTCGTTCAACAACGCAAAACGCAGCCGGTCGCGCAGCCGCAACGCTTCAAAAAAGCTGCTACTGGCTTCTAGCAAAATGTCGCTACGGGTTTCTTCAAGCGCCACCTGCGCCAAATTTTGCGATGCTTCAGACGTTGCAATCTGCCCGCTAATGCGCCCGCCTGACCACAATGGCTGTTCTACCCGCGCCGTTACTTCATAGCCGTCCTCAAGCGCTTTGGAGTCCACACCCAGGGTAGGCCAACGGCCCCACTCGGCGGCGTCCAGTTCGTAACCCGCTGCGGCCAGTTCGCTGCGTTTTATGATGAGCTGAGGGTGGTGCTGCAAGGCCTCGTTCAGCGTTGCCAACAGAAAGTCACCCGCCCGCACGCCCGGGGCCTCTAACACAGAAGGTGCAGAATCCCGGGCCGAAAGCGGACCCTCAACAGCACCAGCGGGCGCTGAAAAAAAGAACGTGCCGGATAACAGCGCGCACACCAATGGTAAGCACGCAGCGCGTGCTCGCGTTGAAAAAAAAGAGGGCATCAAGTCCGCCAAAGATGGAGCCAGCTGCGCCGACTGACATGCTTATTAAAGGTTAAGAATGAAGTTGCGCCTATAACGGCGAAAACTTACTCAAATTAAGTAACTTTAGCAACAATAACTGCGTGACTTTTACAATACATTACATTTTTTTGGGAATGGACAAACCAAGGACAAACCGGGGACGGATTTCAAATCCGTCCCCGGTTTGTCCACTATGATTATTAATTACTTTCAGCCATGGCTCTGGCAGTGAGACATCACACAGCCGTACTTCGTCCACATAATCCAGCGGCAAACCGTGCTGTTTTAGCTCGGTGTCGCTGTACAGTATCACCGCCCGCTCTACGCCTCTGTGCGACAGCAACGCGGCCAGTGGTGCGCCAGCTTCGGCGCTGTTGTTTGTCACCAACTCCATACCCGCCAAAGCGGCCCGCCGCCGACTGGCCCAACCGCTCGAAGCAGACCAGACAGCCTGCGCCAGCTCTTGCTCCTTGGCCGCCAAGACATTCGCCGGCACCACCAGCAACGTCGTCGCAATACGCCCAAGATCGGAGCCCAAAGCCAGCGCACCGGCGCGCTGGGCACTCCAGCCGGCGGCCATCAAGGCACTAAAACCCGGTGTGGTGTTGATTTCAATAAAACCGCCCGGCACTGAGTGCGGCGCCTGACCGATGTCGGTGGTTTGGTAATCCGCGCCCATCATGTTCAAGTTCAGCGTGCGGGCCAGTGTTTCGGCCATTAAGCGAATCTGCGGATGCACGCTGTCGCTGACGTCAAAGCAGTCGCCGCCGGTGGAAAGATTGCCATTACTGCGCACCGTTACCCGTTGCCCTTCGGCCAGTACGGTCTGCGCGGCTAAACCCTGCCCGGCCAGGTGTAAGGCCGCGCTGGCGTCTAGTACAATGGGCCACCAATAACGGCTGCGCACCGGGCTGCGAATGTCCCGGCCGATATTTTTCAGTGCCACCAGCTCGGCCAGGCTTTTTTCGCCATCGCCCACCACATAAGGTGGATCACGGCGAATCACCGCCTGCAAGCGGCCATTAACCACCATCAGCCGGTAATCATTACCCGGCACAAAAGCCTCCACCAATACTGGCCCCCGGCTGAACGAACGGGCCACTCGAAAACCCTCCCGAGCGGCCTCCAAACTGCGTAAACCGGTACTTACGCCTCTGCCCAGGCCGCCATCAACAGGTTTGGTCACGCAAGGCAGGCCCACTTGGCCAAGGGCTTTTTCAAGTTCACTTTCTTGTTTTATCAACAGCGCCACCGGCGTAGGCAAGCCCAGTGAACGCAGTACGGTTTTGGTTACTGATTTAGAGCCCGCTATGCGCGAAGCAAAAGCGCCGTCGTCACAGGAACTGGTTTCCATAAACACCCGCGACTTGGCCCCTTGGCCAAAGCGCCAATGCCTGGGCAACCCCCAGGCCGGGGCATAGGGAATGTTCAGAACGCGTGCGGCCTCCATAATAATGCGGGCCTGATAATCCGGGTGAAGGTTGCGACAGGCTTGCCAGAACTTTGTCAGCTCTTGGCCAAATTCGGCCGCAACGGCGTTACCGGCGGCCAGTTTACAAAGCCAGTTGGCGCCTAACTTTAAGGCAGCGAAGCTCAGCGGGGCGTGATGAAAACCCAGCCAAATTTGCACCGTATCGGCAGATTCCGTGCGCTGGCAGCCGGCACTGTAAAGATAGCCACGCACATAGGTCAGCGCTTGCAGCGCCCAATCTGCCAGAAATGCCCCCAGCGCTTGCGCTGCAGATTCGCCAGGCAAGTTGTTTGGCGGCTGATACCAGTCAATGCTCAGCGCTTGCAGCGCGCCAATAGCCTGTGACAACGGGGCCAGACTGTGGTCCGCGATCGTTACGTTGACCACTATCACCGGCTGATCGCTCAAGGGGTTGGGGCCATGCCAGCTGATTGGGTGATTAAGGGTGATCATATAGCGAGGTCTCTCTTGCTCACAATCACCTTCACCATCATTTGCACCAAGCGATGAACGCCATCGGTTGCAGCGTTTCCCACCAGCGGCACGCTGGCTCGCCAGTGAGCTGGCTGGCCAGCCGCGAGTAGCATGGTTAACACACGGGGGTCGGTGTTTTTATCACTGATCACCACGTCAACCTGATCAACCGGCACCCCACTTTGTAGCCAGGCTTTGCCATCGCTGGCGATGACCATAGCTTGCAGTTCGGTGTTTAACAGCATGGCCTGCGTATCGGTGAAGGCTGTTACGCTGCGCTGGCTTTGTGAATCCGCCGGAGCCTTGTGGTTTTGCTGTTCGCCCGCCAGCCATAAGCCGTCGGCCAGCGACAAACCGGCCTTTATATCGTGAGCGTTCAAGCTGTTCTGCAAAGCGCCCGCCCATTTGCCCCACGCCAACTCCGCTAATATAACCACTACCGGAATGCGGCCGCGGTTTTTTACCAAGCCTAAAATCGCTGTAAGCGAGGTGTCTGGGCGCGTGAACGTAAACTGAGGCTGACCATTTACTTCACACACCACACCGCCTACCTCGCGCCAGGAACGGCTAATATCCGGGCAAATAAAGTCAATACCGGCAATGTCGAGGCGAAAAAGGCGCGCTACCTGCTCCGCTAACGCTGCGTTATCCGGGTGAACTTGATCCGTCATGTCTATCGGCGTGCCCCCCGACGAGATATTGGCCGCACGCCGTAAACGCACAAAGCACCCTTTGAGTGGCACCTCTGCCAGCTTGCAGCTCTGCTCGATCAACAATTCTTCGGCCTCTGGGTTTACCGTAAGCGGCACCATTTGCAACAACGGCTGAGTGCCACGCCGAGGGTCCCGGTTGGCTAACTCAATCAGCGCCTGCACGCTGCGGCTACCATCGCCCCAAACCCCGGCGGGCTCGCGGTAGGTTACCCACGAAAGACGGCCATAAAGAATCCCCAAGCGATAATCTTCACCCGCTATGTGCTTTTCCAAAATAAGATTTTTACTGTGCTTTTTAGCACGTGCAAAGGCAGCCTCTAAAATAGCCGGGGTAGCAATTCCGGCCTCTACGCCCTTACCACCGTCTAAATCCGCCGGTTTGATCACCACCGGGTAACCCAAACGCTTTGCGTGCTGCAAGGCGGATTTCACATCCGCCACCCGAACCTGCTCGGCCACCGGCAAGCCGGCGCGTTGCAGCAAATTATGAGCCGCCACCTTATCGCGAGCCAAACGCGCGGCAATACCCGAGGCAGCATCGGTAAAACTGCTGTCCATCCAACGCGCCGCCGCACCCCAGCCGTACTGAAATATTTGCCCGTGCAAGCGTTGCACCGGAACACCCAGCTGGTAAGCCGCTGCCAAAAAAAGCCGGGTATTGGTGCCATTGGGCGCAACACGAGCTAACAGCGCCAGTACCGCCTCAAGGGTGTGCGGATTGCCATCGGCCATAGGCGCTGGTACCTGCGCATTCAGCCGAGCCAGTACAAAAGGCACGATTTTCACCAAGGCGGAAGGGTTCAGGCTGGGCACCGCCAGCACCGCCGACCAGCCGTCTGGCACGGCTTTGCTGCGCCCCAGCTGCTCAATCACCGCGCCCGAACACACCGGGCAGCCCGCCGACTCCTGCAGGCGCACCAACAAGTTGCTGAACGGTTTCAGATAGGCCACTACCGTTTGGGCTTGTTCGCTCAATACGCCCTTACCCGCCAGCGCTTTGCTAACACGCAGCGTGCGATTCGCCGGCAGTGCTATCAAGCAGCGATCATCAAAGCCATCCGCGTTAGGTTCAGGCGTACGGCTCAGCGGAGTAACATGCAACAGCAGGCGCACGCAAGGCTGCGCCAGCCCCTGCAAATACCCTGGCAAGGCTGCCGCGCCGCCCAGCGTTAGCTCAAACCTTGGCATCTGCTCTTGCTGCATGGGTTAACCGTCCTCACTGCGCTGAAAAAAATATTGAGCCACACTCTGTGCCAGCGCACCCTGTGGGTTTTGCCATTGCCAGGCACCTGAATCTGCCACTTGCAAATCCCTGGTTGGGCAATAGTTTTTCAGCAGTTGCTGGCGTTCACGGTATTGTCTTTTACTAAAGGCCCCGTGCCATAGATGAATAAGCTGGCACTCTAAGTACGATATCCCAAAATTCTTAATCAACTCCGCAAACTGGTTAGCCCAAACTTCGGCATGGTAGCGGTGCTTGGCTGAATGGCCAGAGCGCTCTGAAAGCGCTCTGACGGTACCCGTGCAAGCGGCTAAGAAAAAGCTATCACCACCCCCTATAATGGCCGCGTCATAAAGACCGACGTGTTCAAACAACTCACGCGGTGCAGCCCAAGCCATACCAGACGCAGGCGGAGTGGTTTGTGGCTCCGAAACAACACACGTTTCAGAATCACGACCGTTCAATTTTTCTACGCAAAAATTAGTCACCTTCAAAAAAGGCACAATCGACGATTCCACCAAAACGCTTTGCTGGGCCAGCGCCTCTTCCTCAAATTCACCGTTTTGCAGCGCCGCTGAGTCAACAAAGTGATTATCAACATGAAAGACACGATTAAACAACTGCAAGATCATCGCGTTTGAACGCAATTTTTCAAGCGCTTGCCGGGGCCAATCCGGGTCTAGAAAAATGACGTCGCAATCCACCCACGCCACATACTTAACGTGTGCCGGCAGCGCTTTGGCACCTATATTAATCGTAACTATTCAGCTCAAAAAACCTGTGAAAGTTCTTGACAGGGTTTTTGCTTGAATCTCTTCACCTTATCGGCATACGCAGCGATGCTACTAGGCAGGCCATAAGCGACGACATGAGAGCGATTGAAGGGCTGTAATGATCGATGACGATCACGGGGTAACCCCGGTTTTTTAATCGCCGTATATGAGCGCTCAGAGCCAAAAATGTCGCCCTGAAAACCCGTGCGATAATGACTGTCTTACAAAGCCACCACGGTGCGGGCAGACATTGAAAATAGACAATATCGACGTTGATTCGGCAATCGCCTCCGTCAAGAACCTTCTTGAGAAAGAGCGTGACCTGTCGCCTTCACTCAAGGCCGCTTTGGAAGTGCTGCTCGTTTTGGTGGCGTTACTGCTCAACCGCACGACGCTCAATAGCAAAAATAGTAGTAAGCCGCCTTCAACGGATCCGAACCGTGACAAATCTTCCAAAAAGGGTTCCAGCAATAGAAAACCCGGCGGACAGAAGGGGCGTATCGGAACCACCTTGCAGCAGGTCGATGATCCTGACGCCGTGAAAGAGCTGAAAGTCGATCGACGCTCTCTGCCAAAAGGACGGCGGTATCAAGAGGACGGTTATGAAACACGGCAGGTCATCGATATTGATATCGCGCGATTCGTGACTGAATACCGAGCACAGGTTATTAAAGACGACCAGGGGAATCGATTTGTTGCTGCCTTTCCGGACAGGGTCAGTCGGTCGGTTCAGTATGGCATCGGAATCAAGGCCAATGCAGTCTATATGTCGCAGTTTCAGCTGTTGCCCTATGACCGAATCCGTGACCACTTTCAGGAGCAAATGGGTATTCCGGTCAGTGCCGGCTCTGTCTTCAATTTCAACAAAGAGGCTTACGAGAAGCTGGATCATTTCGAGCAGTGGGCGAAAGCTCAGCTCGCCAAATCTGAGCTCATGCATGTTGATGAGACCGGCATTAACCTGAACGGGAAGCGCCACTGGTTGCACTGCGCGTCCAATAGCGCATTGACGCTGCTCTATCCCCACACCAAGCGTGGCACCGAGGCCATGGACGAGATGGGCGTCTTACCCTTCTTCAGCGGGGTGCTGTGTCACGATCATTGGAAGCCGTACTACCGTTACGCGTGCACCCATTCCCTGTGCAATGCGCACCATCTTCGAGAGCTGGAGAGGGCATGGGAGCAGGACGGTCAACACTGGGCCAAGGCGATGAAAGTACTGCTGATCGATATGAACACAACGGTAGCGGATGCCGGTGGCCGCTTGCCAGCCACTGACGCTGAACGGTGGCGACAGCGCTATCGACAAGTTCTCGAAGAGGCAGATAGTGAATGTCCACCACCCGATGTAAGCCTGCGAGAGGCAGGGAAACGCGGCAGGTTAAAACGATCAAAAGCCCGAAACTTGCTGGAAAGGTTGCGCAACTTTGAGCACGACGTTCTGCGTTTTATGGATGTCGAGTACGTCCCCTTCACCAACAATCAGGGGGAGAATGACCTGCGCATGACGAAAGTGCAGCAGAAAATATCCGGTTGTTTTCGATCCATGACGGGGGCGAAGATCTTTTGTCGCGTTCGCAGTTACCTGTCAACGTGTCGTAAGCAGGGGATGTCAGCCACAGAGGCGCTGGCTTTACTCTTTCAGGGTAAAAGCCCTGCGTTTATGGATACCGATGAGACTCAATTTTAATGATCGTTGCAGATGTGAGCTGAATAGTTACAACCCAATAACAACAAGTAATCAGAGTCTCTTTCACAGAGGCTTTAAATAATGACGATCCGACAAAAACAATTATACGGAGAACGCAATGAGTGAAACAGTTCAACCTCATCAGCAGGCCAGTAGTCTCTGGACCTCCAGAATGGCTTTCATTCTGGCTGCAGCCGGCTCGGCTGTTGGGCTTGGCAATATCTGGAAATTTCCATACATCATCGGTGAAAACGGTGGTGGTGCTTTTGTACTGGTTTATCTCGCCTGTATTTTTCTTATTGGTGTGCCGGTTCTTATCGCAGAAATCATGATTGGCCGGCGGGGTGGTCAAAGCCCCGTCGCGACCATGCGCACCCTGACAAAAACCGAGGGTACATCCAAAGGTTGGCGCATCATCGGCTGGAACGGCGTGGTTGCATCCTTCCTGGTGCTTTCTTTCTATGCAGTGATCGGTGGTTGGTCGCTGGTTTACATCGGTAAAGCGGCGCTCGGCCTGTTCGTTGGCGCGGATGCAGAAGCCATAGGCGGGCAGTTCAACGACCTGTTGGCGAACCCTTGGGAACTGTTGCTCTGGCACACGGTTTTCATGGCGATTGTGGTGTTTATCGTTGGTCGAGGCATACGTAAGGGTCTTGAAAAAGCGGTCAGTATGCTGATGCCAATGCTGTTTTTGCTGCTTGTCGTGATGGTGTTTTACGCCATGAGCAGCGGCAGTTTTGGCCGTGCTGTCAGCTTTATGTTCTCGCCGGATTTCAGCCGTCTGACGACGGAAGGTGTTTTAATTGCCCTTGGCCACGCGGCCTTTACGCTCAGTATCGGTATAGGTGTGCTGATGGCTTACGGCTCGTACCTGCCAAAAAACATCAACATTGCCAAAACCGCCATGACCATCGCGGTGCTGGATACTAGCGTGGCCTTGCTTGCCGGGCTTGCGATCTTTCCGCTGGTTTTTGCCAATGGACTGGAAGCTGGCGCCGGGCCAGGGCTGATTTTTGTGACCCTGCCACTGGCCTTCGGCCAGATGGGCGGCGGGATCCTGTTTGGAGCCCTGTTTTTTGCATTGCTGCTGGTGGCGGCCATAACGTCCGCCATCTCCATGCTGGAGCCCGTCGTCGAATGGCTTGAGGAACACAAAGGCGCAAATCGGCTTCTTTGAAGGCAAAACGGTATTCGACCTGCTCGATTTTCTGGTTTCTAACGTTATGATGCCGTTGGGTGGGCTCGCTATTGCCCTGTTTGCAGGGCAATGTCATCAACTTAAGACATTTCCCTAAAAATATCATATAATTAGAGCCCAACCATCAACGAGGAAATGCCCTATGGAGCACAATAAAAAAACAACGTTTGACAACCCAACCGACATT
>Ga0136560_1001132_pt1 | contig 13641 bp, 22 predicted proteins | sample AntRauMeHopE1497_FD_104925 | JGI IMG/M metagenome (GOLD analysis project Ga0136560, IMG submission 104925) | Saline lake microbial communities from Rauer Islands, Antarctica - Metagenome Hop E1 #497 | ecosystem: Environmental > Aquatic > Non-marine Saline and Alkaline > Saline | place... | reverse complement strand
ATGTCGATTCGCAGGGTGCGGCGGTGGGCGTCATGGAGTTGTGCTGATTTGCGGGCCGTGCATTTTGCATTGCGTGGATGCAGCTGAGTGTAATGGACGCTCGAGAGCGCGGCGGCGGGTCTTGTGCTGGGTCGCAATGAGGACATGATGGATTCTGGCTGGCTGGCAGGCGTTTCGTGTAAGTCGATTCCCAAGGTGCGGCGGTGGGCGTCATGGAGTTGTGCTTATTTGCTGAAAGTACAATTTATCTTACGTGTCTTTATGTTGTATTTAATCACCCGCAAGAAGATCCTTCTATAGATCACCCAGTAGAAATCTTGAAAGAATGGCAGTTCTCACCTTTGCGAACGATCGTGGATCGGTTGAAGCAAATTCATCTGCTTTAGATGTTAAATCTAGGCTTTCTGTCGCTAATCCCGCTGGGAAGGAGAGAGGGGCTATTCTACTGATTGCTAGATTGGCAGCCTTAACCATTGGATCCACGTGTGTATCGGCTATGGTTGCGGCGGTGGCATCGTGAGCAAACGCACCTCTGCTCTGCACGCTTTCACCGGCTGCTGAAGTACCTACTGATCCGGGCGAGAATAGCAATTGTGGGAGACCTGCTGGCTCACTCCCTTCATACTAGCTGTCTATACTTTGGCATCCCGTCACAGTTGCTAACAGCGATGCCTGTGTATTGTAGGCGGTTATTTGTGCTTCCGAACTTAATGCCAGCACCTCGTGCAGCCAATCAAGCTTGGCTACTATTCTAGATCTACATTTTGACCACTGATCAACAACTGAAATCAGCGCAGAAGTAGTTGATAGCGATATCTTGGAGCAATAAACTTGCAATCTTTCGTTCTCACGATGAACTTCGCAGAATCGTTTAGGTTCCATTTCTGTTTGCTCGCATAAAACTGCTAAAATTGTTAGCATAGTACTAGATGTAGGGCCAATCAGCTCGGTAGACCCGTCTTCATTCGTGTACTATGAAATAATCTGTATGATTCCATCCATTTTCGATAAAGGCGTGGGGTGCGTTTTTTGGTTGTAACAAGGCCAATGCGAAACATGAAAAACCATTGATCTGACCCAAAGCACACACCACACTTGCAACGGCACCGGAATCCGGTGTCCTGGATCCGCGCAGCGCCCGGCGGAGAGTATAATATTTGACCTTAATATTTCTGATTCTGATTCTGATACTGTACTGCCTAACTGCACCGACGCATAATCTAGGATTCAAGATCTCAGGATTTTTGCAGAGATCTAGGCTTGTAGCACTTCTTGGCCTAAATGGAGTTATCTAGCGGCCATAGTGCGGGTACTAGCGGCACAGCCCCACTTACAGGCAACAGACTATCAGGTAGCGGCTATGTACGTGCAGATATTGGCTCGTCTTTTCTATCAATGCTAGGACCTATAGCACGCGACGATATTTCAAGAGGGCCAACCGATTCTACTACATCTTTGTTGCGATTATCACACTGGGCGAACTTATTCGGATTCTTTGATGATAGCAATTTAACAGCTGGATTGTTGCGTCCTTTAATCAGGGAATGTGCCGTGAGTATGTCTGCGCTTACGAAAGGACCTCGCCGGAATTTGTTGCACGTGGGGGATGTCCCTATAACCATTGACAGAAGGCGTGATTCTGATGCATCGCCATTTCTCTTTGCGAGCTTAGGGGCTTTATGGTGTACTGACAGATCTAGTACTGGTGAAGCCTTAAAATGGTGGTCAGGTGCACCAACATTTGAGAAATTATTTCGAATTGGCCTGATTCGTGCTGGACATTGTGAGATATAGCGAATTCGGGCTCTTGGGGCAGAGTCAGCAGTAGCAGCCTTGTCTCTTTCCCGGTTGGAATCTAGCGAGTGGTGCTGTCCTTGGGGCTTTTTGCTCGGCAGTGGAACTTCTGTCCATCATTGGTTTGCGTTGCATATTGGTGTTATTGAAGACGAGATAGAAGCTGAGCCTCAAATAAGAAAGCAACGAAGGCGTGACCTTACAGGTGGCACATTAGGTTCCAATGAACATTTACACTAGGGTACAACTCTTGGTCAGCGATCGACAATTGAGCGATCAACAGAGCGCCCTAATGGAGGGATGGGTGAGCAAGTTTCAATAGAGAGCTTCACTGCGGCTGCAACAATCTCTTCACCCAGTGCAAAAGGCTCTACTGGGAAGGGCGCTAGGTGCACCTTGCGACTTGAAGACGGGATAGTCAAAACCTTCAAACAGACCTAGCGCCCATTTGCTGCCTACAAGCACTTGAAGTAGCTATTCGAAATGATGGCAGATTCTGGCCATCGAGAAGGACTCGTTAAGTCTGGGTCGGTGTAGGTATCCGCAGTTCACAAACAATGCGATCTTACAGTGCGCGCTCTGTGTTCAAGCTCAGAACGCCGATACACGCATGGATACAAAGCAGTGAGTGGTCTACAAGGAGGCGTGCGGAGCCCCAAGAGAAGCTCCAAATCATCCTTTCCTGGTCTCTCAGCTGCATCAATTCAACTAAAGCCATCTGATTAGATTACAGACGAGCTCACTGCCAACCGATGGACTCAATCAATCGCTGGGTTATAGCTGATATCCATGCTTACTTGGTTTGTTAATCGACTGGCGAATCCACAAGGAGGCGTGCACCGTAGGTGTTTACCTACCTCATGTGCTGAGTATTTCATCCTTGTTGGCGTTGCGGTCGCAGCTTGTCTGCCAATGCTAGCATGGAAAGAGGAATGGATAGAGCAGATTATGAATACAGAATCTATTAGTCTGGTAAATTGGAGAATGATTTTGAACCTTTCCCCAGCATCGTGTGAGTAGATCATGGAAAAGGACACGATTCGTATGCAAGTACAAGAAGTAGTTCAATGCTTCGCTATCTCATTAAGAGATGGAACTCGTGAGGCTAAGGTTGGAGCATTGAATTTTTCAGGACTGAGAGAAAGCTGCGAGAAAGCAATCACATAGCTTATGACTAGGCTCCATGACTCCCAAAGCCATCTATGTGGTGCAAACCGTTTTCATCATGCTTTACAAGACGCATTTCCAGAATGGTGGGCTGCGCTCTAGTCACAGAACCAGCTTGTTGGTGTGGATAGCAGATTAGCCTCCGAGTAGATTATTCGTGATGCTTTATAGAGGCTAGACCGTTCACGCCGGAATGGGTCTGTACGAAGCGCTCCACCAGCAGACCAGAGTATCTAGGGAAGTGTGTAGTCCGCATCTATGATGTTATCGCGGTCGATTGACACTGCTTCCGTGGAAAGTGCTATGGATCCCGAGCCTAGGCAAGACCAATCACAACACCTTCGCGGGCATATGCTTTTGCAAGAAGCTGGCAGTTCTACTCCCGATACGGGCAAAGCAGAACTAGACGATACCCCGCGGCTTCCAGCTACAGCCTAGGAAAGCGGTCCAGGATAGGCAGGCAGTGGTGTTATTTCAGGTGATAATGGTGAAGTAGACGGCAACTCGGGTTAGGGGGGCAAGGCCGTGTCTGGCACCAATGAATCAATGTTGGGCTCTCTTTTGTATTCTGGTGTGTTGTGATTTGGATGGATGCGGTATGCTAATGTTGGAAGGTTGCTGCTGGCTGGCAGATTAGTAAACGATAATCCCAGATTAAGCTTTTAGGGCTTAGCACAACTAATGAAGCAAGCACGCTGACCTTTAACAGTCATCGAACGCTTTCCCGATTCCCTCTGCGGTGGATTTGGCTAGCCTACGTTCAATCATCTCCAAACTCATGGTACCCTTCTCTTTGGCTGCAAACCTAAGGTTGGCACGAGACCAGACGTCGGGGTCTAACATCGGAATCTCGTGTTTTGCACTACTTGCCAGCAGATCGAGTGCCATGATCATTTCTTGTGGGCTGGCCCTACTAGATGCTTGTGTGGTTGACATCGGGCGGTATTCTGCATCGCTGCGATTGCTTGTGATTTCATCTGTTATGACAATATCATTCAAGCTACATGTACGAAATCTTTTCATCGGAATGTGAAGCCCAGTATTCTTGTCTTCAGCTAGTTCTCTTGAATCCATTAAGACTTCGCTTGAAGTAACTGAAGAATTGCCAACAACGTGCTTGTCTATCGATGAGGGTTTCATCGCAACAGTTTTCCTGCACCTCCTGATTGGCTTTGATTTTCTTCTCTTTGAATGCTCTTGACTTGACCCAGGTTTGCTTGTGATTGCTTTTTCAACATCACCCTGTGATAGACGCGGTTCACGTGATCTCGATTTAATGGTATGACCGCCAAGGGCCTAACCCTTCGCCTCTGGTATGCTATCCACGGACGATTCATCGCTTAGATCTATGTCAAGTAATCCATCATCATGAAAATTCATACTACTTGTGAAAGTATTCTGATGGTCGTCTTAGTTTTGGGTTATGCTGAGGGTAAGGATCCGACGATCCGGATTCCGGATAGCAGGGAGATCCATGGCACTGCAGCAATAGTAATGTGATATTAGTAATATGCACTGCTAAAGCGAACCAGACTTGACTCAATATTACAATCAAACAACGACACTTAGAAGAGTGTATTCTCGTCGCTGCACCGTAGGACAATCAATAGACGCTCGTATTCGTGTGTAGGAGTACCTAAATGGAATTAATTGGCGAAATCGGAAAGATGGCTGACGATGAATCCGGAACTCGAGATTCTGATGAAGGCATTAGGTCAAGTGCAGCGCCGAAAGCAGATGCTGAGGCGGTTCCAGAAGCAAAATTGTTGACTTCATGTAGAGATGCACTAGGATTAGTCCAGCGTTTTAGTACGATATCCGATTTTGGTGAGGCAAGTTTGTCGGACTTTGTACCTGACTAGATGGGGTTTGTCTTATTGCATTACTTCCTTCGACTAGCCGCTTTACAACGCAGACGAAGTTTAGCAGGATACACATTATGATGATGAATAGATGCCGTGGGGTCAAATGCCGAACGTAGCTTTTTTGACTTCATCGACGGACCCTGATCAGGGATCAGTGGAATCTGCTTGTACAGCGATTCTCGCAGGTACAGCTTGTGGGATGAGCCCCTGTGCTACGCAGTCGTTACCCATTGTTTCAGAAGAGAAGGGCAAGACTCCAAGTAGCGTACAGCTTCTTCTAAATAGAGCAGCAAATTGTTGTTTTGACGAAGATGGAAAGACCCCGAAGGTTCGAATAGCTAGCCCACGCCTTCGGGTACCTGTCCAAAACTACAAACATGGGACACAGCTACTCGATCTGGACGGTGTTTGCATCACTGGGGCCATTTCTGATCATTCCATGTGCCAGGCTGCACTCCACTCTCTGGGCTTCTATTCACCAACAGAAGTACAATCTCCGAAGATCGAATCTTTATGTCTCGAGTTTCTGAGTGCTTGTGTGGAGGCTGGGGGGGTGCCAATAGCACTCTAGCGGAGGTGGTTCCCAGACCAAACGCAAGTATAGCAGAACACGACAAACCGGTTGTGGTCGTGTTGCATTGGCAATAAGTGTCCAGTGTACGGCACCAAGCTTGAAGTGCAAAGTTTCTACGCGTCAAGCAAAAGATCACTTGTCTAGGCCGCATCTGGGGCCGGTTCTTCTAGTTTGAATGATACACACGTTAATTGCGACACAAAGGGCAGCCGGATAGCTTCGGAAACATCGCCTTCATAGAGCGCCTCAAACGAAGCTTGCTTGTTGTCGAGGATGACAGATGAATTCTCACCCATGCCGGTCAAAGCAATGCCATACGTTCACTTGGCTAGTCCTGCAGGCGGTAGTCTTGATGCTGTGGCAATTTCTACGTCGTGGGACGAACTATGGCGGTCGCTGAATAGAGGCACAGGAGGTATTGATTTCGCGACGTGGTAGACAGAAGCTGGCAAAGAGTTGGGGGGCGTTAATGGACTATCAGCGGGTAATATAACACCCACAGTAGATTGGAGTTACAGCAAGGAGACTCGCGAGATGGGCTGCAGTATACTCAGGTGGCCGTCTATCATTGCTGCTGGTAGCTCTCAGGCCTTTTTGCAGATGGGTATTCTATAGGTATGGTGTTGTGCAATCAATGCAGCAATGGACACACCAAACAGTATACCATAGAAAGCTCCTCGAGCACAGGAAATTGAACTACATATTCGGCGAGAAGGAGAAATAATTTCTATTGAAATGAACCCAGCCCTTGGACCAGGGGCCGGAAGTAAGCTTACGTTAGCCAAAGAGCGACTTCCTGGAGACTCCATGCGCATATTGGAAACGTCCATGCGTGCCCTTAGAGCAATTTTACAGTCGCTACTGATCCAAGAGCGTAAGGATCTCTAGGTGATTGGCAATGCAATTACAAAGATGTCATTCGTCCTTAGCAGACATGGGAACAAGAGTAGTTTTGCACTACAAAAAGCTGTCGCTGTCGTTGATTAGTGTGCAGTTGAGTGTGGTGCGCGGATTCCGCCTGTTCGACCATTGATTCCCACTAAGACTGGATACATGTCGTCGGTTTCCGAGCTACCTGGCGGCATAATCGCTGTAGCTGCATCATGTGGTGGGCTGTCGGGTAATGTCGTGGTTTTACCTTCGGCCTCTCGCCTGCCAGACCAAATTCAATCGCGAGCAAGAATGTTGATGGATGATCCATTCGTAAGAGAAACTCTCCTCCATGGCGTCTTATCAACTGGGGCAAATGCTTGGAAGAATGTTGAATTCGATACCAAAATTAGAGGTTGCTCCAATAGCCATATGGTAGATGCAGAGGTATCGCAGTTCGAGGATGTGCTTGTATGCGAGCTATATCCACATTTAGGATCCGTTGGTTCAGAAGGGGGGAAGTTCAGGTTCGGTACTAGATCCAACACAGGGGATGTGCGCGCTTATCCAAGCAGTGACAAACAAGAGAAAGGAGATGCAGATGCAACTGACAATAGGTAGTCCCGTAGGTATATATAGGCACTTCTTCATGCCGGCAATAACGATTTGACGTTATCCGCGGTACTGTGCTTGATGGCTTCAGAAACGACAGTGTATTCTCCCGCAGCTGTCCGGCCTACAGGATTGTTCGTACCGTCAACTGATAGGCAAACATACTTGCACCAGTCACTGAAGTCATTGAAGTAGTTCGTGTCTGCTTCCGCAAATGATGCTGTGGAGCGAGCGACAGCATTCCGGGGGGCACTTTCCGATATAGCAGTGAAGTGGGCCCGGAATATAGTACAGAGTGAAGTGCGAGCAGAATGGGAACTCTCTTCGTTTCGATGCGGTGGAGCAGCACCATGGGTGTGCCTTTGCAGCTCGGCGACACGCTTGCATTGTGGTGTAAAGGCTCCTTTACGGAGGGAAGTATCACAGTACGTCACTCCTGGGCGGGTTTTAAGGCCCAATGGGTCACTAGCATCAGACTTTGCCATTCAGGCGGAAGCATCGCTTGTCGTAGACCGTATGAAGTCGAGCATCTACACAACACTTCGGGGGTGCATGGAACTGATTGCACAGTGCATCGAGTTTATGGCGAAGCCTGAATCGTCTCAATTGGATATCGAGTTTGCGTTTCATGTATCCAGTAAAATGCGCGATTTGGTATTTACCATACTTGCCTCGAAGGGAGCCGACGGACACATTTGCGAAGGTATGAGCCACGCAGACATACAAATTCACGAAGGCTCGTGGGTTGTGCCATACAAGGCTTAGCCACGATCGCTCATCACGGTACTGGGTGGTGATGATGCCTGGCTAAATGCTCTCGGTATGTCCAGAGATATACAAAGCCTCAGACTATAGCAGATGGGAGCGCTAGCGACTCAGTATGGTTCGAGCACTCAGTTGAACGGCCCAACCAGGCAGTTCTAGCAGGGCGCAGCTATTGGCGGCTGTCTATTTGCATCACTCCAAGCATGTGCCTTGGCGAAAGCCGGTATGCGCTTCTACGCTATTGGTATCCCCAGCAAGTCCAAGCACTCTGGGCAGCACCGATAGATCATTTCCATGTACGATTTCGCTGGAAAGTGCCATTTTCCCCTCTAGGGCGGCCTGACTTCAGAGATATAGGCAAACACTATCGCCGCCCTTGCATAGCAGATGAATCTACTTATGGATCCTAATTGCATTATGTTTTCTACGGCGTCTATGGTAGCAGCAAAGTTCAACCATTAGGCTACCAAGAGTCCAGCAATTATTGCGGCGGAAGCTCTCATGCGGATGATGATGGTACTACGGTAGTGCAGGCATGAGTTTGTTCCAGTGATTTCGTTTGCAGCGTCTGTATTGCTATCTGACGCGTTTGACAGCTCATGGATTAGGAATGGAGTGTGTGCAGGGTTGGCCCGAGCCCTACAACTCTGCCCTGTTGTGCATGGGGGTGCTTTTCGTGTCTCCTGTTTAGTTTCAACTCTTCGTTAGCGAAATGGTGCGCGTGCTGGAACTATTGGTGGTCTACTAGGTGGCACACAGCGAAAGACGAATCTGGTGCTGATATAGGATGCCGTAATGGTACCATTCGGTGACTCGATAAAGTCGATACTTACGATAGCAGACCATAGCTTATGTTCTAGTCTAGCAAAAACCATCGGTTCTACTGGCTTATTTCCCGCAGGCAGTTTGATGTTGAAGCATACAGAGGCAAGTAGAGCTAGTCCATTTTTTATCTCTATATCTAGAGCAGATAGGCTTCTGTGCCAAACGCAATTGAAAGAAACTCTTGGGCACGAGATACGGCTATCTGAGACCTCAACCATCGGCATGAAAGTAGGTAGTTCCATCGCTGAACTGCAGTACGATTTTAATCCCTACTTGGACATGTCACTTGCCGTAAAGGCTATGTAGGCGCCTGGAGCTAAACGAGTTTCTAATGGCACCGCGCATTGGGCAGAGCATGTACCAGTATTATCGGCTGTGTGCTTACCAATGGTACCATCTAGAACTGATGTGATGGCGTGCATCAGTGATAGAATTGAGCTTTGGAGCAGATGTGCAGGCAACGTTGCTTCCGTGTAGCTAGGCACGCCACTTGCAGACCTTGTTGGGAGGAAAGTAGTACAGACTTAGAGGCCGCCGTTTGACCCTATGTATGTCCTAGGTACTACAGAAGCAATGAAAGGTAGATGGACAGGCGTGAAAAAGCCCATCTGGGACTCTGCCGTAAAGAGCATCGAACAAATTCTTACAAAGTTTGGTCCTCAAGGAAATCAGGGTGATTTGAGCGCAGCGATATCTGCCTCGGATGAGCCTTGTGCAGCATAGGCATATCAAGCAACTGCTTTGACATCGAAGGCTGCGGCTGATAGAGTGGATGGTAGAATCTCGGGTCCAAACAGATTGGTGGGGGACGAGGAGGACCTATAGTTGGAAGTCGCTGATACCCGTAGTGCCGACATATCTGAGAGTAAAAGGATGCAGCAGAGCACATCGCATGCTGATGTTTATCGAAGCACCTCTTCCTCGATCAAAGGGGGGGGCGGCACCTCTGAGGCGCTAGCAGTAGGGGAAGTATAGAGCGTTTGTGATGACGAACTTCTGTCACTGCATGGTAAGCATAAAAACATAGACGACGTTAATAGCTCGAACTCTACTACTTCAATAATTCATGAACGAGTCATTAATTATATGCGACATTGGTCTGGGGCAGATGTATGGGCACTTTTGGTGTATGCCGGTTACACTAAGAAATATAATTTAGTTCGGTGTGAGATGAGGAACGACCGAGTTCTCATCCGAGTATCGTCCAGAAATAAGGGTGCGGGATTGTCCGCATTCCAATGGAACTTGGTGTCGTCTGCTTGCAGTTCTCTCATGGGCCGTGAACAATCAGCGAACGGAGTGCAATTCTTTCAACGCTAGCTTAAGGTTGACGACTTATGTAGCTACTTGGCACGACATGGACACAGTGTAGCAGCAATCCAGCTTAGGCAGACGAAAGGTGTTTTCATGGATGCAGTTGATTCTACTATTGCAGGCATTTGTCATAGGGTAGAGTCGCGTGCTCAGTTGCGTGAACTTGCTGAACTTTAGCAGTGCATTTCGTTGCAAGAACCTGTCTCAACCTATGCAGAGATGCATGATTCACCATTGGGCGTGCCTCGGAGAACTGGTGTAATGTCTTGCTGGTTAGGTAGTGCCATTCAGTGTCTGGCTGCTCTGCCAACGTTGAGGATGCTACTTGTATCGTCATAGGAAGCTTGGTAGACCCCAATGCGCCACATAGCTGCTAGATTGATCACAATGATATCGTCAATCACAAGGTTTTCAACGAGTGCGATTTCTATGGCCCTTGATGAGCTCATGATGGCGCTTCCGATAGAGGTTAAGGTAAGAGATATCATCTCGATAACATCTCATGTCTTGGAATAGCTATGTAGCCCAGACATCTATGCAGAATTTACCGGGAGCGGTATGTTTGTGGGTTCAGAGGGTGCATCAGAATTACTTCCTCTTACCGTTCTCTCTATCCCTGTTGAGTTGCATCTTTTGTCTATAGGCACCGATCACCTGCATTATCGCGAGTCGCACGTGCTAGCTCGTTATGACGACTCACTTGGAGATATGTTTGCAGTGGAGCTACAACAAGGGATTCAAGTTCTTGTTTTTGCCGGATCTCAAGTGTTTGCTCCAGTAAGGTCTAGAGGGGCGAGTTTGGCTATTCCAATCGGGGAAATTCTAGGGTGCGAACCGCATGTAACAATTGCTTTAATACCACCTGGGCATCCCAGGCTACCTTTACACGGCAGTCATTTTGCCGTAGCGTGGAACACGAAAAAAGGGGTATTTTAGGTTTTAAAGTCAATCGGGAGGCAATAGGTACAGTTGAAAATTGTCGATAGGGCCACAGGGTGCTCACGAGGACTGCGTGGCTACTATTCAATCTAGGAATTGCGAGATTTCAGCATTAAATCGTTGTTGCAACGTGCTCCCGTTTGTTTGGCAGTTGGAATTAATCGGGGGTATATGGCAAATGGCAGACCGCAGTGGAGAGAGGCCGAGGTACGTTCTGGCCTTGACGATACTCTTAGACTTTGTACTGCTTCTCACGAACACGCATACCGCTTACATGCCGTCACGATGTGCTCAGATTCGATGGACGAGAGTGGGGGGCATGTCACAGTTATGCGCACCGGTAGAAAACGAGAGTCACAGCAGTGGTTTCACGTAGATGATGCATCTGTAGAAGCATGCACTCCTGAAGAATTCGTGGTTAACACCGGGAGGAGAGGCACAGTTTACTGGTATTCCCTGATCAGTTCTTCACTCCACAGGTAGCAAGAAACTAGTATTGGCTCCCCTGATGTCAATGGTAAGCTCGATATGTCACGACCTGACGTTTCACACAACTAGGTTGCCACAAGAAGCAAAATTATGTTGCATGATTTTGCAGGAGAGGAAAGTGAGACAGCTCCTTTGGAAGTCTCAGTACATGATCGGAACCTTACCGATTCCATGGCTAGTAGTAGAGGTAGTGCGAGTGTTCACGAAAAGCTCAGCGTAGCTGATATTGTGGACGAGACCCCATTGACATCAAACCGTGTGAGCCAGTAGCATGTGTATGGGACACTGTGTGCATCTTCTTTGTCGCAAGCCTTCCCGTGGTTAGGGCTCATAGGGCACGTAGGCAAGTAGGTGTCGGCGCCATCGATTAAATCTTCGAGTGGCCACATTGAATCTGCATGTAGTGGTGTAGCAGGGGCGAAGCGATCCATTGGTGTTTTCTCTAAGCCGGAAGCCCCACAACCCCCACCAGATATCTGGCTTCACTAGTAGCTATCATCCTTTATGACAGGATAGGAAGACATAGTATACCCTTGTAACCGAGTTTGTATGATTGGTAGGGAAACACAAATCTATGAGGTGCAGGATGATAGTGATTACAGTGAATCTGAAGATGATCACGATGAGGGTGTTAGCAAACCTTAGTTGACACATGAATCTGTGACACATGGGAGCAATAGGGGCCGAGCGGCGTCTATAGACTCCGCAAATGGTGTCAAAACGTATGCCAGCTCTAGTAAAATTGAACAGGAGCAGTAGTATTTCGTCGACAGCGAGGGCAACCGCCATGACTAGGCCATTGTGACAACCCAGATGTTAGATCATATCAGTCAAATGGTGTTCCATGGGCGGCACTTTTCCTGTAAATGCGCTAGCGATGGTGTAAGGGCGTGCGATGAAACGTCGTGCAACTAGTTTAATGCTAGTCTTGTGGCTGACCTAGTTATTGGGGTTCGTGCGCAAGATGCTTCACCAAGCAAGAGGTTAACCAAGTCTTTGCTTCATGCGATGATGTCGTTCGTCTTCATGAGGTGCTCACGTTCTGCTATAGCCCGAGATCGCATTGCCGTTGCAGTCCCAATTGGTGCCTAGGATCTGGTGACATCTGCCAATCCAACTGTGTTGCGGTGGATATCGAAATCACCCCGACTGGCTACTGATTTGTACATTGTTCCCGTCGTAGAGGAAGACGGGCATTGTCATATACTCACATTTTGGGGTGTCGGAGCTGCGCGTTCGGATGGAAGGGGAGTGATTATCCTCGATTTCGATAGTTTTAAAGGAAGCACCGAATCCTCATAGACGACGGATAGGGCTGTGGGGAAGAGCAGAGCAGACCCTACAGCAAGAGGAACAACATCAAGTCACAGCGTGATACTGGATATAATATCATTGCAACTTTTAGGACGCCTTGTTGTTCAGCGACATTTGCTAGTAAAGACCTGGCCTTTCTCACGTGTGCAAGACTTCGGGGGCATGCGCTCGGCTACTGTTTTCTTGCATATTCTGAACAGTTATGAAGCAGGTATTTGCCGAATGTTTGGCTTGGAGGGCGCCACCGCTGCAACATTTGGTAGGATGGTTTGTGGCAAGTTAGTCACTTCATGGGCCAAATCAGTCCTTGGTCCAACGCTTGAGTACTGGAGGTCAGCAGTACTACGTAGTAGGCTTGGTTTCACCTCCCTTCTAAGCGCACTTTCGAAGGAGCCAGCACTAGGGGTCATATTGTCGTACCCTGTAGATGGTCGTGATATAGCATGTCACGATCCTCTGACAGTATTGGCAAGCGTCATGTGGGAGAAGATAAGCGATTGTGCTGGACCAAGACAGTACAAGGATCAACTAAGGGCAATCCTAGCCTTTCACAGTGGCGAAGCACGGGATTCAAAACGAGCGCGAACTACACAAAGTAGCATCACAACTGACAGCAGAACATTCAAAAATTAGTGGGAATGTGTACCTTACCAACTAAATTGCAAAGAAATGTACGAGCAGCTGTTGGCTAACAAAGATACTAATCTGATACAGAAGAAGAATCTAATTGCAACTCGAGTTGGAGCATTCGAGCTTGAATCAGATTCTTACAGGAAGTATTTTGGATGGCTATAACCTTTGATGCTTGAGAGATATAAAAACCTAATCTAGTTGATACTTGTGTATATCTAAAAGCTAAAACCTCTTCAAGCTTCGTAACTATGTAGATTATTCCTTCTTGAAGACAGATTGGCCCTCACTCCAACGACACCGACCCACACACTCACCATCACATACCCACACCCTCACTCCACCCACACCGACCTTAGGGTTAGGTTAGGGGGGGTTAGGGTTAGGGTTAGGGTTAGGGTTAGGGTTAGGGTTAGGGTATACAGGGGGTCAAGTTATTGTTATGGGTGCCTATTTGGAGTTCGGACAACACCCATTTTTTTT
>Ga0136560_1001129_pt1 | contig 13651 bp, 3 predicted proteins | sample AntRauMeHopE1497_FD_104925 | JGI IMG/M metagenome (GOLD analysis project Ga0136560, IMG submission 104925) | Saline lake microbial communities from Rauer Islands, Antarctica - Metagenome Hop E1 #497 | ecosystem: Environmental > Aquatic > Non-marine Saline and Alkaline > Saline | place... | reverse complement strand
TGCCTCGGCGGGTGCGGCCGGTGCCTCGGCAGGTGCGGCGGCCTCCTCCGCTGCCTCGGCGGGTGCGGCCGGTGCCTCGGCGGGTGCGGCGGCCTCCTGCGCTGCCTCGGCGGGTGCGGCCGGTGCCTCGGCAGGTGCGGCGGCCTCCTCCGCTGCCTCGGCGGGTGCGGCCGGTGCCTCGGCGGGTGCGGCGGCCTCCTCCGCTGCCTCGGCGGGTGCGGCCGGTGCCTCGGCGGGTGCAGCGGCCTCCTCCGCTGCCTTGGCGACGGTGGCGGCCTCATCTTCTGCCTTGGCGGCGGCGTCATCCGCTGCCTTGGCGGCGGCGGCGGCCTCCTCCGCTGCCTTGGCGGCGGCAGCGGCGTCATCCGCTGCCTTGGCGGCGGCAGCGGCCTCCTCCGCTGCCTTGGCGGCGGCAGCAGCATCCTCCTCCTCGGCCTTGGCAGAAGGCTCGGGCTCGGGTGGGGCCGGCTCGCCGGGCGCGGTCGCTCCGTTGGCCTTGAATGCGCGGACCCACTCGTTTGCGATGAGCTCGCCCTCCCCTGCCCCGACGCGGAACTTGATGTCCTTGCCGCCGTCGCGCGGGTGGACTGTGATCTCCAGAGCCTCGCAGCTGATCTCGTAGTGGCGGCAAGGCATGGCCTCGTAGCCCTTCTTGGAGAGCGCGCGACCCTTGGCTCCCATCGCGTCGGCCTCGAAAATCGCCCACTCGCCGTCGGCGATCGCGACAAAACTGCGACAGCCGGACGGGAGGCGTGTTGGCCACGGTCGCCTGCTTGCTGGCAGCGACCTCTCCCCGCTGGTGGTCCGGGAAGGCAGGCCTGCGCAGCGACCCTCGCGAATCTCACCGCCGCTTCCAGCCCCTTGACCCAAAGAAGGTCGAGCCGGTGCCCTGCTTCTCGAGGACACCCTCATACTTGGTGACGTCGCGCGCGCGAAGCGTGGCGGTGGTTGCCTGCAAAGGTTACGGCGCATCGGAGATGGACGCAGACGTTTGCTCGCTTCGGCCAGCCTGTGCCTGCAAGAGCTCGACCTTTGCTGGGGCGGCACAAGAACGCACCATCTGGGACCTTAGTGCTCAAGGGGGTCGGGTTCGTGCGGCGAGGGGCGCTCCAAGTGGTGGCATCTGCGCTCCAGCGCGAGGGCGATCCGCAACTGCGCTGCACGAAAGCTCTGCACAAATTGGCATGCCCCAGCGTCGTTGCAGCCCATTGTCGTGGGGCACTTCCCCGGCCAAACCCCAGCGAGCAATGGAGCTTGACTGGATGACGTGGATTTTGTGGAGCGGGTTCTCGCTGTTCGTGCTCGCAGCGACAAGCTTTGCAGCATGGTACTCGCTTGCTGACGCCGACCTCGGCGTCCTCATGGTCAGCGTTCCTCACGGCGCGTTCAAGGGCAAGCGCATCGCCATCATCGGGGCGAGCAGCGGGAGTGAGCGGATCGGCACTGCGGCCGGAATGAATCTCTGTTGTGGCGACGTGTTCGAACCTGGCGGCCCCCCTGTGCCACGCAAACCGCCCTGTACCTGCCTGCCGCAGTCGGCCGGGCGCTAGCGCTACGCCTGGCCCGTGACGGTGCGAACCTTGCACTTGGGGCGCGTCGCGTGGACAAGCTGCAGGAGCTGGCGAAGGAGTGCGAGCTCGCCGGCGCAAGCTCGGCCAAGGCCGTGGGAGTGGATGTGCTTGACCTCAAGTCCCACGGGGGCCTCGACAAGGCCCTTTCAGCCGCCCTTGGCGGCCCGGTTGACGTGCTCGTCAACAACGCGGGCCGTTCGCAGCGCTCGCTCGCCGAGGACACCGATCTCGAGGTCACCAGGGACATGATGGAGCTCAACGTCATCGGCAACATCTCCGTCACCAAGGCGGTGCTGCCCGGCATGCTCGCGCGCCGCTCCGGGCACATCGTCGTGACGTCATCCGTGGCGGGAAAGGTCGGCGCCCCCGTCTCCTCCTCCTACGCCGCCACCAAGCACGCCGTGCAGGGCTACTACGGCGCCCTCCGGAACGAGGTGGCATACCGCGGTGTCGACGTCACCCTCGTGTGCCCCGGCCCGGTGGAGAGTGACATCACGCAGCATGGTGAGGCAGCGGCCCGCACGGCCCCCCCGGCCAGACCTGCCTGCCCGCACGCCCGTCACTGGCGCTCCGTCTCTGCGCAATCCCAACCCCCCGGCCCCACCGCAGCCTTCACGGCAGAGCACGGGGTCAAGGCCTCCGATGCCAGCTTCGCCCCTGACAAGTCTCGCCGCATGACCGCCGAGCGCTGCGCGGAGCTCATGGCCAGGAGCATCCACCACTCGAAGCTGTACGAGATCTGGGTCAGCCCGCAGCCTATCCTGCTCTTCACGATGATGAACCAGCTGGCACCGACGCTCGCCGCGTGGGTGGGAAGCACGCGCGTCGGGCCCGCGCGCGTCGAGGCGCTGCGATCGGGGAAACCGGGCTACGAGGCCGTACAGGGCCTGGGCGTGATGTTTGGCAGCGCGGCCAAGCCCAAGGCCGAGTGACTTGCGATCTTCGAAGCGCCTGGTTGCACCTGCGCGCCGGCGAGCCCGACACTCCCACACCCATTCCCGACAGATTGGCAGGCCTTTCTCATGGATCCGGTCGAGGACGAAGGCTCAAGGGTCGTCGCCTTCGAGACTGACGGCCTGCGCGAAGGTAAGACAATCGGCATCGCTCACTCGGCAGCGGAGTGCGGTGCCCCGATCCGCAACGCCGCGCCGGTGCCTTCGTCACGCCGAAACCATCCGCAGCATGGCAGCTGGCAGCGAATGGGGAGGCGTCGTCGGCGGGAGGCGTGCAGGCGCTGGTCGATTTGCTGCGAACGCCTCAGGCGGCAAGAGCGGCCCGTACCGTGGTGCAGTACGCAACCAGCGACGAGCGGGTGATGGAGCTTCACCGCGCGGGGGTAACTGCGTCCCTTGTGGACGTCTGGGCCCACTCCGAGCGGCTGGGCGACCAGCACGAGGCCGCCGCGGCCCTGGACAAGCTGAGCGCGAACACCACGGTGCGCACCGACATGGCCAGGTTATCTGCGGGCGCAGTCGTCCGGGTTGCATCGGGGCGCGTGCATCGCTTCGTGCTCGTCCTCGAGGCGCTCGCAAAGCTCGGCAGTGGCACGAAGCGGCTCCAGCTGCCCGGGTCGGAGGAGCTGGCGGCCGAGGGGGCGTCTCACGACGAGGTGCCGGACGAGGGCATGTCCCTGGTGAGCCTGCAGCCGCCTGCCGGCAGTAAGGGGCGCCCCGGTGCCGGGTCCACGGTCCTCGGCGGCATGCCCTCCTCTGCCAGCGTCGCCGCGCCACCGGGCATGGCCGGGGCGGCCTCCCACATCGCGGAGCTCGCCGCCGCGGTGGAGGACGGCGCGCGCTGCGGCACCCTATTCTCAAGCGTGTCGCTGGAGGGCGCGCCGGACGCGGTGAGCCTGCCATCGGAGCTGCTGGACCCCGCGCCGGGGGCATCGCTGGGCGTGCCTGCGCCTGGTACCCCCGCTGGGGACGGCAACGTCGTCGTAAACGTGACCAGCGCCTCGGAGGCCTGCGTCTCCGCTCTCCGCGTGGTGTGGCGTCTCATCTGGCACAAGGCTGTCTCCGACGCCCTCTGTGCCGCGGGCGACTTCCCCTCGGACATCAGCCGCCTCGTCAGCTGCCCCGTGGAGTCGATCCGCCGCTCCGCCGCCGTCGTCATCGGCAGCCTCGTCCACCAGGAGCCGAACCGGTTCGCCGGCGTGGGCCTCCCCGGGGCTCTGCTCAGCGAGGCCTCCCACGTGCGAAACCGCCCGGAGACGCTCCGTCAGCTGGTGCACGCGCTGTACTGGACGGCGTCGGCGGGGGAGGCCTGGGCCGCGGCCCTCGTCCGCCGCAACGGCTGCCGCCTCGCGGTCCCCCTCATGTACCACGACGCGCCCCCCGTGTCGTTCCGCGCGTGCCAGTTCGGCGCCGCCCTCGCCTCGTACGACGGGCCGGTGCGGGAGGCGGTGCGGGCGTCGGGCGTGCTCGACCACGTGCGCAAGATCGCGAGGGCGACGCGGCCGGAGGAGCTCGGGGCCCGGGGCACCGGCGGGCCGTCGGTCCTGCAGCGCAGGGCGTCGCAGCTGTCCCGGGACATGCCCGACGAGGTGCGCCTCGTCGCTGTCATCTCCATCGCGGCGCACCTGGACCCGCTGTGCTTCGATGCGGAGCACAGGCCGGGGGCGGAGGCGGCGGTGCGGCACGGCCGGACCCTGGCCCCGCTCATCGCGGGCCTTCGGGACTGCGCCGCCGGCGCTGACGTCCTCACCTACTACCACGCGATCCGCTGCCTGGACCTCCTGGGCGAGGCGAAACCGCTCTTCTCCGCGAGGGGGCCCGACAACGGGCCCTGGGGGGCCGACACGGACGGTGGGAGGCCGGATCCCAAGCCCGTTGCGGACTGGGACATCGCCGCGGTGGGGGACTGGGTGAGCCACCAGCCGTTTCGGGCGTACCGGCCTGCCTTCACCAGCGCCCTGGTGGACGGGGAGACGCTCCCCATGCTCGACGACGGCCTCCTCGAGGCCATGGGCGTCACTCACCCCGTGCACCGTCTCTCGATCGTCAACGCCGTCCGGCGCCTCCTCAGGACAGAGGGAGCGGCCGCGGCCACGACGCCCGCGGAGGGCGCGGGGGCGGCGGAGGCCGCCGAGGAGACCCCCGCGGCCCTCCGCTCGCAGCCCCGCCGTCGTTTCGACGTCTTCCTGTCGTACCGGCGGCAGGGCGGCTCGCAGCTGGCGCAGCTGCTGAAGATCTACCTCGAGGCCGCGGGCCTCGTCGTGTTCATGGACACTGACACGCTGGGGCGCGGCGACTTCGTGGAGAACCTCAAGGACTGCCTCCGCTCGTCCCGCAACGTGGTCAGCATCTGCACCAAGGGCGCGCTGGACCGGTGCTGCGACCCCGTGGAGGGGCCGGGGGACTTCGTGCGGATTGAGCTGGCGCTGGCGCGGGAGGGCGGGATCAACGTGGTCCCCGTCTTCCACGAGTTTAACTTTGAGATCAGGGACAAGCTGCCCGCGGAGACGAGGCACGCCATCGGCCAGAACGGCGTCATGTGGCAGCACGAGTATTCCACCGCCTGCGTGGACAGGCTCTGCCGCCTCCTCCTCACCGAGTGACGCTTCTCGTGCCGCCGGGTTCTAGCCGGCCGGGTTCAAGCCGGGTTCAGCCGCGCGCACACACCCACACACCACCCGGCCGGCCGCGTCCGCGCCCCCGGGGCCCCAGTACTCGCAGCCCCCCTCGGCCGTGGGCCTCAGCACCGCCGCGCCCTCTCCTCGAGCTCTGCCGCCACTTCCTCGCGGAGCCGGTCGTCCAGCTCGAGCCTGCGGTGCGGCACCGCCCGGACGACCGGCTCTGCCACGGCGGCGGCCCTCTGCTGGCCGGACGCCGGCCTGGAGCTGCCGCGGGAGGCCCTGCCGTCCCCCTCGGCCCCGCCCAGAGCCGGCGGCTCCGTGGTGACGATGCCGTTGACCGGGAGCGTCTGGCGCCAGTGCCGGGGGACCGCCCTGACGGGCGTGTCGTCGAGCTTCTGGGCCAGGAGGGAGGATCCGCGGGGCAGCGGGGCGGTGTCGTCCGCGCCCCGGTCCGCCCGCGCGCGACGGAGCTTGGCGTCGAGCGCCTGGTGCGCGGTCCACTGCATCGCGCGGTCAGGGAGCAGGGAGCCGCCGCCCAGCCAGCCGGACCGGTCGTCCGCGCCTCCCCCGCCCCGTCGGCCCGTGCCGCCACCGCCCCCCCGCGCCGTGAAGGACCCGCCCCCGGCCCTGCCCTGCGGACCGGGCTCCTCGAACATCTGTCGCATCACCCTGCCGGCATACGGTGCGCGGGCCGACAGGGAGCCGGCGGCCGCGAGAGCCAGCGCTGTCGCGAACGGCCGCGCCGCCGACTCGCCCGCGCCCCCCCGCCCCTGCAGCAGCCCCCTCGCGCTCACGAAGTTCAGGTACGCGTCCCGCGCCGCGACCGCCTGCACCCTCGAGGCCATGTCCCCTCCCAGGACCAGCGAAACCGCGTTCCGCTCCGTCTCCGTGCGCCGCTCCTGCAGAGCCGCGGTCTTGTGGGCTTCGAGCTCTGTCGCCGCCATGGCCTGGGCGTGCCGCTCGGCGAGGGCGTCGATCCAGGCCCCGTCGGCAAAGCCCGCGAGCACGGCTGTCGACTCTGGGAGGCGTAGGCGAGCGGAGAAGGAGGGGGCGGCGGTGGGGTCGCCGGAGCCGGGAGAGGAGGCGCCGGTGGCGGCGGTGCGGGCGCTCCGGAAGCTGCCGCCGGCACCGTGGAGGCCGAGGGGGAGGCGGGGCACGGACGAGGGGCGGAGTTGCGAGTCGGAGAAAGGTTTCACCGACGAAGCGGTCGACGTCGTCGTCATGGAGGCGCGGGAGTCAGAGGCGGACTCGGCCCCGCCCACGAGCGACCGCCGCGCCGCCTTCTCCTCCTCCCGCCGCCTCTTGGCCGCGGCCTCCTCCTCCTCCCTCCTCGCCGCCTCCTCCCTGCTCCGCTGCTGCCTCCGCAGCGCCAGCGCCCGCGCCGCGCCGTCGTCCTCGGCATGCTCCCCCTGCCCCACAGCCTCCCTGAGCGACCCGATCCACGCCCCGATCCGCCGGCTGCACGTCTCTCGGTACTCCCGCCGCCGCTGCTCGTCGTGCCGGAACAGGCTCAGGCTCCGCCGGGGGACGAACGCTGGCTCCGGCGGCATCACAAGAGGCGGGACGACGCCGGCGAGACCGCCGCCCGGCCGCCGCCCGGGGGCCCTGCCGCTCCCCCGCCCCTGACCCAGCGCCGCGTGGTGCCGCTCGGACCGCTCGTGGAGCTCCTGCCACCAAACCTCGGCGAAGCCCGGCGCCGCCTGCTCCAGCGCCACAACGGCACGGGTGCGCGCCGGGCCCCTGGCGGCGTCGCTCGCCCTCGCGTCCCGCTCCGCGCCGTCAGCGTCCGCCTGAGCGGCCAGCCGCGCAGACATCATCACCGCCCGGCCGACAGAGCGAAGGCCGCGGCCCGAAGGCTGCCACCCGCCCCGGGCCCGGGCCGCCCTGGACCCTACCGACGACGTCCGCTCAAGGCGCGGCCCGGCGCCGCCGGACTGTGCCACGGGCGACGTCGGCGGGCGGTGGGGCCTCGCGCCTTCGCTGCGGCCTGTCGTGCCGCCCCCCGCGCCCCGTTCAGCGCCCCACCTCACGCCGCGGCCGCCCCCCCGTCCCAGCCCACGCACGGCCTTGCGCAGCGCGGCGATGGCGGCGTCCGCGAGCTTCGCGAGACCGCCCGGCATCACCACCCGCGGCTCTGCCGGCGGGCCGTGGAGCCTGGGAAGCGAGAAGGCTCTGCCCTGCGTGTCCCGGACGAAGATGCGAAGCCGCGCCCCGACGCCGGCGGCGGAGAGGGCGCCCTGGCCGAGCGGTCCCGTGCCGAAGGACGCCGCGCGGGAGAGGCCGGCGGCGCGGCCGGGATGGGAGGTGGCAGTGGCGGCCGGCTCGGGCCGAGCGGCGCCCTGCCGCCTGGCCAGCGCGACGCCTGCGCGGGGTGACGGGCGACCTGACGGGTGCTGCTGGCTGCGGGCGTCGGCAGCCCCCTTGGTAGAGCCGAAAAGACCGCCGCCGCCCGCTGCCGGTGCGCCCGCCGCCGCGCCGCGGCCTGGCGGGCCGTTGCGCCGCGGCGGTGCGGTGGGGGCCTTCCCGGCGGGCGGCGCCTTGGGCTGCCGAATCCCGCCCGCGAAGCCCTTCTTCCGAGGCACCGGGGACCGGGCAGTGGCGTGTGCAGCCTTCTCGGCCGTCTCCGCTGCCTTGGCCTCGGCCTCGGCGGCGTCCTTCTCCGGGTCGGCCTCGGCGAAGAGTCCGGCCGACTCTGCTGCCTTCTCAGCCAGGAGCAGCTGCTGCCGCAGCCCCGTCACGGCGTCGTCATCGACGAGAGCCGGTACGATGCTGGCCAGGCGGCCGCGCCGACGTCGCCGCTGCTTCCGCCTCGGCCGCGCCCCGGGGCTCCCAGCCGCGCCCCCGTCGTCCGACGCGGTAGAGCCGGGGCTAGACGGCCGGTCACCGTCCTCGACGACGCTCGACGCGGCACTCTCCGCCCGTGACCCGGGGCGGCGGCCGCGGGACCCGGCGAGCAGGTTGCGGCCCGAGCCCCAGGGCGCGCCGCCGCCCCCCGCAGGGGGCAGGGCCTTGCGGGACCCGACGACGCGGACCACGCCGCCGTCGCTGGCTCCGCGCTGCGGCGATGCCGCCAGTGGCAGGTCGAGCCTCGAGGCGAGCGACTCGGCGTCGTCCTCGGCCCCGCCGTCCTCCGCCCCGCCGTCGTCCTCCCCCGCCTCCGTCCCGTCCTTGCCGCCCCCGTCGTCCTCCTCGTCGACGCCGACGCCTGCCGCCACCCCGGCCAGCGCCCCGATGGCGGCGTGCGACACCTCCGACTCCATGTCCGCCGCCGTCCCGATGGACACCGACAGGACCTTGAACGGCGCGCTCAGCCGCTGGTGCGGCGCCAGCACGCCCGACGGCCCGGCCTCCGCCGACGGGTCTCCCCCCGCCTCCAGCACCGCCCTCCGCACCTCCGCCTCGGGCAGCAGCACGCGGAACAGGCACCCGATGCGCGACGTCAGAGAGGGGATGGCCATCCAAGGGTCCACGCGCGTGGGGTCCGGCCGAGTGAACTCCGCCAGGGGGACGAACACGGTGCGGAGGCCGCCCTGGGCGCCGCTCCCGGGGGAGCCGTCCAGGGCGACGACGTCGTCCCTCGTCACGCGGAGCACCGTCACCAGCCGAGTGACGGTCCCCACGTCGAACGCCGCGGGTCCGCCCGACGACCAGACCTCCCGCTCGCCCGCCGACAGGCCCGCCCACGCGCGGGACGACTCGCTCGCCGAAGGGTCGTCCGACGGCGCCAGGGAGCGGGCGCCGACGTCGGCAGAGGCGCTCGCCGACGTCACGCTCGACGAAACCGCCGTCGCGTACGCCCGGCGAGCCATGGGCCCGCCCGCGACCCGGCGGCGCGCCCACACCTGCCCGGGCTCGGGAACGCGACGCGGGGCGTGGGGCTCCCCCACAGCCGCGCCGGGCGCCGCGCCGGCGGCCCCCGCCCCCGCGGCGACGAGCGCCCCGGCCTCGGCGGCGTCGCCGTCCTCCCCGGCCTGGATCAGCCTCCCCGCCGCGTCAGCGACGCTCTGCCTCCTGGCCATGTCACGGGCCGCCACCGTCGCCCCGCGCTGCCGGGTCGTCCTCCCCGTCGCCTCGCCGTCGCCCCCCTGCCCGCGCGTCGTCATGCTCGGGTAGTCACCGCTCACCGCCCCGGGCCCGCACAGCGACGCTCGCATCACGGACACGAACGCGCCGGCGTGGAAGGCCGGCGGCTGCAGCCACGTGGACGGCCGCTCCAGCCTCCACCGGTGCCGCGTGCCGATGCAGCCCACCGCGAGGCCAGCGCTGGACCACAGAATCACGCGGCGGTCCTGGCCCGCGGTGAGCAAGAACGTGTCAAGCAGCATCGGGCCCGCCACGGCCGACACCGAGACCACGGCCCCCGCGTGCGCCACCCAGCTGGTGAGCGGGTGCAGGGGAGCCTGGTACGCATCCTCCGCCGAGAAGGACGCCGCCCCGCGGGGACCACCACTCCGCGGGCCGTGCGCGCTGTCGGCCGCCCCTGCCCCGACGCCGCGCCACACCGACGCCCGCAGCAACCGCGGCACGACGGGCCGCCTCGATGCGTCTTCCGGCCGCACAGACTTGTCATCATCATCATCCTCGTCGTCGTCCTCGTCGGAGCCGGTGGCGGTGCTGGCAGAGCCGTCGGCGGCACTGCCCCGCGTCATGCCCGCGGCGCCGGCCCGCGGCCCCCCGCTGCGGAGCGCCGCGGTGGCCTGTGACGACAGGAGCACTGCGGAGGCGCGCCGCTGCTGCCGCCGGGTGTGCACTGGCCGCGCCCCGGAGGCCAGGCCTGCCCTGGACGTCGCAGCCGCGGCCGCGCTCTCGTGTGACGTGGCGTCCGCGATGGACGTCAGCGCAACGGACAGCGGGTGGGTCAGGGGGAGCACGCCGGCAGCGGCCAGCGCGTCGGCAGCGGCGCCGGCGCTGCCGCCCTTGCCGCCCGGCACCCCCGCCGCCGACCCGGCCCCGGCCCCCGCCGCGGTGGGCGGCATGGTCGGTTCCCACAGCGTCACCGTGCCGTCCGCCAGCGCCACCCACAGGCCGTCGCCCCCCTCTGCCGTGGTCAGGCACGTCACGCCCGCGGTCCGCCACGCGACCTGCGGCGGCTGGGGCGAGCCCCCCGGGCCCTTGATCGGGGTGCCCCGCTCGTCCCGCGCGGTGAGGAGGACGGGCGGGGCGGCGGGGAGGGCGATCCACTGCTCAAGATCCGCCGATGCGAAGAGACGGAGGGGTGCGCCCTGCAGCGGGCAGCGCCCGTCGGGGCCAGAGGACACGAGGCCGGGGGCGAGCGTCCGACCCCAGGCCGCGCGGCCGGCGGGGCACGCCGCGAGGCCGACGCCCGTGTCGGCCTGCCCGTCGAAGCCGGCGACGAGGGCCGAGTGCGACGGCAGCACTGCCAGCGCCGTCACCGCGGGCGGCGACGCCGCCAGCAGCCACGACGGGATCTCGCCGCTCCCTCGTCTTCTGGCCTCCTCCTCCGGCGCGGGGGCCCGGGGCGGCAGGTACACCGCCCGGTCGTGCCGGCCAGTGGCCACGCTCCACAGGTGGATCGACCCGTCCGTGCCGCCCGTAGCCACCCTCACAGCGTCTAGCATCACCATGCACGTGATGCTCGACCCGGGGGCGTGGCACCGCCCCCCCGCCGCGTCCTCCGCCGACGGCGCCACGCGGATCGGCCGCCGCCGGAGGACACCGTCGCCGATGTCGCCGTGGGACGTGTCCCCCGCCCCGCCCCCCTCCCCGTCCTCCCCGGCCCCCGCACCGTCCTCCTCGTCCTCCTCCCCCCCCTCCAGCACCGTCAGCCCGTCCTCCTCGTCCTCGTCGCCTGCCCTCACCCGCCTCGCCCGAGCGTCCCGCCGCCGCTGTGCGTCCCGCCGCACACGCTCCGCCCTCGCCCGCCGAGCGTCGTCCACCAGAGCCTGCGCGTTGAGGAAGTTGCCCCGCCTCACGCGGGCAGCCTGCCACGCCCGGCGCAGCTCTGACGTCGTCACGCCCCGCGCCGCCGCGGCCCGGACCAGAGCCGTCCCCGTCGCCTGCCGCTGCACGCGCTCTACCGCCGCGTCCGGCCCGTCGTCCGGCTCTGCCGCCCTGCCGGCGTGACCCGCCACCATGTCGTCCGACCCGATCTTGGCCGCGCCCGGGCGGGGCCCCATGGCGCCAAGGCCGCCCTCTGCCAGGACGTCATCGATGATCGTCACCACCCCAGCCTCGGAGGCCTGCCCGCCCCCGTCGTCGAACACGAAAACGCGGGGCCCGGCGGCCACGCACACCAGCTTTGACACGGACGACCCGCCGTCGCCCCCCGCGGCCGCCGACTCCTCCGTGACACGGGTCACGCACAGCACGGCCGACACGCGGTCCGGCTGCGCCGCCTCGACCAGGGTCAGCGGCCGGGACGACAGCATCGGCGTCCCCCGCGCGTCGCCCACCAGCAGTCCCTCCCCGAGCAACGCCCCGTTGCTCGGGTTGATCATCGACACGGTCAGGCCGTCGCTCCGCCCCACCAGCAGCCGCCGCCCCTCGCTGTCCAGCACCGCCGTCGTCAGCGTCGCCGTCGCCGCCGACGTGGCCAGCGCGCGGCACGCCCTCGACGCCTCGCTCGCCACGGGCCCAGTCTCCAGCCTGCCGGACGACGACCCGCCGACGTCGCTCCCTACGAGCGCACCGCCCCCGTTCTGCCCCGCCGCGCCCCCGACCGTGTCCGTCCGAGCCCGGTGCCTCGTCCCCGGCACGTGGTTGAGCCCCGCCCGCGCCGCCGCCGCCGTGGCGGCGGCAAAACCTGTGCCCCGGGCCGAGAATGCAGAGATCGGCTCCCCCGTCGACGCCTGCCACAGCGTGACCACCGTGCCGTCCCGCTCCGCCACCGTGATCTCGTGGAACGCGGAGTTGTACGTCGCCACCATCACGGGCGCCAGCGGGCCCTGCGGCAGCGGGGGCGTCGACCCGACGATGGACATCGGCGCGGCCGGGTCCGACGCGCCCCACGCCACAGGCCCTGCCATCGCGGGGACCACCGCGTCTGTGGACTCCTCCCTTCGCAGCGTCGACCGTGGGCTGGGGGAGCCCCGCGCCCCGCCGCCACCGCCGCCGCGGCGGGACGAACGAGACGGCGACCCACCGCCGTCCTCGTCCGCCGGGCCGGATCGGCTCCCCCTGCCGCCCCTGCCGCCGTGCGAGGACCCACCGCCCCCCCTGCCGCGCTGCTGCTGCCCCACAGGCACGTCCCTCGCGCCCCGCACCGCCCACTCGGAGAGCCTACCCGCCGCCGCCGCCGCCGCCGCGTCGTCCGCGTCGCCGAGCACCCGTCCCCCCGTCAGCCCGGCCGCGACCAGAGCCTGCACCTTGGGCGGCGCCGAGCCCGCGGCGGCGGCGGACGACACCACGGAACGGTACGTCGCCGCGGCGTCGCCCGCGGCCGCAGCGGCTGCCGCGGCGGCCGCCGCCGCCGCCTCGGCCGCCGCGGGCGAGGAGGAGAGCGACGCCGACGCCGAGAGCGAGACGGCCGCGGCTGGGCGCAGGCGCCACTGCACGATGGACCGGCCCGCGGCGACGAGGAAGGGCGGCTCCGCCAGCGTGTTGACGTGCACCACGGGGAGCCATCGCTCGGAGAGCACGTCCAGGGCACGGAGGAGGTCGTCACGGGAGAGGCCGCCGGCCTCGCGCTGCCCCGCGCCCCCGCCCTCCGCGGCCCCGTCGCCCAGGAGGCCCGTGCTAATCACCGCGGCCGTGGACACGGTCTGCAGTCGCCGGTGCGAGCGCAGGTCCCAGACGCACGCGGTCAGGTCCCGCCCCAGGGACACCGCGATGGGAAGGGGGTCCGCGAAGGCCGTGTGTACGACCCGGGAGGAGTGACCCGACAGGCCCACGGCGGGCTGCCGGGTCCAGGGGGACCATAGCACGACGTCGCGCGAGGCCCCGCTGACTGCGAGGACACGCTGCGAGGCGCTCCACTCCACCGAAGTGACAGAGCCGGGCACCAGCAGCCGCGACGTCTCCTTCAGCCGCTCCTCCTCCAGGACGACCACCACTCCGTTCTCCCCCGCCACGGCGATGGAGCCGGAGCCGCGCATGAAGACGGCGTCGGTGACGGACTCCGAGCCATCCGGCCCCGCCCCCCGGGACGACCGACGGGCCTGCCCGCGCCGCCCCGCCCCGTCGCCGCCGCCCTGCCCCGGCATCACCGCCACCGCCGGCGGCCCCGTGCCCGACGCGCCCCGCGTCGGGTCGTCCTCGTCCGCGAGCAGCGTCGCGTTGGCCGCCGCCCCGCCCTCGTGCGTCCGGATGCGCTGAAACCACACGTTGCGCGTGTGCGCGCGCCCGACCCGAGCCCCGGCACGAGCCCCCATTGCCTGCGCCAGAGCGTCGGCGGCCGCGCGCCTCCGCGGGGCGAGCCCGGCGCCCTGGCCTCCCTCCGGCGACCCCCCCCCCTCCCCCCCCCCCGGGGGCCCCGCCCCCGCCGCCCCGTCCTCCCGCCCCCGCCCCCCCCCCCCCCCCCCCCCCCCCCCCCCCCCCCCCCCCCCCC
>Ga0136560_1001128_pt1 | contig 13661 bp, 8 predicted proteins | sample AntRauMeHopE1497_FD_104925 | JGI IMG/M metagenome (GOLD analysis project Ga0136560, IMG submission 104925) | Saline lake microbial communities from Rauer Islands, Antarctica - Metagenome Hop E1 #497 | ecosystem: Environmental > Aquatic > Non-marine Saline and Alkaline > Saline | place... | reverse complement strand
GTGGCGAGGCGCGCGGTGACGGAGGACCTGGCTCCCGCCGCGACGAGCGCCCGCTCGGAGCGCAGGGTCTCAAGGCGGTACTGGAGGCGGACGGAGGGGACGTTGGTGAGGAAGATGTCGTTGCCGCGGGGCCCCGGGAGGGCGTAGGACTCGCCGATGAAGTGGGCCTTGTAGGGGTGCTCGAAGCCGGACTGGAGCACGGAGGCGCGGGCGACCTCGCAGAGGTCGACGGCGGTGAGCTTGAACACCTGCGCGGCGACGCAGTACTCCTCCACGAGCGCCTCGCGGGTGTAGTGCAGGAGCAGGGGGTCGTCGGTGGACAGGCTGACGTTGAGGCCGCGCTGGAAGTACTTGAAGAAAGGGTTCTTGGCGTAGTCGAGGAAGAGGCGGTTGTTGGAGAGCGGGGACATGGCGAGGCCGACCTGGTCGAGGTAGAAGAGGTACTGCAGGGTGGGGCTGCGGCGCATGGTGATGCCGTGGTTCACGCTCTCGGCGGTGAGGAAGCACGCGGCGAGGTGGTCGCCGTCCCCCGCCTCGCCGCCGTGCGGGCGGAAGCTGAAGGTGGACATCCCCCTGGACTCCCGGAGGCGGTTGAGCACCGCGAGGTTGGAGGAGAGGTAGTAGGTCCAGTAGAAGTAGGGCGGGTTGAACGGCATATCCCACTCGGACGGGTGAGGGACCTCGGCGTCGCGGGCGCCCTCCTGCTTGCTCTCGTCGTCCACGCAGTCGAACCCGACGACGGTGGCGAGGAAGGCGTGCAGCTTCGGGTCGCTCGCCGGGTCCAGGGTGACCCGGAACAGCGGCTCGAACAGGTACTCCAGCATCTCCTGGAAGGACCCCAGCATCCCCGAGCTCCGGTAGAGCTGGAACAGGCGGGGCACCTGGATGAGCCAGCGGACGTTGGGGGACACGAGGTTGTTGTCCACCACCCAGGCGGCCAGCGTGCCCCACTCGGTGGCCTTGCGGCCGTAGATGCTGATCCGGTACTCCGCGAACTGGTACTTGGAGGCCTCCAGGTCGTTGAACACCTCCTTGGTCACCTCCGCGAGGTACCGGCCTGCGCAGGGGGAAGGAAAGAAGCGGGGGGAGGGAGGCGATCGCAGGGGCAGGCGGGGCCGGGCTTGGGCTCCGCGCGGCGCGGAAGCGAGCGGCGTCTCACCCTTGAGCTCGTTGTCGCTCTTGAGGAAGACGGTGCGGAGCTTGGACTGCCCGATGGGGTTGTACTTGAGGTTGAAGCGGTCGAAGCGATGGTACGTGGTGTGGTCCGCCTGCATGTCCAGCGTGTCCACGGACAGGTCGTACGCGCTGAGCCCCAGCTCCGCGAACACCTCGGCCAGGGTCTCCGGCGTCCCGTCCTTGGTGCGGCACACGACCTGCGGAGGCGGGGGGGGGAGGAGGGGAAGTGTCGCGTACGGCCACAGTGCGGGGGCGCGGCTGCGCGGCGCGCGTCGCCCGGCCGCTCACCTCGTCGGGGGCGGTGCGGAGCTTGTGCTTGATGAAGCGGAGCAGGTGCTTCTGGTTCATGCAGGCGCTGTGGTGGACGTGCGTGTCGATCTTGCGTACGTTGTAGAAGTCGCGGTGGGGCACCGTCTTCTGCTCGTCCGCCTCCAGCTGCCCGTTGAGGAGCCGGTGTAGGTCGAAGCGCTTCTCCAGCAGCTGCAGGCGCAGCCAGGCGAAGGACTTGACGTGCGCCGCGTGGACGATCTTGCAGAGCTCCCCGTAGTCGGCGAGGAACTCCTCCAGGGTGGCGTTGGGCCCGTAGACCACGTCGGGGGCGGCGCTGTGGGAGCGGTGGCGGCTCCGGGACCGGCCGGGGCTCCGCGGCTCCGCGATGGGCACGCGGGCGGCCTCGTGCTCTGCCTCCGCCATGTCCTCCGCCTCCTCGTCCGCGTTGTCGCCCGCCCCCTCGTCCTCCTTGCCGCCGTCCGCGCCGCCGCCGGCCACCTCGACCACGTGCACGACGCCGTCGACCCAGCGGTGCGCGAGGTTCGAGGCGCGGCCCGGCACTGGGACGTCCAGGGGGTTGTAGTCCACCGCGGCGCGGCGCCGGTGGAAGAGCTCGCGGTAGCGGGAGACGTCGGCGCCGGGCGCGAGGCCGAGGAGGGAGGCGAGCTGGGCGTCGGTCAGCTTGGGGGCCTCCATGGAGAGCTTGGAGGTGGAGAAGTCGGCCGCAGCCACGCCCTTGCCCGACACGGCCGCCACCGCGGCCGCCACCGGGTCCTCCGGCTCGCTGGCCTCGAGCGCCGACACGGCCTCGGTGAGGGAGCGGGAGCCGTTTCGGGCGAGCGAGGTGAAGAGCATGGACCGCCTGGCCACGTGGGGGGCCACGTCGGGCTGCACGGAGCCCCAGTAGTTGACCGGTTTCTTGTACACGTGCTTCTGCCGCAGCCGGAGCGCGCGGGCGACGTAGCGGCACGCGTCCTCCTCCTCCTCGGCCAGGCTCTCGCTGCCCGAGATCTGCACCCGCTGGAACGAGCCGTCCTGCTCGGCCGGCACGGCGCGCAGCCAGTGCGGGGCGCCCGCCGGGCCGACGGTCGAGGACCCGCGCTCCGGCTTGCCCGAGGCGGAAGCGGCGGCCGACTGCGCCTCGCTGCCCACGGACCCGGACTGCATGCGCATGAGGCGGCCCGCGATGCCGCCCGTCGGCGGGAAAACGGCCATGGACGGAGTGCTGAAGAGCGCGTGCTCGTCCTCACGGCTCAGGCCCGGCGCGCCGAAGGACGGCGACCGCGGCACCATTGCGGGGGATGACGCCGCCGAAGCCACGGCGGGGGCTGCCGGCGCGGGGGCCGAGTCCTCGCCGGTCAGCTCGCCCTGGGACAGGCTCATGCCCACCGAGCCCGCCGCGGCGGGGGTGGCCGCGCTGCCGCCCCGGCGCTGGAACGGCTGCACGAATCCGTCCTCGTTGGTGGCCGACATGAACTCGAGACCGCGCGCGCCCTCCACGGAGGCATCGATCGAAGCGGACCGCGCAATGCGCCCCGCCCGCATCCGCGCCGCCGCGGCGGCGTGCTCGGCGGTGGAAGCTCGTCGGGCGTCCTCTACGTCCATGGCACGGTCGTACGCGCGGTCGTCGGACATCCGGCCCGGGCCCTGGGCGCTTCCGATCTCCTCGTGCTCCGAGGGCGGCGCCGCCGGCCTGTCGAGGGCCTCCCCGAGGAACCCGGGCTCCATGTCATCCTGCTGGCTGAGGGAGCGCGTGTGCGCGCCGAAGGAGGCCGTCAGAGCGCGGGCGCGGATCATCGCGGCGTCGGCGGGCGACATTCCGTCGGAGCGTTCGTCCGACCGGCGGTCCATGGTGGCGCGCGGGCGAGAGCTGCACTTAGGCGGGCGCGGTATGCCGCGCTGACGGTGTGCTGGGGCGGCGGTGGCTCGTGGGCGCGGCAGCAGGTGTTCCTGCCAAAACAGAGGCGGTCATCTTCACGGCCAAACTCAAAAGTCGTCCTCATCGAACCCGTCGTCTTCTTCCATGCCGGTCACCTTGCGCACCACAGTGACCTTGGATGCCTTGGCCTCCGAGCCGGCCAGCGACTCGAGCAGGCGGATCACGGCGCCCTCCGGCACCTTGTCGCCGCCGCCCTTGCTCCTGTACTGCCGGATCAGGTACTCCTCCACGCGGCGGGCCTTCTCCGGCTTGACCAGCGCCACTCTTTGCACTGCGGCGCACGGCGAGGGGGACGCGAAGCCAGCCGCAGGCACCGATGACCAGAACTCAAAATGCGGTTGCCGCCCCTTGCCGCCCTTGCGGCGGCGCAAAGCCCGCGCTTCGGAGCGCCCACATGCCGGTTTCCCGTCCGAACGCATCGCCGCATTCGAACTCACGCCTGGATCGGGCCTCTGGCGACAGGATGGCCACAAGCATCGTCCGGCGCTGCTCCTCCTGCGCCTCGGCCTTGGCCTGCTGCGCCTGGGCGTCCTCCATGGTTGGCATCGCGCCCGACTGCAAAAACAGACCACGAGCCAAAAGCCGGTCATTGGAAGCACCGTGGTCGTCGCGGCCCACTCGCCCCGCGAGTCCAGACGAGCGTGCTCGGAGTGTTTGAGCGTTGGCAATCCCCCGCGGGCAACGGGGGCCGGAATGACGCGCGCGCGGCTGCCACATGCGACAGACGAGGCATCCTTGCTCACCATCTCCGCCGCTGACGGCATTCCTGAGGCCGCCTGCGAGAACACGAGGGCACGGCGCAGCCACGACTTCGAGCAACGGGATCGCGCTGGTCGCCGCACACCCAGCTGCGCCGCTCCCACGCGAGATATACCAGCCTAGTCTCACCATGGTGCTGGTCGGGTTTGGTGTGGCTCGGCCGGTGCCCTGCTGACGGGACGCGAGCGGGCAGAGGCCAGCGTTCGCTGTCCGGAGCGAGCACCTCTGGCCGCTCCTGCGCGAAAGCATGGCCGCCGCCTGTGTGCGAAGCGAGCCCGGCCGGGGAAAGCGGGTTTTCGTTGTCGGGGACATCCACGGGTGAGGTCCGGCCCGCTTGCTGCTCGCTGCTGCTTGTGGCTCGTGCCGCTCGTGCAACAGGCCTGACGTTGCGCACGGTCATGACACCTGCAGGTGCGCCTCGGAGCTTCTGGCGCTCATGGCGGCGGCAGGTGCCTCCGAGGCCACCACCGACGTGATTTCGGCGGGCGACATCGTGGGCAAAGGGCCTCGGGCGGCCGAGTCTGTCGCGTTGCTGCGCGCCTGTGGTGCCAAGGCCGTGCTGGGCAACCACGAGGTCAAGCTGCAGCGCGCATTCGGTGCCAGGTCCGCTGGCGCGGCGCCCGCCGACATTTCCGGCGCCTCGGTCGACTCGCTCCGCGAGCGGCCGGAGGACGGCAGGCCCAAGGCGGCCAAGCTCCGGGGCAGGCTTGCCGGAGAGCTTGACGACTGGGTGACGTCGCTGCCGCTGCACTTGTCCGTGCGGTGGCCGGCGGCGGAGGACAAGGATGGCGCGACGGCCGGCGGCGGTGGCGGCCCGGGCTTCGCCGTCAGTGTGGTCCACGCGGGGGTGCCCCCGACCGTGGCGTGCGCGGCGGACGCGGTGGGGATGGCGGGGGTCGGCGAACTGGCGCTGTGCTGGATGCGTGGCGGGCACGGCGGGAGGAGCCCCGCCGACGCGTTCGAGACGGAACTCACGTCCTGGCTGGTGGGGCGGGGGTGGCAGCACTGGGGCCGGCTCTGGGGCGGCGGCGGGCGGGAGCCCGTGATCTTCGGTCACGCGGCGGGGATGCGGCTGCAGCTGTGCCCGCGGGCGTGCGGCCTCGACACGGGCTGCTGCAAGGGGGGGTTGCTCTCCGCTCTGGTGCTGGAGCCCGTCCCGGAAGCGCGCCTCGGCGCCGCGCGCGCCAGGCTCGAAGCAGAGGCCGGCGCGGCCGGTGAGGCCGGCATGGACGACGAGGCCGGTGCCGGGTGGCTTCCCTGCACCCTGGTGGCTGTGCAGTCGCGTCCCGCGGATGGCAAGCCCGCCAAGGCGAGCGACGTGCCCGCCACGCCGCTGCTGGGCACGCCGGACATGCACGAGGTGGGGACGCTGGACGAGCTCCAGGGCGCCCTCGTGGCGGGGCTGCTGTGGGGGGGGGCGGCGGCGGAGGCGGAGGCAGGGCGCGGCGGGCCGGCGGTGTCGCGCGCCTGGCGGCTGCTAGGGGTGGAGCGGGGCCTTGTCGGCGGAGGCACCACGCTCGCGGCGGTGAGGGCGGGCGGCGCGTCGGTTCCGGAGGCGCGTCGGGTGTGGCCCGAGCCCGAGGCAACCGCCCCCGGGGTTCGCAGGGAGGGGGTCAGGTTCCTGCGCGCCAGCCTGGAGTGGTGCGTGTGGGCGAGGCCCGCCGAGTGAGCGGCTCCGGCCGCAGGCGCGGCGTGGCGGTCAGGCAGCGGGAGCGGGGGCGCTCGCCCAACCTTGGGGGAGGCCATGCAGCCGGGGCTACGGCCCGCCCGCGTCGTTGCCTGAACGCTCGATGATGGTGGAGTTCTGTCTTCACTGTGCCACTTCTCCGGCAGGCCAGTCCTGGGAACAACCTCAAGGAAGGCAATCGGCAGTCGGGGGCCATCAACGCGGGCTCCGCAGGCCCCCGGCGCACTCCCGAGGGCACAGCCCATGAGTCGTCCCCATGGCACTTGACCGGCCTCGTGGAAGTGAGTTTGCGCCATGATACTACCTGCATGATGACAGGCGGCGGGATGGGCCCGCTTCTCACTCAGCAAGGCTGCCGACGCCGGCTGTACACCGTGGTTCCTCCGCCGTTTCGCGTGTCAATGCTACAAGCGGCGACGGTTTTGAAGATTTGCGAAAATAATGCTGGAGCGAGGGCCGAAGGCAACGCCCGCGCGCCGGAACTATCGTGCGCCGCGGGAATGCCCATCTCCTGACCTTCGGTGCCATCCCAACGGTTCTGGTGCACTCCTCCGCAGTGCCACTGCGCAGGCAGGCGTTTCTCACCGCCCTGGTGCAACTGGTGGATGAGGATCTGGAGGAGCTGGCGTCTGAGGCGATTGCTGTGTTCCCGCTCCCCGTGGGCTCGAACGAGGTCGAGCGGAGTACTGCCCGCACGGGCCCCTGGGGGAGGCAGCGCAGGAAGGCACGAATCCGGGTGTGCGGCGAGGCGCTGGAGCGTGCGACCGGAAGCGCCCAGAGCGGTGATGTGCGGTACACCGCTTTCACAGGCCTCACTGCATCGGCGCTGGACGGCAAGTTCTGGAACTGTTACCGCTAAGGCGAAGCGGCTCTAGCCGCGGCGCAGAGATGGGCCACGACATTGTGAGACGCAGCGGCAGGCTACGTCATACTGAGACACGACCGCTGCCCCGCTGGACGCCTACCACGCAACCTTGAACCGAATCCTGGTGGCCTTTGAGATGCCTGGCAGCGTGGGAGCCGTTATTCCTGGACAAGTCCCGCTGCTGACTGCGGTCCGGCTTCAGGTGGACAACTCTGCCGCGGAGGCCGCGGTTGATTCAGGGCCGGAGGCAGCCGCCGCATCGGCGTCGGTGAGTCCGGCAGCGGCCCCATGTGGCGCCTCAGCGTCGCTCAGCCATGGATCTGACGAGGACAGCGACCGGTACGAGGGGCGAGGGAACCCCGATGATCCCGTGGCCGGCTCCGGCGACGCCACCACCACCGCCGCTGCTGACAGAGGACCGGCTCGAGAAGCCCTCAAGCGGCGGCGGTCAGGGTTGGATCATCGGCCGCCCGAGCTGGACCTGCAGCAAGCGGCCGTCAGCCCGGCCAAGCTTGATCGCAGTTTCGCTGACATCGCTCAGGAGCGGCGTATGATCGCCGCCGAGGCTGAGCAGATCTGTCGTTCCCCTGAGTACTCCATTTGCATGCTCAAGGTATACGAGTGCGAGCATCCACCTCCGAGGCAGTTCAAGCTCCTCAGCGCTCACCTTCTAGACCTCCTCACCGACTTCACTGTCCGAGGCGCGCGGCGGCTGGTGGTCCACCCGGGGGTATCATTGCACCAATCTTGGCGCCGGCCTTTGCCGAAGTCAGCGTGCCGACTACAGAGGGTCTGCGTAGCATGTACGAGATGCTGGCAGTGATTCATGACCGCATGGCGGCCGCGCTGGCTCCGCCTGCTGCGACAGGTCCCGTGAGTGCGAATACTCCGCTCTGAACCCCTCACGGGACCGACCGTGTGAGCGGAGTCTTGCCGTCGCGGCTCGAAACATTTCGTCACGGGTGTTCCGTACTGTGCGCCCTCATGCGTTCCTGTGAGCCCTCACGGGACGTTCCGTAGTTTCGGCGGCTCCGCTCTGCCGCCGTGGCCCGCGAGAGGCCTCCACACGGCGCTCCAGAGCACGGGCGCGCGGCGTTGCAGTCAGAATACAAGCGGCCCGAACAATGATGAGGAGCGGGGCCATCGGCAGGCAAGTCGCCGCGGTGGCTGCAGTGACGTGGCTCGGACGCGAAGCCGTGGCCCGCGCCGAGGCGGCCGGCACGGCCAGCGGAGCTCAGTTTCGTTCAACCCAGGCGAGCCGTGGCACCCAGGCATCCAGCGCGGCAGCGCCGGGCGTGCCGGGCGGCGAAGACAACGTCGCACAAGTCACAGCCCCGGCTCCGGCGGCAGCTGCGGCGAAGCGTCTGCTCGCGAGGACCGGAGGCTCAGCGCTAGTGCTTCCAGAAGTCGAGAGTCGGTGGGGCGGGCGGGAGGACCTCGTGAACTGGTCCGGGACGCACCGCGCAAGTGTTCGCGGCGCTTACCACCCCGAGTCCGAGGCTGAGGTCGCCGCCGTGGTCGCCATGCACCACCGCGCTGGCGTGCCTCTGCGGCCCATCGGTTCCGCCATCAGCCCCAACGGGCTCGGGTTCCCGCCCGAGCACGGCTCCTCGCTGAACCTCGGCCTCATGGACCGCCTGCTCTCGGTGGATCGCGAGGCGGGCACGGCGACGGTGCAGGCCGGCGCCCGCGTGTCCGCCGTGGTCGAGGCGCTGCGGCCGCACGGCCTGACGTTGGAAAACTACGCGTCCATCGCGGAGCAGCAGATCGGCGGCTTCACGCAGGTCAGCGCCCACGGGACGGGGGCCCGGGTGCCCCCCGTGGACGACCAGGTCCTCGCCCTCACCCTGGTCACGGGCACGGGGGCGGTCCTGCGCCTCCGCGCCGACGCCGCGGACGAGGGGGAGCGGGACCTGTTCCTGCTCGCCAGGGCCGGCCTGGGGGCGCTCGGCGTGGTGACGGAGCTCACCCTCCGCGTGAAGCCGCGGCACCGCCTGCGGGAGCGCACGTGGACGATGTCCAGGGCGGAGGCGTCGGACCCGGCCGCCCACGCGGGCCGCGTGCGGGGCCACCGGCACGTGCGGTACATGTGGATTCCCTTCACTGACACGGTGGTGGTGGTGGCGTGCGACCCGGTGGGGGTGGTGGACCCCGCGGGGGGCGGTGCGGTGGTCCCGGTGGGCTCTCTCGGCGACGGCATGGACGCGGGCCGCTCCCCTCCCGGCGGCGACGATGGGGCGGCGACGGTTGCCGTGGGCACGGGCGCGGCGGAGGCGGAGGCGTGGGCCAAGCTCCCGATCCTGCAGCTGCTGCGGGAGCGTCACGCCGCCGCGCGGCGTGCCGGAGCGGCGGGCGGCGCAGACCCGCCCTGCGAGGGCGGGGGCGGCGAGACGGTGCGGGCGCGAGCGCTCCGCGCGGTCGAGGAGGAGGGTGACGCCGCGTCGCTCAGCATGGCGGGCATCCGCGACCTGCTGCTGGGCCTGGGACCCCTGGACCCGGAGCTGGCCGTCGCCGCGGCGCACGCGGAGGCGGAGTACTGGACCAAGGCGGCCGGGCCGGGGGGGCGGGTGCGGGAGGGCTGGAGCGACGAGATCCTGGGGTTCGACTGCGGGGGCGCGCAGTGGGTCAGCGAGGTGGCCATGCCGGCCGGGACGCTGGAGGCCCCGTCGGGTGCGGGGAACGACTTCGTCCTGCGGGTCCTGCGCCTCGCCGAGGGCGGAGGCCCTGACGGCGTCGTCGCGGCGCACTCCCCCATTGAGCAGCGGTGGACGGCGGCCTCGGCGTCGCCCATGTCGCCCGCCAACGAGCAGAGGTGGCGCGCCACCTCGATTGAGGACGGCGGCGGCGGCGGCGGCGGCGGCACCCCCCTCTTTTCGTGGGTCGGTATCATCCAGTACATGCCTCTCACCGACTGCGGCGCGCAGCGGGAGGCCGTCACTCGCGACTTCCGCGACCGGTACGAGTTCGCCTGCAAGCGCGACTTCTGGGGCCGCTTCCGCGCGGTGCCGCACTGGGCCAAGCTGGAGCCCGCGGTCGGGGGCGCGGCGGAGCTCGAGCGGGACGCGGCGATGCTGGAGGGGGCGTACGACCTCGACACCTTCCGGCAGGTGCATGCGGTGATGGACCCCGCCGGCATCTTCGTCGGCCCCGCGCTCGAGACCCTCGGGCTCGCAGGGGCGCGCGGAGCCCAGCCAAATGCCGGGGCGGAGCGTGCGTGAGACGTGCCGACCCGCCCAGGCGGAGAGGCGCCCGGTGCAGTCGCGTGTGACGCGCCCTCGCGCCGAGGCACCACGCACCGTCTGGCATGATGCGCGACGTACACCGGCCAGCACCGAACTGGTGCGTCGTTTCGCCCCCGGCTGGCAGTCAGCCTGCCTCGTCTGTGGGCTTCCACCCAAACAGGGAGCCGCTCCCCGGGCATGCGTTGGATATCTACTTCCACAAGTTTGTTCTCGCCGTCATGACTGGATTCCTGGGCGGCGGGCGTGCCTGGGCGGCAAGCACGTGAGGAAAACGCCCCCCGGCGTGCCGCCTCTCGGAAGCCGGTCGATGTTAGCCGCCCACAATGAAAACCAACCCCAAAGCAGATATGCGCCGCGGTGGTCAGGCACAGCAAGGCTCTCTGGGAGCCGGAGGGGGGTGGAAACGAGCTACACGCGACCTCTCAGGCAGTCGCATGCCTCACCGTCGCGCGGCTGCGACGGGCCCTCCGTATCAGGTCTTTACCACACCACGGGGTGATGCTGTGGGTCGTGGGCAGGGCCGTGGGACCAGCCCGCCAGTCGGCAGAGCGTTCCCCGCCGGCCGCGTTGCTCGGCGGGCCGCCCTGCGTGCCGGTGTCACAGGTGCGGGCCGCGAGTGGTGGCACAGCGCGCGAGATGGACGATGACATCATCGGCAAGAAGGTGAGCGCTTCCGTGGCGCGCGGCTCTCAGCAGCAGGCCGCGAGAAACCCCGGTCCGCCGCAGGCGGCTTCGTGCAGCCGACGCAATCCGAGCGCACGGAGCCGCGCCGCCCGCCCGCCCAGGCGGCCGCCGTACCATGCGATTTTGACAGGTTGGGCCGCCCGCGGGATCCGCTCCCTCTCGCAGGCCAAGCGCGGCACGTGGACGAGGACCTTTCAGGACTGGCGGACGGTGATCCTCGTCACTGGCGCCCTCGGCATCGTGGTGTTCTTCCTGTTCCACCTGGTCTCGGACGGCGACTTTAGCTTCCTGATGGTGAGCCCCGGCAGCCGCGGGAGCTTGGCTCCGCCCCGAGCGACTGCCGACAGCGGTGTTGCCACGCCAGCCAGGTGTCACCTGCCCTCTCTGCCCCTTCCGGCCCCGCCGCAGACCATCTCGAACTTGTTGCGGCTGTCGTCCATGATCGTGCTGCTGTACAAGGGCTTTGCGGATCCGACGGGCGTGTCGGAGATCAGCCTCAAGACGCTGCAGTGCTCCTGCTGCGTGTCCGTGTTCCGGCTCAGCTCCATCCTCTTCTACGAGGGCTACCTGCCGTTCGACAGCTCCGGCGACTGGTTCTACCAGACCGTGGAGGTGCTCACGCTGCTCGCGGCGGGCTTCCTCATGCTGCTCATGACGACGACGAAGAAGCACCAGTACAACCCAAAGAACGACGTGTTCGGGACCGAGATCAGCGCCGTGCTGCCCCCGCACCTGGGCGCCCTCGCCCTCATCGTCCCCGCCGTCGTCGTCGCCGCCCTCTTCCACCCCAACCTCAACGGCAACTTCGTCACCGACGCCGCCTGGTCCGCCGCCCTCTACCTCGAGACCGTGGCCATCCTCCCCCAGGACCGCATGTTCCGCTCCCGCGGCGGCCGCCTGCACGAGCTCACCTCCCTGGCCGTCTTCATGATCGGCGCCTCGGGCGTGCTGAACCTCGTCTTCTGGCTCTTCAGCTTCGCCGAGCTCAACGCCGCCTACTCCTCCCACTTCGGCCACAGCTACCCGGGCTACGTGGTCGTCATCTGCCAGTTCATCAACCTCGTCATCATGTTCGACTTCCTCCGCCGCTACATCCAGGCCGCCGCGACCGGCAGGCCGCCCGTGCTCCCCGTCTGAGCGGCGGCGGTGGCGGCGCGGCGGGTGCCGCGACGGCCAGGGGGCCGGCTGGGTCAGGGTCTTGCAGACGCGGGGCGCGCGAGTGTGCGCGTCCCGCCGGGTGAGGGGCGGAGCGACGCGGCGGAGCTCGTCACGGCGGGGGACGGGAGAGGCAGGGAGGGCGAGGCCGGGAGCATATGGCGTGCCGGAGCGACGACGTGACGCGCGCATGACGTGCGTGTCCGGGCTGTGGCGGGAAGGCGAAGGCACGCACACGGCCGCTCTGCCGGGCGCGCACGCACCCTCTCGGCATTGGCCCTGGCGGCGACACGCAGGCGTCGGCCGACCACCACCCTTGCGAAAGCGCCATGCCTACCCCCCAAACGGCACGTGTCCACGCGCCGCGGCGCCGGCCCTCACGCGGGCGGCAGGTCGAAAAGGTCCACGCGCCCCCCAAGGGCCTCGACCGCCGCCGGCCCCCCCGCCAGAACCCTGCCCAGCGCCCGCGCAGACACGGCCGGGTCCACCAGCCGGCCCTGGCTGTGCGCGTCCCGGAATGCGGCCCGGACCGCGCCGTCCACCGCCGGCTCCTCCCGGATCGCGGCCTGCATGTCTGTGTCGAGGGGCCCCGGCGCATAGGACAGCGCCAGCACCCGCCCCTGCTCCTCCTGCACCGTGCGCGCGAGCATCTCGCGGTACGCCTTGCCGGCGCAGTACACGCCCCACGAGGCGAACGCCTGAACGCCCGCGAGCGATGACACGTTCACGACGAGGCTCGGCGGCATCGACGGGTCCCGCCCGGCGACGACACCGACAAACGACGACGTCAGGGCGGCGAATGACGCCAGGTTCAAAGCCGCCGACGCGACGCAGGCGTCAAACACGTCCTCGGCACCGCCGCCGCCTCCCAGCTCCGGACTGATCCTGCCCAGAGGGTCGAGCGAACCGGCGTTGTGTACGAGCACGGCGTCCCAGACCGCGTCGTGCCGTCTCGGTGCCCCGGCAACAGCTTCGGCCACCGCCCTCGCCGCGGCTCCCACGCCCTTCCTCGTCCCGAGGTCAGCGCAGACGGGCACAACGTGTGGCGCGTCGCAGAGCAATCCACTCGCGTCCCGCGCCGTGAGCACGGTGCGTGCCGGTGCAAGCGTGGCCGCGAGCTCCCGGGCGAGGGCGGCCCCGAGGCCGCGCCGTGCTCCGGTCACGATGAGCGTGTTCGCCATCGTACACTTGTGGGGCTCGTGCTCGGGCCGTGCATCGGTTCGTGGCTCTCGGCGCTCTGCATGGATCACTCGTCCCGGGCCACCACACCTCCGTCGGCGTCGCCGGGGTGTCCGCCCGCGTTGCGGGAGCGCTCGGCGTCGCGGTCGTAGCTGCCCTCAGTGCGGGGCGGGGGCCCGCGGTCGTCGTAGCGGGCGCTGTCGTCGCGGCCCTCGACGCGGCCGGCATCGCGGTCGTAGCTGTCGCGGGGGGCGCGGTCGTACCCGCCGCCGCCGCCACCGGCGGCAGGGGGGGGCGGTCCGCGCTCGTATCCGCCTCCGCCGGCAGCCGGGGGGGGGCCACGCTCGTATCCGCCTCCGCCTGAGGGGGGGGGGCCGCGCTCATATCCGCCGCCACCTGAGGGGGGGCCCCCGCGGCTGTACCCGCCGCCGGCAGCGGGAGGGGGGCCGCGGCCGTACCCGCCGGGCGCGTCGCGGGAGTACCGGTCGTCGGCCGGGGGGGGGCCGCGGGAGTCGCGGCTGTGCCCTCCGCGGTCGTACCCGCCGCCTGCGGGGGGAGGGGGCGCGCCCCGGTCGTACCCGCCGCCGGCGGGGGGCGGGGGCCCGCGTCCGTACGGGTCGCCGCTGCGGTCCGCGGGGGGGCCGCGTCCGTACGGGTCGCCCCTGCGGGTCGTAGGGGGGCGGGGACGGCGGCGGGTGGGCGGGC
>Ga0136560_1001127_pt1 | contig 13677 bp, 12 predicted proteins | sample AntRauMeHopE1497_FD_104925 | JGI IMG/M metagenome (GOLD analysis project Ga0136560, IMG submission 104925) | Saline lake microbial communities from Rauer Islands, Antarctica - Metagenome Hop E1 #497 | ecosystem: Environmental > Aquatic > Non-marine Saline and Alkaline > Saline | place... | reverse complement strand
ATAAGAACGCCAGTCAGAAGTATCATTTCTGATCCTTTCTACATAAAAATCTCCACTCTGAAGCTGAGAAAGCCCAATTTTGTAATTCTAAAACATTTGATTCCTAAATTTTGAGTCCGTTCGAGAAAGCGCCAGAGGCGTACTTTGATTGTAGCAAACAAGATTTAGAATCTGCAAGAGCACCAGCGGTGCGATTTGATTCTCAACTATGCTTACCCAAATTTGAAAGTATCATGAATCATAAGAACGCCAGTCAGAAGTATCATTTCTGATCCTTTCTACATAAAAATCTCCACTCTGAAGCTGAGAAAGCCCAATTTTGTAATTCTAAAACATTTGATTCTTAAATTTTGAGTCCGTTCGAGAAAGCCCCAGCGGCGTATTTTAATTGTAGCAAACAAGATTTAGAATCAGCCGAAGCACAAGAGGTGCGATTTGATTCTCAACCTGGGTGAATCCAAATCTGAACATATTACCAATTATTAAAATGCTAGTCAGAAGATGGCCAATTATATTTCTCCTTGTCTCAAATACGAAAGCAAATTTCACTTTTCTCAAAACACTTGGTATGCAAATTGATTTTCTACAAAGAGACTTATTATACACCTTGCAACTAGAAATTGGAACGGCTGCACCGGTTATCTTCAGATTAGGAGCTGGACAAGTGCTCGACAAAGTGTTCCTCTTGTTTGCCAAATAAAAGATTTTCCCTTTATGCCCGATCAAAACCTTACTCAAGTAAGTTCAGTCACCATGCTAAGATTTCAGGGAATGGAAGCCTTCTGGATATTCTCACAGATGCAAAAAGCGCCACCAAAATTGGCAAAAGTGCCCGGTCTTAAATTTTTTAAATTGATGGGTAGCGGCGCAGATAATGGTTTCTCTAAAATGCTTAATGTCAACGTATATGTACTTCATTGTGTCTGGGACACAGAAAAGCAGGCGGATGACTTCTTTGATAAGTCAGAAACTTTTGCCGAGTTCAAAAACAGGACAACTGAACTTTATACCATTTTCATGAAAGCCATCAAAGCGCATGGATTTTGGTCGGGAAGTAATCCCTATGAGACGCAAGCAATAACTTACACCGGGCCAATGGCTGTGATTACCCGAGCCAGAATTAAGTTGAGGTACTTACCCAAGTTCTGGAGGTATGTTCCTTCCTTGGGAAAAAAAGTGGATCAGGTCAAAGGCTCGATTTTCTCAATCGGAATAGGAGAATACCCTTGGTTTATGCAGGCTACGTTCAGCATCTGGGAATCCTACGAAGCAATGTATGCTTACGCTTATGAAAATCCGCTACACTTGGAAGTTGTCCGAAAAACCCGTGAATTGGGTTGGTATGCAGAGGAGCTTTTTGCAAATTTCGTTCCCTATAGAACTGTCGGAAGCTGGGAAAATCTAGACCTTCAATTGGCTGAGAATGCGTAGCTCAAAATTTGTTGAATTAAATCTCTAACCAAAATTCGGCTTGCTCATATTTTCAGTTTTCTGAAATTAACTCAACTTTTCAGAGCTTAATTTTTAAAAAAGGGCTATTATTGAAGGGTATTTAACCAACCAAACCTTTGAAGATCTCATCTTTTCTCAACATAGGGCATATTTCTTGAGTAGAAGGAATTAACATCCTCTGGAAGTGAGTTTTTTCCTTAGGCAATAAAAAAATTAAGCATTACTAAAAGCAGCAGTTTAATTGTGAAAAACACACTTGTAATAGACATCGGAGGATCAAACATTAAGATTTTAGCTACCGGGCAAGCCGAACGCATCAAAATTCCATCAGGAGTTGATTTTTCGCCGGAAGCCATGATTCCACTGATCAAAGAAGCAGCCGCTGACTGGTCTTATGAACGAATCACCATAGGTTTTCCGGGAGTAGTGAAGAATAATCAAATTCTCAGTGAACCTGTCAACCTGGGAGAAGGCTGGGAAAGTTTCGACTTTGTAGCAGCCTTCAACTGTCCGGTAAAAATTATCAATGATGCTGCAATGCAGGCTCTAGGAAGTTACGAGGGTAAAAAATTGTTGTTTTTGGGATTGGGAACAGGACTGGGAACCGCGATGGTGGTTGGAAAGACTATATTACCCATTGAAGGTGGACACCTACCTTATAAAAAATCAACATTTGAAAGCTACATAGGCAAAGAATACTTAGTCAAAAGCGGTTCCAAAAGATGGGAAAAGCATGTAGGCAAAGCAGTTGAAATATTTGTAAATGCATTCCAACCGGAGGACATTGTGTTAGGAGGCGGCAATTCAAAGCTGCTGACTACCATTCCTGAAGGATGCAGGCTCGGAACCAACCAAAATGCTTTTATCGGAGGATTTAGACTCTGGGAAGAAGAGTTTTATTATTGATAAAATATCTGCAATCACACGAAAAGATTCATTTTCTTGGCTTAATGGTACAAAAGACGACTGACTTTCGGTAAGCAGGGAAGATCCGCCAAGACAAAACAAGCAGAAACACCCAATTATATATTATACGCCGGTTCCAAAGCTAATAATCATAATTATTGATATGAGGTCCCTAAATCCACTTCGAGTCAAATACTAAAAGATTCAGACAAAAAAATGATGCTTATTCAGCATCATTTTTCTTTTTGGTCTTATTTGGTTTTTTTTGGATAAACTCTTCTTGGGGCTTTTTATCCGGAACGTCTTTATTTCGATCTTTAGAATAGTCCGTGGCTCCCAGTTTTTCCAGTAGCGATTTTTCCTCTTTATTTTCTTTCATAATTAATTTTTTTATCCACTAATTAAATTTCCGTAACGATCAAATCTATAGCTGTTTGTGTCTCCGCGAAAGTTGATTCGAAATTCATATTCCGTCCCAACTTGAACAGAATCTACCCGCTCAATTTGTTTATCTCTAAAGCTTTCATTTTCATATAATTTGTTTTTAAAATTGTCAGTTAGACTACTCTCAATGTCAATCATATTTTCGTGGTACTCCTCTAGCGAATCAGTCCCGGTGTAGTCCAATCCTGGCATATTCTCAGGACTTCTGAGATTTCGTGTTTCTTGTTCATGCGTGTATTCCTTGACATCCAAGTCAGCTTCGTTCGTGTCGGTATTTTTATTTGGACCTGAACAGCTATAGATCAGAAAAAGCCCAAAAAAAGGTAAAATGATATTTTTCATATTAATCTATTTTCCTTCAAAATCGCAATATCATTGCCATAACGTGTAGGCCCCACTAAGATGCATTTTGAGCTTTTTCAGAATAGTAACCGTTGAAAAAAGACCTCATAATGGGGTATTTCTGCAAGAAAAAATTCAGTGTTGATTCTCGTAACTTAAAAAGGTCTGCTTCTACTTCTTCAAAGAAAAAATCCAAAAGAATACATTGAGAGATCGGCTTATTGATTTTAGAAAGACACTAGAGCCTTCAGAGTGGTATTCAAAACTTCTTCTGGCTGTTGCTTAAGATGTAACTCGCAGATCGAAAATTTTTCAAGTCGATTTCCTTTTTTGAGAAAGACGATTGGAACAGATTATGGATTTCAATATATGTAACCAAATACATTATTATGAAAATCATTATCTCTAAAATTTTTCCAATTCCAATAATGACTATCGCAGCGACTTGCTTTTTAATGATGTCATGCGACAATAATCGGGAAGTAGCCACGCAATATTCTGCCGAGGAGTCCACCGAAGAAAGCATCTTCAATACGGACGAAAATCAAATCAAAGAAGGTCAAACAGCTTTCGAAAATTTTGAATCTGTATCAGTACCGATTGCACAGGATCGAAATTTTGATTGGGATACCTTCACTCAACAATATCAATACAAAAACAAGGAAGAAACAGCGGGTAACAGAATTGTGGGTCGCTGGCTAGACTGGGGTGATTATCAATATAGATTGGATGTGGTCAACGGCGTGAGTGCACTCGAGCTGCTTACCTTCATCCGAGTATCAGAGGGTCCTTTGGCGGAAGACAGACTCTTGACGATGAGCGTAGCCGACGAACTTCAGCTGTCTGCTTTGTGGATTCAAATGGAAACCCTAGCAGTTGACCTAGAGTCAAACCTAGACGGAACTAACCTTGTGCTCAAAAGTGCTTTGGATTAAGTCTGCTTCGATAATTGATATTTCGATAAAATACGTCCTCCAAATGGCTGTTAGGGTTTTAACTTACTATAGAAAAGCCTTTTCGGGGTAATGTCTCATTTAGAATGATTTAGAATACATTACAGATCGTGCCTTCAGCACTCTGGTAATAGCGAATTCATTGTCAACCTAGAATTTTATTCTAGGCGATTACAACAATTGCCTTCAGCAATTTTGGTCTATTCCACAAACAGTTTAAACATATTAGTTATGATGATTTTATCTTTTGAACAAGCGCTGTAGGCGCGTATTGAATCAGCCCTAAATGAAATTTGGGGAACAAATTATCCCATGAGATTTCGAACTCTGAAAGGGCATTTTGTATTTCAATTAATTGATAATTAATGCTTTGAGTCTGATTCGGTAATTGCAATTTTTGAGAAAATTATCTGTCCAATCGGCCATTATGGCACTATTTTCATGTGGAATTTCCTTTTCAGGATGATGTCTTTTAGAATCCATTACAGATCGTGCCTTCAGCAATTTTGGTCTTTTCCACAAACAGTTTCAACATATTAGTTATGATGATTTTATCTTCTGAACAAGCGCTGTAGGCGCGTATTGTAACAGCCCCAAATGGAATTTGGGGATTTAAAAACACCACGTTAGATTTCGAGCCCTGAAAGGGCGATCTGTAGTTAACTCGGTAATAAAAATAACCTTTTGCGGCTGAAGCAATAACTACAATTTTTGAAAAACTGAGCCATCCAATTGGCCACAGCGGTATTAATTTACAGTAGAAATGCAGTTTCGGGGTGAAGTCTTCTTTAGAATAGATTACAAATCGTGTCTTCGGCACTCTAGTACTAGCGAACTCATTGTCAACCTAGAATTTCATTCTAAGCTATCACAAAAATTGCCTTCAGCAATTTTGGTCTATTCCACGAATACGTGCAGGACAATGAGTATGGTATTCTAACTTTTGATAAAGCGCTGTAGGCACGTATTGTATCAGCCCCAAATAAAATTTGGGGATTTCAAAATTATCACATCAGATTTCGAACCCTGAAAGGGTGATCTGTAGTTAAGTCGGTTACGGGATTAATCTTTTGCGGCTAATACGACAATTGCTATTTCGAGAAAATAAACCATTCAATTGGCTATTAAGGCAAATTTTCCAATAAAATGACTCTTATAAATCAATTTTAGCAGGTTGATTGAACAGCCTTCATAATAGTTCGATACATCACGTATTGGGCTTCTTCAAATGGCTGTACAGCGTGTTAATGAGATTTTTACCCTAAGAATACACATCCTTTTATTTTTATCACGAACTTTTCCTTTCTTTAGATTCCCTCAAATAAAAGTTTAATGACTCAACCCTTTCTTCGCATTTCGGCAATTGTATTGATCCTGCTTCTCTTTTTTAATTCGGGCAAAGCACAATCCCTCGTTCCAAAGGCTTTCACAAAACAAGATACCCTACGTGGATCCATCACCAAAGAGAGGGCCTGGTGGAATTTGCTTCACTACCATTTAGAGGTGAAAGTTGATCCTGAGCAAAAGTTCCTGTCGGGAATCAACACGATGAAATACGAGGTCACCGCCAAAGGCGAAGTCTTACAAATTGACCTTCAAGATCCGATGCAGCTGGATAAGATAATCCAAGATGGACAGGAGCTACAAGTGTCAAGTATAGGTTCGGCTCACTTTGTTCAACTTATTAAAAATCAATTGATCGGAAAGGTCTACGAAATAGAATTTCATTTCTCAGGTAAACCGGTAGTTGCAGTTCGGCCGCCTTGGGATGGAGGATTGACATGGACAAAAGACTCCAACGGACTCCCTTTTATTGCCAACGCAAATCAGGGAATCGGTTCCAGTATTTGGTGGCCAAATCGTGATCATCCAGCGGACGAACCTGATCAAGGTGTGTTGATATCGGTTGAAGTCCCGGAAAACTTGATGGACGTCTCCAACGGACGTCTCATCAAGACAGATCATAATAAAAAAGCTAAAACGAAAACTTACCATTGGGAAGTGAAAAACCCGATCAATAACTACGGAATCAATATCAACATTGGCGATTACGTCCATTTTGGAGAGAAGTACTCAGGTGAAAAGGGCCCTTTGGACATGGATTATTATGTGCTTCGGGAAAATTTAGAAAAGGCCAAAGTTCAATTTAAAGATGCTACTCGAATGATGAAAGCGTTTGAGCATTGGTTTGGTCCCTACCCTTTCTATGAAGATGGGTTCAAACTGGTCGAAGCGCCTTATCTCGGCATGGAGCATCAGAGTTCGGTCACTTATGGAAATGGATTCGCAAATGGCTATAGAGGAACGGATCTCAGCGATACCGGCTGGGGTATGAAATTCGACTTTATCATTATTCATGAGGCTGGTCATGAGTGGTTTGCTAATAACCTCACCAATAAAGATGTGGCCGATATGTGGATTCATGAAGGATTTACGGCTTATTCTGAAAATCTATTTCTGGATTATCACTATGGTACGGATGCAAGTAATGCCTATGTATTAGGAACCAGAAAGCGGATAGCTAATGATAAACCAATCATCGGTCCTTATGGGGTAAATAAAAACGGCTCTTCCGACATGTATTATAAAGGAGCCAATCTGCTCCATACCATTCGACAGATCATTAATAACGATGAACAATGGCGTCAGATCCTGAGAGGATTGAATTCCGAATTTTATCATCAGACTGTTACCACTGCTCAAATCGAAAATTACATCAGCCAAAAGGCTGCTATTGATCTTTCACCAGTTTTTGACCAGTATTTAAGAGATATCAGAATCCCGATTTTAAGTGTAGTTAAGAAAGCTAACACGATGAGTTATCGATGGGAAAATAGCGTTCAGAGCTTTGATATGCCGATTCGAGTTTATGTCGGTGAGAAGGAAATATGGCTGAAGCCTACTACAAAATGGCAAGAAATTGAATTGGAAGAAGAAAATCAGTTGATTAGCCTAGATCAGAATTTTTATGCGGGGTTGATGATCGTTAAAGGAAATGATGAATTAGAGTAGTTGACTACAGGATTATTTATGGGATATTTGATGTCGAGTTGCTGATTGATGTGATTGATTTAGGCCATAGAAGAGATATTTACGAATAATTCGAGCTTTGACTTAGAACTACATTTGTTACTTGAAAGAGTTCTTTTTAGAATTTAATTACTTCAAGAACCAATTCCACTTCAATTGCTGTTCTGACTCCAACTGTAACCTAATGGACCTTGAATCCATTACTTATTACAAACTATGAAAACAAAGAAGAGAGTAGTCGTCGGCCTATCAGGCGGCGTTGACAGTTCAGTAGCCGCTCACCTACTCCTCGAGCAGGGCTACGAAGTCATCGGAATGTTTATGAAAAACTGGCACGATGAATCCGTCACCATTTCAAACGATTGCCCGTGGATGGAAGATTCTACAGATGCCATGCTGGTTGCTGAGAAACTGGGAATCCCTTTCCAGGCTATTGACCTCAGTGTAGAATACAAAGACCGGATCTTAGACTACATGTTTGCAGAGTACAAAGCAGGCCGTACACCCAATCCGGACATCCTGTGCAACCGAGAAATCAAATTTGATATTTTCTTAAAAGCCGCCGAAAAGCTAAAAGCTGATTTTGTCGCAACAGGTCATTATTGCCAAAAAGGAGAAGTCGATATCGATGATCAAACCGTCTATCAATTGCTTGCGGGTGCAGATCCTAATAAGGATCAGAGTTATTTCCTTTGCCAATTGAATCAAAGTCAATTAGCGAAGGCACTATTCCCGATTGGTCATTTACAAAAGCCTGAAGTGCGGGAAATCGCTAAAAAGCTCGATCTAATTACCGCGGAAAAGAAAGACAGTCAGGGACTTTGCTTTATTGGTAAAGTTAGATTACCCGATTTTCTACAGCAACAATTGAAACCCAAAAAAGGAAATATCATCGTAATCCCAGAGGATTTGGAAGTCTATCAGCACGCGAAAGTTCCAGCTGGAATTGCTCATGAGGAGTATGATAAGGAACTTTTGGAAGCTTTGGCCTTACCTATTCACTATACGGCTGATCAGGGAAAAGTACTTGCTGAGCACAATGGCGCTCATTATTTTACCGTAGGTCAGCGAAAAGGCCTACACGTTGGGGGTACAGGAAAGCCGTTATTTGTGATCTCTACCGATACCACAGAAAATGTCATTTACACAGGTCTTGGAGAGGATCATCCAGGCTTATTACGTCATGCCCTTTTTGTGAAAAATGAAGAAATTCATTGGATACGGGAAGATTTCAAATTAGCTGTTGGTGAAAGTGCCCGATATCAATCCAGAATTCGCTACCGTCAACCTTTAAGTGGCGCTACGTTAATTCAAAAAGAAAATGGGCTTTATGTGTTATTCGATCAAGCCCAAAAAGGCATTGCCTCAGGTCAGTTTGTAGCATGGTACGATGATACTGAATGCATTGGCTCTGGGACGATTTTCTGAGTTTTACGATACTTTCGTAATTGCAAGGCACAGCCTGCCATAATATCTAGGAGAAGCAATCTCATTAAAACAACTAAACAGCTTCTTTATCTTGTGAGCTTAGATTGTTTTCATTCATTTCACAAGTATTTTTTAAAAAAAGTGAAAAAAAAAAATGAAATATTTTGAATTGTAATTTATTTTTTTTTTTACCAATATTAACTTAAACAACAACAACCATGATTAAAAACAATCAAACAAAGTTTAAACCTACTAAAATAGTAGGTGTTTTGGCGTTCTTTTTAGCATTCATACTGAACATTCAAACTGATGTAAATGGAGACTGGGAACTGGTCAATAAAAGTATGGCACAGGAGGAAAGCTTGGAGCCTTCTGAACCATCTTCATGCGTCAGCCAGGCTGTAGGGGATGATGCTTACATGCTTTGTGATTACAAGAAAGTATTTCTTTCAACAAACTGCACAGCAAAAATGAATAAAACTTGTCTGTTGAGAGACACCGGTCCAGGGTGGCCAAAACTTCCGAGTCTTCCTTAATGGTATGATCTCGGGAGATAGGCTAAGAAGTGAAAACTTCTTAGCCTTTTTAAATTATTTTTTCTGCCCCTAATACCCGTTTAATATTTCTTCAATTATACTAGTTCATTTTATATAATTAATAAAAAAATTAAAGCAAAAATAGAGTCTAATGAAAATACTAACTACTTTATTTCTGATCATTTTTTCTCTAATCAATATTTCCTGTGATTCTCAAAAGGATGAATTGACAAAAATCAAAACATTGCAATTTCAAAATGGTAGCAGAATTGTCGATTTCTCGGAATTATCTGATAATCTGGAAATCGTGCCTCTCAACATCCCAGACTCTGTTTCTATAGGAAGGATTCATTCTATCAGATATTACGCAGATTACTTAATCCTACAAGACAAAGATTACGCACAAGCACTTTATATTTTCCATAAAAATGGAGACTTTATTAATACCCTTAGAAGGATTGGGTCTGGCCCTGGTGAATTCACAACCTTAGAAAGTTATATTATACGCGAAGATATTATAGCTATATATGATCGAGGCCTGCAAAAAGTCATAAAATACCAGCTTCCATCTCTAACTTATTTAGAATCTTTCGAGGCTAATGGGTATTTTAGGTGTGATTTATTAAATTGGAATACATACAGATATTCCATCGCTTTGAGTGATGATGCTCTTGAGAATGGTTCTTATAGAGGGATAGTATTTCTAGACGAGAATTATCAAGTCATTTCAAATTTTGATAAACCTCCCGGGGTAATAGAAGCATCTCAAAGAGGCAATTTATCCAATATAGGAAATGAGATTTTTTATTCGGAACCATTCTCTGAGATTATTTACCTCATGGATAGCATGGAGTTTTCACCTTTATATCAGGTAGATTTTGGTAAAAATAGTTTACCAAAAATAGCTCAATCCTTAGAAGAAGCAGAGGATTTTTATGAAATCTTAAGAGCTCAGGACTATTCATTTGCCATTCATAATTTTAACTTAAAAGATAGTGTCATAAGCTTCAATTTTCATTGGCGAACTATAGACGAAATCAGAATTGGTCTTTATGATTTAAAAAAAGATAGAGGGATAATTATACGCGATATCGGGCCTCTAAAAGATTACCTAACGTGGCCATTTTCTGTTTCCGATGGATATAATTTGTCGATTTTGTATCCAGATGAATATGATAAAGAAATCCTCTTACGAATGGGATTGTCGATTGATGAAATATCAAAATTTGATTTATCGAAACCTCTTCTTTTAAAATACAGCATAAATATTTTTCCGAACCTATGAAAAAAACTATCATTTGTATATTAACTATTTTATTGTTCGGATCAAATCTTCTTTACGGTCAAAATACATGGATCTTGAAATCTGCTCATGATAGTATACCAATACCCTATGCCAAAATTACTGAGTTGACTACCCAAAAATGGGTCTCCAGTGATCGGAATGGAGAATTAAGGTTGGATATGTCTTTATTTCCCGAAAATGCAACATTTGGTATATCCGCAATGGGCTATGCGGACACATTGATTTCCATTCGCCTTATGAAAAAGTCGAGGTTATTACTGCTAGAGCCAAGATTTGTAGAAATGGCAGAGCATCAAGTGTTTTCAACAAAACTTAAAAAGCAGATTACAGGTGACTTTAATCTCCCGATTATACTTTCAAAAAATCCAGACAGAAAGAAAAATCCAAAAACTATAAATAGATACGCTGTATATTTTGAATTTGAGGGAAAAGAAACCAGAATTCTTTCTCGACTTAGCCTTTACCTGTCCGAATTAGGAGATCCCAATCCAAAAATGACCGTCCGAGTATTGGTGTCCGATGAAGTTAAAAAACCAAAAGAAGGTAACATCTACCGCATTAGCCAGTTTAGAGACATTCGTGGCAAGTCCAACACACTCTATGAAGGTAAAGGATATGGTTGGACAGCTCTAGATTTGTCAGCAGATGAATTCATTATACCGGGAAAATATAAAGGCGCATTTGTTGTATTCGATGTGGTGAATCATGAAAATGAGCCATATGAATCACTGATTATTCCATTTCAGAACCAATCAAATCAGAAAATAACTGCAGCCTTTTTCAATTCAGGAGGTTCAATAGGAACTCTAAACAAACGAAAAGATCACTTTGCAGTGGTGTTGGAATATTTAATCGAGTAATATTGTGGCAAACAAAGACAAACCAATTCTCATAATGTATGAAATGAGAACTGAATATTAATTGCTCAAAGGTTCAACAAATCAATTGCAAAATCAAATAATATTAGATTCCACTGTTTTAGAAATACTTTTCGAAAACGAATACTTGATCGCTATAAACAAGCCATCAGGTCTATTGGTCCATCGAACAGCCATTGCTGCACAGGAAACCGTGTTTGCGGTTCAGATGCTTCGGGATCAAATCGGGCAGCGGGTATCTCCTGTACACCGATTGGATAGACCAACTAGCGGAGTTTTGCTCTTTTCAAAAAATGAGACCATTTTACCATTGCTCAAGGGCCAGTTTATGGATAGATCAGTAGAAAAAACCTATTTGGCCATCGTAAGAGGTATTCCGGCAGTAAAATCTGATCTGATTGACTATCCTTTAACAACGGAGCGATCAAATAAAAAACAGGAAGCCCGGACAGCTTACACCGTCATTTCAGAATGCGAAATCCCTTTTGACACAACAGGTAGATATCCAACCAGTCGATACTCCTTGTTGGAATTAAAACCCGAGACCGGCCGAACCCATCAGATTCGAAGACATCTGGCTCATCTCAGACACTATATTTTGGGAGATAAAAAACATGGGGACAATAAGCAAAATCAGTTTTTCGAGAAGCAATTTGGCTTGGAAAATCTCTTGCTTCACGCTCAAAAACTGAAAATCACGCTTCCTACAACTGGCGAAAGAATCCTTATTGAAGCTCCACTTCCAGTACATTTTCAAAAAACAGGTACAGATCTTAGCCTCATTCAACCGCTAAAACAATAAGATCAAGTGCAATTGCCGAAAAAAAATTACTTTAGCCGTATTAATCGACATTTATGAAAAAATCAATTTTATTATTTGGCCTTTTTGCCATTGTCTCCACTACTACTTTTGCGCAGCAAAAAGATATAGAGAAAAAATTTGACCGAAATCAAGCCGTTCAGTCACTCACCTATCTGACGTCCGACGAACTGATGGGAAGAGATCCAATTCGTCCTGAGATCTCGCTCGCCTACGATTTTATTGCCGATCAACTGAAAGAATTTGGTGCAAAGCCAGTTCCAGGAGCTGATGGCTACTTTCAGAATATTCCTTTTATGATGTCTGCTCCTCCTACCAAAGGGCAAATTAAGTTAGGAGATTCCGTATATGTTCAGGGCAAAAATATGCTGGTAATCAATGGAGAATCAATTTCCGGACAATATGAATTAGTCGATGTTGGATTTGGGTTAGCTACTGATTTGGAAGGAAAAGACCTGAAAGGCAAAATTCTGCTCACGAATGTTGGCGCGCCGGATAGAATGTCTCCGGCTGATTTATTCAGTTTAGGGGCTGAGAAAGCCAAACTTGCAGAAGCTGCCGGTGCGATCGGAGTGATTGAGCGATTCAATATCCCTTCCATTCCTTGGCCACTGATATCAAATTATTTAAATCGTACGCAGCTTGTTATCGATAATGGCGAGTCTAGCAAAATGCCATATATCTGGGTAGAGGATGTGAAAAACACTTTTAAAGAGCAATTGACAGCTGGGAAAGTTTCGGCGGAACTTTCCATTGAAGGAAAAAACAACAAGGCAATAGAAGGAAAGAATGTTTTGGCATGGATCGAAGGCACTGACAAAAAGCTGAAGAATGAATATGTGATGCTTTCGGCACATTATGACCATGTGGGCGTGGGCAAACCAGATGCAGAAGGAGACACCATCTACAATGGAGCGAGAGACAATGCCGTAGGAACTGTGGCGGTGATGAATGCAGCAAAATATTTTGCGAAGAATCGTCCGAAGCGCTCTATCCTACTTACACTTTGGACTGCTGAGGAAAAAGGACTTCTAGGTTCAGCCTATTTTGCGGAGAATCCCCTTGTTCCATTGGATCATATCATCTACAATCTTAATATTGACGGTGCAGGCTATAATGATACTTCCGTAATTACGGTGATTGGTTTGGGCAGAACTTCCGCAGATGGCTTAGTGAGCGAAGCTGTTTCAGAGTTTGGCTTAAAGGCAATTGCTGATCCGGCCCCGGAACAGGGATTATATGATCGCTCTGACAATGTCAGCTTTGCCAAAAAAGGCATCCCCGCTCCTACTTTTAGTCTTGGTTTCACTTCCTTTGACGATGAAATCAACAAATATTATCATAAGGCCGGCGATCATATCGATTCTATGGACTTGGACTACGTGACCCTGTATTGGAAAGCCTTTATCCTAGCAGCACAGAATATTGCAAACAATCCGGAGCGCCCAATTTGGACTGCCGGAGATAAATATGAAGAAGTCGGAAAGGCACTTTATGGAATACAGTAAGCTGGATAAACTAGCTTATTGAAAAACAAAAAACCTGAGTCGTAATTGACTCAGGTTTTTTTTCGACTTTATTT
>Ga0136560_1001126_pt1 | contig 13687 bp, 6 predicted proteins | sample AntRauMeHopE1497_FD_104925 | JGI IMG/M metagenome (GOLD analysis project Ga0136560, IMG submission 104925) | Saline lake microbial communities from Rauer Islands, Antarctica - Metagenome Hop E1 #497 | ecosystem: Environmental > Aquatic > Non-marine Saline and Alkaline > Saline | place... | reverse complement strand
GGGGGGGGGGGGGGGGGGGGGGGGGGGGGGGGGGGGGGGGGGGGGGGGGGGGGGGGGGGGGGGGGGGCCGGGGAGGCCGCGGGGCTGTCGACGGGCTGGTCGACGCCCGTCGGGTCGCTGCCCGCGGCCCCGCCGTCGGTCTTCGCCTCGTCGTCGTCGTCGTCGTCGTCGTCGTCGCTGGCGGCCGCGAATCGGACCCTGCGCCTGGGCTCTGCCGCCTCCGGCTCCTTGTCCGTTCCGCTGGCTCCGGATGCCGCTGCCCGGGCCGAGATGCTGAGGATACCGTCGAGGACAGAGCCGAGGCCCCGGGGCTTGGCCGTCGCCGCCGGGGCGGGGGCCGGGGCCGGGGCCGGGGCGGCGTACCGTGCGGCCGTGGCGGAGGCGGCCGGGGCGGCTGAGGACGGCATGTAGCCGTCGGTGAAATCGTCGCCGCTGCTGCCGTCATCGGAGAAGCCGTCATCGTCGATGCCGTTGCTGCTGCTCCCCGCGGCTCTGCCGCGTCCGGCCCCGGTGCTGACGCCCGTGTCGTCAGACCCCGACTCGAGCCCCAGGATCCCCGACCCGTGAGTCACCATCGGCGTGTCTGCTTCCGTGATGTCGCGGCCGCCGCCCAGGGAGGGGGGCTTCCAGCTCGACGGCCCCGTCATGGTCACGCCGCGCGGCGCCGGCGCCGGCTTGTCGGGGGACGGGGCGGTGTTGATGCTGGGGCCTGACCCGGCCGTGATGGACGCGATGAAACCGCCGCTCGGCCGGGCTTCGCCGTCCTCATTAGCCCCGCCCCCGAGCGCCGCGGCGTCGTCGTCTTCGTCGCCGAACAGGTCATCGTCGTCGTTGTCGTCGTCCTGCCCGCCGCCCCCCCTGGCCGGTGCGTCCCAGTCCTCCTCCTCCTCCTCCTCCTCGTCCATGGTGGCAGCGCGGCCCCTCGCGCCAGCCCCGCCCACATGCGCCGTGCCGCGCCCCGCCGGCTCCCCGGCACCGTGCCGTTCTGGCGCCGGGACCGGAGACCTCGCGCCGCCCTTGCCCCCCCGGCGCGCGGCCGAGCGTCCCCTCGCGCCGCTCTTGACCGCCAGCCCGCCGTCCGCGCCCCCCGGGGCCTGGATCAGCGGCGAATGCAGCACAAGCGGAGTGTCGCGCCTCCCGGGGGAGCCGAGGGCGCGGTGCCTGACCGGCGGCGTCTCGCCGTCCCGCGATGGTATCGCCATCAGGCCCGCACCCGAGGCCGGCCCCGACGCCCCGCCGCCGACGCGGCCGAACGCCATCGACGCCTCGGAACCCCCGCGGGAGCCGCCCCCGCGCCGCCCCCTCTCCCGCGAGCCCGACACCACGGAAATGAGGCCGCTCGAGCCGCCGCCGCCGCCGCCGCCCTTCCTCCCCTGCCCCTTGGTCCTCGCCGGCGGCGACGCTCCTGACAGCGCCGCCTCCGTCTCCCGGAGCACCGAGTCCAGGTCGTCGTCGTCCGCGTGCCCCGCCGACGCGCTGATGGCCGCGGCGGCGTCCCGCTCCGCCGCGTTGGGGGAGCCGGGGCCGCCGCCGATGACGCCGCCGCGGCGCCGTCCCATGCGGCCGGGCGCCCCGGGGCTGCCGGGGCTGCCGGGCCCCAGGCGTGTCGCCGCGGGCCTGATGCCCGGGGGCAGCGAGCCCGAGGCGGCGCCCCCCCTCGGCCCTCGCGTCATGTCGGCGGCGCTCGCGTCGGAGCCAGAGTCTGACTGGGGAGACTCCGTGGACTCCCGGTGGGCCAGGGCCCGCATGCGTCCCCCAGGGGTTCCGTCCGTGATGTCCGTTGCGTCCCAGTCGCTGTCACCGCCCTCGGACGGCATCCGGGCGCGCTGCTTCCTCCCATCGGGCCGCCCCGTGCCGGCCGTCCCCGTGGCGGCCGCAAGCTCCGCCGCCAAGACGTCCTCGAGGTCGTTGCCGCTGGGCTGGCTCGCGCTCGACGACCGCCCGCGCCCGAGCATGGACTGGAACTCGCTCACGTGAGCCGGAGCGCCGCCGCCTCGGCCTCGCGATCCCGTCGAGAACGACGCCGCTCGCGACGGCGGCAGGTCGCGGCTCGCGGCAGTGCTACGCCCAGACACGTTTGCAACGTCCCTGTGGTCGTCGTCTCCGCTGAGGACGGCGGCCGACCTTGGCCGGCTTGCACCGCCTGCAAACGCACGCACACCGGACACGGGCACCGCTGGTCGCGCGCATCGCGCGCCCTGGCTGTCCTTGCACGCGGCCAGTTCCCGCGTGTGCGCGCTGCACGCGGCAGCGACGCCGCAGGCCAGCTCACCGCCGAGGATGGCATCGAACGGGTCGGACGACCGCGAGCCTCCCGCTCCGCTCCGGCCGTCGCCGTGCCCCCGCCTTCCCAGCGAAGGGGCCCCAGAAAGGTCCGTTGCCATGTCGACCGCGGCCGCACGCTCTCAGGTCAGGGTAAGAGGGCGCTGTGGGGGAATGCAGCCGGTGATGCCCGGCAGAGAGAGAGCGTTGACCGTCGATGATGCCCGGCCGTCATGCCGGGCGCCTACACGGGCTCGGCCCGCCCGGTTTACAAGCACATCACCAACAAGCCTACATCCGGCGGTCGCGAGCAAGGCTGTCCCAGAGACGAGTCTTCAATCGTGCGGGTGTGAGATCGTGCGGCGGGCCGACCAATTTCGAGGTCCGTCGGTGCCAGCGCAAGGCTGCATGCTTGCCCGATGCGTAGTTCTCAAAATGGGCTGCGGGGCGATAACCTATGCACCATTTAGCGAGGCTCCAAGTTTCGCACTGTTCTCTGCAGCAGAGCCACGACGTCAACGGCCCGAAGGGTTGCACCAAAGACCCACTCGTGGCAATGCTCCGCCTCGTCGCCGTCCTCGCCGCTGTCGCGGCCGCTAGCGCGGCCCCCTCGTGGGTCAAGACCTCCCGCGCCCCCCGTGGCGCGGCGGTCGACTTCACCGTCGCCACCCCCTCCTCCAACACGGAGAAGCTCATGGAGTGAGATCCCGCCAGCTGCCCGCTCGCCGCCCGGCTCCCAGCGGCTGCTCGGTCCCAGCCCGCCCCGCCAGCTGGTACAAATTGATCATGCTGCATTGCTGCGGGCAGTTCGCGGCGAAGCACAGGGCTAGGGGACTGGTCGCGCTCGTTGCAACCGCCGCCAAAGATCTCGGCCAGTCACCGGCCGCCTGTCGCCGCTCGCCCCTGCTCCCCCTCGCCCCCGGCCAACGCTCCGCCCCCGCCATAACGTCTGTTTTTCGTTCCGCAGGATCTTCGAGGCCGTGTCCAACCCGGACAGGTGAGCACGAGCGCGGCGCGGCCTTCGGAACTGTCCCATGTTGAACTTTTCGCTTGCCCTTCTGTGGAACTTTCGACCTCAAACGCCGCCCTTTCCCCCTCCCCCTCCCCGCTCGCAGCCCCAAGTACGGCCATTTCATGACCAAGGCCGAGATCAACGAGATGACGGCCACCCCCGGGTGGATGATGAGCTCCGTGATGACCTGGTGAGTTGGCAGCCCGCGGGTCACCGGCGGCCTGCGCCCGTTGCTGCCCCGCGCCGCGGGCTGTTGCACGGCAACCAGACTCCATGGCTTTCTTGTCTTCTTTGATGTCTCCCGCTCGCAGGCTCAACGCCGCCGGCCACTCGTGCACGCCCCGTAGCGACTCGATCCAGTGCCGCGGCACCGTCGAGGACCTCGAGGCCATGCTCAGCACTGAGATGCACACCTACCAGCACTCCCGCTCCGGCGACCTCGTGCACCAGCTTGACGGCGCCTACACCTTCCCCTCCGAGATGGAGGGCAAGATCGAGTTCGTGTCCGGCCTCAGCGGCTTCCCCGCCGAGCACCTCGGCCGCGCCCGCAAGCTCAAGGCCGGCGAGCAGTACACCGTCCCCGAGACCATCGTGACCTCGTACTCGCTGTCCGGCGCCAAGGGTGACTCCTCCATCACCCAGGCCGCCGCCGAGTTCCAGAACTACCCCGCCTACGCCCAGGACGACCTCACCACCTTCATCAAGCAGACCGACATCGCCACCTTTGACGTCGCCAAGAAGATCGGCCCCTTCAACGGCAACGAGCCGCAGCCCGAGTCCACCCTCGACGTGCAGTACCTCGGCGCCGTCGGTGCCGGCAACACCAACTGGTACTGGACCGAGAAGGGCTGGATGTTCGAGTTCTCCCAGGACCTGATGAACGCCGGCGAGTCCGGCACCCCCGACATCATCTCCATGTCCTACGGCTGGGACGAGGAGGACCAGTGCCAGATCTCCCCCAACGCCGCCCCCTGCGCCGGCAGCGGCGGCGTCGCCGGCTCCCGCGCCTTTGTCAACCGCGTCAACGCCGAGTTCGCCAAGGTCGGCACCAACGGTATCACCCTCGCCGCCTCGTCCGGTGACTCCGGCGCCCACGGCCGCACCGACCCGACCTGCCAGAAGGCTGTGACCTCCCCCACCTACCCCGCCGCCTCCCCCTTCGTGCTCGCGGTCGGCGCCACCCAGTTCTCGGCCGACTCCATCAAGACCGGCGGCTCCGCCCCCTTCTGCAAGTCCAACACCTGCAAGATCAGCGGCACCGAGATCGTGTGCTCCACCAAGACCGGCGCCCTCATCGTGTCCGGCGGCGGCTTCTCCAACGTGGCGGCCCGCCCCGCGTACCAGGACAAGCAGGTCTCCGCCTACGTTGCCGGCTCCGGCGTGCCCGCCACCGGTGACTTCAACGCCACCGGCCGTGGCTACCCCGACGTCGCCGCCCTCGGCCACTCGTACTACATCCAGCTCAACGGCGAGGCCCTCGCCGTCGACGGCACCTCCTGCTCCGCCCCCGTCTTCTCGGGTGTCATCGGCCTCCTCGCCGCCAAGAAGGGCGGCAAGCTCGGACACGTCGCCCCCCTCCTCTACAAGATCTACGAGGCCGACGCCACCTCCTTCACCGACGTCACCAAGGGCGACAACTTCTGCACCGAGTCCAGCTGCGACTGCAAGACCGGCTTCAAGGCCACCTCCGGCTGGGACGCCACCACCGGCCTCGGCACCCCCAACTTCCCCAAGCTTGCCGCCGGCATGGCCAAGGTCCTCAACCTCTGAGCACCCAGCCACACCGTGCGACGCCCCGGCAATCGGAACCCATGAGGGCGCCGTCCTGCCGGGGCGAACCGCCCACCGCCGGGACCACAGGGTGCTCGGGCGCCCCGCCCGCCCGTGCCCGCCCCGTCGCGGCCGAAGACCCTGGTCACCCGTGTATGGATTCGCCGGGCGAGCGCTCCTGGGCTACGCCCCCGGAGCTGCCCCCGCCAGCGCGTCATCCTGACAACGGTGGACCTCGGACTGCGGCCCTGAGGGCGGGCGCTCGAGCGGTGGGGGAGGGGACTGCGCCTCGCGGCGTCAGCGGGCCACGCGCTGGTATGAGTGCCGTGGCCTGTTGGCGTCTTTGCCCCCCTTGCCTCTGTGCCCGTTAACCCCTGTGTCCAAGGCCCAGCGACCGATGTCCACAAACACCCGCCCACACGCCCGGCCCAAACCTGTTCGAGTGCCAATGGGAGCGCCGCAGCTCTTCGATTCTATTCGCACGGCTCGCGCAAGGGCGCACTCAACAAGACGGCGCGGCCGCAGGCAGGGCCCGGGCCAAGCAGAGGCGCCCCTGCTTGGCTTCGGGCGCCTGCATGGTTGGCGGCCGCGCCCGGAACGGAATGGCGCCCCAGGCGGTGCGGCACAACCACGGCACTCAGACCCCCGCGATGCCGTCGAGCGGGTTCACCACGGAGCTGTTGGTTACCGGGCGGGCGTCCACCGAGGGGCGGGTGCTGGTCAGCTCCGTGTCGCCTCCCGTTGTGTCCTTCTTCCGGGGGCGGCGGCCTCCGGAGCACCCGCCGGTGGAGAACATGATTCCGGCGCCGAGGAGGCCGCCGACGACGAGGCAGCCGACGGCGATGCCCGCCGCTGCGCCGTTGCCGATGCCGGCCTGCGCCGGCTTGTCGCCCGCCGCGGGCTTGGAGTCGATCGGCGTCAGGTCCACGCGCTCGGCGGGCGCCTTGGCAGCGGGCGACACGCCCTGCACCGACGCGATGTGGATCCCGGGAAGCTGCTGGCTGAGGCGGGTCACAAGGCGGTTGCCGCCCACGGCGTAGTTCACCCAGTAGGCGACGTTGTCGGCGTCCCCTGGGCTCTGCAGGTTCACCTGGACGTCGATGGTGGTGGAGGCGCCGGCGGCAAGGCGCTCCGCGGCGGTGCCGAGGGCCTCGCCGGGGGCGCCGGGGAGGGCGGTGACGGCGCGGGCGGCGTCGAGGGCCCCGGCGCCGAGCTGGCGCGCCGAGGCGAGGCCGAGGGCGACGGCCTCCGTCACGGTGACGACCCTCCGGATGAGGATGTCGTTGGAGGTGTACCGGTGCCCCGAGGCGGTGCCCGCGGCGATGAAGGAGGCCAGGGCCTCGCGGAGGACGACCTGGACGTCGTCGGTGAGCGACGCCTTGGGCAGGGCGACGAGCTGGAGGCGGGCCGCGACGACGAAGCCGCCGGTGGAGAGGGGGACGTCGATGAGGCGGGGCGTGCAGACCTTGCCCTTGGTGCAGAGCGCGTCGGCGCCGGTGCAGTCGGCGGTGGCGGCGCACGCAAAGCCGGCGGGGCAGGGCCCGCACAGGTCGCCCCCGCAGTCGACATCGGCCTCGGCGCCGTCCTTGACCCCGTTGAAGCACGTGGCGGTGGAGTTGGGGACGCGGGTGTCGCAGCTGTAGCCGGTGTACCCCTGGTTGCACTTGCAGTAGCCGCCGTCCTCGGGCATGCAGGATCCGAAGTTGCAGTTGAGGGCGCGGAAGCCGGTGCAGGCGGTGGTGGGGCGGCTGGAGGGGGTGGGCTGGGCCGACGGGGTGGGGCGCGGGGTGGGCGTGGGGACGGCCCGGAAGGGGATGATGAGCTCGGCGGCGAGGTTGCCGGGGGCGGGAAGGGCGGAGGTGGGCAGGGTGACACGCATGTCGGAGAGGGCGCCGGGGGTGATGGAGACGGCGTAGGTGGTGCAGGCGTCGGGGGTGGCGGGGAGCCAGGCGGTGTCGGCGGTGCCGGGGGTGACGCTGACATCGGCGGGCTGGAAGCCGTAGACGGACTGGGGCCAGGTGACGTTGACAACGATGGGGGTGAATCCGTCGTGGAAGGCGGGGCCGGCCATGGTGGCCTGGAGGGCGGCGCGCCAGGAGGGGCGTGAGTAGCGGACGGAGACGGAACGGCTCTCGTAGTTGCCCTGGGCGGGGGTGGTGACGACGTCCTGGTCGACCTGCACGGTGACGGAGCTGGTGACGCCGTTGGGGAGGCAGGTGGCGGGGTAAGGACCGGGGCCGGAGCCCTGCACGGCGGGGGCAAAGGTGACCGCGCCGGAGGGCACTGCCTTGAGGCCCGCGGCGGAGAAGCCGGTGACGACGTCGCTAAAGGTGGTTGTGACGGCGAAGGGGCAGCGGCCGTCGTGGGAGCTGGCCGAGGTCAGGGTGGCGGTGAGGCCGGGGGTCTTGAAGGGGATGACGAGGGAGGCGGCGAGGTTGTTGACGCCGGGGACGGTGTTTGCGCCGATGACGATGGCGATGTCCTTGGGCTCGATGGTGGCCACGGCGAAGCTGCCGAACCCGGTGTTGTTGCGGGGCGGGAAGGTCCACGCGGCGCCCGGGATGAAGCCGTTGAAGACGCTGACGACGTCGGTGACGTTGAGCACGCCGAGGGCGGGGACGGGGGATCCGAAGTTGATGTTGACCCTGAAGGTGGGGTGCACGTCGGGGCCCTCGTGGAAGTCGCGGCTGGCGGTGATGACGGTGATGACGGGGCTGCCGGGGGACGTGGGGTCGTACGGCACGACGACGGAGGCGCGGGAGTTGCCGGGGGAGCCGGCGGCGTTCTGGGGCAGGATGAGGGTGACGTCAGCGTTGTCCAGGGGCCTCACGCGGACGAAGAACTGCAGGGCGGGGAAGGTGGGCCGGCCGAGGAAGCCGTTGACGCGGGCGTTGACGGGAATGATGCTGCCAAAGGCGCTGGTGATGCGGCCGCCGTCGACGGGCTGCGAGCAGTTGACCTCGACGAGGAACTCGTCACCGGGTCCGCTGTGCTCTCCCGCGCCCGCGAAGAGGTTGCACGCCGGCGGCCTGACTCCGGTGCTCGCGGCGAAGCCGATGCCAAAGGCGCTGGCGGCGTTGTTGCCGTTGGCAACGCGGATGACGTCAGAGTCGAGGCGGACGGAGATGCTGGCGAAGCCGCCGTTGCTGTCCGAGTTGGCGTAGACGAAGGTGCTGAAGTCGGCGATGTTGCCCACGGGGGGGCGGGAGGAGGAGACGCCGATCCAGTCGGAGGAGCGGATGGTGCCGCCCCTGACGACGAGGTCCGAGGGCTTGACGGCGTCGTAGGGGACGGGCGTGCTGAGGAGGAGGTAGACGCGGACGACGGGGAAGGAGAAGAAGGAGGGCGCCTCGATTGAGGTGGTGATGCGGGGGAGGGTCTGGGTGAAGTAGGAAGTGTAGTTCCTCGAGGCGAAGCTGTCCTCCACGGCGCCGGCGACGACCCACACGTTGATGCGGCGGTCGTCCCGGCCGAGGCCGGAGATGGTGGGGAGGACGGTCAGGGAGAAGGTGAGGACGTCGAGCTGCTTGAAGGAGCCGGCGACGGGCTTGGCGCCGACGAGGCGGATGGAGGACTGCGCGAAGGTGGCCACCTCCGCGGCGACGCCGGCCCATGCGAAGGTGTAGGTCAGCGGCGCGGTGGTGGAGTTGAAGCCGAAGGGGCCCGAGATGGCGACGTTCGCGGGGCGGTCCAGGCCGCCTCCGCCGCTGCTGGCGTCGTAGGAGACGTTCTGGAATGCGGGGTTGTTCCCGGGGGCGTCCACGACGTTTTCGTTGACGTAGACACCGAACCAGGCGTTGCGGAGGGGCGTGATGGCGAGCTCGTACGTGTCCGTCACGGTGGGGAAGCGGCCGGAGCCGGGCGTGAACAGCCACGAGGCGGCCGCCACGGCCGAGCCCGAGGGCAGGATGGTCACGTCGGACGGGTCGAAGCCGGTCGCGAGCGCACCCTGGTCGCCGGTGAAGGTGAAACGCACGTAGACCTGGGCGTCGCTTGCGCCAAACGTGTTGCGGCCGTTGCGGGAGAGCACGGTCACGTTGTACTTGCCCCGGGCCGACACGGACGAGAAGGGGACGGTCACGGTGCTGCCGCGGATCTGGAACGTGGATGAGGTCGGGTTGGGCGGCACCGTGATGGTGATCGGGCCGGTGCCGGTGGGGCGCACGTAGGCGATGAAAAGCGTGCAGCTGCCGGACCCGGCCTGGGTCGTCCGGGGCGCCGGTCCTTCGACGGCCATACGGTCCGAAGGGCGGATGCAGTTGTCGTACCGCCACCTCGCGTCCACGGTTGCGCCCGTGACGACTAGGCTGCTCGGCTGGAAGAATCCAGCGCTGCGCGTGAACTCCACCTGAGCGGTCAGCGCCGTATCGGTCGAGCCGTAGAACTTCGGCGCCTGAATGGTGCTGTTGATGATGCTCTCGGGGCCGGCGCTGGTGATGACGAGGCTGTTGCTGAACTGGTTGCCCTCGGGAACGGTGTCGGCGTTGACGCTGATCGTCACGGAGAGCCGGGCCGGAATCTGGCCCACCTCGCTGGTCAGCTCCGGCTCCTCGCCCACGCGGGGGCAGAACGACTGCACGCGCCACTGTCCGACGTAGCGGCGTCCGGTTGCGTCCACCGCAAGCCACCGGCGCCCGACGGGGCACGCGCCAAAGGCGCGGACCTGGAATGGAGCGAACCTAGTGACCGGAACCGAAAAGGTGATGGACACGTTGAAGGGCGTGTTACCGACAAAGGTGCTGGGGCCGCGAAGGAAGACCGTCGGCTTCGCGGCGCGACCCAGTCCGGCAAGCGCGAGCAGCGCCGCCGCGAGGACCAGCCTGCGTGACCATGCGGAGGCATTAGTGACACATAGTTGCATGCATCCGCTGCGGCTGCCGAGGAGAGCTGAGGGGGGGCAGGCTGCAACGGCAGCCGCGCTCCAGTCAAAGCGACGTCGGCTCGGGCCCAGCCGTGCCGTACCCGCTGCCCAGGGCGACCTTCCACCAGCACGCTGCCATGGCTGACGAGCTCACATCGCTCTGGATCGGTGTGCGGCTGGCTGGGCAGTGGCCTGCTCGAGAGTGGGCGTGCTGTGTGGGATTCTTCGCGCCGCGATTGTGCAACTCTGCTTCCGTGCAGGCGGGCGATCGCTGCTCAGGAGTGCCCCAGCGCCCGCATCGCCTCCTGCACGACCGTGTCACGGCCCAACCCGGCCCTGCGGCGCGTCAGCTTTGCCCCGAGCGCCTCGGCGACCCCATCGTGGTCGCCCATGTCGTCCACGTCGCCCCTTGCGTGCGCGTCAAGCCGCTTCCGCAGCACGCGCGTGGCCGCGGCCGCATCGCCCCCCGCCACCCGACCGGAAACTGCCATCGTCGCCTCGACGCCTCGCATCAGCGGGGCGAGCTCGGAGCACAGGGCCCTTGCAACGGCCCTATAGCCGGTGCTGGAGGGGTGGAGTCCGTCGAAGCAGACGTGGGCCGTGGTCAGCTCGGGGTAGGGCACGAACCGGACGGGCAGGTCGTCGCTGAGCCGTGCCACCGCCTCCATGGCGGCGGCGTTCCGCTCGTCGGCGTCGGGGGCGTTGGCCGGGAGGCCGACAACGAGGACGGGCTTGGCGGCGTCGCCCGACGACGCCGCGCCCGTTGCCCGGACCGGCGCGTGCCCCGAGCGGATCCGGCCGTGTGCAGACACCTCCGTGGTGCCCAGGCTCAGGGCCGCCGCGGACAGCGCCAGGTTGTCACCCGTCTGCCGGGATGGCAGCCGCGCGGAGCTGCGGCACGGGACGGAGAGGGTGAATGATGGGCGGAAGGTTGCGGCCGGCACCGTGGGGGTTGTGGGCGCTCTGGGCGGTAGGGGGGGCCCGCGGCGGCAGGGCGTGTGCCCGGTGGTCGGGGGCGCTCTGGGCGGCGGCGGGGCCTCACCTCGTGCCGTCCATCGCGCCGGCGATGAGAATGACCGCAGCGGCCGGGCCGTAGTGCTCCGAGCGGAGCGCCTCGGCCAGCAGGGGGCGTGTGCGGAGGCACGAGAGCGAAACGAGGTGCGCTGCGCCGGTGGGGGCGTCCGGGCGCCAGTCCCGGGACGATGTGCGCCACTGCCCCATCGAGCGGGGGATCCAGGGGTGGCGCACCCCGGCCGTGCGCTCCATGGCGGCGTCCAGGTGGTTCTCGAGGCCGGATGCCGAGCCGATGATCGTCCAGTCGCCAACACCCTCGGCAAACCCGTCACCGACGACGAAGACGCTGTGCAGCGGCCGCTTCTGCAGCACCTTGAGCGGCATGGCCAGCAGCTTGTTCAGGTACAGCCACGGGATCCCGAGGTAAAGGCGCAGGGTGATCGCCACCCACGCCAGGATGAACCACACAGGCTCAAGCATTGCGCAGGTCCGGTCTCCCGTATAGGTGCGGTCACGACCAGGTGAAGTGTGGTGGCTCGCGTGCATGCTGCGCGCGCGAAAGGAGCAGCCGAGTGTTCGCCTCTGCCGGCGCCGGATGCCTTGCCACCACGCTGGACCTCGCGGCAGCCAGGAAGCCGCGAGTGCGGACGGTGCCGCCAAGCCTTGCGAACCCTGGACCGGTGTTGGCCTCTCCGGACGAGAAATGGCCCATCCGGCCGCAGCCGCTGAGGCCGTGAGACCTGCGCGCCGCCCCCTCCGCGCCTGGTTCAGGATTTCCGAGCGCTGTGCGCCAAATAGGTGCCAGCTGCTGCTTGGGTCCGTTCGGCCGTGCACTTGTCCCTCCGCAGAGGCCCGGGAAGCGCGCACGACCAGAGGCTAGCGGTGTTGCGGCCCCGGTCGACGATGAGGAGGTCCGGCGGTTTGGCGCCGCAGCGGCAGCAATGAAGTGGGATGATGCTTCCACCCGGGCGTGGGTGAGCAGCACGGTGCGGCGTCTCAGCCGGCGCATTCAGGCGGCGAAGCCAGGGTCGGCGTCGCTGGAGGCTTCGCTCGGCGAGGCCACCACGCCGCCGCTGCACGTGCTTCTCCCGCGCTGGTCGGCGCCTCTGAGCTTCTCGGGGACGGCCGATCCGGGAGAGCCGGGGAGGGCAGGGGCGGCCCGCGGCGGCCCGGCCGGGGGCGTGGAACGACTCGTCACCGGCTCCCGCCTCGAGTCCGCGTCCGGGGCGCACCCGGCGGTCGGCTTTCACGGGGAAGAGGGGGCGCCGGGGCTGGGGTGGTGGGGTGTCATCGCCCCGCCGCGGCCGCCCAGCCCCCCGCCCCAGCAGGCGCGGGCGGAGCGCCGGGGGGCGGAGGCGGGCCGGGCACCGCGCTGGGAGGGGCTGCGGGGTGGGGCGGCGGGGCCGCCACACAGGCATGTGTGGCAGGCACACCAGCCGCCGCCGCAGCAGCAGCCGGGATGGGACGGACCGCCCGGAGCCGTGCGGGGGCCGCCGCGGCCGCCGCCGCAGCCGCCGTTCGCCAACGGGAGGGCGCCTCCCCGGCACGCCCCGTGGCAGGCTCGCGGACAGCCGTTCAGGGGGCATCCTGGGGGCGGTTTGCGCGCCCAGAACGGGCCGCAGCACTACGGAAGGCCCCGCCGCTGACCGAAACAGAGCGAGCCACCCGCCGGCGCTATCACCGCTCCCATGGCACACAGACCTGAAGTCACCCAGTGCCGACCCCAGCCGCGCCCACATGCTCGCATTGGCTGCCATGGCTCTCTCGGCCGCGCTGGCCGGGCGAGCCGAAGCCGCAGGCTGCCGCTGGGCCCCGTCAGCGAACCTTTCGGGGCTGGTGGACCCCACCAGCGGCGAGCTCGAGCGCGTATTCGCGCTCATCGGGGCGTCTGAAGCCGCGTGGGTCCGTGGGCCGGGTATCGTGGCCGGCATGGGGCTGACCCGGGACGGTGCCGTGCTCAACTACTCGACCGGCGGCCTCGTCCAGACGCATGCCTTCTCGGCCGCGTCAAAGGAAGGCTTTCATCTCGCAATCGCTGCGCGCTGCCTGGACGACGCCGCGCGGCTGGCAGGCCGACCGCAGCCCGGCACCGCCGACGCTGGGCTGCGGGCAGCTCAGGTTGCGATGCTTCGCGGCCTCTGCGGGTGGGATGGCCCCGGCCCCGCGTACTGGCTGGGTGTCCTGGAGGACAAGCTGGCGTCGTACGCCGCGTTTTCGGACGCGTTCCCCGGGTTTGCGGGCTTCCTTCCGTGGTTTGCCGTCCCGTCCGGCCCCAGCGGCAAGCCCGGGGACGCCGGGCTGCTGTCGGGCTGGGAGGACCGCGTCCCGGCTTTGGACAACGGGGAGATGTTCTGGGGACTGGTGGCGGCGGGAAGCGGGGCCGGCGTGCTGGGGTCGACGTCGTCCCCTCACGCCGCCCGTGCCGCGTCGCTCGCCGCGTCGCTCCGCAGGGCGTGGGGCCGCATGGCCGCCTCGGCGCGCGCGGTGTTCTGGGCCCCCCCCGCGTCGGTGTGGGATGTGGTGCGGGTGACCAACGTGTCGCTGCCGCCCTCGGCCCCTGGGCAGTTCACGCCCGACGGCGGAGGGACGCTCGACGACCCGTACGAGGGAGAGCTCTTCACGTGGGCACTGGACCTCTTCGGCGGCCTCAACGCCACGCAGCGCCTCGCCCTGTGGCGGGCCAAGCGGCCGCTCCTCCGGGCCGTGACCTACCGCCGGCCGGCCGGGGCGCCCGCCTCGGCCGGCGAGGGCGACGTGACGGTGCAGCG
>Ga0136560_1001124_pt1 | contig 13690 bp, 4 predicted proteins | sample AntRauMeHopE1497_FD_104925 | JGI IMG/M metagenome (GOLD analysis project Ga0136560, IMG submission 104925) | Saline lake microbial communities from Rauer Islands, Antarctica - Metagenome Hop E1 #497 | ecosystem: Environmental > Aquatic > Non-marine Saline and Alkaline > Saline | place... | reverse complement strand
CTGTGGCCCCACCTGGGCCAGGAGGTCAGGCTCCGGAGCGCGCTGTTTCTGGCGTCCATCGCCGGAGCGCTTTTTCAAGTCTCGTCCCTGAGCCCCGTCTCGAGCGCGATGGTGCGTTCCCCATACTGGGAGGGCTGCGCATCGCCGTACGTGTCCGCGTCCGCGCTCACGGGCGCCCAGATCATCCTGCTGGGCCAGGCCCTGACGGTGTGGACGTGGCTACCTGTGCTGCCGCCTGGCATCGCGGGTCGGTGGTACAACCGCGCCGCGGACTCGCTCGCGGTGGTGTCGGCCGCGGCCGTCATGGGCGCCGTGTGGGCGCAGACCGGCGTGCTTCAGGTGCAGTCAGAGCAGCCGTGGGTGGTGGGCGCGCAGCAAGCGGTGAGGGCCATCCTGTACCCGGCGGTGGGCCTGGCGGACGTCTGCGTGGTCATCAGGCTGGTCCAGGCCCGCCGCTCTGGGGCGAAGTGGGGGCGCCTCTGCGGCCCCGTCGGGCTGGCGGGCGCCGTGACGCACCTGCTGGCCATCTTCGCGTCGTGGGCGGTGGTCGAATTCCTGCAGACGTCCGTGGCGGAGCCGCGCGACTGCCTCCCGTGGGAAGCGGTGGGCGGCGGCGGGCTGGTGCCCGCGAACGCGCCTCTGCCGGCGGCCGGGGCTCGCTGGCCGGAGGGTCTCGACCCGCTGAACCCCGTGCACATGTCCCGCGTGCGCTCGGCCTTCGTCGTGTCGCGCCTCCTCGCCGTGGCCGCCACCGTTCCCGTGGCTGTCATGGCCATCCTGATGCTCATTGACTCGCACCAGCGGCTCGGGGGCCGGAGGCAGCGGCTCGCCGACTCGGCGTCGGACCGGCTTCGCAACGCCATCGCCTACGTCTCTCACGAGGCGCGCGGCCCGCTCAACGCCGCGTCGCTCGGGCTGGCGGTGCTTGACGACCTACGGTCGACACACGCGGCGAGGCAGGAGCGGGCACGGGGGGAGCGGCGCGCCCGCCGGGGCAGCGCCCATGCCGACGCCGCGGTGCGGGAGTCGCTCATCGCCGACGTCGCCGCGAGCGTGCAGGCGGCGAGCAGGCACCTCGACGACCTGCTCCGGTGGGAGGACGCCGCCCGGGCCACCATGGACGGGCCCGCGGCCACTTCGTGCGCCTGGGCTCTGCCGGACACGGAGATGCTGGACGCGGCGGGGAGGCTGTTCGGGGGCCGGTGCGAGGCGGCGGAGGTGTCGCTGTTGCTGGGCTGGCGGGAGGTGGCTGACGCGGCGGCGGAGGGCGGGTCGCTGGTCGGCGGCTGGACCAGCCGGCGTCGCTCGCTCTCCAGCGAGAGACGCAGCGCGTCGACGCACCGCGTGATCGACCTCGAGGCGGCAGAGCCGGGCCCGGTCGGGCCGGTGCCTGCCCTGGCCGGCATGCCGTCCGGCCACGGCAGGCGGCTGGTCGAGCCCTCGCCGCGGCCGGGCTCCGCCCGGGGCATCGCGTCGGCCGGCCCGTCGCTGCAGGTCACCGCCCGGTCGCCGGTAGCCGCGGTGCGTGACGTCATCCCGCTGTCGGCGGGGCCGTCGCGGGTCGACACGGGGAGGCCCCCCAGCGTGGTCGGGCCCGCGAGCCGGTTCAACGAGTCGGTCACGTCGCTCGGGCCGGGTCGGCGGGAGCGCCCCGCCGTGACGGTCGGCGGCGTCGACGTCGCCACGAACGACGCGACCGAGGTGCTCTGCGACCACGACCTGCTCCTGGCCGTGCTGCACGCCGCGCTGAGCAACGCGGTCAAGTTCACGCCCCCCGGCGGGGAGGTCCGAGCTGTCTTCACGGTGAGGTCAGACCCCGCGTCGGTGGGGTCGCTGCCGCCGCCGCCCGTGGAGCCGCCGGGGCTGCCGCGGTCCGGGTCTGGGAGCGGCGGGGACGCGGCGGCGGGGATGGGGGGTGGTGCCGTGCCCGCGGGGCCGACGGACGAAGAGTGGGCGGACGAGGCGAGGGGCGGGCTCTGCCGGCGCAGGCGCGGGGGGCGCGCCACGTGCTGCGGCGCGCGCCGCGTGTCTCCGGGGGAGGACCCGGGGCTGGAGGCCGGCAGCAGCGGGCAGGGCGGGGCCGTGGAGGGGTGGCGGCAGGGCAGCAGCGTCGCTCACTCGACGGTGGTCCGCGTGCCGTCGGGGGACACGGCAGAGGTGCTCGGGCTAGGGTCCGCGCCCCGCGCGCGCGTCGGGGGCGGCTGGGCGGCGGAGCGGCGGCCGGGCGGCGGGCCCGAGACAGCGAGGTACCCCGGGCGGGGCGGGGGCCCGGCGCACCGCGGCTCTGCCGTCACGCTGGACGTGCAGAGCCGGACGGGCGCGCAGGGGGCGGGTCAGCCAGACACGGGGCTGGGCGGCATGGACGAGACATCGTCGGCAGGCACGTCCGCGGCGGGGCCGGGCCTGGCCCCGCCGGCGGCGGAGGGCTCTGCCGGCGCCTCGCACCCGTCGCTGCTGTCCCGGCCGTCGCACGCGTCGATGGCGGTGTCGTCGCCCGTCCGGCACGGTCCGAGCCCCAGGTCCGCCGCGGAGGCAGGGTCGGGGGTGTGGGGCACTCCCGCGGGCACGTCGGGCCTGTCGCCCGACACCGCGACGAGCACCACGCCTGGGGGGCGGAGCGGCCGCGCCGGGGGCCGTCGCAGGTCGACGTCGAGCAAGGGCGTCGGGCCCCGCGGCCGCCGCCGGTCCGGCCGCCCCTTCCGTGCTGTGCTTGAGGTGCAGGTGAGAGACACCGGGCCGGGCATCGCGCGGTCGCTCATCGAGTCGGGGGAGCTGTTCGAGCCGTTCAAGCTGCTCCGCCGCGGCGACTCGTCCATGGCCGACTCCTCCGGAGGCATGGGACTCGCCATCGCCCAGGCCCTCGTGGTCGGATCCCTCCGGGGCCAGGTCGGCGTCTCCAGCAACGGCCGCGACGGGACCGTCTTCTTCGCGCGCGTGCCGGTGTGGGCCCGGGTGTCCAACGCCCCGTCCCCCGCAGCGTCCGCGGGCAGCAGGGTGGTGATGCGGCGGGCGTCCTCGTCCGCGCTGGGGCCGCACGGCCGCGGCTCGTCCGGCGCCAACGCGTCCTCCTTCTCCCCGCGGGCCGGCCCCGGCCACGCAGCCCACGTGGCGCCGGGAAGCGGCGCGTCGTGGCTCGGCGGCGGCGGCTCGGCCACCTTCCAGCACCAGCTCTCCCGGCTCCGCAACACGTCATCGGGAGCCATCGGCGGCTCGGGTGTCTTCGCCGCTGCCGGCGGTGAGGCCTCGGGGGTCGCCGGGCAGCACGGCTCTGCCGCAGCCGACGGGAGGCGTCGGGCCGTGGGCGACCTGTCGCGGGGGCCCGCGCCGGCGTCCCGCCCCGAGCCGAGGCAGCGGGGGCAGCCGGCCATCGCCGAGGCGACGGAGGAGACAGCGGGACCGGACACGACGCGGGTCGAGTCGGGCGCGTCGGCGGAATTCCCCGACGACTCCTCCGGCAAGACGTCGGCAGCCCTGCAGAGGCAGGCGAGCGACGCGATGGCAGACCCCTCCCCGGCGGCGCTGAGCGGGAACGGCGGCGGAAGGGCGGCCGGGGCAGCGGCCGACGCGACCCGCCCCGGCGTCGCCCTGGGGTCAGACGCCGACGTCACCGCCGCCGACAGTAGCGCGGCCCGCCGCACCGAAGCCGGGGCCTCCCCCGGTGCGGCCGGCACGGAGGGCGGCTCTGCCGGCCGGAGCCCCCCGTCGGAGGAGGCGGCGCTCGCGGGGTCCCTGCGGCCCCGGCGCCGGTCGGCGAAGGGGACGTCGCCCCCTGGCAGAGCCGGGAGGGCGAGGCACGGGGAGGCCGGGTCCACGACCATCGTGCCCCCGGGGGCCTGTCACGACGCCACGTCATCGGCGCCCGCGGCGGCGGGCCGGGCCAGGCCCGCGGCCGCCGCCTCAGCCAGCGCCAGCCTCGGCGGCGGGCGGGGTGCCCCGCCGCTGCACTCCGGGCCCGGCGCGTCGGCTCATGCTTTCGCGGGCGCCGAGGGCACGCCTGAGCTGGCCGGGGTGCGGCAGACGATGTCACCGTCCCCGCTGCCGTCACGACGGCGTTCGGTGTCCAAGGCGACGGTGGCTTGGGGCGGCTCCCCGGGGGCGGCGGCGGCGGCGGCGGCGTCGGCGTTGCTGCTGCCGCCGGGCGGCGAGGAGGGCGCGGCGGTGCTCCGCGTGGGGTCGACGACCGCAAGGAGGATGACGCAGCGTCGCTCAAGGGGCGAGGAGGCGGGCGCGGCGGGCGCGGCGGGCGTCGGCGGGCGCTCCCGGTCCGAGCGGGCCGCGCGGCGGGCGGCCAAGACGCGGCGGCGCACGCGGCACAAGTCGTCGTCGTCGGCGAGCCTTCCGCCGCGGCTGCTGGGCCGCGCGGCCATGGTGGTGGAGGACGAGCGGACGAACAGGACGCTGCTGGGGATGCTCCTCCGCCGCTGGGGGCTGCGCGCCGCGGAGCTGTGCGACGGGCAGGAGGCCGTGGAGGCGCTCGCCGCCCTCGTCGACGCCCCCGCCGCCGACTGGCCCGTCATCATAACGCTGGATGTGGAGATGCCACGCCTCGACGGCTTCGGCGTCCTCGCCCGCATCAAGGAGATGGCCGCAGAGTGGCGCACGGCGGGCAGGGTGACCGCCTCGGCGCGCCTCCTGGCCATGCCCGTGCTCGTCCTGACCGGAAACGCGCAGGCGCGGGACCGGGAGGAGCTGGCGCGGCTGGGGGCGGCGCGGGTGCTCCCCAAGCCGGTCGAGGCGCCCAAGCTGGCCGAGGCCATCGCGGCCGTCACGGGGAAGGCGTAGCGACCGCGCGGAGCCGATGGGACGAGACCCGGGCCGGCCCGTGCGCGCAGCGGCGTGTGAGTGATTGCAAGGCCCGATGTGCTTTTGACCACGAATCGCGGAAGCAGCCGACACGAGGCCGCGCGGCCAGAAGCGATCGTAGCCTTCCCACGCACCGCACGCCAGGGCATGCGGCGGATCGGTATCCCAAGCGGACGAGGGGCTGGCGGCTCGGCGAGGCGGAGCATCATGCACCCACGCGCGTGCGCGGCGGTTGAGGGAGCACAACCGCGCGAGCCACCTCCTTCGGGTGCCGGCTTGCACATCGGAGGCACAGCGCTCGCTCCGGCGGCGTGGTGCTCGCGTCGCCGGTGTGGATGCAACCTCGCCACCATGCCGGTCGCCGTGTCTGACCGCCGGGCCGAGTTGGTCGAGCGCGCCGCATCGTCACACTCCCGGGCGCTACAGCGCCATGTACGAGCTTCGGCAGTCCCAGAGGGCGGCCCGTGCGCGGGATGGCGAGAAACGGGCAGCCGAGGGCGTGTGGGTCGGCGCGCACCTGGGATCGCGCCGGAGGCGGCCGACGCTCCAGCAGGCCCGCGAGGCGGAAGCCGAGGCGGACGACCTCCTCGCTACGTTCTCTGCCCGCAAGAGCGGCGGGCTGGTGATCACGGAGACGCCGTCCGTGTGGAAGGCGTCGCAACCGGGACCCGCCAAGGGCCGAGACCCGTCCACCGACAGCTTGGCCGAGGCTGACGGTGACGACGGGGCTGAGTCGCCAGGGCCGGTTGCCTGGCGTGACGTACTTCCGCCAGCGCCGGTACCGCGGGACCAAGGCCCGAGGTCGGCCGAAGCGCTGGGCTCCGGTCAGCCCGTGCCGGCCCGGCCCCTCGCGCCGGTCGGGCAGGCCGACTTGCTCGGGCTGCCGTCCTCGCCGATGCAGGCGGATGCCTCGCATCGTCGGCGAGCCGACGGGTCGCGGCCGTGGCGCAACCCGCCTCGCTCCGCCTCGCCGGGCGGCCCGCGTCGGCCCGCCACCTCCCAGCCGGCGGCGACGTCCCGGCCCTTCACGCCCTCGGCGCGCTGCCCCCCAGGGACAGCCGACGCGGCGCTGCGGGGGCGCGGCCTGGGCGGCATCCTCGCTCCCCTGGCCGACGGCTTCCGGCCGACACACGGGGCCCTCGTGCGTGGCGGCGGCTTCCCCTCGGGGGCCATCCACGTGTCAAGACGCCCAAGCCGCAGCGGCACGGCCGGAGGGGGCCCCGTGTCGCGTCCCCTGTCGGTCACGCCGGCGTCGGCATCACCCGCGTGGGCCCTGCGACAGCGCGCCGCGGCGTCGCCCGGGCACGATGTGGGCCGGCCGCACGCCGCGGACGCGGAGGTGAGCGACACGGCGTCGATCCTGATGCAGAGCCTGTCGATACGCGGAGGCCTGGCTCTCGAAGCCGAGCGACGCCCGACGCCCGAGCGACGCGGCGCGGCGAGGCCCCACCGCCGCACGGGTGCCGCCCGGCCGCCGGCTCTCGGGTCCGTTGGGTCGGCGTCGCCGGCGTCGCTCGCCTCGTGGGCCGACCTCCCGCCGTCGCCGTCCCCGTCACTCGGCCCGTCGGCGTCCCTCAACCTCCTGCCCCGCCGCGGCGCCGTCGCTCCCTCCTTCCGCCCCGCCGAGGAGCGACGCCCCCTCACCCACGGGGGCACCCTGTCCTCCGTCCTCCCGAGCCCCGCCCAGTCACCGGTCAAGCTCACCGGCTCTCAGCCATGCTCCTTCGGATGGGGCAGCGGGGACGGAACCGGCTCTCCCGCAGGCGCCGCGCCCACCCCCACGGGCGCCTCGGCCTCGGCACGCCTCGTTGCACCCGTCCCCGCTGGCGCCTCGGCCTCGGCACGCCTCGTCGCCCACACCCCGACCCACGCCTCGAGCGGCGACCGCGACGGGGGCCCGGGTGACGGCGCCGCGCCGTGGGCGGATGCCTCCCAGCGACGTTTCAGCGCCGTCTCCCGGCCCGTGGACCACCACCGCCTCTCCCCCAACCAGCCCGGGACGGTGCCGGCTCCCTCCGCCCTGGACCTGAGCGCGCGGTCCGCCCTGCGCGACACCTTCACGGCACGGGACAGGGACGCGCGGGCCGGGCTGAGGCCAGGCCAGCAGCGGATGCTCCCGGTGTCAAGGTCCGCCGCCGAGCTCGCCGGCAGGAGGGCCGCAATCGGTGCGGGGCTGCGCCACGGCCCGGCGAGCGCTCACCGCAAGCGTGCGGGGACTGCGGGCCAGGGCGTGCGGCCGGCGATGGACCTCCCGCGGCCGCCGGAGGAGTACCGGGCACGCGACCGCAACGCGCTCCGGGCGCGCATCCCTCAGCGCACGGAGAGCATGGGGTCGGTCGGGCTGCTCTCGCCCGAGTCGGCCAAGATGGTGCCGTCCTTCCTGGACTCCAGGCACGCCCCGACGTCGTCGCACGTGGCACGCAGGTTCGGGCCGGACGCGGTTGTGTCGCCAATCGACAGGCGCATGCTCGGCCCGGAGCCACACGCCCCAGCAACGCCCGCAGTGGCGGACTTTGAGGCGAGGGGGCGCCCCCACATGCTTTCGGGCAGCGGATCGAGGCGAGCCGAGGCCAGGAAGGTTGCGCGCGCCGCGCTCGAGCAAGGGCTGATGCGCCGGCAACGGCAGCGGGCCTGACGGCCCGAAAATTCGGCCTGTCCGAGGCTCCGTCTGGCCGACAGAAGGTGACGGCTGAACTGCTTCAGCGCCTTGGCCACAATACGGCCCATTTTCGGCTCAAGAGGCGGAGGCAGCGCTGACAGGGGAACCAGGCTGCCCTGCGCCGCACCGCGCGTCAACGCTCTGCCCACGGCCGCCCCTGAGCGCTCGCGGGCTCACACCGGTCGGTTTTGTTCCAATGCTCCGGCTGGTCGCCCGATCGGCTCGTGCGGCCTCGGCTCGGGCTCGGTGGTTCGCGACGTCGTCCGCCGGGCCGTTCGTGACCATCAACGGCGTGCCGGCCAGTGCAGGCGCGGTTGTTTCCGTGCACGATGAGTCGTTTCTCCGCGGCACTGGCGTGTTTGAGGTCGTGGGGGTCGCGGAGTCCCGCCTGGTGGGGCTGGACGAGCACATCCTGAGGTTGCTGTCGTCCATGGAGGCCACGGGCATCGACAAGGAGCCGCTCGTGCGGGCAGCATCGGCATGGATGGCGGACGACGGCGCAGCCAGCGGCCCTGACTGGGCCGTGGGGGCGCTGGGGGAGGACGAGGCGCTGCTTTTCGAGTGGGTGCGCTGGCTTCTGCGCCAGGCGGCGGGGCCGAGCCCCGACGGCGCGGTTCCTGCGGCCCGATGGAGCTCCTTGCGCCTGGTGGTGACGCGCGGCACGCCCCTGGCCGCTGACCCGGCGGGGCGCGCGCCCCGTATCACCGTCATCCGAACGGAGCTCAGCCCCAGCCTCGACCTGCAGCGCATGCCCGAGGTCTCCCTCCTCGTCCTCCCCGCCCCGTGGCACCTGGCCGGGAGGTCCTGCTCCCCCGAGTGGGGAGAGTACGTGCGCGCGGGGGGCGACGGGAGCGGCGCGCTCAAGTGGCTAAGCTACGGCCCGAACATCCGATCCTCGGGCATCGCCGCGAGGGCGGGGGCCACGGACGCGCTGCTGGTGGGGAGGACGCGGGCGGGCGCGCAGGTGGTGCTGGAGGGGCCGACCTTTGCGGTGGCGTGGGAGCAGGCCGAGGAGGGGGGCGGTGACCCATCGTGGGTCACTCCCTGCCCCGTGCGGAACGACCTGCTACCCTCCGTCACCGCGGCCGTCGCCGCGGCGGCCTGCGAGCGGCATGGCATCCCCTTCGGCACCCGGCGGGGACCGGCAACCCCCGCCGGGGCGGCCGCCGCCGTTGACAGGGGCACGGCGTGGCGGCGCGGGCAGTGGGCGTACGGGGCAGAGCCCACGGCAGAGGCGCTGCTCCGCCGCCGGGACGAGGGCATGAGCGGCCGGGCGCCCCTGTGGACGACGCTGGCCGGGGCGACGGCCGGCGCGGCCCTGTCGTCGGCGAAACACGTCAGCCCCGTGTCGTCCGTGCTCTTCCCCGCGTCGATGCTGGCCGCGGCGGCCGCGGAGGAGGCGGACGCGTGCGCCAGGCTGCGCGAGCGATGCGAGGCCGAGGGTCCCATGCTCCGCCTCCGGCTGCCCGGGAGGCCTGCGGCGATGGCCTCAGCCTACGCACAGCACGTCGCAGCCACGGCATGGCCAACTGACCCCGCCGAGCGGGGCTAGGCCTTCCCACACGAGCGATCGCGGCCCCAGCGGCGGCGTGCTGCTGTATCGTCACGCCCATCGCGTGATCGAATGACAAGTGCAGGGTCCGGCAGCCATTGCAAACGCGCGGACAGGCTGCAATGGAATCTTTGTTTTTCGCCCGCCGCTCACTCAGAGCGGCAGCCGCCACAACCCCGATATGGCGGTGCTGCGACATCCAAGCACGCTGCGCCCCGCCACGAGCAGCCCGGCCACCGCTAGTCGGCCAGGTCCTCGTGCCACCGCCCCTGCTCGAGCAGCCCGGCCACCGCCCCGCCGCCCCACGACGGGCCCATCACCGACTCGACGGCGTCCATCACCGCCGCGCCGAAGCCCCCCGCGCCGCCGCACACGTAAAAGTGGCCGGTGCCGTCGGGCCCCAGGGCCTCCAGCATGGCCGACCGCGCCGGCTCCTCGTCGAGGGCCCCCCCGACCAGGGGGCTCGCCGCGAGCGTGGCACCCTCGGAGCACGGCTCGCGGGCCCCCTCGGCCACCACGTCGACGACCTGGGCGATGGACCCGTCCCGCAGGCACTGAGCGATGTCGTCGCTCAGCAGCGCGTCCGCCGCCGTCGCCGTGCACCGGACGAGTGTCGACCGCCCCAGCGCCGTCCCCGCCCGCACCTGCGACTGCCAGCGCCGCCAGAACCCCACGAAGGGAGCCAGCCCGACGCCCCCAGCCACCATGAAGACCGCCGCCCCGGGGTCCTCCGGCAGCCGGAAGCCCGCGTCGCGGAGCAGGAACGCCACGTGCTCCGCCGCCGGCCCGCCCCGCGACACCCCGTCCTGCGTGCCGGTGAGCCAGGTCGAGCACACCCCCAGCGTCGGCGCGTACCCCTCCTCCTCCGCCGGCGCCTCCCGGCCCCGGGCCGACTCGAGTCGCGCGGCGTCCTCCGCCGCCGTCGCCGGCTGCGCCTCGGGCAGCGACGAAGGCCGCCGCACGCGCCGGACCAGCAGCTCTGCCACCGTGCCGTCCCCGTCGTCGGGGTCTGACGCCACCGAGTACATGCGAGGCCGGACCCTCGGCAGAGCCGCGACGAGCTCCGCGGCCTCCCGGGCGGACACGACGCCGTCCCGGGAGGTGTGCTCCGCCGCGGCGTCGAAGGCGTCGAGCACGGCGACGCGGCGGCCGACGCGGGCGGCAAAGTCGGGCCCGCCGCCGCCTGCCTCGACCAGGGCGGCGAGGCGGCGGAGCACCGCGGGGGGCGTCGCCGCGGTCATCTCCGCGCCCAGGGCGTCGGCCACGAGGGCGCCGTCCCCGGCGCGCCCCAGGCTCGCTGCGAGCCGCTCGGCGTGACGGTTCGGCTGAGGCAGGATGGAGATGTGGTCCCCCGGCTGGTAGTCTAGCCTCGCGCCCGATTCCGAAACGAGCTTCACGCGGTAGACGGCACGCGGGGACAGCACAGCGGAGACGCACTGCGCCTCGGTGACGCGGGCGCGGTTCGGCATCTCGAGAGACCCGGCCAGCTCGTCGTAGCTGAACGCGGGCGCCGCGGGCGCCGCAGCCGATGCGACCGGCTCGGCGGGACCTGCGGCGTCGTCGGCGGCCGCCTCGACCGCGGGAGCGGGGGCGGCCTTGATGGCGTCGATGAGCAGGTCCTTCCACGACTCGAAATCGGCCTCGACGTCGTGGCTGTCGTCGCCCTCGCCCATCGGCAGGACCCTGACGCCGCCGAGCTCCTCGAGACGGTTGTCAATGTTGCGGCCGATGACCTGGTAGTGTGCGCAGTGCGTGCGGGAGGCGCCAAGGCCGAACACCGCGTAGCGACGCCCCGAAACGGCCGCGCGCGCCGCCGCCTCGTTGGCCTCGTCGAGGAGCGAGTCGTAGAGGGCCTTGGAGTTCGCGGTGGGCTCGCCCTGACCGAAGCACGCGTTCATGAAGACCACGACGTCGTCGCTGGCCGCCTGCGGGGAGGAAGGTTGCGAGGGGGGTGACTGGCACGTGACCGCGGCAGTCCGAAAGCGACCTCGCCCGGCGATGCCGTCGCTACGGCGCGTGCGTGCCCGCGGCCTTACCTTGGAGATCGTGTCAAGGGTGACCTGCCGCTGGTCCACCGCCTTGGCGGGGAGGCCGGCGCCCTGGAGCTCGTCGGCGAGCTGGTCAGCCAGGAAGCTCGCGGTGCCCGAGTGCGAGCCCCAGCCGACCGTGACCGACACATTCCGCGCATGAAAGCGCGACGCAGAGACAAGACGGGCGCCGGAGCGCGCCACCATCCGGCGGGCAAGCATGGCTGCTGAGAGGGAAGGAGAGTGCCGTCCGGCTTCGGGCCTCAACAGCGAGGCTTTCTAGGCCGCTCGCTCCAGTACAGAGCTCCCAACCGATTTTCAACATTGCGCAACGCGCAATTTTCAGACGCTGAGAGCGATTGTGGCAGGAATTCGGAGGAACTTGGTCGGCGGCAGCGTGCGAATCACTCTTACACGCTCCGAGGGGAACAAACGCCGCCAGACTGTCCATTTTCTGACACAGAAGGGAATCTACGAACTGGCCGAGCGGTGTCTTCGCGGGGCCGGTCCCGTGAGCTGCGCTGCCGGGGGGTCCGAGCCGCGGCCGCGGCGTCGGCGCTCACGAGCGCATCATGTCGGCGGCGTCGGCGGCACCGGCGTCGGCGGCGACGATCTTGAGGTCGTAGTTGGACTGGAGGATCTCGAAGATGGCCGGGGTGACGAAGGCGGGGGGCGTGGGCCCGACGCGGATGCCCTTGACGCCGAGGTGGAGGAGGGAGAGGAGGACGGCGACGGCCTTCTGCTCGAGCCAGGAGAGGGCGAGGCTGAGGGGGAGGTCGTTGACGCCGCAGTTGAGGGCCTTGGCGAGCTCCTGGGCGACGTGGACGGCGGAGTAGGCGTCGTTGCACTGCCCCATGTCGAGCACGCGCGGGATGCCGGTGTTGGGGATGGTCGCCTCCATGTCCACCTTGTTCAGCACGCGGAACTTGCCGCAGCCGAGCGTCAGGATCGCCGCCTCGGCCGGGAGGGCCTGCGCCAGCTCGGTGAAGTAGTTGCGCTCGCCCTCGAAGCCGTCGCAGCCGCCGATGAGGACGAGGCGCTTCAGGTTGCCGTCCGCCACCGCCTGCAGCACGTCGCCCGCCACGCTCATCACGGCGGCGTGGCCGAACCCGGTGAGTGTGGTCTTGGGCGGCTTGGTCGTGGTGAAGCCGTCCATCCCCTGGGCCTGGGCGATGACCTCGGAGAAGTCGCGGCCCTCGACGCGCTTGGTGCTGGGCCACCCGACCTCGTTCATGGTGTAGATGCGGTCGGCGTACGCCGTCTGGGGCTCCATGATGCAGTTGGTGGTGACCACGACGGGCCCCGGGAAGCGGCGGAACTCGAACTTCTGGAGGTTCCAGGGCCCGCCGTAGTGGCCCTTGAGGTGTTCAAACTTGTTCAGGCCCGGGTAGCCGTGGGCGGGGAGCATCTCGCCGTGGGTGTAGACGTTGACGCCCTTGCCCTCGGACTGCTGCAGCAGCGCCTCCAGGTCCACCAGGTCGTGGCCCGACACCAGGATGGCCTTGCCCTCCGTCTGCGCGTGGTTCACCGGCGTGGGGCCGGGGCTGCCGAAGCGCGTGGTGTGCCCCTGGTCGAGCATGGCCATGATGTCGATGTTGACGGCGCCCACCTCCAGGGCGAGGCCGAGGCTCGCGCCCAGGTCCATCGACTCGGGGCCGCGGGCGAGCTGCGCCAGCACCTTGTGCACGCGGGCGTAGACCGCGTCGGACGTCTGCCCGGTCTCGAGGGCGTGGCAGGCGTAGGCGCAGGCCCCCTTGAGGCCGTACATGGCCATCTCCTGGGCGGCGAAGACGTCGCCGTCAACGGACACCTGGCGGGTGGCGAGGCCGACCGACTCGCCGGCGAGGGCGACGGACGCCGTGTCAAAGGCCGAGGGCGACCAGGTGGCCACCTCGGGGGCGGCGCTCAGGTCGCTGCCGGCGGCCACGGCGGCCTCCTGGAGCTTCGCGCGCACGGCCTCGGCCTGCCTGCTGTACTCGGCGATGGCGTCGGCGTCAAAGTTCACGTTGGTGAGGGTGGAGAAGGTGGCGCGGAGGGTGAGCTCCGAGGCGTCGGCGGGGACGGTCTGGCCGAGCTCGAGCAGCTGGTCGGCCCAGTACCTGCGCAGCCAAGACAAATGAACAAACAATCAACAACAATGTTGGCGTTGGTGCCGCCGAGGCACATTGCGTCAGCCGTTGCCAGGTGGTCGCGACGGAACGCGCGGCTGCTCACCCGATGGCCTTCATCTGGTGGATCACGGCATCCTGGGCGGCCGCAGTGGTCGGGTCCTTGCCGCACACGCCGACGCTGAAGCAGCCCGAGCCTGTAAGACGAGAGGGCGGGAAGTGTAGCGACGGACGGAAAGGTGATGCTTGCGTGACCGCGTCAACATCAATGTCGGGCCGCCGCCGCGCGCGCTATGCCTCTGCCTCACCGTTCTCCGTCTGCTCGCACTGCATGCACGCCATCGCCGAGTCTGCGCAGAGGGTCGGGCGGGTCAGGTCAGCCGGCGTTGGGGGGGCGGCGCCGGAGCGCGGTCAGCCCGGCATCACACCCCATCCATTGCGACGGGCCGAGTCCCTCAGCCAGGCGACCACGCCTCACCCTCGGGGACGGTGCTCATCGTTGCGGCACGAGTGGCCCTGAAGGCCGAGACTGCCACGCGGG
>Ga0136560_1001122_pt1 | contig 13704 bp, 17 predicted proteins | sample AntRauMeHopE1497_FD_104925 | JGI IMG/M metagenome (GOLD analysis project Ga0136560, IMG submission 104925) | Saline lake microbial communities from Rauer Islands, Antarctica - Metagenome Hop E1 #497 | ecosystem: Environmental > Aquatic > Non-marine Saline and Alkaline > Saline | place... | reverse complement strand
TGTGTGGTGGAGCTCACGGAAGTGGGGGGGTTATTTTGTGGGTTTTTTGTGGGGGGGGTGGGGGGGGGAGGCACTGGGGGGGGGGGGGGGGGGGGGGGGCTACGTTCGAGAAATGCTGGCCGGCCGAACGCGAATCAAGATTTTCGGCGTTTTGTGCACGGCTTAATAAAAATCCAGGCGTTGACAGTTTGGCCAAGGTGTACACCGGGAATACCCATCTTACAGATACATTGCTTCACATGGATCATGAAATTGCTAGTGACGCCTTGCTCACCTCAGCGTTAGGGGAAGCGAAGTCAGATTCTATGCTAGAGGGCGAGCCGGATACAACGGTTGCACTAGTTGGCAACTCTCGTAGCTTAAATGCTACTAAGGATATGATAGGCAAGTAGTCGCCCCTTGGTACTGAATATGATAGTAGTTCTACTCAATAGCACACTTTGGGCAGCGATGGCGCCGCTGGATAGGGCTCAGTTGAGGATAGCCCGGCTTCGTTCCGAGACCGCAAAACCGACCCGAATGACCAGGGCGATTCCAGCTCGTCAGAGCAGATGGGAGGCAGCGAGCCCCGGGACCTGCACCGGAGCACTCCCTTCCGTGCGGGTGCCAGCAGCAAGTTCCAGTAGCCGGTGGTGGCTTCCCACAGGTACCAGTCTCAGCATACCAGCACGAGCGACGCCTTGTCTGAGTACGCCCAGGAGCCAGCGAATTGGATTGAGCTCGAGAGCTCGGACGGCTGGGCCTACTACTAGCATTCAGTTACGGCAGAGACGGAGTGGGCAGAGCCAGGAGACTGGGATCGGCTGGAGACGCCCGAGGGCCACCCGTACTGGTACAACAAGAAAACGCTCGTCTCAGTGTGGGACGACCCCACGGAGATCCAAGGGGGGCCGGCGTCCCTCCGTCAATGCATGAGCACAGATACGGGGCACGATCACGCGGAGCATATGCCTCAGGCGAGCACTGACGAAGCTGGCGGCCTCGGCCTCAGCCTCAGTACGCCTTACAAGCACACGGGGGCGGCTGCTGTCTCTGCCTCGGCCTCCGGTGCCTCTGGTTTCGCCAGCAGTGTGACCACCCCTGAGGCCCCCAGCGACGACTACCGGTCATCTCATGGGCAACAGATGGCACCGGAGATGCTGACCCCTCGCACTCCGGCCGCCACACCACTCCCACTCTTGGATACCCCCCGGACTGCAACTCGAAGCAGGGATGGCACCAGAACAAGCAGACACAGCAGGGGGGACGAGAACAAGGGGGGCGAGGGGGGCGGACTGAGCAACCAGGCATACCGTCTAAGGTCGTCGCACGCTGCACTTTCGACCCGCGATGCGGCGCTGCGCACCCCTATTTCTGCGGAACCTCCTCATGCGCCGAGCTCGGCGGGTGCTCCCGAGTACAAAGATGAAGATGAAGACATCTATGGACACGGTTCCGTGAGACGGTCGCTTGCGGGTGATCTTAAGTCGCCGGCGCCGCGCACAGGCACAGGCGCAGGTGCAGGTACGGGACATTCCAGGCTGCCTGCCTTTGGAGGTGGGGGCGGGGGTTTGGCTAGGCCGTGGTCAGAAGGTGGAGCTCGCTCCAGCTCCATAGCTCGCCTCGGGTCTCCACCTTCCGTGACAGCAGCAGCAGCAGCAGCAGAGGCACAGGAAGAGGCAGGGGCAGGCACGCCGCTATCAGTACCAGGAAGCTTCACAACCAGGAATAGGGATAGAGGCGGCCGCCGGAGCATGGACGGTGTGCCATTGCGCGGATTCGGAGCGCAATTTCGACAGGCGGACAGGGCAACAGCCGCAACTGGCAGTCGGTCTCACAAGGGGAGAATGAGGACACGGACACGGACACGGACGGATGGACCTCGGAGTCACCGCCATGACGTAGACGTAGGCAGGCGTCGGAGGAAACGCCGTGCACTGTCCGCCGACATGGATGCTTTCAATGAGGCGAGGGTGAAAGGCTTGCTGCATGGGGGGGTAGCGGCTGCAGGACCTGCAGGGCTGTACGAGGACGAGGACCGAGACCAGAGGCAGAGGGGTGGGGCATGGGCAGGGGTGCAGGATGAGCAATCGAAGGACAGAGGGAATAGACGGCAGGGAGGCAGTCGGTGGGGGTCGTCAGGGGGCCAGGAGGCCAGGCGGGGGATACACGGAGATGATAAAGGCGATGGACGTCGTGACACGGTCCACGACAGGGTATGGGATAGGGGTGGGAGGTTTCGTGGGCGGGATGAGCAGGAACAGCAGAGGGAGGTAGAGAAGGAGAGAGGGTGGGGTGGTGGGAGCGATTTTGATGATGCGGGTTCTGTTCAATCCGTTCGCTCTCGTCTCTCGTTTCGAGATGATCGAGTCACTACGGGGAGGGGGCGGGAACGACGGAGGGACGGAGGGTATAGTAATAGACGCTCTCGCTCTCGCAGGTCCCGCCAGGACATTGGGATCGAGTATGGCAGCCTGGATTTAGACCGGGAGGGTGCAGGGCGAGAGAGGCGAGACCACGGCCGCGGCAGTTACGTGGGCGGGAGCAGGAGGGAGAGGGAGAGGGAAAGCAAGAGGGTGATGGGTGGCCTCGGAGATTTCTCTGAGTACGGGGAACTGGACGACACACTGAATGGCGGTGCATACACCGCTCGTGCCGGTAGCAGCAGGCACGGTCGGAGCAGCGTGTCGGAGCGTTAGAGGTAGCGGGAACAGGAGTGGGAGAAGGAGCCTGGGCGAGGTCGGCGAGGCCAAGGGCGGTCGAGGGTTCGTGAGCATTCACTGGAACGAGAGGAGGAGGAGGCTGCGATCCACCGCGCCGCAGCACGGCATGCTCGAGCCGCTGCAGAAGCCATGGACCGGCGGGCGATGGAGCACGCCCGGCTTCTTCTCGCGGGGTAGCTGGGGATGGGATTGGGAGCCGGGGGTGGAATGAATTAGATGAATTATGGTTACGGCGGACAGAGGGGCAACCATGCTGCTGCGGCTGCTGCAGCTGCAGCTGCGGCGGCTGCCGTTGCCGCTAGAGGAGGAGGAGGAGGTGGTGGTGGTGGCATTGGTGCGTATGGGAGAGAAAGAGATGGGCAGCGGGCCGCCATCGCGGCTGCTGCCGCTGCTGCCGCCACCTCCAGCCCCCGCATGGGCATGGGCATGGGCGGTTTGCTGGGTCCTGCCCCTGCTTTGGGTCCCTGGGAGAGTGGGTCCAGGCTGGGCGATGGGCTTCGAGACTACGCCGAGGCCGAGGGCTCCGCATCGAGATGGAACGAGAGAGCGGAGTTTGAGAATGACCTCCAGCGGTAGCCGGGGCGGTAGACAGATCGGGGGAGGCGCAATCGCGGCAGTAAACGAGGGAACAAGGGCAAGCGCAAGGGCAAGGGCAAGGGCATGGGTATGGAGGAAGAAGAGCAGGGCAGCTCGAGCGAGGATCCGAACGTCGCTGCGGCGAGGGCGAAGAGAGCCCAGCGACGCAGGTCTGGCGAAGGCCTCGGGTCGGATTCGGAATCAGATTCCGAATTTGATAGTGCTGATGATGAAGAGCTTCTGCAAGATGCCGGGCGTGGTCCAGCTCTGCGTATTCTGGAGGGGCTGCGGGGGGGTTTGTCCCAGCTATGGAGCACGGTGGGTGGTGCATGTTCCATCCGGCGAGGTGCTGGTGCGCTACCTCGTACGCAAGCAGAGGCAGCAGCAGCCGAGGATGCTGCGAGGGCGGAGGGTGGCAGCATCGCTGGGCCCGGTCCTTCGGGTGCTGGGGCACAGCGGGTGTAGCAGGGCTGGAGGGAGGCAATGGAGGCGGATCACACGGTGATGGTACTTGGTGCATCGCACGGCAGTGCGCGAGGGAACACCAGCAGCAGCAACAGACGGGATGGAGAAGACGGTGGGAATTAGGATTAGGATTAGGATTTGGATGGGAATGGCGATGGGTTCGTGGTTGGATTGACTTTACAGCAGCGGATGGCCTGGGTGGGTGATAGCTTTCAGAGGGTGGGCACCGATGCAGCGTGGGCGGTGGGCTAGGTGGCCGAGTACGTGGGGGTAAATGGAGGACCGGCCGTTGATTCTGCGATCGGAGCAGCACATGTGGCTGCCTCAGCGGCTGCAGACGCGCTGGATGCCGCGGTAGCGGAACCTCGTGGATCTGGGTCGACGGGGCAGGGCGCGGCGCAGGATAGTAGTAGCAGATCCCGAGGCCGTGAGCTAGGCTCGCCGTCGCAGGAGGGGGCACGGTGTGAGAGTGTTGATGGGGGTAAGGGGGGGCGATCGACTGGTACTACTGTCACTAGCAGCGCTAGCTCAAGTGGCGGTGCAATGTCGATATCAAGGTCAGAGCTAGACCCAGCTGGTGCTGATGCCGGGGTGGACATCGAGGGGCGGCGGCCCCGCGCACCTCGCACAATCGAGGAAGCTGAGACTGCCAAGACTGCCCTCGTACCGAATTGAAAAGCAAATGTGGCAGCTCCATGACCGACTCGTGTAAACTCCGTTTTACATCCAGATCGCACGGGGTTCGTTCGTTCCGGTTCGTTCGTTCGTTCCTTGCCGAAGGTTCGTTCGTTTCTGGGTAAAGTACCGACGGTAATACGTATTCAATCACAACTACGCGCTGTATCCTCGACCTAAGGATATATTTAAGCTGAAGTGTCTGCCGTGCCCTTTGCCATGGCGAAGGTGAAGGGGCGGGTCTCAACGAGGCAGACTGGTGCTCAATTTGTTCGAGCTCGTGGCGACGCCGGGCAGGCCGTCCATCAACCGGGCATATCGCAAAGGGCCATCGCAGCGGGATACGATCGCTTGAATGCTTGGTTTCGAATTCTTTATCATGCCAAACCAGCTGTCGCTGTCGCTGGATTGCTTGCGACTGGAGCCGCTGCGGTTGGGGCAGCAGCCGGCTCCGTGTACTACCTTGGAAACCGTGAAAGAATTGTCAGGCATTCTGTGACCGTTGAGGAAAACACAACAAAGGATGGACTTCTTAGGGAAGATGCTAGTATAGCGGAATTTGGCGAGTTTGACGACGAGAAGGCGAAGGCATGGAGGAAGTAGGCTCAGCTCGGCCAGAAACTCGCGTAGACTGAGGCGTCCGCTCCCGCGACACCGGTTCGGGCCGGATCAAGATTTTAACCAAGTGATAATTATTTGTTATGATCGACCATAACATCTGCCGATACTCCAGGGCGCAGGCCGTGTGACCTGGTACGCATAGATGCAACGCTGACCTCCGGCGTCCACCGCCTCTCCAGACTCTGGTCTGAACGAGAGCCCGAAGCACAGAAAGGCCAAGATCCCGATCATTGGTATGACGAGAGGTCCTCCACCCGCAGCGACGAAGTGAGCATCTCCATGTCGAAGGTGGCCCCCTTGAACGGCACGAACTGCACCGTGGCAGATGGCGGCGTGAACACGAAGGCGTTGTCAGAAAACCTCCCGTGAGCCAATGTGGTCAGAGTGGCATACACGGCGACGTTGTTCCCTGTCAGTGTGATATCTACCGTGCCGTCCGCATTCGGTGCCTTGGCCACGCTCGCCTTGAGCCCGGAGGGCTGCACGGCCAAGGTGCCAGGTGTCGACAGCAACTGGACGTTGGCCGAGACAACATCGGTACCCCCTGCAGAGACAGACGGTACTAAACGAGGGGACGGGCGCCCCTCACTGGTGCGGGCCTGCGCTCGCTGCGCAGAGGACTGCGTCACGGTGGCAATGATCACGGAGCCTGTCGTGCTGACGGTGCTGACGTTAGCATGGAAAAAGTTGACCGTACCCGGACCCGCCGCGAGGGAGAGGGGGGCGTCGTGCAAGGCTGTTGTGGTGCCGTCCTTGAGGCTGACCGACTTCACCGTCAGGTGTCCCTGGAAGTCAAAGGGGAAATCGTTCCGCACGTAGCAGGTGCTGTCTGCCCCGCAAGCCGCCATGACGTCAGCATAGATCGACGCACGGTACCAGTACTGCAGAGGCTTCCACCTGCCTCCCATGACCTGACCAGCCACGGGGGTCGAGTACTCGACCGAGCCCCAGCCTCCGGTCGGCCAGATTTCGCCATACTGCCACGTGATGGTACCGAACATGTTCTTTGACCGCTGCTGCTCCACCTCGCCCTTAATGTTGAGAGCCTGTGCGATCATGCTCTGGTAGCACTGCTGCTTGAAGGGGCCTTCCCCCGTGGCGTTGAAATCCTGCTTACCGAAGAAAGCCTCGATCATCCCGTCCATGGGGTAGTTGCGCTGCGCCATCACGTTGTCGCCCTTGCACGATTTCGCGAAGCCACCGCCGCACGTGTCGCTCGGGGCTCCTCCATGGATGCCCCAGTGCTCTGGCGCCAGAGTTGCCGTCATGCTCTCGAAGCTCTGCAGAGTCACGGCACCGAACTCGGACGCAAACTGGTTCGGCTGCCCCACTCCGTACTTGCTCGCGGGGCTGTACTTGGGTGGGATGAACGTGGGCGGCAGGTCAATGTTGTTGGGACCGTTCACGTACTGGTAGTCAGCAGACCCGCTGTGCTAGTATGGGCCATGCACCTCCAGATGCGTGTTCTATCCAAACTGCTGGGCAGGGTTCTCTGGAGACTTGTACTCTGCGGGCACGAGGCCCTTGGGAGACCCGTTGGGTGCTCCTGAGAGACGGTTGACTCCGGAGGCCCAGCCCGCGCTAGGACAGGAAGGCCAGAGTGCGCGCGAGTCGTCCTCCTCGGCCACGATGGTCAGAGAGAAACTGGCATATATGCCGGTGGGCGTCCCGATAATGACGGCGCATTCGTTGCACCCATCGATGAGGATGATGCTCGGGTGGTGACTCAGCCGTCGGATCTGATGCCTGTACTCTGCCTCTTGCGTGGCTGTCTTGCCGGGGGAATGGCCCTTCTGTGCGTACTACAGGTCGTGGTACACTAGGATGCCCAGCTCATCACAGGCGTCATACCAAGGCTGGTCCTGGAAGATGCCGCCGCCCCACACGCGGAGGATGTTGAATCCTCCGTCCACGGCAGATGCCACCATCTGCCTTAGAGCAGATGAGTTCCTTCTCCCCTCGAGTTCCTCAATCGGGATCATGTTGGCACCACGGGCATACACAGCCGCGCCGTTCACTCGGAAAAACATCCCTGCCTGGGACCCTCCATCCGCGTCCTTGCTCGCCTTCACATACTCGGGATCCGTGTCATTGCCAGTCACGATGACAGCGTACCGGAAACCGATCTGCCTCTGTGCCTCGATCGGAGCAGCCACGGAGCCAGCCATCACCGCCTGCGAAAGGATGGGAACCTGTGCTGCGTTTCCGGCCGGTGTGAAGGAGGCCGACACCTGGTACCTTGGCTGTTCCCCGAGGTTGGCGGGCCACCACAGGAGGATATCCTTGGCTGCTGCTTGCAGGACGAGGGTCACGTTGTTCTCTCCCTAATGCAGGGTCACTTCCTGACTCGCGGACTGTCCTGTTCCCCAGGCACCCTTGACGGTGACTGTGCCCTTGGTTCCTGTTGTGGATGCGTGCAGGTGCACCCGGACCCTAACCTCGAACCCGCCATGCGTGTGCTCTGCGAGAGGCCCCACGGGGTAGTCGCCCTGGTAGTAGGTATGTGGGACGAGGTGGGTGATGGCAGCATCAGATGCAGCGATATCCACCGTGTACACGCTCTTCCAGATGCCTCGCGTGAACCACGAGGTGGTGCCTGGCTGGGCGGCGACCTGCTGGTTTGAGTAGGCGGCCCAGTCCCAGCTGTGAGAACAAAGACGAAGACGGGGAAGGGGAGCAGGGGAGTAGGTATGGTGCCGGTTGAGAATGAAGGGGGAAGGGGAAGGGGGCAGGGGGCTGCTCGTAGTGGACCGAATGGACCAGGTAAGTTTCTTGTTTACCATAAGACTTCAATCTCCTGGGCTAGCTGTCTCTCTTCGCACTCACCCGCCGGAGCAGGCCATGAACCTGCCGTCGGTGAACACCGAGTTGTCGAATACAACCGTCAAATCGTTACCCTCTGCCCGAAGTTCCCCCTGCTATGCAACACTTGCTAGTGAAAACGTTTGCCTGCGATGCTTCTTGAAACATGGGATCAAACATACATGGTCGTGCTGTTGTAGCAGTTGACACCAGGCCTGGTTGACATTGATTCTAGCTACGGCCACGCGAGCCGGCTCACCTCAGAAACTAGTCGGTACTGTTCCCTACCAGCTAACCGTTGATGTAAATGCGAGCACCCATCTTGATACCGTCAAATACCACGAGCGTGTCCGCACCAGATCCAGCTTGGATCGAGGCCAGGTGATGCTCGTCAATCGAAAACGAAGTGTTGTATTTCCAATTTCCGTCATTCCAAAGCGATGAGTCTAGCCAATTCAGTTCATAGTAAGGATCAGGAATAAATTGATTTTTCTGCGATACTATTCTCGGCCTGAACAATGGGTTTATATCTATCGACGCACAGGCCGAGATCGCTCTGCTCGCAAACTGCAACTGACACTGAAGCTCACCTAGAGGTCAGTAATGACATCGCCGGGCACGCCTCCCAGCATTGAAATACCGTGTGTATCAGATGAAGCGGTCCAAGTATACCCATCGAGGTACTGCGGAGCGCTTGAGCCAACGATCGGTTCATCCCTCAAAGCAACATCTGTAGCGGCATTCCCGATTGCGCTGCTGACTGCTTGCACGGTCCCCGCAGTAAGGGAAATCACAGATAATAAAAGATTGATCCCTTTCATGAGATGAAGTAGATTGGCTTCCCTGGTATGTGAACTCCTCTTGCTCCTGCGCCCCGGCTATGAAGGAGAGGATGCAATCCGGGATACCGTGACGTATGCAGGTCGGCGCAGTCGTTCCGAAGGTATTCGTTGCGGGGCGACGGCACAGTTTAAGCCTTGTGGTGCTTTTCCGTTTCTAAGGTTTCGAATTTAGCTGCACCCTGTCGGAGACAATCGCAGCAGGACGGTCTGATACGGATCAAGCGCCTGACTCCAGCCCGTCGTAGAGTTGCCTAGTTCCCGTTTTCTGAGCGCATCCCGTGCTCGCACGGTGCACCCTGTGCTCGGCCGGGGCAGGTGCCCCACTACTTGCCATGTCACGTTTACGGCCGAGGGCACATCCCATCGATTGAATAGAGCCAGCGCGACATCCCCACCCTCGAGAGGCCTCGACCACGCCTCCGCTGTTCCCTCCGGCTCTCCAGGCCCCCCTTGCACCCTCATCGCCGGAACCGCGAGCGGGTCATGATTGATCGCAAGCACCTCGGGAGAGGTGACCAAGGTACGGGTACGAGCATCCATACCTGCCACATCATTGCCCAGGATGAGCGGACTGGGGAACACAGCCCACATGAGGAAGTGCGTCTCTTCCTAGACGGGCGACCCCCAAGTGTCTCCTACGATCAACATGTCTGCGTAGCTCTGGCCCTGTGGAGAGGTCAGGTACTGCATAGGTAGCTGGGCGTCGATATGAGAAACCACGCTATCAAAACTGAACTGCAAGTCGGGCGCAACACGCCACAGATCGCTGTAGTTGCTGACATACAGCCCGCAGCCTGCGTGCGGCGTCTGGCAGCCATGGACCTCGATCAAAGGACGGAGACCGGGACCAGGTGTGACTCCCTCGTTCAGCGTTGAATCTCGTTCGGATTTGCCCGCAATCTCTGCATATTTTCCTGCTGCTTGATGCCACAGCTTCCATTCTGTCTCAGGATCGCACCCCCCGCAACTGTCCACAAACACGTACTCTGCACCCCACTCATCAAAGAACGTATGCGCATCCAACTCCTCGTGTCCGCAGCTAGACGCGAATCCCTAGCACGTGCTGTACCCCTAGCATGTGTAGATCCCGGCTTTTAGCCCCTTGCTACGGATATATGCCGTTAGATTTGCCATACCGCTTGGAAACCTCGTTGGGTTAGGCACGAGCCGCCCGGCCGTGTCTCGCTACATGCTGCTCCATTCGTCCACGATCACATACGTATAGCCAGACTGGACCAGGCTTAAACTTCCATTGGGACCAGGTGCGGCCATGGCGTCTGCCACTCTCCGGATTAGCCGCTCGCCATACACGCTATGCAAGTCGTTCCACGTCTCCCAACCTCCAGGCACCGGCACTGGCAAAGCGGAACGAATGTGCGGGGCGTGAGACGCATTCGAGAAAGTGCTGCGCTCTGTTTCTAGCCAATCTTGCTTGTTTAATCGCCTGGATGAACCGCTGAATTTGGCTCTAGGGGAACTCGTATGACTCACGGTAGCAGCCTCATGTGGATCTGTAGGCTCGTGACCGCGGTCAGATGTCGACTGTATCGACTCGTGGTCACGTTGACGGCCTACGTCGACTACGAAGGGCAGTGCCGGTATCTTTGTCATCACAATGGAACAAGCAGGGGAAGCCCCGCCGCCAAATCGAATCTGGGCTTTCTCCTGCGGTGCTACGACTTCAGCAAAAGTAGCTGTGACGACGCTTCCATTGATAGCTAGCTGTGAGGCCATTTGCCACGTCAGGCCGCCATCTACTGACGCCTCGAAAGCTGGGTCGACATAGGAGTCACCGTTGCTCCCCCCCAGGCAGCACCCAGAGACAGACCCCGCATCGTTCTCGTACCGATTCATGGTGCCATAGCAAGATGGGGTGGGAAGCAGCTGTACTACCTCCCCTCCACTGGGATCGATGAAGCGCATGCTCACGTCAATGGTCCCTGCAGTCGCCCCGGGCATTGCATACGCCTAATCTAGAGCAGGCCCAAGTGCCTGCACACTGGGCGGGAGATATGCAAGCATTGCATACAGTGCCGCGTTCGCAATGCGCCAACCGAGTGCCAGCGCACGGGGTACCGGCACAGGAACAATCGATGTGATGACACCGGTGTCGCTTGTGCTCGTCCTCGGCACAGTGAGATCTACTGTCGGAAGGAGTAGCGTGCTCTGGATGTGGTAGCTGGGAGTGACTGCCAGTTGCCGCAAACGGACCGCAGTCGCCAGCTGGCTTATATTGCGTGTGTCCGTATCTAGATTCGGATACAAGCCTTGAGCTTCGGACGCGGAGTCGGATTCAGATTCATACCGCTCGTTCAGAAAAGGGCGTGGAGGCATAAAGCCAATTGATGTTGGTAGCCCAATCACCAACACTGGGAAATCGCCGAATCCCGCGGCATCTCGCCACGCATTAATCGTGGATCGCAGCAAACAACCCTGCTCAGATTCGTGCTCGCAGGGGAGGGGTGCTGCGCCACTGTCACCGCTGTTCCTCAATGGCCAGATCCCAGCATCTACGAGACCGGTCGACCACACTGCAAACCGGAAGCGCAGCAGCAACATCGGCTCGATGTGCTTGGTCCAGGCCACACCCGATGACGTACCCCTCGAAGCCGATGGTCTTCCGGTCGCTCCTACAGTGCATTCCTTTCGGGCCTGTGCCGGACTCCAATCAAACAGACCGGATTCAGACTCGGAAATGGCAAAAATTCCTATAGGGACGTTAGGCCATGCTCCGCTGGCGAAACTGGGTGGGTCTTTAGCTCGAGCTGCACGCAGGCTCGCTGCCGCATACCAGCACGCAGCAGGGTACGCATGTGCGTCGGCCGGACTGGCTCGCTTCCAGGATCGGTCCGAATTTAGAGAAGTGGAAGATAATGTGCTTCGGCTTTGGGATGCATCTTCATTGGATGCTCCGTCAATCGGCAGAAACAGCCTGATGTTCTCGGGCCATGCTACGGCTCCGTCAGATTGACTGCCAGGGCATGATTTCGAATCTGTGCAATTCTGAGACTGATGCACCTCTTGTGCGACAACCGCATCTCCAATGCAAAGTATGACATCTCCAAATATCACGTCAGTTAGTACGATGGGGGCGTTCAAAGGATCTCCATCATCGAACGAAAGAGTCTTGCAATCGCCTAGCACCGTAGCGATTAGACCCTAGGCAACGAAGAGCCCAGTGGTAATGTTCACTGGGGGGTTATACGTATATGAATGACCAGAAGATGTGTTGCATTGCACCTTGACGCGATGATCCGTGGCAGTTTGATCGGAGAAGCCCCACACCTGAGCACGGTCTCCGCTGGCTACATTCGTTTGGATTACCGCACCAGCCTGGATAGTTGGGCCAAGCTCAATCTTCGCCTAGATATTTTGGTAGCTTAGAGTAAAAATAAAGAGCAGTAGATCAATACTCGTTCGCATTGAGTCGCAAAATATGCCTTGTAAGGAAATGCCGCCAAGTGCAACTTCGGGGGGGTCTGCCGGGTGCTGGAGAACCTTCATGAACGTAGCTTTGGCGTTCCCCAAGAAAACAGAACAAGACACAGTAGCAGCTGCAAAATCAGCTGTGATGCCAAAGCGGGGAGGAAAACCGAAAGCAAAGGTTAAGGCCAAGCATGTTGCGCGAGGGCAGCTTGGCAGAATGCTAATCAAGTCGAAGGCGAAAGCAGCCAAGACGAGGGCAACAGCAAGGGCAAACGGAGAAATGTAAGGAACACACAGATTATGCCTGTTGCGAAGACCGTGTACCATCAAGAATCAGTACCTGTATCACGCAATTCCGTTTTTATCTTGCGCGTCCCTATTTTCGCAGGATTGATGACAGGAGTTCTTCGGAACGATTCGCTTCTGTGACCGCAATCACCGATCTGGATGAGTTTATCTCAGCTGCAGCAGTGACAGGACGAGATTTTCGGGCAGAATAGCACGAAACCGTCATACTTGGAGATGACGGGCTCGTGTATGGCAGCGATGGGCTTGGTAAAACGCCTCAGTAGGCCAATTTGGCATCCTCCGGAGCCGAATCTGAAGTGCCACTTCAGATTCCAAGAAAGCCCGATTGGGATGAATCGATGGATGGGCGTGCTGTTGATAAAAACGAGCAGCTTGCGTTCCTCGACTGGCGGCGCGCGCTCGCTGAGGTAGAATAGAGGCTTGGAATCGGTGGAGTCCACGCGATTGCGCATTCGGTGGAAGTCACGCCGTTTGAGCGGAACCTTCACGTGTGGAGGTAGCTCTGGCGGGTGATTGAGCAATGCGATGTGCTCGCCCAAATCGTGGATGCCAGGCACCCGGCGCTTTACCGCAGTCGGGATCTCGAAAAGTACGTAAAGGAGGTGAACCCCAACAAGTGCACGCTACTCATTATCAACAAGTCCGATTTCCTGACCCCAAACCAGCGCAAGACATGGGCCAACCACTTTTCGAGAGAGGGCATCGACTTCGTCTTCTTCTCGGCCAAGCTTGAGCAGGACCGCCTGGATGAACAGGAGCGTGTCCTCCACGGCATGCTGGGAGCTGAGGCGGCGAGGCAGCTGGGCGCTGAGGGCATGGGGCACTTGACAGCGCTGGAGGCTTTTGTTACGCTGGCTCCGTATCTCCCAGCAGAGGATGACCCCCGAGAGGATAGTCTCATGGATGATCAGGCCGATGAGTCACATCCGGACAGGCATCGGGTGCCGCCCACAGGCATGCCGGCCGCTGATGGGGTCAAGGTCCAGGAAGGGGTCGAGGTCGTGCCTCCCTAGCTACCGAGCACCGAGGCTCCTGCCGGTGCTATCGATACCAATGGCGGTGCAAGCAGCGGTGCACAGGCCGCGGCAGTTCCCATCACCACGAGTGCATCTGCATCTGCAGGGGGAAGGGCGGTGGATGCCGTACTCGACTCCGGGGCAGCGCAGTGGACCCGTGGAGCCACAGCCGGTGGTGCACATGCACTCGGAGAGGCTACGGATGATGGTGAAGCGCGCAGTCAGGCGGGTGCAAGCGCCGGTGGCAGCGTTGCGAACGAAGACGACCTT
>Ga0136560_1001121_pt1 | contig 13719 bp, 8 predicted proteins | sample AntRauMeHopE1497_FD_104925 | JGI IMG/M metagenome (GOLD analysis project Ga0136560, IMG submission 104925) | Saline lake microbial communities from Rauer Islands, Antarctica - Metagenome Hop E1 #497 | ecosystem: Environmental > Aquatic > Non-marine Saline and Alkaline > Saline | place... | reverse complement strand
GCCCCGTGGGACGACAGCGTGTGGGTGAACTTCAGGACGAGCGGCGACGGATGGCGGAGCGGCACCCTGCTCAGCGAGGATAACAACCTCAAGCACTACTGCAGACAGATCGACATGTTCAGGCAGGCTCAGGGGTCCTTCGCAGAGCACCTTGACCCGGAATGCGACTGGGGCGACGAGCACGGCAGGCCCGCCGGCCCGTTCGGCGTGCTGGTCGCCGACGGCCGCCACTTCACGCCGCACGACGCCCCCGACCGCATCTCTCGCATCTTCACGGTCAAGGAGCTCTTCAACAGCTTCGTCAACCGCCTCATCGCCTACGACGAGCCCCTGGAGCTGTCCCTGACCGTCTTCAGCTCGGGCGTCGCGGAGACGTGCGCCTTCACGCCGCTCTTCGAGGACTTCCGTGACGACGTCCAGGACGTGGACCCGGACGGCAATACGTCGCTGCTTGACGCCGTGGGCACCGCCGTCGCGCGGCTCAAGGACCGTCGCGACGCCGAGCATCCGGGAGCGTCGCTCCGGATCCTGGTCCTCTCCGACGGCGTGGACACGTCGTCGACAAGCTTCAACGCGGTGCAGGCCGCGCAGGCCCTGCAGCTTGCCGACGTGACCCTCGACGCCGTGGTGATCGGCTCCGAGGTGAGCGAGGACCTGTACGCGCTGGCCAAGTGCACCGGCGGTTACTTCTTCAACCCGCCCTCCCTGGAGGACAGCCAGCGGCTGGTGGAGATGGAGGTCTTCCTGTCGACGCTGCAGCGGCCGGACCGTCCCGCGCTGGCGTCCGTGACGTCGAGCGCGGAGCTGAACCGCTTCCGCGACCGCGAGCGGTTCCCGCCCGACACTTGCGATGACGGCAGCATGCCCGCGATGCGCGGTCACCCGGAGATGGAGAACCCGTCGGCCCGCATCGAGGCGGCAGCAGAGCTGGCGGAGTCGGCGGCGATGGCGGCGGAGACCGCGTCAGGCACGGCAGCCAGCCGGGGGCCGGATGCCGTAGCAGCGCTGCTGTCCGCGACCGCCGGCGCGGCAGTGATGCTGCGCCATTCGACCGGCCTGCGGGCATCGGCGGCGCTGTCCTCGATCGCCGGAAGCGCGCTCGGGGGCACCAGGAGCCTACAGCGCCTCCGCCGCCTCCGCCGGGAGCTCCAGGCACTGCGTGACACGCCGCACCCTAGCGTGGACGTCTTCCCCAGCGAGTCGAACCCGGGCTTCTGGAAGCTGCTCATCCGCGGGCCCGAGGGCACGCCGTACAGCGGGGGCACGTGGCTGGCGTACCTGGACATGCCCGAGGCCTTCCCTCGCGCCCCGCCGGTGGCTCGCTTCGTGACCCCGATCAAGCACGTCAACGTGTCGCCCTACGGCAAGGTGTGCCACTCGCTGCTGGGCACGGGCTGGTCCGGCGCGACGACGGTCCGCACTCTGGTGGACTGCCTGTACGGGCTGCTGCTGACACCCGAGGCGGACAGCCCAGTGGACACGGTTCTCGCGATGAAGTACAACCGCGAGCCCGGCGTCTACGACATGGAGGTCAAGGCGCACACGGCGCGTTTCGCCAAGGGGTTGACGCGCGAGCAGTGGGCGGAGCAGCTGCTCAAGCCGCCGGCAGCGACGCCCCCAGGGGGCAAGCCTTGACCGTGACGCGGCGTGCGTGATCCGGGGCGACCTCACGCGACGGTGCCCGCCCAGCAGCGCAAGAACATCCACCTGAAGGCTCAAGCGTGACCGTCGTGCTTGCGCGCCCCTGCTGCAGCGCGAGCTTCGGGAGGTGCATGGTGCGACCCACTCTTCTGCCCTCGGCGCGGGACTCCGTCTCGTGCGGCCCGTACCGGATGCCTAGCTCGTAAGTTGCACCCACATCGCTATTGTTGGGTTTGGGGCAGCACGCCGGGCCTCGAACGCGCGAGCCAGGCATGCAGAGGCTCACCCTGCGACGACGGCGGGCGTTGCTGCCAAACGCTTCACTCTCGTTCAGGCTGTGCATGGCCGGCCCTCGCAGCGATGTCGTCCCGCGCATGCCATCCCCTCGACTCCTTGCGCTTTGCCTGGGCATCGGCTGCGTGGCCCTGACCCTGCTAGGCGTCGCGCTCGACGCCGGACACGTTGCGAGTTCCAGCGGAAAGTTCCGTGACCATCACGCCGCGCAGCACCTCGAGGAAAGTGAGGGCGACCAGGCTGCATCGTTTGCGCCGGAGGTTGCTTCAATGTCTGCTGGGGAGGCGATGTCAATGTCGCGAGCTTCAATGACCCGCGGTGCGGCACCCCCCCTGATGGCCGCCAACGACGCGGGCCCCGTGCCAGACGGCAGCGCGGAGCCTCCGAACGACCCGCTTGCAAACCAGGCGGGCCGGGTGCTGGTGAAGAACGGGAACATGGGCATCATTGTTCCCGATGTTCCGGCAGCGTTGGACGCCATCACCGAGGCGGCCGAGAAGCTCGGCGGCTTCTCGAGCTCCAGGTCAACCTCTGCGTCCGAGTCTCACGGCGGCAAGCTGTCGGACTGGCAGCCGCGTGACGGCCACGTGACTGTCAGGGTTCCGTCGTCGTCGTTTGCCGAGCTTCGCGCGGGGATTCGGCGCATCGCCAAGTGGGTCGAGCACGACAGCGAGAACGTGAACGATGTCACGGAGCAGTTCTTTGATGCTAAGTCCCGGATCGGGGTGCTCGAGGCGGCCGTCGCGCGCTTCCAGGCGCTGATGGACAAGGCGACGGACGCCAACTCCATCGCCAACCTCGCGTCCCAGGCCACGCGCATGCAGGAGCGGCTCGAGTCGCTCAAGGGCCAGCTCCGCCGCCTGCGGGACCAGGCCTCGCTCAGCACCCTCAGCGTGTCGCTCCGGATCCCGCCCGACAGCCCCCTGGCCGTGCCGCCGCGCTTCTGGTCGCCCTTGCGCACGGCGTCGAGCGCTGCGCAGGCCCTGGGCCAAGCGGCCAGGAGCGTGGTCGACGCCGTCATCTGGCTCGCCGTCGTCGGCCTGCCCTTCGTCGCGGTCCTGGGCGTCATCGCCTGGGCCGCGTGGGGCATCGCGAGCCGGACCGGCGCGGGGGCCTCCGTCGCCGCGGCGGTGGCGTCCGTGGCTGCGCCTCGCGGCCGCGACGCGTGAGCGAGGCGGCGGACCCCGGCACCGATTCGGCTGGGGTGCGCGGGTAGCTCCCGACACGTGCCACGACCAACCAGATCTGAGCGGCTGAGCCAAGGTGTGACGGGCAGGGAATGCTCCCAGGATGCGCAGACCGATGCGAGTGTTGCTCCGCGGCAGGGTGAACGGTGCTGCTTCGCAGTCCCCGTCGTCACCAAAACACCCGAGCGGCGCCGCGCACACGCACTCCGCGCCTGGCTACGACAGCGTGACCAGCCCGAAAAGCGTCTCCGCCACGATGAACAGCAGCGGCCCAAGCACCGTGCCCGGCACCCCGTACAGCAGGAATCCCATCCCCGCGGACATGCCCTGGATGTAGCCCGACAGCGCGCTCTGCTGCGCGTCCGCCTCACCGTGCCCCGAGAAGAGCTGCACCACCGCGATGCCGCCGACAAAGGTCAGGGAGGAAACCAGCCCGCGAGACGCCGCCGCCGCGACGGCCCAGGGCAGCCAGAAAACGAAACCGGGCACGATGGGCACGAACGGCCCCAGGGCGACGGCCGCGGTGGCCAGGTACGGGGCGGGGACCCCCGCCGCGCATGCTGCGGTGAACACGAGCGCGGCGTTGCTGATTGCGAGCTTGAACGGCTGGACCGTGACCTGGGAGATGCGCTGCGCGAGGCCCGCGCTGTTCCGGCGCTTCCAGGGGGAGGAGAGGGGGAGGATGGCGAGCGCGGTCTCCAGCGGGGACCGCTCGGCGCTCACGAACAGGAACAGCATGGCAGCAAAGGCCATTGCGCGGAAGCCGAGGTCCGTGACCAGCGTGGTGACGCGCAGGAGCACTCCGGCGGCGCCCGCCACCAGGCCCTGCGTATACTCGCTCGCCGACGCGGCCACCACGTCCAGGTTGAGGGCCGAGACCTGCTCCTGCAGAGCCGTGACGTTGAGGCGCGAGACGAGGGTCGCGGCCTGCTGGAGCCGCTCGGTCAGGGGCCGCCGCCCGGACGCCGCGGCGCTGGCCGCGGCCGCGCCGGCGGTGCCGTTGCCCGTGGCTTGCTCCTGGGTGGCGTTGGTGAGGGACGACACGTCCAGCCCCAGCTCTGCCAGGACCAGCGTCACGTCGCGGACAAGCGTGCCACCGGGAGCCGACGTGGCGTTGCCCGCGCCGGCGACCACCATCTCCGAGGCCCGGCGGAACGCGGTCTTGGCCGCGTCCCCGAGCCCCTGCTTGGACGCCCACGTGGTCGCGGACCGCTCGGCCCACTTCCCGGCCGACACGGCGTCGTGCCCCGCGTTGTACGCGAAGACCACGCACGTGGTGGAGGCGAGCAGGCCGCCGAGCAGGAACACCACCAGGGTCATGCAGGTCCGCTCGTACCGCGCCGCCCGGCGCACCTCCCCCTGCACGGCCGCGGCGAGGGCGCCCCCGGCCCCGGCGCCGCCTTCCGGGGCCAGGAACGGCGGCTCCCCGCGGCTGATGCGCCGGACAACGTCGGCGGTGAGGTCCAGGAACGAGGGGCGCCGGTCCGGGGTGGAGAGCCGGTGAGAGCCGGCGGGGCCGTCGGCGAGCTCGAAGGAGGGCGACATCTCCGCGCCGTGCATCTGGAAGTGGCTGTGGGCGGCCTCCCCGCCGTCACGCTCCCCGGCCCGGCGGGGCCTGCCTCCCAGGGATGCGGCGGCGGTTGTCCGCTCCGCGAGCCTGACGCTCGCGGGAGCGCGGGACGGCGGCGCCGGCCTGGTCCCCGGGGCCGCGTTGGGCGTGCCGTGCGTGGAGCTGTCGACGGCGTCGGACTTGGTGGTGAAGATGGACGTTCCGGTGAGGGGAGCCATGAGGCGGCGGTGGGCGAGGTTGCGGGGGGTGACGGGGGCGGCGCGGCTGCCGGGGGCCCGGCGGGGGCGGGGCTCGGTCTTGGACGAGGCGTGCGCGGGGGCGCGGCGGGGGGCCGAGGCCGGGACGCGGCCGGGCGCGCCGCCGCCGACAGCCGCTGGCAGTGACGGCGTCTCGCCGTGGGCTGCGCCGTCGGCGCGCTGAAGCGCCCCGGGGACGACGGGGAGCTCGCCCTCCTCGCCAAACGTCACTCCGCCCTGCAGGGCGGAGACGAGGGCGGCCGCAGCGGCCTCGTCGTCCCCGGGCGCGGGCTGGTCGGCCCCGACCTCCGCCTCCGCCAGCGGCTGCTCCGACGCGGCCTCGGCCACACGCAATCCTGCGTCCTCGTGCACGGCAGACTCGTCATCGTCATCGTCGTCTTCGTCATCCTCGACCTCAACCTCGTCGTCGGCAAAAGCGGCCTTGCGGCGGCAGCACAGCAGTCCCGCAATGGCCGAGCGCCACCACGACAGAAGCTCCGAGTAGTACGAAACGGAAAACACCGCCCCGCCGCCGATCATGAGCAGGAGCGCCACCGAGGCCACCGCGGAGGCGGTCCCAACGGCGAGAAACACCGGGTCTACGAGGTGCGACAGCGCAGCCATGACCAGGACCCAAAGTGACAGCGCCGTGGTGTCGTGGCTGGACACTGGCGCCAGCAGGCGGAGCAGCCCGGCGGCGGCCGAGGTCCCGGGCTGCACGGCGCGGATTGTCCTGCTCTGGTCCTGAAGGTACATCCGCGCCTCACGCAGGGGAAAGCTCAGCGCGAGCGCCGCAACGAAGGCTCCAATGTAGTACTCGAACAAGTTGTACATGAGCAGCGCGACTCCGAGAATGAGGGCCGCGAGAACAATGGCCGACGCGACCGACAGGGTCATGCGCCGGAAGTAGCCCTCGGAGGTCAGCATCAGGGCCAGCCGGTCCGGCCGCTGCGAGTTGCTCGACACCATACGCCTGTGCATCGGGACAGGACGGGTCCCCTGCCGTCCGGGCCGGAGCTGGGCCGGCGTGTGTGGCCGCAGCGACGGTGGACGATCGCTTGCAGTGCGCGAGCCAGGCTGGCCGGTACCCATCACACCTGCGCCCGGGGCATGTGCAAGCTCCTGTTCTTCGTGGCGATAGCGTCGGCCTGGGGGGCCAGGGCCACGAATCTGCGTGGCGTGGGCCTGAATACGTTCGACCTCATGTTCCACTACGTCGGCCAGAGCCCCAACGGCCCCGACTTTGCCCGCACGACGATGAGGGACGCGTGCACCGACCGGAACATCACGCTCCTGCGGGTTGCCGCGACGGGCTTTTGGCCGGACGACCTCAAGGCGTGGCGCAGTGACCCCGACGCCTGGTTTGCGGCCATGGCGACGATGCTGGCGGACGCGGAGCAGGCAGGGTGCCGGCTCATCCTGAACCTGTTCTGGAACGCGTTCGGCATCCCCGACCTGGCGGGGGAGCCGCTGCACCAGGCGCTGACCGACCCGACAAGCCGGTCCCGATCCTGGCACGCCGAGTACATCGCGCGCGCCGCGGCAGTGGCCGGGAACTCCACGGCCGTGGCGGCGTGGGAGCTGACAAACGAGCTGAACCTGATCCAGGACCTGGACCTGTCCAAGCACCAGCCCGGCCTCGCGCCCTCCAGGGGCACCCCACCGCGTCGCACCAGGGCCGACAACGTGAGCGCGCGCGACGTGGCCGGCTGGGGGGTGGCAATGACGTCGCTCCTGGCGCAGCACGACCCGCTGGGGCGGCCCGTGTCGTCGGGCCACGCGGTGATGCGGCCGAGCGCGTGGCACCTCAGCCGATCCTTCGCCTCGGGCAGCGAGAACTGGACGCCCGACGACGAGGCGCAGTTCGTAGAGGCCTTCCAGGCGGCGCAGGCGCCGTTCCGGCTGGCGTCGGCGCACCTGTACGGCGGGCCGGGGCGCGGGAACGTGCGGTTCAACTCGACGCCCGTCGGTCCGTTCTGGACGGGGCTGGTGCCGGTGATGCGCCGCGCGGCGGGGGCGATGGAGCCGCCGGCGCAGCTCCTGCTGGGGGAGTTTGGGGACCCGCTGCCAGGGGCGAGGCCGTGGACGCAGGCGATGCTGGACGAGCTGACGCCCGGGGGCGGGGCGGATCTGGGGCTGGTGTGGTGTTTCCGCTTCCATCAGGTCTCGGCGACGCTGCCGGCCAACTTTTCGCTGGAGCCGGGGCGGGACGACCGGACGCTGGACGCGGTGCAGGCGGCGAACGGACGGTTCCAGTGAGCGGCGGCAAGCTCAGAGCAGGTCACGCATCCAGTCGGGGGTGGGGGCGCGCCGCCCGGCAGTGCTAGGGGGCGTCCGCTCCCGTGCGGCGGGGCTTTCGGCAGCGGCCTGCGGCGGCGTGGATGGCCAGGCCGGCACTGCGGGCGGCGCTCGCTTCTGGGGCGTGAAGTGGCAGGCCTGGGTCTCACGGGCGGCCGTGCGACGTCCGCTCAGGGAGGGCGGGCCTGACGGCGGGGAGCGGGGCGGCGAGGCACCGGGGCTGGCGCCGCTGCTGGGCGGGCGCGGCTGCTTGGGGGCTCGCGTCTGGGCGGCCGGCTGGAGGGTTTCGACGTCAAGAAGCTTGGCGTCGGCGACGTCGGCCGGGTCGAGGAGGGCGACGAGGTCCGCTGCCTCGGCGATGAGCTCTGCCGAGATGGTGGGGCCCGCCGCGGCGGCCTCTGCGGCGCGGCGGCAGATGTCCATGGCTCGGCGGACCAGGGTCCGGCCGTGGTGCCTGGCGCTGGTCGCCTCGGCGCCCTTGGCCTCCAGTGCCGCGTGGATGTTCCAAGCGGCGTCGGCGATGACGCGGGGGAGGCCGACCGACGCGGCGGCGGCGATGCCGTAGCCGGAAACCGGCCCGGTGGTGCCCGAGGAGGCCGCGAAGAGCGGGCGGAGGCGGGCCCCCCTGCTCACGGCTCCCGGCGCCCCCTGCTCGGCCCCCGGCGGCTGGACGACGTCGACCTGCATGGACACCGGGAGGACCCGGCCGGGGTAGGCGTCGGCGAGGGCGAGGAGCTCGTGCATGTGCGTGACGAAGAGGCAGCAGGCGCCGGCGGCGATGAGGCGCTCCAGGATGGCCCAGGCCACGCCGGCGCCGTCCATGGGGCCGGTGGAGCGCCCGAGCTCGTCGATGAGGACGAGGGTGTCGGGCCCTGCCCGCTCGAGGATGGAGGCGGCCTCGCGCATCTCCACCACGAAGGAGCTGGCGTTGGCGGCGAGGTCGTCGTCGAAGCCCATGCGGGTGAAGACGGCGCGGAAGGGGCGGAGCACGGCGGCGGAGCAGGGGACGGGGGCGCCGACGTGGGCCATGATGACGACGAGGGCGGTGGTGGTCAGCAGGGTGCTCTTCCCGCTGCCGTTGGGGCCGGACACCACGACGACAGACGGGGTGCCGCCCCCCGCGGCGACGTCGTTCGGGACCACGGGGGTGCTGAAGAGCTGGTCCAGGACCGGGTGCCGCGCCCGGTCCAGGCGCATGCGAGGCGGGAGCGAGGCCTCGGGCCCGGCGCGGCGCGGGGGCTGCGGCCTCGCCAACGGCATCGGCATGCCTCCCGGCACGCTGACGGAACGCGACGCGGCGCGCCGCCGCGAGGCGTCGTCGTCGTCGTCGACGTCCATCCACGCCGGGAGGACGAGCGCGGAGCGGTCTGGGGCGGCCGCCCACACCGTGGCCAGGCTCTGCAGGACGTCAAGCCTTCGAACGGCGTCGGCGCACGCGTGGATGTCCATGATCCGGCCGCGGAGGGCGGCGTAGACGTCGGTGAGGATGTGCTCGGTCATGGAGTAGATGGAGGCCAGGTTGGCCTCCACGCGGGAGTTGAGGGCGGCGAGGCGGTGCGTGGTGAAGAACACGCAGCGCTTGCGGCCGGTCTGAACGGCCTGGATGGCCTCGTCGGGCATGTGGGCGGCGCTGGACGGGGGAGCCGAGAGGTGGTAGCCCCGGTCTGCGGTCACGTGAAGCTTCAGGGCGGGGGTGTCCCCTGCGCGCGCCGAGGGAAAGGGGGGCGCGGGATGGGAGTGGGGGCACGAGTTGGGGTTCGAGCCTCGCTCGGCTGGCTTGGGCTCATCGAGCCCGGCCCGGCCCGTGCTCACAGGCGTCGCGGCACTCGTCGGCGAGGGCGGCGGCGTCCTCGACGTTCTTCACGTACAGCTGGCGGACCACGTCGAGGTCGGGGTTGAGGCCGGCCCGGATGGCGAAGCACTCGTTCTGCCGCATCTCCACGCCGGACCGGGCGGCGGCGGCGTCCTCCTCGAGCACGTGGTCGAGCACGCCGACGATGGCGTCAGCGCCGTCGCTGCCCAGGGCGCCCGCAACGGCGTCCAGGAGCTCGTCCTCCGCCCCCGCGGCTGCCCGCAGCACCGATACCAGGCGCGCGCACACACCCAGGTTGGTCCGGATGCGCAGCACGTTGCGGATCGCGGCCTGCTGCGTCTGGGGGCTCGAGTGCCTCGGGCGGTTGCACACGGCGGAGAGGCAGACGTCGAAGCCGGTGATGTCGCCGAGCGCCCGGCGGAGGGCGGCCATGGTCCTGGGGTCCTTGGACAGCGCGGCCACGGCAGACTGCCGGGCCCTGAGGACAGCCTGCGGAGCAGAGATGCCGCGAGATCCCGGAGCACGGGGCGTGGGGGTGGTCATGGATGCGCTTCGAGCGTACGGCTGGCGTCCTCTCGAGACACCTCCACGGCAGAGGGGCGGCATGGCGGTCGTCTCCGGGTCGCGGGGCTCACGGGGTCACAGGGCGGGCTGAGGATGTCGGCGACCAGCGCCCTCCTCCCTTCCCGGGTGCAGGTGCGGTCGAGCACCGCCAGGAGGGTCCCGTCGGTCTTCCCGTCGCGCTTGTTCCGGAGCAGCTCCAGCTCTACCACGGACCGGAGGTCGATGTGCATGCGGCCAGCGCGCCACTCCCGCGTGAGGGCCAGGCTCCCCTTCTGGAAGTGGATGAGCATCAGCGACTCGAGGCGCCTCATGACCGCCGCAGCGCTCGCCGCGACGAGCGGCTGCTCGCGGACGAGCTGGGCCTGCGAGGCGGCGAAGGGTCACGGGCCGGACACGCTTCGCGGCAAGGAGCATGCGCCTGCTCGCGCGCGCATCGCCAATGGCTCACCGCGGCTGCCTGGTCGCAGCACACTGTCACCAGCGCCTCATCGACCTCGGCCGTGAAAGCCCTGCGGGGAACCGTGACCACCGCCCCCGACGCGCCTCCGGCTGCACCCAGGCGGGCGGTGAGCAGCCCGACCAGCGGGGTGGCCCTGTCGCTGCCCGCCGGCACGAGCACGGTCTCCGGCGCGATGAGCTCGACGAGGGCGTGAATCTGCGCGTACGCCGGGCCGTCCTGCAACGCAAACACGCGAAGATCCATGGGCCGTTCGAAATCCATGCATGCGACCCCAATGGATCTGCCCCGCCCCTCGCAAACAGCCATGATAATGGTGGACGCCTCGCGGCCGGTCAGCGCCGAAGCAACGCTGGGGCCCCGTGCCATGCTGCGGGACTGTCCTCTGGCCGAGGCCGCCTTTGAAACGCTACGGCCGCGATGGCGCGGCAGCATGGTCCCGTGTGGCGGCGAGCGGAGCGCTGGCAGCAGGCCAGGGGCAATTGCCCGCCGGCGGCGGCAGAGCCGCGTTGGCCTCGGCGTTGGCGCTCAGCAGGCCACCCGGCCAGGCATGGGAGGGGGCGGCCCGGGGAGGCTAGTGCTGCTCGTAGTGGGGTTGCTGCTGGCCGTGGGCGTCGGGAGCAAAGACCTGTACCGGGTGAGTCTGGCATCTGGCGGCCACTGCCGCCGTCCCCCTGCCCCGCGGCCGACGAATATCGCCATAGGATCGGTGGAAAGCCAATTGTTCCTGGTGCCCCATGCCACGGGCTCGGCTGCTCCTCGACCTGTGCCGCAGGTGCTGGGCCTGAAGGCGTCGGCGAATGACCGGGAGATCAAGCGCGCCTACCGCAGGCTCGCGCTCCTTCTTCATCCCGACAAGCTGGGCGCAAACGCGACGGAAGCGCAAGAGCAGCGGTTCCTGGACGTGAATCACGCGTACGACGTGCTTTCTGATTCGGACAAGCGGAAACGCTACGACCTCACTGGCGATACCGCCACCACGAGCGCCTCGGGGGCCGACGGGGTGGTGCAGTTTGCGGGTGAACCGTTTGACATGTTCATCCACTTTCCTCGCGGGGCCTTCCGCTTCTCCTGGCGCCTGCGTCCGAAGCCCAAGGCCCCGCCGATTGTGCTGACGGTCGCGATGCCCCTGGATCGACTCATGACGGCCTCGACGCACATGGCAGTGGCGGAGCGCACGGTGATGTGCCCGCGCTGTGGGGGCACGGGCGCACAGACGAAGGAGCACATCCACACCTGCAAGGTGTGCGAGGGCTCGGGCCGGAGCTCGCACGTGGCGGCGGGCCAGCACGGCTACGCGCACGTGGTGAGGACCAAGTGCAAGGCCTGCGACGGCGTGGGACACACCGTGTCGGAGCACTGCTCCGTCTGCGACGGCACCCACGTGGTGCGGGAGCTGGCGACGTACAACTTCACCGTCCCGGCTGGGGCGCTTCACGGGCACCAGCTCGTGCTCCAGGGTAGGGGGAACCAGATGGCCCGCCATGACCCGGGCGACGTGGTCCTGGTGGTGCGGCGGAAGCCCCACCAGGTGTTCAAGGTGAGTCGCCGCGCCGCGCCGCGTCCGGCCCTCAGCGGTGCGCGCCGACCCGGCCGGCTCCACTCGCGCGTGCCCGCTGCCCCGAGGTTCCCCGCAGGACAACGCGCAGCACCTGGTGCTGACGGCCGGCATCTCCCTCATGGACGCCCTCCTCGGCTTCAACAAGACCATCACTCTCCTCAACGGCACACGGTGCAGCATCGGCCGGGAGACCGTGACCATGTCCGGCGCCGAGGAGGTCGTCAGGGGCGGCGGCCTCCCCGAGCCCGCGCCCCCGGCCCCGTCCCTCGGCGGCGGCATCACCATGGAGATGGGCCGGCCTGAGCCCACCATGGGCGACCTCAAGGTCGTCTTCCGCGTCCTCTTCCCCAAGGCCATCGACGCGAGGCAGCGCGCGGCCATCGCCGCAGTCCTGGGGGAGGAGCAGGCCGCGCTCATCGAGCGAATCGTCCAGATGGCCATGAGCAAGGAGGCCGACGTCGCCGGCGGGTCCATGGACGCCAGCGAGACGTGGCACAGCGACTCGTGCTTCGCGGATGACCCGTGGATGTGCCCGCGGCAGCCGGCGCTGGAGTACGCATGGGTCCTCGCCAACGGGCAGTGCGCGCGCCTCGCGCCGGGAGCCGTGGACGCGGAGGTGTGGGGGCCCTTCTGCGAGCCGCTGGACTCGCAGGCGGAGGTGGGCGTGACCCCGGACGACGGCGGGCCGACGGACCATGGGCGCCCGGCGGCGGAGTGAGCCTTCGGGGGTGGCGGGCGTGTGATGCGCGGACGGCTGTTGATACCACTGACGGGCGATTGGGCGCGATCCGACACAAGCCGGTCCGACTGAGGCCTGCCCCGGCGGCCGCCCTCGCTCGAGCGGCGCGCACACTCACTCGCGCAGGGGCGCCTCGAACACCGCCGCCGCCCCCATGCCCGTCCCGATGCACATGCTCACGACGCCGTACCGCCCGCCCGTGCGCCGGAGCTGGTGCAGCAGCGTCGCCACCTGCCGCGCCCCCGTGCACCCCAGCGGGTGGCCCAGCGCGATGGCGCCCCCGAGCGGGTTCACCTTGGCCGGGTCCAGGCTCAGGGCCTCCACGCAGTAGGCGTACTGCGACGCGAATGCCTCGTTGATCTCGTACACGTCCACGTCGTCCTTGGTCAGGCCCGCCTTGCGCAGCGCCGGCGGGATCGCGTAGGCCGGGCCCACCCCCATCTCGTCTGGCGCCACCCCGACGACAGAGAAGGAGCGAACGATGCCGAGCACGGGGGTGCGGAGCCCCAGCCGGTGGTAGGCGTCGCGTCGGATCAGCACGGCCGCGGCCGCGCCGTCGCTCACCTGCGAGCTGTTGCCCGCCGTCGTGGTGCCGCCCTCCTTGAACGCGGGCCGCAGCCCCGCCAGGCTGGCGGCCGTGGTGCCGGCGCGGACGCCGTCGTCCTTGGTCACGGGCGCCTCGCCCTCCGCCGGCACCACTGGCACCATCTCGTCGTCGTATGAGCCCGCGGCCTGGGCCGCGGCGGCGCGCCGCTGGCTCTCGGCCGCGTACGCGTCCTGCTTCTCGCGCGTGATGCCGTAGCGCTCGGCGACGGTCTCGGAGGTGGTGCCCATGGGCGTGGTGGCGTCGGTGGCGAGCTTGCAGTCGCCGACCGCGCCCCAGTCCACCACCGGCGTCTGCTGCTGCGTCTGGCTCATGCTCTCCACGCCCGCGCCGATCCCGGCGTCGATGTCGCCGGACCGGATCGCGTTGGCCACGTGCATGATCGCCTGGAGACCCGAGGAGCACTGGCGATTCACCGCGTGGATCGGGACCGACGCCGGAAAGCCGGCCTGCAGCTGGGCGAGCCGGCTCATGTCCGCGCCGGCTCCGGGGTGCTGCACGTTACCTGCGGGGCGGGACGGCCGGAGATCGGGCGAGACGGGAGCCTGTTGAAGCACGGGCCGGCAAGCGCCCAAAGCCGGCCACGCAGGCGCGGGCCGAACGAGGCTCGGGGCTCACCGACGCAGATGTCACCGATGGCGTGCATCGGGATGCCGCAGCGGTCGACCGAGGCCTTGAGGGCGGCGGCGAGAAGCACGTCAGGCGTGGTGTCCTTGAAGACGCCGCGCCTGGCCTTCCCGATGGGGGTGCGGACG
>Ga0136560_1001118_pt1 | contig 13724 bp, 7 predicted proteins | sample AntRauMeHopE1497_FD_104925 | JGI IMG/M metagenome (GOLD analysis project Ga0136560, IMG submission 104925) | Saline lake microbial communities from Rauer Islands, Antarctica - Metagenome Hop E1 #497 | ecosystem: Environmental > Aquatic > Non-marine Saline and Alkaline > Saline | place... | reverse complement strand
TTGGAGGAGTGGCCCCAGGTGGGGATCTCGCTGTAGGCGTACTGGGCGACGGCCTTCTTGGACGCCGGGTCGATGATGAGCACACCCTGCGGGTTCACGGCCAGGAAGACCTCGTCGGGGAGGCTGGACGACATGTGGGGCGTGCAGAAGAAGAAGGAGGAGCCGTAGACCTTCCACTTCCGGACCACGGACATGACCTCGCGGCGGCAGTCCGCGGGAGTCATGGTCGAGTGCTTCTTCATCCGCTCCGTGATCTCCACCACCATCTCCTTCTTCCGCGTGCTCGTGGCCAGCTTGGTGGGGAGGTACCGCGCCAGGTCCTCCACCGACGGCGGCGTCCCGGGGGCCTCCGCCTGCCGGTTGAGAGACGCGAGGTCCAGGCAGTGGTCCTCGCCCGCGGGGTAGCGCGCCGACACGACGTCGTAGCAGGCCTGCACCCACATGAGGCGCTCGGCCTCCTCGTCCGCGCGGTGCGTGTCCGGGTTGGGCACCACGTCGTGGTAGAGGTGGACCTTGAGCACGAGTCGGTAGACCCTGCCGCCGGAGTCGGTGCTCTTCTTCTCCATCTCGTCGTGGAGGCGCTGCCAGTACGAAACGAGGTCCAGGATGCGCTCGTCGGGCTCCAGGTACCGCTCCTCCATGTCCGGGGTCATCTCGTAGATGGCGAAGCACTCGCGGTTGGGCTGCGCGATGCCGAGTAGGTCGCACATCTGCTCCTTCAGGTCCACCGGCGTGGTCCACGACGTCGCCGCGCCGAACTCGAACCCGCCGTCGAGCATGTCCACGCGGACCACGACGGGGAGGAGGGACGAGCACGCGGAGATCTCCGCCGCGGTCGGGATCTCCCGCCGGGGCCCGAGCGCGACGACCTTGATGATGCGCCCGAGGACGAACTTGGCGAACTCGTGCACGCCGGGCTCCCCCGTCTCGGACGGCTCGTTGGACGTCATGGCTCCGTAGCAGAAGCTCTCGAAGTACGGCCGGAGCGTCGCGGACGGCGCGAAGGCGCCCGACACCACGCCCATCAGGCCCCACGCGCGGATGGTGGACTCCGGGGACGGGTTCCCCGTGGAGGCCTTAATGAGCTGGACGTAGACCTCGTCGCGGAGCTCCTCGGGGGCGTGGAGGGCGGTCTTGACGGTCTTCACCGCGTGGCCGTCGGTGTCCTTGCCGCTGGAGCGCTCCCCGATGAAGGCGAGCACGTTCTTCCACATCTGCGTGGCCGTGGCGGTCAGGTCCGAGGAGGCGGCGCCAAAGTCGTGCAGCGCCATGCTGATGAGGGCGTTCTTGAAGCTTAGCATCTTGTCCACCGTCGTGGCGGAGCGGAAGAGGCCCTTGCGGTTCAGCTGCAGGTACGCCGTCGCGTACTCCTCCATGGACTTCTTCTCCGCGGGGGCGGGGGGCACCTCCACCTCGAGCAGGTCCACCATGGTCTTGCGCCCCTCCAGCTCCTCCAGGGCGAGGTCCTCCGCCTCCTCCTTGGCCACGGCCACGGCCTCCTCGGCCTTGCGGGCGGCCTCGTGCTTACGCCGGGCGGCCTGCTTCTTCTTGAACTTGCGAAGGCGCTCGAACTTGGCGTTGCGCGTGCTGATGACGATCTCCGCCTCGTCCTTGGCGGCGGCCATGACCGTGAGCCAAGCCGCCTTCATCTGGGCCGTGAAGCCGAACACGGAATCGTCGGCAGAGACCCCGGGCGCGGCACTCGCGCTCGCCGCCCCGGCGGCCGCTGCCGCTGCGGGGGCCGCGGCGGGCGCCGCGGCGGGCGCCTTGGCAGGCGCCGCCGCCGCAGCGGCCTCCATGAGGCCCGCGACGTGGGCGGCCACGACGGCATCGGGCACATCCCAGGTGGTCTTGTCGCCCTCGGCGTAGTACACCTTGCCGGACGACGGGTCCTTGGCGGAGCGGATGTCGTCGACGTTGAGCTCTGGCTTGGCCACGTCCTCGGGCCACGCCCACTGGGTCGCGCGCGTCACGTTGTTCACGTAGTACCACCTGCGAGAGCCACGGGCGGGGCGAGAACGCGGGAAGGCTGGCAGCGGGCGCGAGACGAGCGAGGCGGGACGTCGCCCGCCCAACCGCAACGCCGATTCGCCGTCCCTCACTTGCCCGACGTGGCATCGAGCGCCGCGGTCCACGTGTCGTTGAGCTTGGCCTGAGAAGCTGCCATCGCTGGGGTTCGGGGGCTGGGTCACCGGCCGCCGGGGTGTGGCGGGGAAGGCGGGGCTTTGCTGGCTGGCGCGCGCGCTTTGGATCGGCCTCTGCCGGGTCTCTCAGCTGCAGCAGCGAACCAACCGCGCTCCCCGCAGCTCTGTGGGGGTGCGGGACCATCCAACCGTGCCCGTTCGGACCTGTTGTCGCCGGTGGGTGCCATGTTCACCGCGGGATGCCCTTGTGACGCGCGGCCTGGTGCCTCGGGCCGCGGCACCGCCTTCTGCGGAGCGAGCGTGGCGTGTGTGGTCAAGCAGCGTGCTACGTTCTCCGTTTTGGTTTGAGTGGGCGTGGCGGCCGGCTCGCGGGCGCCTGCGGCGCCGCCGATAGGGCGGCGAGGCGCTGCGGCGGCCGCGCGCTCGCTGCGTCACTCAGCCGAGGGTGGGCATGACGGTGCTCCTGGCGTTGGCGTCCACCTTGAAGTTCCAGTTGGAGGTGACGGTCTTGACCTGGGTGAAGAACTGGATTGCGCCCTTGCCGTAGAAGTTGAGGTCGCCGCGGATGGAGCCGCGGGAGCCGGTGAAGGAGAACATGGGGAGGGGGACGGGGATGGGGAGGTTGATCCCGACCTGGCCGACGTCCACGATGTGCTGGAACTTGCGCGCGGCGGCGCCCGACTGCGTGAAGATGGCGCACCCGTTGCCGTACGGGTTGGAGTTGATGAGCTCCACCGCCTCCTCCATGGTGTCGCGGGTCGTGGCCGACAGCACGGGGGCGAAGATCTCCTCGTCGTACGCCTGGTTCCCGGGCTCCACGCCCGTGAGCATGGTGGGGCCGAAGTAGTCGCCGCCCTCGTAGCCGGGCACCTTGACCCCGCGGCCGTCGAGAAGCAGCTTGGCGCCGCCCTCCACCGCCGCCGAGACGATGGCCTCGGCGCGCATGCGCGCGGCGGGCGTGATCATGGGCCCGACGTCGGACTCGTCCTTGTCGCCGGGCCCGACCTTGAGGGCCGCGGCGCGCTCCGCGATCTCGGGCATCCACTCCGCCGCCTCGCCGACGAAGACGGCCATGGAGAGGGCCATGCAGCGCTGCCCCGCGGCGCCAAAGGCGGCCCCGACGAGGGCGTTGATGGTGGCCTCCTTGTCGGCGTCGGGCATGATGACGGCGTGGTTCTTGGCGCCCATGTTGGACTGCACGCGCTTGTTGTGGCGGGTCCCGAGGTCGAAGATGTGCTCGCCGGCCTGGTTGGAGCCCACGAAGGAGATGGCGCGCACGGCGGGGTCGGTGCAGAGGAAGTCGACGGCGTCGTGCTTGCCGTGGATGATGTTGAGCACGCCGGGGGGCATGCCGGCCTCGATGGCGAGCTCGGCCAGGCGGGTCATGCAGCCGGGGACGCGCTCCGAGGGCTTCATGATGTACGTGTTGCCCGTGGTGGTGCCCAGGGACATCATCCACATGGGGATCATGGCGGGGAAGCTGCGGCGGGGCGAGGTGGGAACGCCGGCGGGCGGGTGTCGGTGGGAGGCAGGCAGGCAGGCAGTGGCTCGGGAGGCGGGCGGAGCATCAGCAGAGCGGGCGAGGAGCGTCGCCGCTGGTGCTCGCAGCCACAGGGCGGCCTCACTTGAAGGGCGCGATGCCGGCGCAGACGCCGAGGGGCTGACGGATGGAGTAGATGTCCGTTCCCGACGCCACGTTCTCCAGCGTGTCCCCGAGCATGAGCTGCGCCGTTGCGCACGAGTGCTCGACCACCTCGAAGCCGCGGAAGACGTCGCCGCGCGCGTCCGGGAGGGTCTTGCCCTGCTCCCGGGTGATGATGGCGGCGAGCTCGTCCATGTTGTCCTCCACCAGGCGCTGGAAGCGGAACATGGTGCGCACGCGGCGCTGCACGGCCGTCTCGCTCCACGTCTTGTAAGCCTCGGACGCGGCCTTGACGGCGGCGGCGCGCTCCTCCGGGAGCGACTCGGGCACCTGGGCCACCACCTCGCCGGTCGCCTGCGGCAGCGGGGCGGGCGGGCACTCGCAGACACATGATCACGCGCATGGCGTCACGAGCGCGAACTCCGGCACAGCACCCGGGGGCTCAGAGCGAGCCTGCTGGCTCGGCGAGAGGCGGGCGCGGCAGCCGCTCACGGGGTTATGCACGTCGTACCAGATGTCCGACTTGGACTCGACAAACTCGTTGTTGATGAGAAGGGGCACCTTGGGCTGCGCGGGTGGCGGGCGGGGGCGGGGCTCAGGTGACTTGCAGCTGCGGATAGGGCGCTCGGAGCCCGCGCGCTTCACCTGCGGCCAGACCCCCAAACGGCACGTTCAGCGAGCCCGCGCGCCCGCGCCTGTTCATCTTTGCTGCTGGAGGCCCGGAACAGCCGCACACCCCGGGCGCGAGGTCGCGGAGCCAGAGGAAGGGGCTTGCGCCACGAATCTCACCGCCGTGGACATGGCGCGGAGGCCGGCGCGGCCGGAGGCGGCCCGGGACGCGGCAGAGATGGCTGCACGTGCGAGCATGGTCGGGACCGGCGGGTGGGCTCCAGAGTGCGGCCAGCGCCGGGCTTCGCCGCAAGACGGGGATCGGAGCCATGCTCTGCATCGGCTCGCCCGCGGGCGGGCGCCTCCACTCGCCTTGCCGGGGTCGTCATGATCTCGCAGCTCTTCGTGCTGTCGCCGAGGGGCGACACCATCATCTCGCGCGAGTGTGAGGCCGTGCTGACGCTTCGACGCCGGGCCTTACGCCCGTCCTAGGCATCCACGCGCATCGCTGCGCCCTCCGACCGGCCGCCGCCCTGAGCCTTCGCAGACCGCGGCGATGCCGTCAAGGGGACCGCCGAGATCTTCTTCCGGAAGGCCAAGTTCTGGAAGGGGGACGCCCCCCCGGTGTTTGTGAGCAGCGTTCCGGCGTGTGCCCGGCCGATGCGCCTGCTCCCGCGCCGCCCTCCGCCCCGCGGGGACCCCGGCCCCGCCATGCCTCCGCCGGGCGGGCGCTTCGCCAGCATCGCATTCTCCGCCGCGGGCCCGCAGAACCTTGAGGGCATCAGCTTCATCCACATCAAGAAGGGCACGCTGTGGTTCGTGGTCACGACCAAGTTCAACGTGTCCCCGTCGCTGGTGATCGAGCTGCTGGAGCGCGTGACGACGTACATCAAGGACTACTGCGGGGTGCTGAGCGAGGAGTCGATCCGCAAGAACTTCACCCTCATCTACGAGCTGCTCGACGAGATGATCGACTACGGGTACCCCCAGGTCATGGCCACGGAGGACCTCAAGGTGCACATCCGCTCGGAGCCCGTGGTGGTGAAGCGCCCGCCCCCGCGCAGCGTGGCGGAGCGCATCGGCTTCGGCCGCCGCACGGCCCGGGCCGAGGCCACGACGCGCACGACGCTGTCGACCAAGGGGCGCTCCGGCAAGAACGAGATCTTCGTGGACATCCTCGAGCGCCTGCGCGTGCTCTTCAACGCCGAGGGCTACGTGGTCAACTCGGGCGTGGACGGCTGCATCCAGATGAAGTCGTTCCTGTCGGGGAACCCGCCGCTGGAGCTGGCGGTGAACCCGGACCTCGTGGTGGGGCGGGAGAACAGCTCCTACGGCGGCTTCGTCCTCGACGACGCCACCTTCCACGAGTGCGTGGACCTCTCCGCCTTCGAGACCGACCGCGTGCTCAGCATCCGGCCTCCCGACGGCGAGTTCGTGGTCATGAACTACCGAATGTCCGGCGACTTCCGGGCGCCCTTCCGCCTCATGCCGCACATCGAGGAGACCTCCCCCTACAAGCTCGACTTCACCCTCAAGCTCAGGGCGGACATCCCCGCCAAGAACTACGGAACGCACGTCGTGGTCAAGTTCGCCGTCCCCCGCGCGGCCACGTCCGTCGTCCCCGTCACCGACTCCCCCGCCACCGCCGCCGCGTCGGCCTCCGCCGCCAAGGGCCGCGGCCGCGCCGCCGCCGCGTCGGCAGGCGCCGCCCCCGAGCGCCTGCAGATCGCCGAGTTCGACACCAAGGCCAGGGAGGTGGTCTGGTCCATCCACAAGTTCCAGGGCGGCCGCGACGTCACCCTGCGCACCAGCATCACGCTGTCCACCCCGACGGCCTCCACCGCCCGCAAGGAGGTGGGGCCCATCGGGGTCGACTTTGAGATCCCGATGTACAACGTCAGCGGCCTCCAGGTCCGCTACCTGCGCATCATCGAGGCTTCGCGGGGGTACAAGCCCCAGCGCTGGGTCCGCTACGTCACGCAGGCCGCGTCGTACGTCAGCAGGTGCTGAGGAGCGCGGAGCGCGGCCGAGCCATGGTCGTGTCTCGGCGAGTGCGTGAGAGTGCGTGTGGCGTGTATTGCCGGCCTCTGCCCGGCGCGAAGAGCGACCGGGGCCACTCATTCCCTGCGTCGCGCCACTCGGACGGGGCGTCACTCCCCCATGGCCTCGACGATGCGGTCGGCAGCCTCCACCACGGACGGAACGACAACACAAGCGCTCTCACGCACGCACCCTTCTCCAGCCCGGAGCCGTGCCAGCGAGTCGTGCCCTGCACCCGTGAGCACTAGCACCGGGGTCAGCCCCGCCGCCGCGGCGGTCGCGAGGTCGGACAGCCTGTCTCCGACCATGAAACCGCCCACCGTACTTGGCACGCACATCACCTCACGAGCCAGCCGCACCAGGACGTCCCCCGGCTTGGCGTCGCTGTCGTCGGCAAGGCCGGGCGCGCACGCTGAGTCCTCAGACCCCGTCCCCACTGAGAACGTGACCAGGTCGGCCTGGCCCCACGCCGCCTCGAGGCCGGCAGCGAGGCCGTCCAGCCGAGGCGCGGCGGCCGGCCGGTCCGCAGCGGCAGGGAGCTGGAGCCGCAACAGCTGCTGCAGCCGGTCCATGGTCTCATGCACCGCCTCCGGGGTGACATACCCGTAGCCCACGCACGACTGTGACGACAGCACCGTCACAGCGGCCCCCGCGGCCCGCAGCCGAGCGAGCGCCGGCCCGGCGCCGGGCAGCGCGTCGATAGCCTCCGGGCCGGTGCGGAACGATTGCCGCGTGTTGAGCACCCCGTCGCGGTCGAGCACCACGAGCGCTCGCGGCAGCTGCAGCGAAGGGGTCAAGAACGGTGGAGCACCGCCGCCGGCTCTTGCTCTGAACAGGGCGACGCGAAGGCACACGTAGCACGTCGTCAAGCGGACAGACGTCGCTGCAGCTGATGGGGCAGTGACCCCGCCGTCGCTGCCACCGCCTTGGGCGACAAGGTCATGAATCGCAATCACGTGGGGCCACACGCTTCCGTCCGGGGCGACCCTTGACACCATCGCACTGACAGAATCGCGCAGCGCTGGGCCACCGTCGCATGAAGCGCCCGTGCCAGCGCCGCCAGGATCTGGCTCAACAGGCAGCGCAAGGTCAAGCCGCTCGGTGGGGAGCGTGGCGAGGACAACGAGGTCAGGATGGATCGGTGCCTCAGGAGCCAGCCCTGCCCCCGCCTCTGCGGCAGCAGGGGCAGCCCTGGCCCCCGCCAACCCCCCGCCGCGACGCTCAGCGGCCTCCGCCAGGGTCAGCGCGATGCCGCGGAGGGCCGAGCTCACCCGGACCCCTCCGTCGCCGCTCAGCACCACATGCGCGCCGGGCACCCGCCGCCTGATGCTGCGGGCGAGGGCATCGCCGCCGAACAGCGGGCCGGGGGGTGGCTCGGCCGCGCACAGCCGATGCAGCGGCACGGACTCGGCCGAAGAGGCGGCCGCCGCGAAGGCCGGAACGACGTTAGAAAGCGGGCACGGCTGCACGTGGACGTGCAGATCACGGGCGCCCTCCACCGTCGGGGGCGACGAGTTCCGAGGCTCAAGCCCCTCCATTGCCGCTCGCTCGTGATCGAGCCGCCGGGGTGCGCGCACCTGTCGCCCTCCGCCCGGAGGTTCAAAGCGCCACGCGCGGTCTGGAAACACGTGCGTCCGCAACCGGCAGCCGCCAGCAAGCTTGGCAGCTGGCCGCACGTCGAGCCCGCCCTGGTCGCCCACTCCACGCCCAAGCCACGCTGGATCATCGACTCCTCGCACGACCGTGGCGTGTTTGAACACGCCTGCGATGTGCGAGTAGTCCTGCGATGCCATGCCGCCAAGGCTTTCGCGCTCGGGGTGATCGTAGCCCCACGACCCGGGTTCCCGCACCGACTGGGGCACATCGACCAGTCCAGATGATGCCGTCACGACGGTTTGGCACCGGTCGGCCATGCCCGATCGTGCCAGGCTTGCGGTATGAGCGAGAAGCGCAGCCGCCTCCCTTGAGCGGCGAAGAACATTGGGCGCCGAGCCAGGAAGCTTTGCCCTGAGGCGGACGTCGCCAATGTGAACGATCCGCACACAAACGGTGTCCGTTGTGGCCATGCGTGGCCTGTGCGAACGGGGGCAGCGGGCCATGATTGCCCTGCCGCGACGCAGGGAAGCATGCGTCCGCCGCACCAGCGAGGAGGTGCAGCTGTGACGAGTCGGGCAATGATGCAGTGGTTAGCGGCCACAATGAGCCGGCACTCGATCAGTTCTGAGATGGGGTTGGGGCGGTCAATGCTCGGTGGACTTGCTTCCGTCCATCGCCTCCCATGAGTGGGAGGGATCGCCGCCTTCGTGGACGTGGAAGTAGGTGAAGCACTCGCTGCAGAACGGCCCGCACCCGTCGGCGCAGGCGCAAGTCGCGAACGAAGCGGAGCATCGCCAGCACAGCGTCGTGCCACCGGGCGGCGACCACTGGTGCCGGTGCGTCGCCGGCTCGAAGAACCATGGTGTACCGTCCGCGGAGGCGTGACACTCCCACGCGCCGGCAGGAATGTCAAGCTCGTTCAGCCCCAGGCAGGGCGGCTTGGCCCAGAGCACCGTCGAGCCGCTTGGGTCGCGGGCGTCGAGATAGTAATCGCAGCCCGACTGGACGTCGTACCCCTTCACCCAGAAGCGGTGAAACCGCAGGCGCAAAGCGTGACGAGCAACTGACACCCGCCATAGCCCCTGGATCAGCACGGCCGCCTCGGCCTGCTCTCGCTCGCCATCCAGGGACGCTCTCGTGTCGTGGCGCTCCTGTTCCACCCGGAGCTTCGAGACAAGGGCCATGCGCTGAAGCTTCCGGCGGTGCTGCATGTCTGCCTGGAGCTCTTCGAGTCTCAGGGCCAGGTACTCGTCCCTGGCCTTGTGGCTCGCCGTTGGTCGGCCGATACCCTCCGTGACCATGATCTCCCGCATTCGCTTCTTCCACGCCTTCGTCGCAGCTGCCCAGCGGGCCCGGACTTTGCGATCTTCCGAGTCGGCCGGCTCCCGCTCGTAGAGCACTCCGGTCCACGTGGCTTTGGCTTCGGCCAGCGCGGCCGCCTCCTTCGCATCGCACTCTTGGCTCAGACCCAGCAGCTCGCTCCGATGGCTCTCTACCATGGACCTGGTTGCGTCCTCGAAGTCGTCGCGACGTTGTTGCCTCCTTCGGCGGAGCAGCTCTGCCTTGTGATTGCCGCGGATGGATGCCGCCTGCAGCAGCTCGGCGCTGCGGGCTTCCCGCTCGAACCTCCGGGCCGCGACGAGCTCCTCCACTTCGAGGTGAGCCGCCTGGCGCTCCATCTCGGCCTGTCGGGCGAGCCTGGCGGCTTCAGCGTTGAAGCGGTCCCACTCGAGCCTCTCTGCCAGATGCTGGAGGTAGCGCTGCCGTGCCTGAAGCCGCCGGATGTGCTTTTGCATGATCGTCGCGGCAAAGATTTGCCGGCGGGCTTCCTCCTCGCGCGCTAGCGCCTCTGCTGCTGCCTGAGCACGCTGCCGAACCGCCTCCCTGAAGTGCTCCCGGGCCAAGAATGCCCTGACCTCGGACTGGATCACGATGGCAGCCCATCGCTGCTGCCTGCGGTACCTCTCCTTGCCCTTGCGCCACAGAAACGTCGTCCAAGCGTTCTCGACACATCGGGCAAGGCGAAGGCGGCGCAGGTGCCGTCGCAGAATCGCCCGAGGCTTCACTATGCGCGCCACAGACTGGCACACCACGGCAGCGCTGTGCTCCAGCGCGTGCCTCCTGAGCCGACGCCAGAGGAGGAGGAACGTCTGCCTCCGCCACTGGTCCTGTAGCCGGGCCAGCTGACGCCGCCCTCGGCTCTGCGTGCGGGCGTACTTGCCCCAGCGCGTCACGATCAGCCGGGCCGTGATGACGGCCAGCCACGAGCGTGCCTTGTGGGCGGCAAGGACGAGGCGCTTGTACCTCAGGCAGCTGAGCTGGGCAACAGGCGAGAAGAGCCGCTCATATCCGCACATGATGTACGACGGCCGCGCGTCCTCGCGCGTGATGATGACGAGCTTTCCCTCCCGTGCCAGAAGGATGGAGAGGCCGTGGTCGAAGAGGGCGCGCATTGGAGCCGCGGCCAAGATCCGCTGTAGCGTGAGGATGGACACTCGCGCAGGCAGGCGCTCACCTTTCGGCCTCAGCACCTCCCGAGCCGCACTGCAGAAGGCCTTCATGACGTCTGCACGCGCTCGGATGTCTCCCAAGGGGAGCAGCAGCACCTGCTCCACGGAGCTCATTCGCACAATCGTGTCTGAGGTGGCTCCGTGGTCGAGGGCGTGCTCCAGGACGAACCTTCCCCAATCCATTGAGCCCTGGCAGACATGGAAGGCGTGTCTCACGAGGAGAACATCCAGGCATCCGTCAGATACGACGCCGGGGCCCACGAAGGAGAGAGCATCAGCTTCTGAGCGGCGCGCGCCGCCATCAAGTTCCCCCATAACCCATGACCCATGCAGCTGCATCCACGCGACGAATGCTCTGTCTTTTGCCTGCTCTCCGTGCTTCTCTGGCCGCTTGCTTTCCGCGGCATGTGAGAGCGGCTCACTGCCTGCGCCGAGCAGCGCCTTGTTGGCACGCAGCGCCCCCACCAGCTTCAGCCCCCGCACACCGATGAAGAACGCCCGCAGCGTGCCCTCAAACTTTGCCTCCGACACCCGGCCGGTCGGGTTCAGGCGCTCAAGGATGTCCAGGGTTCCGCTGATTCCGTGAGACGGGGGAAGGGAGTCTTCGAGGCCGGGCTCCAGCTGCGTGGACGTCGCACAGCAGCGTTTGCCACGAGCGGTACGGTGGCGGGGATGCGCCCTCGCGAGGGTTTCGGAGATGGGCTTCGACGGGTTGCACGTGCCCGCCGCGATGGCCAGAGCACTTGGCGGCTCACCAGCGCAATGATGGACTCCCAGACTCCATCACGATTGACTTGAAGGCCCTCGGCTGGGCTGATACCGGCGGAGGCCGCGAGGACAACGTGCCGCTGTTTCCTGAGGGCCGCGCTGGCACGGTTCGCCAGCAGGGCCTGTGGCGACGAGCGTTGCCGCCCCTGGTTTGCGGCTTCTTGTCTTGCCCTGCGCAGGGTTGCTGCTACGGGCGAGCCGCGCGGCTCCATGCCAGCCGAGCTTTGCGTACCCCCAGCACGAGGGACGAGCAGAGGCCGGCCGGCGTATCCGCCCGAGTCGAAACAGCCCTGTGCTACTTCGTGAGGCCTTGGTGTGGGCAATGCGGCGGTGCTCCGGCGGCCGGTGTGTGACCGTCCTTGCGACAGAGCGCCTGCGACCCAGACGGCGTGAGGTGACACCACTCTGACGTGCGGTTTGCCGCTTGGGATTGATTTGGCCCCGGCTCAGGGCGGATGCGGCCGTTCTCCGCCCCCAGGGCTCACGGGGGCGGGAGCGGTGGTCACGCCACCCAGCACGGCCAGCCGCCGCAACACCCTGCTCGCGCTGCCCGGCGCATGCGCAATGCGAAGCGTGCTGGGCTCGAGCCATTACCGCGGCAAGATGCGGCTGCCCTGGCGGTGGTCGGCCGGGCGGTGTACGTATGCAGCGAGCCCCAAGCGGCGGCAGCCGAGGCCCGAGGGGACCACCTCGTGCCCCTGGATGACGAAAGGACCGCGTTCGTGAGCTGCTACGATGGAAGGCTTGCCCTAGCGGAGGGGGGCGCCCTGGGAGGCTGGGAGGCTGGGGCGCGAAGTCCGTCGCCACCCCCGTCAGTGCCGCCCCGTGCCCTGGTGAGCTCCCGAGCGCTGCTAGGTGTCCCGGACAGTGAGCCGGTGGCGCTCTTCCTTGAGCGGTACCAATACGCCTGGCGCGGTCAGAGCCGGGCCAGCGAGCATGACGACGGATCGGAGTCTGACTCGGACGGCGCCGGTGCCGCGCAGGGGGCTTCCAAGCGGCAGCACTCGGCCTCTCCGGTGGACCCTAATCGGCTGGTGTGGCTGCCGCATGGTGCGGCGGCGGCCGTGGGCGAGGGCGCGCTGCCGGGCTCGAGGCGGCAGCACGACCTTATCGCCGCGACTGCCAAGCGCGTGGCGGTCGCGCCGCACTTCGAGGCTGTGCTCCGCGTCCGCGGCGTTGGCGGGGACATGCTGCGCGTGGCGTTCCTGGAGGCGGGGCACCGGCTGCGGCCGTACTTTGACTGGCTGCTGGGTCTGGCGCGGTCCGGAGCCGAGGGGGCCGGCGGCGGCGGCGGCGGCGGCGGCAGCCATTCCCCGGGTGGCTCGTGTGGCGCGAGCACAGCTGCTGTGGTGGCTGCGGGTCCCGGGGTGGTCGACTACGCGAGCAGCAGTGAGGACGAAGGCGATGGGGAAGGGGACGACGGGGGAGCGGACGAGGGCGACGAGGCCAGAGGGGACGGGGGGGGCGTCGATGAGGGAGGGAACGACGATCTGGGGGAGAGCGACGGGGGAAGCGCCTCCGGGGAGGTCGGCACGGCCGAGGCTCAAGAGGACGACAGTGCACCGCACGCCAACGGGCCCGGCGACACGCCGTGCTCGCCAGAGCCGCCCGGTCAGGCGGCGGGGGTGGCATCCCCTGTGCTCCGCGTGATCGAGGCGGCGGCCGGCGCGGCGCACGGCCTCCCGGCCTCGCTGCGAGACCGCGTGCTCGCGCGCACGGCCCGGGCGTGCGGCGTGGCCCCGCCCTCGGCCTGGGAGGGGGACTGGGCGACTCTGTGGGAGCGGGCCGTCGCGGCGGGGCACGCCACGGGGCCCGCTTGCGCGCCGGCAGCCGGGGCGGAGGAGGCCGCGGTCACACCGGAAGGTCCGTCGCCGCTGCCCTCGCTTGGCACAGCCGGGGTGGTCGGCGGCGGGGAGGCGCTGGCACCGATGGAATGGGGCGACGGCGGGGTCGCGTGGGTGGGCTACGATGCGGCGTCGCTCGAGGGGGACGACGAGCCTGCGGCCACGCGTCGCCTGTCCGTTGGGGGCGCGCCCGGGCTGGCACCGACGCCGCCCCTAGACGCGGTCCCCGACGGGCGGGCCACCGTGACGGTGGTGGCTGGGGACGAGGCCTTTGCCGCGGCCGTCGCGTCATCGTTGCCCACTCACGCCGCAGGGCGCCCGAGCAAGGCTGCGTACTTGCGGCGCCTGGCAGAGGCAGAGGCGGATGCCGCAAGCAAGGACGCCGCGGCACCGGTCGACGCACCGACGGCAAGGGAGCGCTCGCTCGGCGCGGGCGCCAGGGCGAGGCTCCGGGCGCAGGCAGAGGCGCGGCGCGCGGCGCGCAAGCGGCCGGGCAGCGCGGCCGGTGGCGGCAGTGCCGCGAAGCGCGGGTGCGTTTGACCGGCCGCTGCGTGACGACATGGCGGGCGGG
>Ga0136560_1001117_pt1 | contig 13728 bp, 13 predicted proteins | sample AntRauMeHopE1497_FD_104925 | JGI IMG/M metagenome (GOLD analysis project Ga0136560, IMG submission 104925) | Saline lake microbial communities from Rauer Islands, Antarctica - Metagenome Hop E1 #497 | ecosystem: Environmental > Aquatic > Non-marine Saline and Alkaline > Saline | place... | reverse complement strand
CTGGCCCTGCGGCTGTCCATTTGTACACTGCATCCCTCCCTCTTGTGAGCCCATCGTCCTGCCGGCGGTCTTGTAATGCCTGTGCAACATGCAGGGATGGATCTGCGTCGTGAAGAGACGAGAACCCAGCCATAGGCCAGAAAACGCCAGGGAGTGCGATGAACCTTGGCCTAGGTGCTGATTGGCCTTCTGCTTCATCTGCGTATCTCCATTGCTCCAGAGGCACTCCCAACGACGAGAGTCTCTCGGGTCTGTGACTACGAGAACTCGCATGAAGCGTTGGAAGATCAGATGTTCCTGTTGCCACTGCCCCAGTAGAAGCAGCTGGGTCGTCATCACCAGGGCCTTTCTCTGCTGCCGGGAGGGGTCGACGCCAGGCGGCTGCAGCGATCTGCTCGGCTGCCATCAACATTGCACTGGCTGCTTCACTAGAGATATCGCCGTCGTCATCCTCTACATCTGGCTGGCGATGAGGGTTCCTGGAGGCTTCAACATCCTTGGCTAAGCGCAGTAGTTTCTCCCCAGTCGCCGCTTCCCAGCATCCATCCCGTCTCTGGGTCCAGCCTGAATCCATAGCAATAGCATCGTAGTCGGCAGAAGGAGTCATCAGCAACATCATGAGACGTCCTACCAAAGGACCTGCGGCCCACAGACTGCTATAAGCAGCACGCATTTCCTGTCTGGTGGGTTTCTCGTCATCATCCCCAACCTCACCTGCCTACGTATCGACATCATCTCCGGAGGCTGCATCAGCTGCATCAACGCGGTCTCGGTGAGCGTGTGAGATGCGATCTAGGGCAACATTTAGACTATGTGCCATGGTGACAAGACCACTTGCATCCTACCTACAGTACATGGTGCTCACTGCACCTGCAGACTACGCCTAAAGCATCCCAAGACCTGCCGATTGGGCAGGACCCCCTCGCTACACTGCACTCGTCAAGGCATCAGTGAGCGTATCAAGATCTGTGCAAATATATGTCCCTGTTATAGATACAGCTGAGGCGTCCTCTTGTTCCTTGAGAGTGGACCCGGCATCAACATATTTGTGTGCCCCTCCCTTGGTTCCAGCCAAAGTACTCTTTGATCCACTCCCTTGAGCATGATCCTAAATGGGCTGCCTTGATCCACTGCCTTGAGTATGATCCTAAATGGGCTGCCTTGATCCACTGCCTTGAGCATGATCCTAAATGGGCTGCCGTGATCCACTGCCTTGAGCATGATCCTAAATGGGCTGCCGCGATCCAATGCCTTGAGTATGATCCTAAATGGGCTGCCGTGATCGAATGTCCAACCCTGCAGATATGTGTATGCCTCTTCCTTCATTTTGCGAGAAGAAGTCCATCCGGTCACTGGGTGCGTCACTTGGACCACCTCGACTCCCACGGCTTCCATGGATGAGCAGCCCTGGGCACTGGTATCGCATGCATGGTGACCCAACTGGATACGTGATCCCTGAATCAACAACCAAGGTCGCAATACTGCGAATTTGAGGGAACTCTGCTAATCGCATCGCTGCGGACATCAGCCCGGAGTCAAGCAGCGCCCCACCCCTCCCAGTAGACAGAGCCCCCTCGCGAACCATGGTGAGGATAGCAGCGGCAGCAGAAGCAAGTCGGCCAATTGTTCTGTTGATGGCGACACATTGGCGTAGAGCCTAAATTGACTAATCGGCATCACCCTAGCTTGCAGCTGCGATGATGTAATCCGTTGCACCAGGATTCATACGGCCAGGAGGAGCTTGCACACCCTACCATTCCCCCAACACCTTGCAGTCACTACTACATTGAGCGGCAATACTCAACGCTCTCTATGCTCCAATCATATCTGCAATACGATGAAGACAACTCGCAACGCGAGGGACTCCAATAATCGCCCCTAGCGCTACAGCCTCAGGAGATGGTGGGCTCCCTGGACCACCGGTTGGGTAGGTACTCATTGTAGTAGATTTGAGAACTCTGAGCACATTTCGGGACAATCTGCCACCAGTGAGTAGGCATGATATACAAGAAAATGCGGCTAGAACCCTCCGAGCAGCAACCCTGGAAGCTTCCTCGTCTGGTGAGCCAGCCTGAGGTCCAATCTTGACCGCATCTACTGTGGCTTTGAAATCGGGACCATAGGAGACCTTCCAGGAGCCAACCCCCAGTCGTCTCTAACGTAACGACTATACCAATGACATGGCCACTCTGCAGCGGCAGAGCAGCTATATCTACAGTAAAAATTACCTTGTTTTGTACTTCGGTCGATTGATCAGTCGCGTTCCGCAATTGTTTTTACGGTGCGCGGCGTTCGTTCGTCCATGGTGCTCGGTGCACAAAGAGCGTACAATCGCTCTTGATTAAATCCGTGGCTATCCCGGTTGAGCGAATCTGCTAAGCCTTCATCGCTAGCGCTATGTATATACTTTGCAATCTGTGGCAAAGACCGCACCGGCTGCCGCACGAGACATGATGGCTGGAAAATTGCACTAAAACTTGGCAAAACGGATTTGATTAATGAGTAGATCTAGGACAATTGGGCGACCACTCAGATCCTAGGGTCTGTTCGACCCTACTCTTGATGACACAGATATAAGTCATGAAAGCCTTCGGTCCTCCGCTTCGGCAAGTTCATTGCTTCTCCTGCCAAGGGGGTCTGCTATATTAACTCGCAGCGTCTCCCGCCCCATGTACTTGACAGCAATTGCCAGCGAAGAGACGAATACGCATCGAGCGCTCCGTGGGTCTCAAGCACACAGTAGCCGCCCATATAGTGCTTGCACGAGCCTTGGAGCTTCGTCGGGTCGCTCCACACCGGAGCCTCGTCAGTTCCGCGGTGGGATTGTTGCATCACAGGGACGCAGAACACCACAGATTGACCATGCCCAAGTCCGCCGAGTACTAGGGCGCATGCGATCCAAGGTTCATTTCGGCAGCAGCATTTCAGACGGGCCGCCAGAAAAGTCGGGGACATCTGCTCCGTTAGCCGCCACGAAGCGCCCTATTGTTCGAACACCAACAGAACCCTCCGCGGTCTCTGCTCCGAGCGTGCACCGCACTCGTCACACGTAGAAGATGTCGTGCTGCGGATGGATGGCTCAATCTATCGCCGAGTGGTGGGGAGGGTTCGAGCGTCCCTCTCGAATAGCGAACTGGCTGCTACTGGGGGATAGAGACGACGCCGCAGATCTAGACCTCCTGCTGCGACACGGAGTCACGCATGTTCTCAACGTGGCACGGCAATGCAATAACTACTTCCCAGAGCACATGTTCTACACTAAGATGGATCTGGAGGATTCGCGCAAACAAGAGATTCGATCCTCGTTCGACTCGGCATTCAAGGCGATCGAACATGCGAGGGATATGGGCGGGTGTGTCCTGGTGCACTGTGTAGCAGGTGTCTCTCGCTCTGCAACCTTGGTCCTGGCATATCTTGTCGTGAGGGAGCGTATGTGGCTGCGTGATGCCGTGCATTTCGTTAAGCAACGGAGACCCATAATCCGGCCCAACACAGGCTTCTTGACTGCTCTCGCTCGGTTCGAAGTCGAGGTGCGAGGAGTCTCATCGGTCGCAGCCAGCATAGACCCCATGTGGCAATTCGACGCCATGGAAGCCATCCGCAGAAGTCTTCCCGTTGCACACATATCACCCCCTCCGAACGAGTGCTGGTTCTGTTGCTGCTGCTTCACCCGGTGCTATCATCGCTTGCTCTGTGGGTGGACTTCTCTTGGCATATCGCTACCATGCCAGAAGGGAGGGACTGGAGCTCTCATTGTGGAACCAACCGGAGGGGTGTCAAGATCCGTTTTCCATTGGTGCCGTCGGATAGGACTCGATGTCTCCTGTTCTCTGCCACTGGTAGCTGACGCAAGCACGGGCACAGGACGCCACACGTTGAACGCACCTCCTTAGAACGGCCGTGGGGCCAACGCACTCGCTGCCCATGGCTCGGGTGTGCAAATGCCCAACGGAAACGCGAGTCCACCTGAATCAGCCACTGGTAAACGGGCTAAGACCAAGACCAAGGCGAAGGCCAGCCCAGCATAGAGATCCATACTCCCTGTTAGAGATCGAGATCGGGGACGATGACGAGGGCCAGAAGGTGGGACAGGTGCCACTGCCACTGCTGCATCGCAACCAATGACAGAACATACATCTTACCAACTGCAGATGCTTTGATGTGTTTCTAAGACCCTGTAGATTTGTATGCAAAGTGATACCCCTTGAGGTATGTGAACCGTTTCGATTCTGCAAAGTATCCTTATCCTCAATCGTCATCATCTGCACTATCGTTGTCGCTATCATTTGAATTGCCATCTCCTCCAAACGTATCAATCACCTGCGCTTGTAGTCGGTGCATGACTGTTTCCAGATCGGATGCGAGCACCTCATCCCCGCGCGACCGCGATCGCGAGACTAGAACTGCCCTGGTAGCAACTCCAGCTATCTCGGTTGTGCAAGCTACTTCAAGGGCCTCCAGCGATCTTGATTCGCCATGAAGAGCCTTCCCATGCGTCTCGGAGATGTCTGCTATTAAACGGGTTCTATCTGCCGCTTCATCATTCGACCTCTGCCGAGTAGATTGAAGCCATCTCTCGAAGCGAGCGGAAAGGACCCTTTCCCGAGCTAGGGCTTTAGTGTTATCTAGATCGAAACTTTGTCGCTCCCTTTGCATTCTTAGCACTGCCTCTCCGGATATGTGCTGTGTGAGGGCTGGAACTTCCTCTTGGTACGCACTGCGTTCGGCAGCTTGGACTGCATCCATACGCGATTTGATTGTGACGAGATCGACTGCTTCCCGTTTTTCGTACTCTTGCTCAATGGCAGGGAGTAATGCCTCCTGGAGTTTGTGCGTTTCTTCTTGAACACTATCACGAATTGCTTGCAGCTACTCATCGCGCTCAAGAATTTCTCTATCCAGCCTTGATTCCACATTCTCCCTTCTGCTTTCTATTGCATCACATCTCTCAAAAAAGCTCTTATTTTTTGCTACAGTTTGCAGTCTAAGTTCCTGCATTGACCCCACAAGGCCGCCCTCGATGGATTTCCCTATAGATTCATGTCGAGAAACGTGATTTCGCGCAGGCGGGGCATGCAACGCAATCTGCGACCCACCACCAGGAGCAAAAATACTCTCTGAAAGCCGGTGGCCTTCCATCGTCCTTCTCACTCAGATGAGTTTTGTGTGTGTATAGTAGATCTAACAACTCAACAACGGATATCAGATCCGGAATGTATCGTTGGTGTAGAGGCTTAATCTTCTGGACGGGCGGCCAGCGGGCGTGCCTTAGAATCTACATTTGTATCAGGAAAGCTAACCGACGACAAATGTACTGGGCACATTTGTGTAGCGTATCTATATGAATGAGGTCAGGCGTACCCATCCGCTGAAGCGAGGGCCATTGGGAGATCAATTGCTTTAATTGCGAACGCTGGACGCTCGACGCTGGACGCTCGACGCTCGATGCTCGACGCTGAACACATGCCGTAGGAGCAAGCGTAGCATGGGCAGGAGACAACGGCAGCCGATATATGCGCACAGGAGACCAGGCAATACATGGAGGTACTGTGGTCGTGCAGGAATATTGTAGGTGAGGTGAGCATGCTGGGCACGAGAACAATCAGAATCAGAATCAGAATCAGAATCAGCAGACGCTGGGGGGTGGCGTGTCTGTGTGTCTGTCAGTTCGCCTGCCTGGATATCTACCCGCCGACCTTCATGGTCACAGCTCGCGTTGACGTAAACTGGCCACGGCTTTTACATGGAGTGTAGAGCAGCACGGGGTACGGGCAATGCACACGACACCTAGCATGGGACCTACCTAGAACTAGAACTAGAACTAGAACTAGAACTAGTAGTAGGCATTGGTAGTATTGGCACCGCCGGCTGGTTATGCCTTGGGCTAGGGTGCATTGTGTCATTGGAATTATCATCATATCTACTATCGGCTCGCATAGCAACCTGCAACTAACAATATAACATTCATTGCTCCAGAACTTTAACCGCTTGCACTGTCCACTGTCCACTGTCCACTGGCACTGGCACTGGCACGCAACTCGACAAGATCCACCGGGGTGCGTGGTCCAAATCACACGTAAACTCTGAGACAGTTCGACGGCCAGAGGCTCCCTCGCATCTCCTTGACATTGTTACTGCAGTAGCTCCTAGAATCGAGCCAATCTCTCTTCCACATCGGCTATTCCACTCACAGCAGCTGGAATGACAGGACCTGCCCCTGTTGCATCTACGACATGCGCCGGCGCGTGCACTGTCTGGCGCCTCTCTGCTACTACAGGACTGGCATTAGCGCCATAAGCCGAAGAATCTCCCTGTTCCCTACCTAAAGAGGCGTCCTCCCCTCCCACGATGCCAGAGCCCGAGCCTGAGCCCGAGCCCGAGCCTCCCTCCACGGTGACAGGGAGCTAGAGCTATCCGTCAAAACTATGGGTACCAGTAGGCACCTCAATCACTGGGGAAGTGATGCCACGATCGTGACTGGCCCTCCCCGGGGATACGTCCTAGCCCTAGCCCTATTCATCTTGCAGGAAGCCATCGAGGTCACGCATCCGTGATCGGATTGAGGCCTCGAGTCGTCGTGTCGGGGTATCTGCTGGTGAGCCTTGGACCGGTGCAGCTTGCGGGGAGGTAGCACGAGGACTCCTTGCAGGCTGCAATTGCTCGCGGTCAGGTGCATTATCTGAGGGTTGTCCACTTGCTGCGTTTTCGTCATGCCCTGGGCGGTGTTCACCTTTGTGACTATAGGCCGAAGCCCGCACGACTTCATGTTCAATCTAGCTAGAACTGCGTACCGGCGACTGCTGCAGCCCCTCGTGCTGAACAATAGGACTGCCTCTCTCCCTGAAATAATCTCCAGACGCCTCGTAGTTCAAGGCCTGGCTGAGTTCACGAGTTGCTTGCTCCTCGGCCCCTGCAGACGCGGATTGCATCTCACCTACTGGACGAACTAGTCGCAAGAGGTCTCGAGTGGTGCTCATGAGTGTGCTAAGTTTGGATCGGGCGTCATTCAGCCGGGTGGATCGGGAAGTGAGCACTTTCTGCGCTTCGGCTAGAGCCGAGGCAGTGCGACGCAGCTCACCCTGAGCCACGCCGAGCTCTTGCCTTGCTTCCTCTACACGCTGCTCTCCAGTAGTTCGCAAGTGCTCATACTGCTCAGCTGCAGACTTGCGGCGATACTCGATTGCCTAGGATGCAGCTGCTTGCGTTCGCTGGTGGGCTGCTGCGGCTTGTGCTCGCTCTAGCAGCGCCAGGGCTCGTTCGATAGGGTCAGGACCTCGCAATGCGGCAGTCTAGGCTGTTTTTGCAGCTAGCGATAGCGCGCCAGACCCAGAACCCCGCTCGTCAACGCCTGCGTTGGAAACACGATTCTATCCAATTCCTGGTGCATCCTGAATCAACTGCTGCCTGGACTGGTCCAGTATCGAGAGTCTTTGCAACTCCCCTGCGCAAGTAGAGGACATCAGTCAGCTCTTGGAATGAAATATGGAATCCGGATTCATGAACCAGGCAACCGTAGTCAACGCGCCACGCCTTCTGCTGTAAACTCGCTATCTCACTTTCTTTTGCCGCCCGTTGGGCTGATACTGCTGCAAGTTGCTACTCCAAATACGCTCGACGCACTCCTAGCTTCTGCGCAGCATCTGCCTGAGCAGATTGCCAATCAGTTCCGGGATTATGCATGAGCTAGACTGTTACGAATGATCGGGGCAGCTACGGTTTACACTTTAATGCGAACTGAGTACCGCCAGCCAGACAGGGTGCTTGTTCTAACTTGCGACTCATCAATCGATCTGAACGAGCCTGCGTCCCAGGTTCCGCCGAACTCGCGGATAGCAGCGGCGCCGAACTGCGACGATCCGTTCGCCTGACCGCGAGCTCGCCTCGACACGCAGGGCACAGATATCTGCACCAAAGGTCATGTCATAGCCAAGCAATAAGGTGCGTTTTGAACGCCTTACATTTGTGAAGGAAGGCTTGGATTAGAAGCTTGCTCGTTCGCAAGAAGAGATCCAACTACTCGACACTTAGCTATCGAAGGTTCAACACAGTATATCTGATTGCAAGAGAGCGAAGAGTTAGTTCGGCGGGATACATGCAGACATTGAGATTGTGCAGCGCGACAGGAAACGGATCAAGCTAGCGGAATTGGAGCTTGCTCGAGTCCGTCGGCTTGAAGACGAGGTTGATGCAACTAACGACGACCTTGTCTTAGAAATAAACGCAGCCAGGTAGACATACAGTAGTAACTAGTCGGAGTTTACTACGTTGCGAAAATAGCTGGAGCATGCGCAAGAACAATTGAAGTTGGAACTCACGACAAGCGAGAAACTTGCCGAAGCTACGCTTATCATTGAAGACGAAAGTGATGTTTTCGAGGTAGAGCAAAAGAATGCAAATAGAGCTGATGCCAAAGCGCTGAGCGTACTTGAATAGGATCTGAACGCACTACGCCGGCAGTCAAAAGTCGCTCGAGTTGGCGCTACCAAATCTGATATGCTCGCACAAGACGAGGGCATGCAGCAGCACGAAGATACTTTGCGCCGCAAACAATCACAATTCAAGCGCATTACGATCTTGAAGCAGCAAATTTCTGATATGCAAGACCAGGCCAACTCAGCAAGTGCAATTGCATCGAGAACGCGATCGCAGTACGAGCAACTGCGGGACATTTTGGACAGAATGGCGGAGAGGTCTCGATGTGGCTCCCATGCAGCTTTGATTCAAACGTTTTAGGCGACAGAGGACGAGCGGTTGGAGCAGACCAAAAGCATTCAGCGTTGTGGCGAAGAGTAGAAGCAGTTAGGAACGCAAATTCGACGTCTGCTTGCAACTATCGATGGTATCAAAGCTGATGATGACAGCCGACGTATTGAAGCTCGAAAATGTGTCGCAGAAAACAGAAGATAGATGTAGCAATCAGCAATTATGTGCAAAATAGCAGAAAGGGAGGTGAGAAGATCTAAGCAAAACCTTGTGGATTCCACTGAGCTGCTTCGATGGCTGATGATCAGATCACGGCCTGAAGAGCGAGAGCTTGAGATTCTTGCTCAGGCATGTGCAGCTCTTGGCACGGACAAGCTCAGACCAAATGATTCCAACGGCTACATTCGTCACTAGGAGGCAAGCGCAGCTTATGGAAGTCTGCCATCGACCCCCAGTGACTATCATAGCGATGGTGTTCGATCCAACTCGCCGGCTAGCGATGCCTGGCACGAAGGAGGCGAGCGACAAATCGAACCCTTAGCTGGTCGTTAGTCAAACGAGGTATCTACATCGTTAGCCCAGACATTAATAACAATGGCTGAAAGCTCTATAGCTAGTCTCCTGGACCGGTCAGCTGCGCTGCTGCAGAATGCAACAACCCGCTATCGCGCAGCCGAGCTGCTTCAACAATCTGATTCACCTGGAGCCGCGGTTGACGAATCAGGAGTACTGTAGGCCCTAGCCCATTTTCGTGGCGGGCCGAACAATAGAGTACCGGGATTTTTGGCTAAGCGTATTCATACAGATCTCGGGAGCCGTGCAGATTCAAGAAGCAGCACACGGCTAGCCAATGGCAGTTCACAGAGTATTGACATGTGGATGTCCGAGAGCCAAGCATTCGAGGCAAATCCTGGACCCGAGACTTATCGTGCTGCCAAACGCGCAAACCTCCCTCGGCTGACGGATAGTAAACCCATTGCTGCCTATTCTGTTTCGCTTCTGTAGGAGGTGGAAAGCCTTCAATCTATTGGAGTGGCTGCAGATGCAGCCTTGAAACTCAGCGATGGTACGAGCAAGACTAGCGCAGCTACCCCACTGTCTAAGGACGCTATTGATCGCTGGCTTATCGGCGCTTCGCAAGCGACACATATCCGATCCGCCCCAAAGAGACCTGTTGAAGTTCTGTCCGAGCATCTAGACGGAGCTCCGAGAGTAGGGCATCCAGTCACACCACTAAGGAGAGCTGGTACATTAGTGTTGACGCCACGTAGACCAGGAACGGGGGGTCATCTTAAAAATAGAACACAACGAGCGGCGAACCCTGAAGGGCCGTTTGCGTCTTTGCACATCCATCCTGCAGAACTGAATGAAACGTCGCGCAGATCTGCGGTGAATGGGCTGCAGTGCACACCCATGAGGGCATGATGTTCTAGTGGGACTGATTTACAATAGCACTTTGTTCTCGAAGACACGAAAAGTAGGGTGCTAGAATTGAGATCTTCTGCCCGGCTGAATGTCCTTGCTCCCAGGATCGAAAAGAAATAACACAGCAAATTACATATCGGAGATAGCTTACAGTTTCAGGCATTTAGACAATCCTTGAGGAAATCATCGATGCTTACTCCAGTGCATACAAGAGCACCCTGCCCTTGTCGTTTCCTATGGCTAGCATCGCGTCATCCGGGGAGAAGGCGGCACACTGGACATGAGACAGCGGTGTCTTGGATGTAGGCCAGTTCTACACTACTGCTCGGCCCTTCGCATCGACAATGCGAAGCTAGTCGCGCTTTTCAGCTGACCACACTGCTGCAAGTCTTTGATCAGAGCTAAATCTAACCCCAGCCAACCTCGTCGTCAGGTTCATTGAAGTGTATTGAGGACGGCAAGCTGCTTCGCCAACACGGAGGCTGAAGAATGAGCCTGCTTCAGAATCCGAACGTGCTAGATCATCATGCTCAGCCATACCTGCAAGCACTCCTCCTCCGCCAGAGGCAACCTGCGAAACATCTCTGGAGGGGTCGCCATAGAAATTCACCACGCCCGAAGCGGCACCGGCTGCGTACCGATGGTCACAACACGACACGCACGTAACCCCGGAGCTACCTTCATCAGTGTGCTCGATCAACTATTCACACTTTGAATACCGAGGATCGTACAGGGCTACTCTACCGTTTGAGGAACCGACTGCAAGCCTTGACCCAGAGGCCGAGAACGAAGCACACCAAGCGTCGCCCTACACCTTAAGCTCTAAGGCTTGGCGGTTCGTGCGCGAATCCAGCAGAAGAACCGAGCCAGCATCGCCGAGCAGTGCCGCGGCAAAGGGTCCCTCTCCAGAGTTGATAGCGGTGCGCTCCCAGCTCCTCTCGTGTCTACCGTGCAAAGTTGAGCGAGTGCTACGGCCACTCGGGACGTCATACGAATAGAAGAACGGCCTCCGCCCAAATGCGAGCACCTTCTCGCCACTCACAAAAGCCGCCTAGCTCACGGGAAATCCTGGAATTGTCACAGCATGTGCCTTCTCGCACGAAGAGCCTTCAACCTTGAAGAATTTCAATGAAGCATCTAGTCCAGTTGACAGCACCAGCCGACCACTGTTGTGGAACGATACGCTCGATACAATACTCCTGTGATAATCCTATGTATTCACGTCCTTTAGCCGTGTCGCTCGGAAATCAGAAGCTCGTTCGCTCGCAGCTCCAGCCAAGGCAACTACGGCACTACCGGTTGACTGCTACAAACGTAGCTATGCACCAGAACTTGAAGCGGCGCTGTGGTCAATGTCGGTCTCGTCAAGTTGAGCCCAACCGCTTGCCCCGCTACTTTTGGTGTGAAATTCTCTCAACTTCTCTTCAAAAACTACAGACCCAACTATAGTTTCAGATTTCGTGGCTCGTAGTTTGCGCGTTCTACCAGTTCTTGTTAAATCAACAGCTGACCCTGCCTCTGAAGTATCGTTCCAGGCGTCATCGTCGCTTTCGTCCTGAAGCGCTGTTCTTGAGTCTTCAAGTACTTTTAGTTTCTTCTATGTGGCCTCTGTCGAAGTTCTCAGAGCTGCTGATCCAAACAGGTCCAAAGCAAGTTCGTGCTCCTCCCCTGCTTGCAATGATGATATAGTTGCACTGATTCTCCCTGAATCATTCCTAGCTCTCTTCCTTCCAGCCATGCTACCGATATACTCTTGGGTTGTTTTCCCAAAGTATAATCCTACGTTATTTCATATTAAACCAGATATCGGAGACACAACATGATTCTATCATCGTCCGAGATACGGTGCTTCAGGAAATCGTGCTTGCAACTTAATTCCATTTGGGTACTTGCTTGTGCACCTCTTAAGCTGCTCAGGTCCTGCAAAACCTGATCAGAGAGAGAGTTGCTCAAGCCTGGTTGAACTTCAAGTTATCTACATAATCGGGGTTTCATCCGCCATCAAGCAATGGCTAACAGAGACTCTGGTTCGAATCTTCCGAGTAATGCAGTACCTAGAATTAAAATCACGTTCGGAGGGGCTGGCCCTGTCGCTTCGGATGTATCAAGCGAACCAATCCGAATGAGATTGAACACTACTGGATCATCGAACGTGTCCACAGGTGCTGGTCTTTCTCCTGCTGCTGGCCAAAAAAGACCAAGATTTGGTGACCATGCAGTGGCAGATATTAGAACTGCAAAGCGGGGGCACGCGCAGACTGGGTTAGATGGCAAAAAATCGAAGCCAGCGGCTGGGAATTCTAAAGGGTTGAAGAAAGGACCTATTGGTGCAAAATCCATGTCTAGCGCTAACAGCAACAATGGCAGTGCCAACAAAGAATCTATGGCTGCATCTGACGCAGCCGAGCATGGCTCTGCACCGCCATTGAAAAAAATGACAAAACGAGACAAAGAACGGTAGCGGGCTTTGGAGCAAGCGAAAAGAGATCACGAGTCTGATCAGGCCGAGGAGTCCAAAAAAGTGGCCCTTAGCTTACCCCATGCAAACCCTAGCGCTGAATCAGCGACAGCTGCCATTCACGCCGCGCGTGTCTCTGTGGACGAAGCTACAGGTGTGGCACGTGCCGTCGAAGAAGCTGCCAGGCTGGACACCGACCAATCGAGGCAACGTGCTGCCGCAGATGCAACGGCAATAGCAGCAGCGGGCCAGTTGTAGACATCCATGGCCTAGCAGTCTCGAGTTCTCTCATCAGCTGACTTGGCTGCCCTGGTGAGTGCCTCTAAGCTGGCCCCCGTCCTGGTGCAGGCACATGGTGCCCCCCCTGCTCCACGGCATCGAGGGGGGCCTGCCATGGGACCTGCAGCCCCGACCACGGGTTTACATCCAGTGAGTATGCCGGCATGCGCTGCATGGTATCACCCTGTAAAGATTCACAGCATGGAGCGCAGGGCATTCCCTCGCTGGTTCGACTCGTCCTCTGCAAGCCGCACTCCGGAGGTGTACGTGAGGTGCAGAGATACCATCGTATCCATGTACAGGCAGCTGCCTCACAGATACCTCAGTGCTACAGCTGCTAGGAAAACACTCGTTGTGGACGCTGCTTTTGCCATCCGCCTGCATCGTTTCCTCGAGAGATGGGGAGTCATCAATTACAACGTGCAGCCGCAGTCAAGACCGGTTCCGAACGGTGCAGCGCCTGCTTCACACTGGCCGGTGCGAGTTCTAGTCCCACTCCCAGGCAATTCGTTGGATGCTGGACTCGGTGTAAGCAGCGAAAGTGCTGCTGGTGGTGCCCCACCTTTCGCGTCTACCTCGATGGATGCTAGACGTGTAGACTCCAACCGTACACCCATGGGCGGAGGAAGCGGAGGAGGCACTTAGCCCACATTCGGAGCTTTACCTAGGAATGCACATGAGGTAGATCGGGTGCAAGTTGCTCGGCTCGCTCCTGGAGGGATAGAGGCAGCTGGTGGCGCCGTGACTCAGATCCAGATTGCACCCATTGTGGTGCAACAAGGGCCCTTGATGAGTGGTGTGGCATCTGATAGCGGTCCCTCAAGGGCGGCGTGGGAGATACAGAGCTTGTTGTCCATAGCTAG
>Ga0136560_1001114_pt1 | contig 13746 bp, 4 predicted proteins | sample AntRauMeHopE1497_FD_104925 | JGI IMG/M metagenome (GOLD analysis project Ga0136560, IMG submission 104925) | Saline lake microbial communities from Rauer Islands, Antarctica - Metagenome Hop E1 #497 | ecosystem: Environmental > Aquatic > Non-marine Saline and Alkaline > Saline | place... | reverse complement strand
TCGGGGATGGGGGCTGCGGGCGACATGGGCGTGCCCGGCGTGCTGCTGCGGCCCCCCGACCCGCGCGCGCTGCCCGGCGAGACCGTGCCATCGCCGTCGTCCTTCCGGCCGGCAGAGTCGCCCATGCCCGCCGCCTCGTCGTCGCCATGCTCCACGCCGGCGTCCCCCCCCGCGGGCGACGCCTCCCCGGCGTCCTCCCCCTCCCCCTCCCCCTCCTCCTGCCCGTCGTCGCCGCCGGTCCGGCTGGCCTCGTCGAGCATCGCCGCCCTCGTCTCCGCGGCGATGAGCAGGTTGAACATGGCGCACCGCCCGTTCTCCTGCACGTCCTCCCGGTCACGGAACCTCTCCATGGCCTCGTCCACCCGCACCACGCCCATGTAGCGGGCAGAGCTGGCGGCGACGGCCGCGCGCTCGGTCTCGAGGGCGACGCAGGCGGCGTTGCGGACGACGAGGACGCAGAGGTTGATGAGGTCGGCCTCGTGCTCGAAGGCCTCTCGCTCCATGAGGCTGAGGCAGCGGGTGACGAGGTCGGGGGCGCTGAAGGGCTCCTCCAGGGCGCGCACCTCGGCTGCGGCGCGTTGTGGTGGGGCGGGGGGAAGGAGGCGGTGGTGGCTGGGGCAGAAGGGGCGAGCAGGGGGCAGCGCGACGGGGGGTCGCTGGCGCGTCTCACCCATGGCCAGGACGGTGGAGGCGAGGTGCAGGATCTGTGCGACGCGGTCCCGGTCGCGCCGCTGTTCGTACAGGACGACGTCGGCGGCGTGCAGCATGCCGGCCTGCGCCAGGGCGACGGCTCCTTCTGCAGGGCAGGGCGGGGCGGGTGGCGTGGGGGGAGCAGGGGGTCAGGGAGGCGGCGAGAGGGCGGAGGGGGGGCACGGCGCGCGGGAGGGCGTATATAGATGTCCGAGGATATATTCACTCGGCACCCGCACGGGATAGCGGGGCCGGCAAACTTTTACCACGGCGCGGGTTTTGAGGCCCGCTGGTCATGTTGGTAGACTATAAAACAACGGATGGGGTGTGGAGTTCCACCCACGAACCGCTTTATCAGCCACCTGGCGCGAGGGAGAGGCGGGGCGCGCGCGGGCGGCGGCGCGGTCTCACCGCTGACCTCGGCGAGGCGGAGAGACAGGGCGACGGCCGAGTCGAGGAGGGCGGGGGTGTCCCGGTGCTGCTCCATGACCGACACGGCGAGGCCGGCCACCTGCGCAAAGGCGGCGTCGGGCCCGGCCAGCACCTCGTCGAAGCGGAGGAGGTTTGAGCAGAGCTGCACGGCGTCGTCGGCGAGCTGGGCCTGGTCCGGGTCGAGGCCGAGGGCGTAGGCGGCCCAGGGCATGCAGCTGTGCGCGGCCATGCGCTCGGCCGAGGCCCTGTCGGTGATGCACGAGCAGTTGCGCATGGTGCTGACGGCGAGGCCGAGGACGTGGCGCTCCTCGCCGTGGGCCGAGGCGAAGGAGGCGGCGAGGGAGACGAGCTCGCCGACGTTGACCACGGCGGCGGCGCCCTCGACTGCGGGGCGGGAGGGGGCAGGGGCGGGCGGGGCTGTGTCGGAGAGGGCGGCGCACCGGCGGGGCGCCGCGGGGCTCGGGGCGCCGCGGGGCTCACTCGAGTAGGCTCGCGCCGCAGAGAGGGCCAGGGCCTGCACGGCGCGGAGCTGCACCCTCCAGTCGCCGTCCTCGGGCGCGGAGTCCTCCGCCAGCCCGAGCAGGCCGGACATGGCCTCCCAGCGGGCGGCGGGGCCGGGCGTGGGCGCCTGGTCGGCCTGGGAGGCCTCGAGGGCGGGGGCGACGCTGCGCGCAAAGGCGTTGCTGCGCAGGAACACCGCCCGGGCAAAGCCGAGGGACATGGCGCAGGCGTCGGCGGCGGGGGGAAGCACCCAGACGGAGAGGGAGTCGAGGCCGTCGGAGGAGCCGCAAGAGCCGCCGGACAGGGTGTGGTCGAGGCCGTCGCGCGGGGGCAGGGGAGGGGCCATGGAGACCGCGCCGTCGCGAGGGGCGGCGGAGCCCGAGCTTGCCGGGGAGGCTGTGCCGTCCGAGGTGGCACGGTGCGCGGCCCTGACGAGGTCCCCCACCGCCTCGGAGCCGTCGAGGGCGGCGCTGCCGTGCATGAGGACGGGCCGGACGACGGTGGTGGCCCACTCCGAGGAGCTGACGGGCGAGGGCGGGGCGGCACGGCTGTCGTCCGCCCGGGGGCGGGCGAGACGGAGAGCCGTGACGCCGGCCGGCGCGCCGAGGGACGATGCCACCGCGACGACGGCCGCGCCGCCCTCCGCGGCCTGGTCCCGCGCCGGACCGTCGAGGCCGGCGTCGTTGGTCGGCCCAAAGTCTCCGCCCTCGAACGCCGCGCCGAGGCTGGTGCCGCCGCCGACGCTGGTGTGTGGCGAGTCCGCCCCCGTGCCGTCGTCCGGCTGCCACTGCTGCTCCGGCGTCCACCCCAGCCCCGCGGGCGGCATCGCGCCTCCCGGGGTGGAGTGCGCCATCGGCACCATGGTGCGCCAGCCCGGCGGCGGCAGGAGCCCCGTGCTGCCGCTGGCGTGCTGAAGGAGGAGCATCGCCGCGGGGAGACCGCCGACGGAGGAGGCAGTGCCGGAGGCGTGGAGGATGCCGGCCGCGCCGTCGTCCGTGCCGGGGAGGGAGGCGTCGGACGAGGAGACGATGCGGCGCCTGCTGGCGGCGCCGGCGGGCGACGTGGCGGGGCCGCTGGAGACGTGCGGGGAGTGGTCGACGGTGATGACCGCCGGGCGGGGCAGCTGCAGGTGCCTCGCGCTCTTGGAGGCCCCGACCATGGGGCTGCGCCGCTCGGAGGCGGCGACGGCGTCCGGTGACGACGAAGCCCTCGCCGTTGCTCCGCCTGCCGCCGCGCCGGTGGTGGCCCGCGCGGCGTCCGCCGTCGCCGCTCCTCCGTCGGTCATGTCAACGTCCTCGTCCGCCTCCTCGGCGAGGCTGGGGCCGCCCGCCGCGCCCGCGGCCCTGCTGGTCCTCCACGCCGCCGTGGGGGTGGAGATGGCGCTGGTGGAGGAGGAGCGTTGCCTCACCGAGGAGGCGTCGAACGGCAGGGGCGCCTCTGTGGCGTCGACGCCCCCTCCGCCGTGGTCGTGTCCCACGAGGGAGGCGTCGCCCGCGGCGGAGGCCCCGGCCAGGGGCGGGAGTCGGCGGAACCGCGCGCTGGTGCGGAGCAGGGCGACGGACAGGGGCTCGAGGCGCACCACGCGCGCGGCCTCCCTCTCCCCGAAGACGTTGGAGAAGATCACGGTGACGGGGTCTGTCGCGGCGGAGCTCGGGGCCGCATCGGTGTCGCGGGACCTCGCCTGGCCGGGCCGGGCCCGCCGCACAGCCACGCCTGGCGCGGAGACGTGGACGAGGCGGGGCGGGGCGAGGACCGGGCGCATGGAAGCGAGCGTCGCGAGGGCCTCGGCCGGCGTCGGCCTGAGCGCCGGGTCGGCGGACAGCATCGCCCGCAGGAGGCGGCGGAAGGGCGGCGGGTAGCAAGCGGCAACGTTGACGACGGTGCCGGCGTCGGCGGCATACCCGACCCCGAACCCGGCGGGGCCGGCGTTGACGCCGTCGCCGAGCTCGGGGTAGCGGGGGAAGGGTGACCAGCCGACAGCCGACTCCATCAGGCAGACGGCCACGGCCCAGACGCCCTGCCCGGCGAGGGGGAGGACGCAGGCCGTGCCGCTCCCGTCCAGCGCCGATCCCTGCTCGGCCTCGTCGTCGGCCTCCTCCTCCCCCGTCTCGGTCGCGCCCTCGTCTGCTGCGTCCGCGTCGGCGTCGACACCACCGGCGTCTTCGTCGAGCTCGGCAGCCACCTCTTCCTCCTCTACGGCGGCCCCGTCCTCCTCGGCTGCGTCCTCGTCCCCGGCCCCGTCGTCGGCTGCGTCATCGTCGGCTGCCTCGTCGCCGGCCTCCTCCTCAGCATGCCCGTCCTCCTCGTCACCCTCCTCCTGCTCCTCTGCCTCCTCCTCGGTCTGCGCCGCCTCATTCGCCGCCTTGGCAGCCTCGGCCCTGGCTGTGCCGGCCTCGTGCGCCGCTAGCACTTCGGGGGCTAACACCAGACGGTTCAGCAGCAGGTCAGACGGATCGTCGAGCGGGAGCTCGAGCGAATCGGTCGGGGTCTGCCGCGCGATGCCGAAATCGGACAGCACCGCCCTCCCGTCTTCCGCCATGAGCACGTTATCCGCCTTGCAGTCCAGGTGAACCACGCGGCACTCTGTGAGGTATGCCACCGCGCCCAGAAGGTCCACTGAGAGCTTGTGGAGAAGGGGGTATGGCAGCGGCAGCGGCAGCTTTGCCGACCACTCGTGCAGGCTCTGGGGATGCTTGTCCAGGAGATAGAACTGCGTCTGCGGGCGTTCGCCGTCGTTCTCCAGCACCCATTGCTCGCACTGCTCGCGCATCTCGCCGTCGAGATGCTCCTCGATTGACTCTGGGATGGCGGCCACAAACTCTGCACGCAGCCGGATCACGCCGGGGTGCTGCGGCTGCGGCAGGCTCGATAGGATCTGCCGCTCGTAGTCAAGCATGTCCCTGGCATCGTAAAGCCAGAAGTGCGAGACCACCTGCGGGAAGGCCGCCAGGGAAACACACGTTGACCCCCGGACTTCAACCGCATCGCGTCGGCACGGTCCCGTCCCCGTAGGGGACTGGCACGGCGCAACAGGGTGACACGGATGCTGCAGCTTCCGCTGAGGACGGAGACCGGCCGCAGAAGCGGGAGGGTGCGGAGGCACAGGGACCTCTCGATGCTCACTTTCAACGCCAGCCGCAAGCCATCGGGCTGCTCGACCTCAAGGACCGTGCTGTTCGAGCCCGCGCCGAGCCTCCCCACGACGGTCAGCTCGTCGAGAACACTGGCATCGCTGGACGTCCCAGCGGCCATCGCACCCTCGACGGATCCTGGGCCTGGCCCGTCAGCACAACGAGCGGCCGTTCCACACGGTCAGTGCCGGGCCGCCCGCTTTGAGCCACGGGGCGCCTGGCCCGCGCGCTTCGGTCTTGCTTCCCGCCCAAGGAACCAGTGGGCGGGAACAGCGCGGCGACCGGCCTCCTGAGGGGGCGGGTGCGGACGGCGACAAGCCGACCATTGTTTGGATGACCATGACACATGCTTTGTGCTCTGCCTGGCCGGTCTTTGCATGGGCGGCCTGACGGAGGCTGGCAGGCGGTCGTGTGGCATGGCATGGCGCGCCTGTGTCGTTTGAGCAGGCGCTCGTGGCCATTGCGGATGCGACCTTGCGATACGGGGCACGGAGGCGGCACGCGACCAGTGGACCGGCTCGGCAAAGCGGTCGACCTCACTCTGCGGGGGCAGTGGGGGCGGCAGGCAGCCGGTCGAGCTCGCCACGCACGCGCACCAGCCTGCGGTTGTGCCTGCGCTTGTCTCACCGGCGGTCATGCGCTCGACGAGGCGCTCGGCAAGCTTGTCAAGGAACTCGAACGAGTTGAGCCAGTGGGAGCGATCCATGCTGCGCAGGCGTGGGTCGGCAGCAATCGATCGTCGCGGGCTATAGCGACGGCGCAAGAAAGGGGGGGAGGCTGGGCTGGAGGGCAGGGGGGGCAGAGTGGCTGGCGGCATCGAATGCGTCTCACGCCTTGCCGTGGATGAGGAGCGCGAGGTCCTTGGTCATGAAGCCCTCCTCGACGGTGCTGACGACGACCTCCTCGAGGGTGGTGGCGAACTTGGCGAGGCGGTCGTTGGAATCGAGCTTGGCGCGGTGCGCGATGCCGCGGGTCCAGGCGTAGATGGAGGCGATGGGGTTGGTGCTCGTCTCGCCGCCCTTCTGGTGCACGCGGAAGTGCCTGGTGACGGTGCCGTGCGCCGCCTCCGCCTCGATGGTCTTCCCGTCGGGGCAGACGAGGACCGAGGTCATGAGGCCGAGGGAGCCGTAGCCCTGGGCCACCGTGTCGCTCTGCACGTCGCCGTCGTAGTTCTTGCACGCCCACACGAAGCCGCCGGCGCTCTTGAGGCAGTAGGCCACCATGTCGTCGATGAGGCGGTGCTCGTACCAGAGGCCTGCTGCCTCGTAGGCCGCCTTGAAGTCGGCCTCGTACATCTCCGCGAAGATGTCCTTGAAGCGGCCGTCGTACGCCTTGAGGATGGTGTTCTTCGTGGACATGTACAGCGGCATCTTGCGCAGCAGCGAGTACTCGAAGCAGGCGCGCGCGAACGCGGTGATGGACTCGTCCGTGTTGTACATGGCCATGCCCACGCCGCCGGCGCCCTCAAAGTCGAACACGTCGATCACGCGGGGCTCCGTCCCGTCGGTGGGGGTGAAGACCATCTGCAGCTTGCCCGGGCGGTCGTACTTGGCGTCGCTTGCCTTGTACTGGTCGCCGAAGGCGTGGCGGCCGATGACCATCGGCTTGGTCCAGCCCGGCACGAGCCTCGGCACGTTCTTGATCATGATGGGCTCGCGGAACACCGTGCCGCCGAGGATGTTGCGCAGCGTGCCGTTGGGCGACTTCCACATCTTCTTCAGGCCGAACTCCTCCACCCGCGCCTCGTCCGGGGTGATGGTCGCGCACTTGATGCCAACGTTGCACGCCTTGATGGCCGCAGCCGCATCAGCGGTCACCTTGTCGTCGGTGTTGTCGCGGTGCTCCATCGAGAGGTCAAAGTACTGGACCTCCATGTCCACGAACGGGTAGACGAGCTTCTCCTTGATCAGGCCCCAGATGACGCGCGTCATCTCGTCACCGTCGAGCTCCGCCACGGGGTTCTCCACCGGGATCTTCGTGAAGCCCTCGGGCGCCGAGATCTCGGACGTCTTCTTGGGTCCGAAGCTAGGGGCCTCGCGAGGAGCCTCTGCGCACGCACCATCGGGAATGCCACACAATAGCGTATCAGACACGGCGAAGCGGGCCGGGCCGGTCCGCTTCACGCGCGGGGAACCAGCGGCAAGCGCCCGAGGCGGTCAGGCGCGCCTCATCGCCGGCTTTTCGGTGCCCCAGTGGCGGACAACGGCATGTCCCCGGTCGGATCCGCCTTACCAGTGGATGCCGATGCTGCTGCTGCCATTGTCGCCGATCTGCCGCAAGTGGCGGACAATCGGATCACTGGAGGCCACGAAAACCCGCCGGCGGCGTTGCCCCACAGCGCGGGCTCTGCCCCGTGCGGTTGCGGAGGGCGCACTGGGGGCGAGGTTTCGTACGCCCCCGGGACGCAGCCTTTGATGCAACGCACCGGAGAAGTCAGGCAGCGGCTGCGGCTGGTGGTTTTGCTGCTGGCGGTCGCCGCTACCCTGGCGTCGTGCCCGAACCGGTGCTCAGGGCACGGCCGGTGCGGAGACTACGGCCGGTGCGAGTGCTTCGGGCGGTGGTTTGGCGGAGACTGCTCTCAGAGTGAGGGCGCGCAGGGGCGCGCAGTCCGAGCGAAGGCGTGAAAGCTAGCGGGCGCCGCCGCGCAACCGCGCTTGAGCGAGCGAGGCACCCGCGAGCCGCCCGTCGACCGATGCGCATGACTGTGCCCGCAGGACAGTGCCCCGCCGGCAAGGCGTGGGCCGACGTGGCTGCTGCGGACGGCAGCGCGCACAATGCCGCCACCTGCTCCGGCCGCGGGATGTGCGACCGCGACAACGGCAGGTGCCTCTGCGACCCGATGTTTGAGGGAAAGGCCTGCGACAGGTGTGAGCCCTGAGAAGGGCGGGGGGATCGTAGCGAGCCGCCCCCCCTCCACACCCCCGCGCAGGTGGAGCCCGCTTATCTGCGGCCAGTGAAGGACGAGCTCCAGGCGCACATCATTGCCACCACCAAGCGTGTGACTTTTGTTTCGCAGTGAAGTGTCCGGCAGACTGCAGCGGGCGGGGGGAGTGCATTTCGATGCGGACCGCCGCCGCTGACAGCGAGGCAGCAGCCTCGCTTCCTCGGTACTCCCTGCCATGGGACGCCGAGAAAATCTTCGGGTGCTCCTGTGACCAAGGCTGGGGCGCGTTTGGCTGCACCCAGCACGTCTGTCCCACCGGCGACGACCCGCTGACTTTGGCCCAGCAGCGGCCATCCGTCGTGCTGCGCTGCGACTACCCGGTTTCAGCCGACGTCGGCTTCCGGATTTCAAGGGGTGGCTTTGCTTCCGATGTGATCAGGCCGACGATGACGGGCTTTGACCTGCGTGCCGCGCTCGAGCAGGTGAAGGGCATGGGCCGGGTGGAGGTCACCATTCTCAGCGCGTCGGGAACTGCCAGCACGGTCTGCGACGACGCTGACGGTAACGGCAAGTCAGAAGCGATCGTCAAGATCATGCTCGCCGATCAGAGGTCAGACTTCCCGCCGCTGCTGCTGAAGCACGAGGACGGCCGTCAGCTAGACAGCATCCTCGCGAACAAGGTGGTCACCGCAACCGGGGGGCAGGGGCTGACTCGCGACGGCGACGGCTCCGTGATCACCTCAACTGTGGGGACGGTCGAGTCTGAGCCATGCTCTGGCCGTGGGACGTGTCTTGACACCGGTGACTGCAAGTGCCATCTCGGTTTCGGGTCAAGTGACGGCCAGGGGCGGAGCGGGGGCAAGGGGGACTGCGGGTTTGCGATCAAGGGCGCGGACAGCATCACGGCCTGTGCCGGCCTGGTGACGGCCTCCATGATTCCTTGCTCCGGCCACGGCAGGTGCTTGGGGGCGCCGTCCTGGCGATGCGAGTGCGACGAAGGGTTCGGAAGCGGAGACTGCTCGGTGAGGTCCTGCCCAAGCGGCCGCTCCTGGTTCGACGTTCCCACGGCGGCGGCTGACTCGGCGCACACGTCGGCCGAATGCTCGGACATGGGCATCTGCAGCAGGGAAACGGGGATGTGCAAGTGTCGGCAAGGTTTCTCAGGAGCGGCCTGCGACATGATGGGGTGCCCAGGCACGCTCAAGAGTGCCGAGCAAGGAAAGCTCCTGCAGCGGGAGGGCAGGGATGCTCTCGCGGCCCGGGTGCCGTGCTCAGGGCACGGCAAGTGTCTGACCATGCGGCGGCTTGCCGACTTTGCTGAGCAGAACGGGGTGCCTGTTGACACCACGTACGGCCTGAATCGCAACGACCCGCTGCGGTGGGACGCAGACGCCTCTCGCGGATGTGTCTGCGACCAAGGGTGGACGGGGTACGACTGCTCACAGATCGCGTGCGAGTCGGGGAACGACATCGCCAACGACAAGGTGCAGGCCACCGAGATTCAGACCATCAAGTGCGTCCACCAGCAAGGCGCCCCAACGTTCCGGCTGAGGTTCCGCGGTGCCACAACGGCAGCGATGCCCCACACCTCGTCGCCCGATCAGATCAGGGCCGCCCTGGAGGCGCTCGGCGAAATCGGAAGCGTCGACGTCTCGTTCGGGCTCCAGCAGGCCGCCCCCACGGAAGCATGCACGCCGGGGGGGGGAACCGACATCACGATCACATTCCTGACCGACCACGGTGACCTGCCCCCTGTCACCGTCCCCGCGCTCGAAGGCCACAGCGCCGCGGAGCTGGCCATTGATGCGGTCGCAGCCGAGGCGCGCAAAGGCACGACGGAGGTTGCAGAGTGCAACGACAGGGGAGTGTGCGACACCGCGACTGGTTCCTGTGTCTGCTTCCCAGGCTGGGGCGCGAGCAACGGGCAGGGCGGCGCGGGGGTGCGCAACGACTGCGGGTTCCGGGTGCCATACCAGGCCAAGCCTGGGCCTTTCCTGCAGAGGTCACTTCGGCGGCGTGTGGGGGGCGCAGGCTACGAGTGAGCTTCCAACCCAACGCCTGCATTTTTGCCGGCTCACACTCATCTTGCTCACTGCCACCCCGACCGATTCCCCTTTGCGGACGGGCTGAGCGGCGGCGGCGCGGTGTCGCTCCCGATGCTAGAACTGGACTTGGTGCGCACATGAAAGCCCACGGGCTCGGCCGCGCGGATGCGCCGCCCGTGCATGTCGTACCGCACGCGGGGCGTGCGCCCAGTGCCCTGCCGTGCGCTTGCACCCGTCACTCCCGTGCCGTCGGTACGGGCGGCCGCGCGACGCTTGCTGCGCCCGGGGGTGGTGGGGGGTGCCGCCGGCGGCCCGGCGGCCTCGGCTGCCGGGACGTTGGCCGAGACCAGTGCCTCGCGGCCGCTATCGCCGAGCACGAGGCGTGCCATCATGTAGGCGGAGCCGCCCGGAGACGCGAGGAAGGCCTCGTGGCGCGCGAGGATCTGCGTCGCCAGGGCCGTGGCCGGGGACCCCGTGCTCTGCCGGAGCAGCGACGGCGAGGAGGACTGCCGCAGCGGCCGCCGCCGCGCCGCTGCTGACGCCGCCGCCGCGTCGAGGACGCGGATCGGGGACGGCGGGGCGGAGCTCAGGCCCGCCGACGAGGCTGCGCTCTCGATGCTCGACGCCGTGGCGGAGCGGAGGCGGCGGGCGCGGAGGCCGGTGCCAGCGGCGTCGCCGTCCGCGGTCCCCGGAGGCTCCGGGCGGGTGGCGGCGCTGGCCCTGGCCAGGGCGAGGGCGGACTCGAGGTCGGAGATCCTGCGCCTGGCGGCCGAGAGCTCGTCCGCGGATCGCTGGAGCCGCTTCCGCAGCTTGGCAGAGCCGCCGCCGCCTGCCCCCGCCCCGGCCGCGCGGACGCTCCTGGCCCGCTCGGCGAACTGCAGGGTCCGGACCGTCTCGGGGGCGTCCGGCGCGTCGGGCGCCACGGTGGCCAGGAGGACCGTGGCGGCGCCGGGGCCGACGGCGTCGGCAAGGACCGTGGTCAGCAGCGAGTCCCGCCACGGCACGTGCGTGGCCACCGCCCCCGCGCCCTGTTTCCCCGCCCGCCTGGCGTCGTCCGACTTGGCCAGCGCCTGCATCACGTTTCCCAGCGCCGACAGGCTCCTGTTAATCGCCCCCGCCTCCCTCGCCCTTGCTGCCGCGTCCTCGTCCCCCGCGGCCATCGCGCCCGTCCGCTTCAGCCGCTCGCTCCCCGCCAGGTCCGCCAGCACCAGCTTCCCCACGCACGCCGCCGCGCCGCCCGCCGGCACCAGCTCCATCACCACCACGGCGTGCGAGCGCGACGACTCGTCGTTCATCGCGGTGCTCGACGTCGCGCGGCGCCCCGCCACCGACGCGACCAGCGCCATGCCCTCGCCCAGCGACGACACGCGGGCGCGCACCGCCCCGGTGAGCTCCACCGCGCCCCTCGGCGCCCGCCTCGGCACCACCCGCGGCCGCCCGTCCGCCAGCAGGTCCGCTACCCCGTCGTTGTGGACCTCCACCGCGCTCATGACCAGCCAGAGCTCGCCGCGCCGCACCCTTCCGTCCGCGAGGACGGCTCCGATGCTCCGTGGCACCACGCCGTCCGCCGCGCCGCCCGCCGCCAGCCCCATGGTGTGCGTCTTCCCGCTCCCCGTCTGCCCGTACGCCAGGACGCACCCCGTGCCCCCGAACAGAGCGTGGGCCACCGCCGGCTCCGCCTCGTCCCACGCCCTGTCCTGCCCGCAACCCTGCCCCAGCACCCGGTCGAACGAGAACCGCCCGGCCGCGACCCCTGCGGCCACCTCCACGTCGGAGCCGTCCAGGACGAGTGCCGACCCCGCCGCCGCCGACCGCGCCGGCCGCACGCGGACGACGGCGTGCACCCTCGCCCGGGCCCGGAGCAGCTCTGCCTTGGCCGCCATCGCCTCGCCGCGGAAGCGCTCCGTCTCCCCGCGATGGGCCGCCGATGCCCGGGCCACGGCCTCGGCGGCGAAGGCGGCGGACCGGGACACGAAGCGGCCGTGCTCCGCCCTGAGCGACGCGTTCTCCGCCCTGAGGCTCTCCAGGGCCGCGGCGACCGACCGCAGGCCGGTGTTTGTGGCAGCTGCAGGCTGGGGGAGGGCCGGGGAGCGGATCGGCGACATCGGGGGCGTGAGGGACCGCCGGGGCGGGGACCCGCCGGAGGCTTCCGAGCCGTGTGACGGTGCGGACCGGGCGGCCGAGGCGCCCCGGGGCGGCGTCGGGGTCGTCAGGACGCTCCGGCGCGGAGAAGCAGCCGCCCTGGGCGCGGCTGAGGCGCCGGCCGAGAGGGTGGCATCGTCGGCCCCCTGCACCCTGCCCAGCTCCCGCCCGGCGCCGGCCAGCATCGCGACGGCGTATGCGGGGAGGAGGAGCACGTCGCGCGGGGCGCCGTCGCGCGCCACATCCTCCGCCGCGCCGTCCTCCTCCTCCTCCTCCGCCGACGCGCCCAGCTCGTGCCGCGACACCAGCCACGAGTCCGTCGGCGGGTCGACGAGGAAGCGGCAGCCGTCCGGGCCGCCGCCGATCCACCGCCCCAGGGAGTGCACCAGCGAGAAGCAGACGGACCAGTGCAGAGCCGGGCGCAGCTCCCGGAGCCGGTGCACGTGCAGAACCGCGGCACCCTCGCCCGAGGAGACCGCCTGCAGCTCCCTTCGCAGCGTCGGGGCCCCGAGCACCTCGGCCCAGACCTCCGCGCCGTCCGCGTCCTCCACCCGCAGCCGCGGCACGACCTGGCTGCCGCACCCGCTGCACGGCACGCTGTACCGGGCGGGGCCGCGCGACGCCCCGGGGTCGGACACCCGCTTGGCCGCCCCGCCCCTGCCGCCCGCGGACGACGACGCCACCGCCGCGGCCGCCCAGGAGAAGGATAGCGAGGCGCCGCACCGCTGACACGTGCACCCCGACCCCCGCTCGACCCGGATGTCTTCCGCCGCCAGCACCGCCTCCAGCTCGCGCAGCCGCGGATCCTCGTCGGCCGGAGATTCCGCCCCGGCATCGCCGTGCCCGGGGAGCGTCGACGCCAGCGACAGCGTCGGCAGCAGCTGCCCGCTCATCACCAGAGCGCGCACGACGCGGGCCGTTGCGCGGGCCACCGCGGGGTCGGCTTCGTCCGCCGCGTCACGTCGCATCGCCTCCACCGCTGCCGCTGCCGCCAGCACCGCCGGGACGCTGCCCTGGAGGCAGCTCAGCTCTGCCCGTGCGGCCAGGCACCCGGGCCCCGTCGCGGCCACTGCGTCAGCCGACTGTGCGAGCGCCTCCACCGAGGCCAGGGACACGGCCGCCGCTCGGCCGGCCCTGCCGCCCTCCGTGACGAGGCCCACCGCCGAGACGACGTCGAGGCGCCGGCCGTCCTGGTCCAGCGCGGGCCGCGCCGCCGCCCCGGCCCTGGGGGGCGAGAAGATGGGGCTAACGAGGCCCTCGGGGCCCGGGGACAGGACGGCAGGGCGCGGCGGCGACAGCGCGTCGGCCACGTCCGCGCGGCCCCGTCGCTCGCGCTCCTCCTCCTCGATCAGCCGCTCCACGCGCTGCCGGACCATGCGTCGCCGCTTCCGGGCGGTGAGCGGGGCGCGGGGCGGCCACGTCCCCAGGGGCTGGGCCGCGGGGGCGTTGCGGCGTCCGAACGCCCGAGACAGCACGGACCCGACCCAGTGGGTGCCCGTCGCCTGCGCGCGGGCCCCGCCCGGCCTCGTCCCGCCCCTGACCCCGGTCGAGAGGCGCTTCCGACGCATGGACGAGCTCTGCCGCCTCGAGGCGCGCTCCGCGGCCTGCAGGCGGGACCGGGGCGGAAAAGTAAGGTGGTGTGAAAGGGCTGGCGGTAGCGGGCGCGGGGCGGCACCCTTCAATGTGCGGGTCGAGGCGCAAGGCACCGCGGTCAGTCTCACCTCCCGAGCCTCGTCGCTGAGGCGCCTGGCCTCGGCGAACGCCTGTTCCTTGGAGGCCAGGTCCACGGCGGGGGGGTCATCGGCTTTGGCGAGGTTGGACTCCACGGCGGCGGCGCTCGCCGTGAGGGCGTCGGCGGCGGGACCGTCGGAGGAGGAGGGCGGGGCGAGGGCGACGAAGGTCTGCGAGGGGCCGTAGCGCT
>Ga0136560_1001113_pt1 | contig 13749 bp, 23 predicted proteins | sample AntRauMeHopE1497_FD_104925 | JGI IMG/M metagenome (GOLD analysis project Ga0136560, IMG submission 104925) | Saline lake microbial communities from Rauer Islands, Antarctica - Metagenome Hop E1 #497 | ecosystem: Environmental > Aquatic > Non-marine Saline and Alkaline > Saline | place... | reverse complement strand
ATCTTGTTGAAGGTGTTTCTCATTACCCCTAACACTGCTATCGTGTAGCTGCGCTACGTGCTTAGCCCAACGGCGTTCGGCACCTTTAAGTTGCCTTGACATCGGGGGGGAGGGAATCTAGTTATTGAGCTACACTTCTCGTTTTTCCGATGTTAACGAACGTTCGGCCCAACACCCAAAGAACCCCTAGCAATTGCACCTTGCAACACTTTAGGGATGGCCTCTGATGGTGCAAAGAGACGAAAGCCATCAGACATAGATCACTTTTTGGCTGGACTTCTTGGAGGGACGGCTGCAGCGGTGTCGACAAATTGGCTGGAAGTAGTCAAAACTCGGCAGCAGTCCGCAGGCGTTTCCACAGCAATAAGGAACATGCGAGTGGACCGAATCTTGTCGCATATAGTCAAATAGGAAGGGTTTGCGGGGCTATTTCGTGGGGTAACCGCCTCTATTATTGGTGTGGGCCCCGCAAGAGCGTGCCAATTTTGGTCATACAACAAAGCGAAGCAAGGCTTGGCCTCCATTGGCATCGAAGGGACTCTTCAGCATGCGCTATCTGCCTGCGTAGGCAGTTTTGCCGCATCAACTACGACGTCCCCTGTGTGGGTTGTAAAAACTAGACTGCAACTGCAGCAGGATTCAGCCAGCCTGGGGGTTAAGGCGCAACAGGCAACGAGCACAACAGCAAGTGGGAAACCAACGGAAAGCCCTGCAGGTAATGCAAAGCGCTCGTTCTCCACAGCAACTGGTAATAAGGGTCCGTGGGGTCATATTAAACGTGTGCATCCGCGTCGATCACTCTCCCGCTTTCCCAGTTCCGCCCTATCCAGGCATATGGCAAGCCAAGTGTCTTCAGCGGCAATTCGGTGCAGAAACGCTGCCGCATCGCTCGGCAATGCAATGATCTAGAATCCTAGACGTCCAATCCAAGCAGCAGCAGCCTGCGTGCGAAACTCTTCGGCCAAGGCTGCCCCCACGGTGTACAAAGGCCTGGGCGATGCCTTCATGGCCATCTACAGGGAGGAGGGGATCGCTGGGTTCTACCGAGGACTCACTGCCTCTTACCTTGGAGCATTCGAATCGATGATACAATTCGCCTTGTATTAGCAAATGAAATCAGCATATCTACACGTGAAGTTCCCTGGGTCTACACCTGCAGAGGGTGCGAGCGGGCTGGCGACAGCAAGTTCTACAACGGCAGGATTCTCGACGAGTCCTTCTAGTCGAGGAAGGGCGAGCACGAGCACTGGGAGCACGACAGAGAGCACACCATCTTCATCTTCATCTGCTGCTTCCCGGGCACGGGCGGCTTACCGATTTGGGGGGCTGGAAGCGGTTGTTCTGGGTGCTAGCGCAAAGCTCGTCGCGGCGGCATCTGTATACCCATAGGAAGTGATCCGCACACGTATGAGGGAACAGCGGGGAGTAGGTGATGCCGTAAGATATCGAGGGGTGGTGCACTGCCTGCAGCGGGTGGCAGCAGAGGAGGGAATGGCCGGCCTCTATGGCGGGATGCCAGCCCACCTCATCCGTGTGGTGCCGAATGCAGCTGTGCTATTTTTGGTTGTCGAGACAATGCTCGGAGGTGCCGTGTGATGCTTCCAAGATTTGGAATCCAAGTTGAAGTGGCGATGGGCCGGATAGTCCCATACTGTGCCACGGCTCCTGTTAGCTCATGGTGCGAGGCGGGGTTTCATGTTGTACAGGACCGAAGAAATGAACAGAAATGCATGTGAGCTGCTCTTGGCGTATAAGTACTCAAAAGACCTTTTCACATATCCACAGCCTCCAGTTCCTGGAGTTGCTGGCTCACAGTCCGCATGGCCGTCCACCGTTCCTCAGCGCGCCGAAGCCCGGCGAACAGCTCCTTGAAGAGAGTCTGCTAGGCAATGCTATCATGCTGAGCAGGCACAATGCTAACATGATCCACAGGCACCCGGCGGACGTACCACGTGCCTGGCCTGACGTCAGATGCCTCCAATGGTAAAGGTCCGAACCTATGTGGGGGGATCCAGCGTTTCGGCACGGCAGGCAGGCACACGGCATCTTCAGGGGCACAGCGCGACATCCCGATCGCGGAGCCACCGCCGCCCCATTGTCGCAGGTCTGACACCACCCTGGCACGACCACGCTCTTGCTGCTACCCACTGCCAGCACCACCCTTAGGCCCAGGACCAAGCATGGCCCCGCCCCTGTCTTCTTCGTCCTGCCCTCCGCTGCTGGAGCCTCTGCACACCACCGGGAAGGCCTATGTTCTCACACCACAGAGCCCATCGTGTCCTCCTCTAAGCCAGCTCTTCACGCTGAAATCCGGATACATCATGCGGAAGTCTTCCTCCACCCATGGCCAGAAACGAACTGCCTCGAACATGCCTCTCAGAAGGACCGTCTTCACCGCAGGGAGCGCAACTTGCTCGGCCGCCCAAGCTGCGAAGGTGCCGTGCGGAACAGCTCCGCTCCGCGATCGAGTCACAGCGTCGCCTAGACACACATAATTCTCGGGGTGTGCGGGAACTACTGGCCATGGCATCGTTGAGTGTTGCTCGTCAGGTCTACTGCTGCAGCTAAGTGCTGTGTTTTCGCTCGGATCCGAGCTATCTGGCATCAGGCCATCCTCACCCTCAACCTCATTTGCCATCCCCGGGTGACCAGCTAGAGCGCCATCTGTATTCTCACCGCCTGGGAAATGTCCTCCTCCTAGTAGTTGCCCCTGTTCATCAACCCGAGAGCGGCCTGGTCCCGGTTCGATGTCTACCCGTGCGCAGCAGAAACACTACGCCCACGCTCCAATCGACCTGCTAGCAGCCCATGCTACCCTGCCCGTCCATGTTGTCAGATCCTTCATGACCCCTGCCGTCGTTGCCATCGCCGAGCACCAGCCCAGGACAGTAGCCAATGACGAGTATATTAGCACCAGAGCCCACAGGGCACAATTTCGCTGCCTAGTCCCAGAGCCTGCGGGCGCCGCAACTCTGCGGATCCTTACGCTTTTCGCTCGTGTAGGCCAATCCAAGTCAGACTATGCCGAGCCTGTCGGTGTCGGTGCCTTCGACGACCCCAGAGAATGTAGCTACTCAGAACTAGCCGCTGATACCGTGCTTGCATCGCTGCTCCAGCTCTTTGGGCAGCTCCCAGATACGTCAGAAGGTACACACGGCAAAGTCTGAATTGCCTGATTCAATCTATTTGCAGATTCGGAGGGACAAGAAGGCCCCTATCCACTAGCGGTAGCAGTACCACCACCAACAGGAGAAGGAGGAGGCAGACCAGGGGGGTAGGTGCAGCATGGGCCTCCAGTTTCGAGATCCCCGACAGGACATGCAGAAGGGCTTGAGCTTGCTCTCTGGGAACTGGACTCGCCCACCAACATGCTTGCCGATGCTGACGCTACCGTGTCACAGGCGGTCAAGCACATTGTACTCTGGTGGCTTGAAGCGGTCCAATTCGATGCACCGCGCTTGCGGTTGAGCCCGCGTTCCCGCAAGTCCTGTCTAGATGTATACGAATCTGGGCCTGCTCGGGATACGGTCAAAGGAACCGCCTCATCGAAATCTACCTCTGCGTCGGCCCCGGTATGCTACTAAATGGCCTCATGACCCTCTTTGAGGTCCGTACCTGGCCCCATGGCGCCGTCACCCACGAAGGAGAAATAGTACGTGTGATGATAATGCCGAATCCGTGCGTTCCAGAGAAAGGCTCCATGGACGGAGAGGTCAAACGGGGCAGTGTTTGTGTTCTAGAATAACCTGCTGCCTCTGGAACACGGGTTTAGAGCCCTCAGAAGTCGCAGGCAGCCGAGAGCCAGGCCGTGCCTTCGAGAGAGACGGTGATGCTGCAGAACGAAGTCAAGGCCAGAGCCACGGAGGGCAGGGCTGTCGAGGAACTCGAGCCCCTAAATAAGTATTCCGAGTGAGAATCCCGCCGAGAACCATCGGACCGGGAGGTGAGGTTGCCAGCCCGATGGTGAAGGCAGCGAAGAAGAAGAAGAAGATACCACTGCAGACTTCATCGGTGCCTGGGCTACCTCAGTGATAGCTATGGTAGCATCGGCGTGAACGCGGGCTTTAGCCTGGGAATTGCTTTGGCTTCCAGGTTTCTCGTCCGAGCGTGTGCTTGCACCATCATGCAGAATATCAGCAGCAATAGCGGCAGCGGGCACCGCCAGGTGGCGATGAGTTCCGCTGTGCATAGAAGCCCGCGGAGCTGGGCCGCAGGCAATATCACGTCCAGATCCGTGCGGCCCGGATGAAGATGATCCGCGTGTCGCTGCTGGAGGTGATGGCTATTTGGCTGTGCTGGTACGAGCGGGTAATGTCGGTCCCTGTACATTCTTATCGCTGGGCATAGATCCAGAGCGTGACACGGAACGCGAGGCTGCGTCACGCATGGCCGCCCGTCGTTTGGTCTGCTTCAGAATTCGCCCCACCCAAGCGCCCAGCACGTTTGACTTCGCACCTAGCGGATACACAGCCAGCTGCGACCACTGATCAGATCAAATGTTCAAATGTAAAACCGATAATTGCACTGCATATAACGCGCGACAGAGACGGCAACAGCGGCTTCGAACGAACCTTGCGGCAATGCGCTCTGAATCTCACGCTGCCGTTTAGAGGTGCACTGATGCAAGCGATGCTCAGTACCCAGCGTGAAGATGTATCGTAACCTGCCGAGCATATGAAAAACAAAGTAGAAGGCAATGAACGATTCCGGGCGGGACAAGCGACAGAGTTTCGCAATTCCCGCACTTGGGCACCTTACCCGCAAACTCGCGGTCTTCGAGCATCTGTTGCAGCACCCGGGCCGTCTGCCCACCGAACGAATGCCCGACTAGGTGAATGGGCTTATTTTCACACCAGTTCGGGAACAGGCCGCTGCCGAAGTCATGACCAAACCTTTCAATGCCCCATACCTTCGCATGGTTCGCTCCGTAGTCAACTCGCCCTCCTTTGAGCTGGTAAAACAGCTAGCAAGCACGTTCCCAGCAGCTCGCAACTGGTGATAATCGAGCACTTATCGTTCGCATCCCCTACTGCCTTGTTGCATAGCCCCAGTACGTATCGCAATCCCTGCGTTGGTAGTTCGGATCGTTACGCGAACAGATCTTTGCATTCACTACCGAAGTGGGTATAGGCTACCTTTCGGGGTGTCTCTCACTTTGACGGGGCTAAAAATCCAGCTACAAGAACTACAGGGACCTTATAGCTATATTGGCTCTCGTTCAAAGCCATAGAAGGCCACAAATCCGGGTGACGTGTTCTGCAAACGAGCATCCGCCGGCGGCAGGCGGTTGTTCCGCCCAAATGGCGCGGCGCAACTTGAAGGCGCTGCGGCAAGCCCAGAAGGCTGGGGATCAAGCAGGGCACTCTGGGTTAAGTTTTGCTCTCGCACAGATCGAAACATGCCCATCTAGGTGCATCCCGTGGGCCGACAACAGTTTGGTGACTCAAGTAAAACTGCACCGGATCTACGTGCAGTACACATATTTGAACATTCACGAATCGGCAGACTGGCGGCTTTCCAAGCAGTCAGCAACATTGTCGAGATTCGCGATCGGCGACTCAACACGAGTGTCACTCGAGCTCCTCATCGCCGACCCCGGCGACATCTGGTCTTGTCCTAACGCTGGATGCCGTCTCCCACACGTGGAGCAGGTTATCCTCGGCCACGCTAGCAACGTACCATTCCTGCGAGGGGTTCCAGCACACGTCAGAGACCTTTGCCGTGTGGCCCCCATGCACGAACAGAAGCTCAGGCGGTCCATCCTCCGCATCTGCAGCCGTCTGTTCCTCCCCGATCCGGGAGAGGTCCCACTGTGCCACCCGTCGGTCGGCGCCCCCTGTCAGCAGGATCGTCTCAGAGAAAGGCGCCCACTGGCACTGGTACACTTCGTCGCTGTGCAGGTCAAGAGAATGCAGCCGTTTCGTGAGGTTGCGCAGATCCCACAGGGCACACGATGTGTCTTGGCCTGCCGTGACTAGTAGGAACTCGTTGAAGGGGTTCATGCTGACGCAGTTGACGGGGCCTTTGCCTGCTATCACGGATTTGGTGGGCTTCTGCGACTGGCGGAGGTCCCAGCTGCGGCTAGGGAACAAGGCCGGGTAGATGGGGAGGCCCGTTCGGAGCGAAGAACGAAGGGGGGGTGATTCGGTCAACAACTCGGAGAGCGCCAGTAGTGCGCGAAAAGGAACGTTCGCGAACTCACATCGCCAATCTCCCGTCATCAGCCACTGAAGCAAACAATTCCTGGTGGTGTCTGTGCCAATCGATGTCCTCCACCACGTCGTCGTGAAACTTCATGGTAGCTGTCGGTCCCATGTCGGCGCCTCTCCCTACAGCCCCTTTGGTGTCCCACATGCAAATGGTCTGATCGTCACCCGCACTCATGAGGCGACCTTCGACGAGGGGGGACCAGGCTAGGCCGTATCCGTCATCCGTATGCCCTGAGAGTCGCAGCTAGGGGTTGAACTCAGTGTCTGTAGGGTTTCTCGGATGCTTGGAGTAGTCGAACACGTATACCATCCCACTTGGAGCCTTGGTCGCAATGTAGAACGGCTGCTAGGGGCAGTGCCGGGCGCGGTTGATCTCGCCCGATGCACCTTTCTTTCCTGCGCCCTTTTCGCTCTCGGGGTTGTGGTTTATTCTGCATTTGATATCGAAATGTTGCGGCATCCCCTTGAAGCCGCCAAGCTCGGCACGCTCATCGCTGTATTTCTTGGGGTCTATGTCGGCGTCTTCTTTCGGCATTGTAATCGTGACAACTAGTAAACTATTCGTCTCATCCTCAGACGTGTGGGTTCCCAAGATGAGGTCCTGTTGTACGGCTTCCTTAGAGTCATCGCTGCGATCGGTGTGTTGGACAAGCCTCGCACAGTAAAAGATACTCGCAAAATTCAGCCGTGGACAACTGATCGAACGCGCCAGCTTACATCCTTCTTTCAGGAAGCCAGTCTACTGTAAGACTAGGCCACTCTAGCGCGGTGGTAAACACGTTATTGTACAAGTATGGGGTATTCTTTTTCCAGTTCTTGTACTCTTCCTAAATAATTTTTTCGTCGACCTCCGCCTCTGTTCCTGCTGCGAGAATGGGAGTAAATACCAGCGCATACAAATACATTGCCTAGCCGTGGTCTTCGGATTCCAGCACGTGTATTCGCGACTCGGGTATAGCCCGGATTTAAATCTTCAGCAATACAAGCAAGAATCGCACAATTTCCATAACGAATTGATGTTCGTACAAGACACAAGCCTAGATATATATCGCATAACTTACCAGCGGCTGCCATCTATTAAATGGACGATTAAAAGCCACGGCGTTCAATTGTATGAAGATCACTGTTTCAACTGGCGAATTGCACGCTACTAGGATTATACTATATCAGATCTGGCGCATTCGCGAGGAAATCAAGTTGGACGTACCATAACAGTTGCAACCTTCCTTCCCCGTAGCGTACCTAATATATTGTTGCATTAAATCATGTCGGGACAAGAAAACCCTTTCTCTGAACCAGCACCCGCTGGAGGCGGCGAAGGCGGAGAGGAATCCCCTTCGAAGAGTTGGATGTAAGGGTGGAAGAAGACCATTTGTCCTTGAACGCGAAGCCGATGAGTACGTTCGTTTCGTGTATCTGTCCATTTGTTCAACTCGCAGGAATGTCAAGGCTTGGACTGACAACCAAGCCCAGCGGACCCTGCGAATGGCGAACATCATGAACGGATTGCTCATGATAACGTCGGCAATCATAATATTCTTTGTAGGAACTCTGAAGGTAGGCTTCACCGAGATCGTAGTTTCGGCTTACACGGTGTGAGGTCCCGAAGTATACCCTATTTCGCCGAATCTCCTAGAACGGCTTCGCCCGCCGGAACATACCCGCAAATTACAGGTTAGACGCATGAACTTGCCTCGCAGATTCTTTGGTTTGATGATCACGTGCGTGGAATTGAATATCAGCAATATTCAGCCCCAGATTAGAGCAGGCTTCGGGTTCATGTTCACGGTGACTGGGCGCTCGATCTTCATTTTCTTCACCGCAACCGTATGTCTTGCTTTGGGGTATTGGTTAGGGTACATTGTGGCAGCACTCACTATGTTGAATGCATTCTTCAACATGTACGTGTTCTGCGTGCACCCCGCGTATCAGCCTGGCGGGCAGTTCTACGGGAGTCCAGATGACAAGAAGACAACCGCAGAGAGCGAGATCGCTGGGTACCTCCAGCGCAACCCCCAGCTGGCCCAGAGAGCGGGAGCAGCTGCAATGCAGACTGCACAGGACAATCCTGAACTTGCACGATAGGCCGCTGCCGGCGCGGCATCTGCGCGCTGATACTGCAAATATTCTGTAACTCGATTTCAACGTCGATCTGCTAGCGAGGGAAGTTTGGACTACCTAACAAGTGAACCGTACCATGAACGGACGCAGCAGGTGGAAAGAAGCGCGCAGTGTGTTGCTAGCACAGCCTATGGAAGTCATAGCATCATTGTGGGTGCACATGCGAGCATCGCACCGGTCACGTGATTCCGATTTAGTATTATTTGATCAATTTACCATTTAGATTCAATTGAGCACGGAGGAGCATCAGTAGATCCAACGCGTCTTGGTTTGGCAGCACGAGGTCTAGCATACATCTCAGGCATGCTCCCATCTTCCCGGCAGCGGGTGAGCATTCGTCTTCTCTGGTTAGCACTTGCCTCGTGCCATCACTTTGCTCGTGCATCGCATGTACGAATTAAGTCAGTCCCTTGAGCCCCGGCCACTCTTGTGCGCGACTAGTATCAGTTCCAGACTATCTGATGCATAACTAGGGCAGCTGGTACGAGCCACGGATCAGATAACGCGCCGTACACGAAGCCCCCCGACAGCACAGGTGGGGCCATATCCACAAGACCGGTGCAAGTCGCCACAGCGCTCTGTGCCTGCGCCGTGGAGAAATGCACCAGCGCGCTGCAAATGACGGCAAGCACAGCCACGATTGCAAGCTTTTTCCAAGCCGCTGCCGTCATGCTTGTCACCTGTCTAGCCAACGAACGTAAGGCTCGTGTGCTCGCGTCGACCCATCGCCTCCCAGCTGGGGTGGTTATGGCGGCATGTGCGATAATCAGAGGCGTCAATAGCAACACACCAGCCAGAGCGATTGCTATGGCCGCCATCGTGATGAATGCTGTAGCATACACCATCCCTCCGACCATGCTCGCCTCAGCCCAAGTGCCACCTATCGCAAGTCCTCCGGCCCACGGAAAGAACGACGTGATCCAGAACAAGATCTTCTCTGAAGCCGTGACAACTTCTCCGGGAATCTATATCAGACGATGCCAGCATGAGAACGCAAGGATAGCGCAGCACCAGAGCCCCGTCCCAGCAGCTAATTGATTCTGCACTACCTGCGACACGTCTCTGTCGGTCCGAGAGGACGGCCCAAGCAGCCAGCGCATCAGATACAAGGCAGCGACCCATATGCCGCAGGCTAGACCGATCGAGGCGCAATTCTAGAGAGCTGGAAGGAGCCAATTCACGGGGAGGCATACCGCACTCAGGAGACGGCCAATGCCGGCGAGCACCCCAGGCTCTACTTTCTCGTAATCCGGAAGCGCTTCGGCAAAAATACGGACCACATTCAGCGGATCAGCAAAAATCCGAATAGCAATAATTACGCCGAGTACAAAGTCTGGGGTCAATGGCGCGATCCAAGCGCAGAACGCGACAGCCGCTCCAGCAACGGAGTGGTAGAGCAGGAACCCCACGCGTGACGATCCAGACGAATGATCGAGCGCCTTGGGCCAGCTGACAGGAAACCCGCGAGCCTTTGCCTTCATCCCAAGACGTCGCAAGATCCATCGAAGTGGCCTGAACCACAGGGATGCATAGATCCCACCGTAGTACGCGTGCAGTTCCACATTCTGCTGGAACGCAGCTCCCACTGCATGCTCCTGGCCTTTGCGCCATAAAAAGTATCCCGGTAGCAAAGATGCTGCGATGACAAGTGCGCGAATCACTAGCGCGATCACAAGAGGGAGCATCGCCACGATGCCTAGGAACCCCCCGATGTAAGTGGCATACCACCGAGGCCAGTTCCTCATTGGCTTCGGCGTACCATGTATGTGTCTGCACTCGGGCAGTAGGTAACTAGTCAGTCCTTCTGGGTGATAGTGCTCTGTAATACTGTGATCGATCTCTAGTCCGCATTCCCAGCAGAACTCAGCCCCGCAGCGGCACGTGATGTGGTTGCAGCCAGCACGGCGGTGGACATTCGCACCGCATTGCATGCATTCGACCGACTGCTACTTAATCACGTTAGCGCTACGTTCATCCTCGGTCGCACACCTTTGCCTATAGGCAGAGCATGTTTCAATTGTTGGGTCGTGGCCTGCCCCGTGCTCCCGACACGATGATCGGCGACATGATGTGCAGTGTACGACATTCGCCAACTTCGTAATTGCGACCTGGGCGTTGCAGAACGGACACGCCACAGCCGATCCGCTGCGTTCGGCCAACATCCGCTCGTACAGTTCCACAAGCGACATAGATCCGTACGCGGTGTGCTACTGCGTATCTGAAGCCTATCCTGGTTGTGACTATGAAGATCCATTTCGATGTAGATCTAAGCAACGAATCTGCTTCAGCTGAATCCGGCCATTGCATGGCTCAGCTTCGCTTGCACCAGGACAAGGAATAACGCTAGGATCAAGTCGATCCATGATGTGCTAGCGCGCAAACATAGCTGCGCATTCAAAACATGAATAATGACCCTCATTCGGGCACACGCTGAAGGGAGCCTGTTCCTGAACACTAAAACAAATGCAACACGTCACATCTGGTACAGCCATTTCAACACAGTAATTGCTGACTATTTACTCAAAGACACTGATACTCCTTGATCATCAATTATGATTGTGGAGCGTTTTCCGGCGCAAAGTGTGGCGTTCTCAACACCAGCTTGCAGAACTTTCTGGCAAACTTCTGCTGGTGCCGCGCACTGCTTCGCCGGCGGCGGAACCTACGTGTTGGATCCGGAGTCCGGATCTATGGAAAGCTGACCATTCGGCAAGAGCCTTAGTTTCGATTACCATGGCCAAAGTATTCCCTATCCCCATGCTACAAGATAATTATGGGTATCTAAGTGAGAGTTCGTGATGCCTATAAGTCGGCGATGAGTGGCGAATCCGGGATATAGATCCCACCACTGATCGTCGCGCAGATCCTATATCTTCGCCGCTCTGAGGTCCGCAGTCGTCGATCCAGTGGCAAAATCAGCAGGCGTCATCGACCCGGTGGAACCTGCAAAAGTTATGGCGGCGGTTAAAGCCGCTGGATGTACACTCACCCATATCCTAACAACGCATGACCACTGGGACCACGCTGGTGGCAACGAAACAATGGTCAAGCTGTGCAAGGAATAGGGGACTGATCTTGTCGTCGTCGGCGGAGTCAAAGACAAAATTCCTGGAGTGAACAAGCAAGTCTCGCATGGAGACTATTTCGACCTGTCCGCCAACTTGCGGGTGACTGCCCTCCACACCCCGTACCATACTAGAGGACATATCTGCTACGCCGTAACAAGCGTCGATGCCGCAGGTACCAGTGATGCAGAACCAGCTTTAAGTGTGATTCCTGCAAGTGGGGGTGGTAGCGATAGAGCTCTCGAATGCGATGCCAGAGTGAGCAAGGGCTCTATGGACGAACGAGAGGCAGGTGCCGCAAGTACAACAGCGGTCAATTTGTTCACCGGCGATGCACTTTTTGTGTGTGGCTGCGGAAGGATTAATACAGGAGGAGACCACTGCGAACTGCATCATTCTCTGCTCCAGGTGATTGCCAAGGCAGGGCCTCCAGCCGATACGAAAGTATGGGTCGGTCACGAGTACACCGAAGCGAACATCAGATTCGCCCTCGCCGTCGAGCCAGGGAACAAGGCGCTCAGGGAGCGGGCGGAAAAAGTAAAGGCAGCTCGTGCCGAAGGTCGTCCTACTGTTCCCTCGACCCTGGCTGACGAGCTTGCGACCAATCCGTTCCTCCGGCCAGGGGCACCAGAGGTGCGCGCATACGTCAGGGCAGCGGACGGAGCATCCGATGCTGACGTGGTGGGTGCGCTGCGAGCCGCCAAGGACAGCTTCGGGATGGGAGCCAAAGCTGGGCGAAGGGAGCCTAGCACCTGAGCTGAAACTTACTCAACCTATGACCCCAGATGCCTGTGCTCACTCGCTCGCTTCGAAGAGAACCTTAGAGGGTCGCGGCAAGTCGACTAGGCTACAAAGGCGAGCGTTAATGCGAGTACTGTTGCCGTGAGAGCGCAAGCATTTGCACCGCGCAGCTGAATGCTATGGATTGATACGAGAAGCAAATATCCACGTGCTAGAACGGACAGCGGATAGACCTGCGACTTGACCGGCAATGAACTGACTTTCGCACAAGTTGGGGCATCTGCTCCGATGCTCGCACATCGCCTCTCCCCAGGGTGAGGCAGTGGAGGCAAGTCAGTGAACTACAGCGAGGCCGTGCGCGAGCACTTAATGATCAAGCGTGACGTTCGCGGCCTTAAAAAGCAGATGTTTTGGTGCGCCGCGTCGCACATGATGAATCGCAATCGCCCTTGCACGGGCAGATTTCATCAGAGGTTAATGTTTGGAGGGTCTAGCATGACTGAGGGCGAGCGCCATGCAGGTGACTGTGTCTTGGATGAATATAAACAGTATTTCAAATGTTGCAATGACATTGTACGAAAAGTTTGAGTCGCGGCAAATGCAAACGCGCTCCCCAATTGCTACATAGGCTAGATGAACGAATCCTCGTCACGACGTCATACGCCCATCCCGAAGACATTCACGACGCAAAAGCATTTTCCGGTATCAACCTTAACACTCGCGCAACCATCTGTCGTTTTGTCCCAAAAACAAGCTGAGCAGGAGTGCATCCCAGACCCAGACAACTGGAGCACGAGGCAGCTTACTACAAATTTCATCTGGTCAGTGCACTTTCTGGCAGCAGACAGAGATCTCTCAGAGATCTGACCACTCCAATCTGCAACTTTATTAGCGTCGTATTCAAGTTCGCCCAGGATCTCTTTCACAATCTGCGTTCCGCAGGCAAATGAGCAAACATGAAAATGGCACACTCTTCCGACGCCCGGGCCACCTGTTTTGGAAGATCGGGAGGTATCGCAACAATCCCTGTCAGCACCCGCACACTGACAGATGTGTGTGCATGTAAACCCATGATTTAAGCTAATTGTGCCACAAAATTTTATCCATAAAAAGAAATACTTACATCGGTGACATTGGTTTCAAGGTCCGTCTGAAACGTGTCGAACTTCACGATCTCGTCAGCAGGTGCACCAGCATCGGCTGTGGGCCCCTGTGCTCCTTTGCTACTAATGTCGCCTGCGCCACTCGAAGCACCTGCCGATGACATCCTGCGCAGATTCTCGCTTTATGTGCAAGGATTCAACAGATCGAATTACCTGTATTGATACGCAACAACAAGTTGGAGGAGGCGCCGCTGCAGATTGATCTGCGTGGTTCCGCAATCGACGGGAGAATCCGCACGGGGTCCTTCACCCACTTAAAGCCACGATGCCGAGAGCATCTAGAAAATCTGAGCTTTCCACTGAAGAACAGCGGGCCTTACTCTCCTCCAGGCATGGGAGCATTTCTATAGCACCCCCAACCTCACATGCCCAGGTGGTGCTGAGCAGTTCCTTTCATTCGATCGTTGTGTTTTAGGCACTTGGCGCGAGCTTGGTATCATCAGCCATAGT